>Ga0182011_10004652_pt1 | contig 10949 bp, 9 predicted proteins | sample 711E1DmetaG_FD_120481 | JGI IMG/M metagenome (GOLD analysis project Ga0182011, IMG submission 120481) | Permafrost microbial communities from Stordalen Mire, Sweden - 711E1D metaG | ecosystem: Environmental > Terrestrial > Soil > Wetlands > Permafrost | place: Sweden: Stordalen | collected... | reverse complement strand
GAGAGCGCGATCTCCGTTGCAGCGCTTAAGGCGATGCTCGACCGCGGAGAAGGCGTGTTCCTGCTCGACGTGCGTGAGCCACGGGAATATGAAATCGCGAATCTCGGCGGGCACCTGATTCCCCTGAACGACCTTCCCCGACGGGTGCACGAGCTTGATTCGTCACAGGAAACGGTCGTCTATTGCCACAGCGGAATGCGGAGCGGGCAGGCTGTTCAGTTCCTGAAACAGCTCGGGTTCCGCAAGGTAAAGAACCTCCTCGGGGGGATTGACGCGTGGGCGGACGCGATTGACCCCGATATGCCGAGGTATTAGACGGGGTACTAGTTTCCCTGAAGGCTTGACTTTCGTTTGATTTTGGATTAGGTTCCCCTGTCGAGTGGTCAGGTTCTTTCCTATGCTGACACTGCGTCACTCCGTCCGGCCCCGGAGTGGGTGCAGAAGAAGCCGAATCTGCCTCTGGATCCCTCCTTCCTCTCTCCCGCGTCTTTGCGCCACATTCCCGGTCGTTGCACACGGAGTTTCTGCAGGAGTCCTTCGTAGTACTCTCCCACCTCCCTCGGTTTCGCGGTGTCGGCATCGCACGGGTTCAAACACCCATCCATCGCAAAGCGGGGGTACGATATGAAAGCAGAGACACTGAGAGGATTCTTCGAACGCCGGGTTAGTGCGTCTGTTCTGGCCGGAGAGGCGGAGGAGACAATGCATGACGTCCGGGTCGAAGCGGACGATGTGCTGACGCACGATCTGTCGACGGATTTCGTCGTGACAGGGGAGAACCTTGAGGCGCTCTGTGATGCGGTCATCCGCGGTGACCTCCAGGCGTGGCATCTCGAGGTCATCGCATCCGTCCTTGTCAGGTCCGAGAGGTTCATGTGGGACCCCTCAACGGCCGCGGGAGCGCTTGTTTCCAGAGTCATCTACGCCTGGGAAGCGCCCGAAATCAACTATGTCCTTTCGGCCGGGACGGTGAAAAAATTCGTGCTGCTCCTCAGGACGGGCGAAAACACGTTTGACGCGTCCGACTGGTCGGAGGTTCCTCCGGCTTGTAAATCCCAGGAAGCGTAGCTACATTGACCGGGTCCGTCTCATCTTTCAGGAAATCCGCATGACTCTCCCGGTTGTCCCCGTGGTGCCCGCACGGGGATTGAGGGTCCCTCTCCTCATCGCTGGAACGTCGCTTCTCCTCATGGTGGTGTTCCACAGCAGTTACGGCTACTTCAGGGATGAGCTCTATTATATCGCCTGCTCGAACCATCTTGCATTCGGGTACGTTGATCAGCCGCCGCTTTCCATAGCACTTCTCGCACTCTGGCGATCCCTCCTCGGTGACTCGCTTCATGCGATCCGCCTGCCCGCGGCGCTGGCGGTCAGCATGACTTCTTTTCTCACCGCGTTGATCGCCCGGCGGCTCGGTGGCGGCGGGTTTTCTCTCTGGCTGTCTGCTCTTTCAGTCGTTGCCGCGCATACGCTGCTCGGGAGCGGAAGATCGTACTCCATGAATCCGCTCGATATACTCTTCTGGACGGCCGCAATTTACATCAGCGTCGTGATTCTTGCGGGAGGTTCTCCGAGACTCTGGCTCCTCTTCGGACTCGTGGTCGGACTCGGACTCCTGAACAAGTATTCGGTGGGGTTCATGTGCGCCGGGCTGGCAGGGGGACTCCTCCTCACCCCCCAACGGAAGCATCTCGCGACGGGGAAATTCTGGGCGGGCGCGCTGATCGCGCTCCTCATTTTCCTTCCGCATATCATCTGGGAAATCGCAAAGGGGTTTCCCACTCTTGAGTTCATGCACAACGCCAGCCAGTATAAGAACGCGAGGATAGGGTTGTGGGAGTTTGTCGGGGGTCAGTTTAACGGGATGAACTACTTCAACGGGCCGCTCTGGGTCATCGGGCTCTGTTTCTTCTTCCTGGACAGGGAGAGGCGCTGTTTCCGTCCTCTTGCTTGGATGTACGTTATCGTCTTCATCATCATGGTGGCGGGGAACGGAAAAGTCTACTATCTTTCAGCCGCCTATCCCGTGTTCCTGGCGGGTGGGGCGGTTTCTCTGGAGAGGTTTGTCGCGGCCCGCTCGGGTGACCGGACCTGGCACCGGGGATGGCAGTGGGTCAAGGTCGTGTACCCGGCGCTCCTGGTAGTCGGGATGCTCGTCGGCCTGCCGTTCACTCTGCCGGTTCTTCCCGTCGAGAAGTTCATCGAATATGAGAAACTCCTCGGCCTGATACCGAAAGCGGAAGAACGAAGCTCTGTGGGAGAGCTCCCGCAATTCTACGCCGATCAATTCGGGTGGGAGGAGCTGGCTGCCACGGTGGCGAAGATCTACAACACGCTCACCCCGGAGGAACAGAAACAATGCGTGATATTCGTCCGGAATTACGGTGAAGCGGGAGCGATTGATTTCTTCGGGAAGAAGTACGGGCTTCCCCCCGCACTCTGCGCGCACAACAGCTACTGGATGTGGGGACCGGGTGAACGAACGGGGAATATCGCCATCATACTCGGGCACGACCGGCTGCTTCAGGACAACCTGAACGACCTGAACCGCCGCTACACGCACGTGGAACTTGCCGGAACCACGGAGAGTAAATACTCAATGCCATATGAAAACGGCCGCCTGTTGTTCCTTTGCAGGGAGATGAACACCACGTTCCAGCTCCTCTGGCCCGAAGAACGTTTTTATATATAGATGCTCAACAACAACATCACTATCCGGGAGACGCTCCCTATGTCGCACCGACGAGTTTGTTTCCGCTCATTCCTCATGCTTGTTTTCTGCGCAACGAGTCTCGGAGGGTTCACGATGAACGCACAAACCCAGGGCAATCTGGCCAAATCGGACGACAAGCCTTCCACTATCGAGTACTACTACAAGGTGAAATGGGGGCTTGCCGATGAGTTCATAAGGCTCTTTAAGAAAAATCACTACCCGGTGCTGAAGAAACAGATAGACATGGGACGGATACTGCAGGTCACGGCGGTGACCCCGCGGTTCCACAATACCGAGGAGGGACGGTGGGACTACAGGGTAACGATCGTCTTCAAGAACGCAAAGATCGCATTTTCGGACTTCGACTCGGATTCCCTCAACCGGGAGCTCTACCCCGACCAGGAGACATTCAAAAAGGAAGAGCAGCGAAGGTTCGAGATATTACTCGCCCACTGGGACCTGCCCGTCAGCCCCCTTGACCTCGAGAAAAAGTGACGTTTGACGCGGCGGGGCTCCGTTCTTTGGAATCCCGCCGCTCTTTGACGCGGCCGCGATCACGATGTATCCCCCGCTCCGGCAATTCCCGCTTCTGCTACCCCGCCCGGGCTCTCCAGGTCCTGGTTGTGGAACCTCTTCAATGCTGCGGGATGTTCTATATCTACGCCATCGCATTGGAACTGACCTCCGGAGCGTCTCATGATCAAATCGGCCATTCTCCTCTATTTCTCCTGTCTGCTTTCTCTTCCGGGATGCGTGCGGGGGAACGGGAACACCACAGCCACGCAGGCCTCTCCGCTCTCGGGAGTGGCAGGCACGCCCGATGATACTGTCGGCTCGGTGCTCCCGGGGGGGGAAGGGCTGGAGACGGCGACGTTTGCCGGAGGGTGCTTCTGGTGCATTGACGCCCCCTTTGAAGATCTCGGCGGGGTGAGGAAGGTGGTCTCCGGTTATTCCGGGGGGAGTGTCAGGAATCCGACGTACGAGCAGGTCTCGACAGGCTCCACGGGTCACCTGGAAACCGTGCAGGTGACATTTGATCCTCAGGTCATCTCCTATTCGGAGATACTGGATGTCTACTGGAGGGAGTTCGACCCGACTGACGCGGGCGGATCGTTCTATGACAGGGGCTCTCAGTATCTCTCTGCGATATTTTACCACACGGAGGCGCAGAGGATCATCGCCGAAGCGACGAAGCAGTTTCTGGAGAAATCGGGCGTGTTCGGGGGACCTGTAGTGACGAAGGTCGTCCGGTTCCAATCGTTCTACCCCGCCGAGGACCATCACCAGCACTACTGCAAAACGAATTCCGGCCAGTATCACGCGTACCGGGCCGGCTCGGGGAGGGACGCCTACATCGAGAAGACGTGGGGGAGGATCGCGTGGAGCGGGTTCGCGAAGCCCCCGGACGAGGAGCTGAAGAAAAAGTTGACGGCCCTGCAATTCCAAGTGACGCAGGAGGAAGGGACCGAGAGGCCCTTCGACAATGAGTACGATGAGAACAAGAGGCCCGGGATTTATGTCGACGTCGTCTCCGGGGAGCCCCTGTTCAGCTCCACCGACAAGTTCAACTCGGGGACAGGCTGGCCGAGTTTCACGAAACCGATCGACCCGCGTGCTCTCGTGAAGAAGACCGACCGCTCGCTGTTGGATGAGAGGGTTGAAGTGAGGAGCCGGTACGGGGATTCCCACCTGGGTCATGTATTCTATGACGGCCCCCCTCCCACGCGTCTCAGATATTGTATGAACTCCGCCGCGATGAGGTTCATCTCCGTGGACGACATGCAGAAGGACGGGTACGGCAGTTTCCTCTGGTTGTTCAAATAACTGAGTGGGTCCCCCCGGAACCCCCGGGGCCGCTGTTCAGCCCCCCGCTCCCGGACCGGATTCATCATGTCTATCTGCAGTTTCTAACCCCTCCGATTCTGTGGCACAATTCAAATCCCTCCCGACCTTGTTTCGAACGGACCAAATATACATATTACAAATCGATCCTGAATGGTCGGCACCCGCATGAAAGAGACATGTGAATATGATCTGATTGCATTCCGGAGCATCGGTGGATGAGCCGGGTCAGGAGGCCGTCATGAAAAAAATACTCCTCGTCGAGGATGACGCGGTCGTCAGCATGGGCCAGTCGCTCGTTCTCAAACGGGCGGGATATGACGTCGTGCCGGCCTTCACCGCTGAGACGGCAATCGCCGCCATCAAGGAGGAAGGAGCGCATCTCGATCTCGTCTTGATGGATATCGATCTCGGCAGGGGGATGGACGGCGCTGATGCGGCTCGCGAGATCCTCAAGATACGGGATGTCCCCGTAATATTCCTCACCTCGCACACCGAGAGGGAGATGGTTGCGCGCACCGGGGGGATCACGAACTACGGGTATGTGCTGAAGAACTCGGGGGAGGATGTCCTGTTCGCCTCGATCAAGATGGCATTCCGGCTCCATGACGTCCACAGAGCGCTGAGCGACTCGGAAGAAAAGTACTCGAAAGCCTTTCATATCAGCCCCGACGCGGTCAACATCAACAGGATGGTGGACGGGCTCTATGTCGCCGTGAACGAAGGGTTCACGAAGATCAGCGGGTTCACGCCGGAGGATGTGATCGGGAAGCCTTCCACTTCCCGTGGTTTGAGCATATGGGTGAGCGATGCCGACAGGCAGAGACTTGTCGATGGCCTTGCCCGCGATGGCGAGGTGATGGGGCTCGAAGCTCCGTTTCGCTGCAAGAACGGCTCGATCATCACGGGCCTGATGTCTGCAAGAACGCTAACACTTGACGGCGAGAAGTGCATACTTTCGATCACACGCGACATAACGGACAGGAAGAACGCCGAGCGTGCGCTGTACGCCAGCCATGCGGCCCTCAAATCCCTGGTGGATTCATTGCCGGTGGCCATCCTTGCCCTGGACAAGGATGACCTCGTGCGGGTCTGGAACCCGGCCGCGGAGAGAGTATTCGGATGGTCGGCGCTGGAGGTACTCGGGAAGCCTTACCCCCTGGTCCCCCCCCACAAAACGGATGAATTCAGCGATACGGTGATTAAGACGCTGGGCGGCGATCGGATCGTCGAGTGGGAGACGGTCCGGAAAAGCAAAGACGGTGCGCTTGTCGATGTCAGGCTCTCGACGGCACTGATTCCTGACGTTACGGGGGGGCCTCCCCTTAAACTCGCGATGATCACCGACATCACGGGCTGGAAGAAAGACCAGATGCAGCTCCGGCAGCTTTCGCGTGCCGTCGAGCAGAGTGCCTCATCGATAGTCATCACCGATCTGAACGGGAACATCGAATACGTCAACCCGAAATTCCTCCGTTTGACGGGATACTCGCTCGAAGAATTGATCGGGAAGAACCCCCGCATATTGAAGTCGGGTGCAACTCCCGCCGAGGAATACAATCGGCTCTGGGAGACGATCGCATCAGGAGGGGAATGGACGGGAGAATTCCACAACAGGAAGAAGAACGGGGACCTGTACTGGGAATCGGCGCAGATCTCCCCGATCAAAGACCCGAACGGTGTCGTGACCCATTACCTCGCGGTGAAGGAAGACATCACTCAACGGAAGCAGATGGAACTCCATATTCGCGAATTGGAGACGATGGAATCGCTCGGGACGCTCGCCGGGGGTGTCGCACACGATTTCAACAATATCCTGGGGATCATACTCGGTCACGTGTCCCTCCTGGAAATCCGCAGAAATGAAAACAGCGCGTTTGAGCAGAGCATCCACTCCATCAACAGCGCGATACAGCGCGGGGCAGGGCTTGTACGGCAGATACTGACCTTTGCCCGCAAATCTGAGGTCCATCCGGAAGCAATCGATGTCAACAAGGCGATACTCGATCTTTCGCGGATGATACAGGAGACATTCCCCAGGACTGTCGAAATCGTTGTCGATCTGGAGGAGGGGATCCCGATCGTCCTGATGGACAACACCCAGCTCCACCAGGCGCTCCTCAATCTCTGCATCAATGCACGGGACGCCATGATGGAGCCGCGGGAGGGACGTGTCCCGGGGGGGAAGCTGACGATACGGACGCTCCTTGTCGATGGCGCTGTGCTCTCCTCCCGGGAGGGAGCCGACCCCTCTCTCAAGTACGTCGAAATCAGCGTTGCCGACCAGGGGATGGGGATGTCCGATGCCACAATCCAGCGGATCTTCGAGCCATTCTTTACCACCAAAGAACTCGGAAGAGGGACCGGACTTGGATTGTCCCTGGTCTATGGTGTTGTCAAGACCCATGGCGGGTTTGTGGATGTGGATTCCACGCTCGGAGAGGGGACAGTCTTCAGGCTCTTCTTCCCTGTGAGCGAGTCCCTCCCTTCCGGTGAGGCTCGGCCACCCGAGGGAGAAATTTCGGCCCGGGGGAGGGGGGAAGGTGTGCTCATCGTCGAAGACGAGCCGACTCTTCTGGACTTGCTCGAATCGACCTTCCACGACAAAGGATACCGCGTATTCCTTGCGGCTGACGGGTTGGAAGGGATCGAGGCGTACAGGGAGCATATGGGTGAAATAGCGATCGTGGTGACCGACTTCGGTCTCCCCGGGGCCGATGGCGGGGTGCTCCTCACTTCGCTCCAGTCGTTGAACCCCTCGGTGAATGTGGTCGTAGCGAGCGGGTTCTTCGAGCCGCATATACGGTCGCAACTGGCAAAAAATGGTGCACGGGCGCTTGTCTCCAAGCCGTACGGGCTGACGGAATTGCTCGCCGTCGTCAGAAGAGTGATAGATGGGAATGAGCCGTCTCCATGAGAATCTGTTGTATCCAGGCGACGAACGACGTTGCCGTGCACTGGACGCCTCGAGGAAATAAAGACGCACCTGGGAGACGGGCACCCGGGGATCGTCGTGGAGGAAAACGGCAAGGGGTTTAGCCTGGAGATCCGTCGAACGGGAGTCAATATTAACGATGTCGTCCGTGAGCTCATACTCAAGACGCTCGATATCGTCGGGGGGAATCAGGTCCGCGCGGCGAAGGTCCTCGGGCTGACCCGCTCGAAGCTCCGGTACAGGATGGAGCAGCTCGGCATTCATCCCGAGCAGCGAAGCTACTCTGCGGTGAGAGGTTAGCGAAGGGACCGCTTGATATGCCGTCTGTGAAAATTCTGATCGTCGAGGATGAGAATATCATCGCCCGTGACATCTGCGTGCGCCTGGAGCATTTCGGTTATGCCGTGGCGGCGACGGTTGCCACGGGGGAGGAGTCGATCGTCCAGGCCAGGGCTCTCCGGCCGGACCTTGTGCTGATGGACATCGTGCTCTGCGGGCCCATGGACGGCATCGAGGCGGCCCGGGTCATCCGGGAAGAGATGAACATACCGGTCATCTTCATTACCGCCTTCGCCGACGACAGGAACCTCCAGCGGGCAAAAGTGACGGGACCATTCGGGTACCTCCTGAAGCCGGTGGAGGACAGGGAGCTCCATATCACAATCGAGATGGCGCTCTACAGGCACAGCATGGAACAGCAGCTCCGGGAGAGTTACGACTTCAATCAGCTTCTCGTGCAAACGATCCCTTTTGGCATGGACATCGTGGACGAGGAGGGTCATATCCTCTTCATGTCCGATAACCTGAAGAAGCAGTTCCGAGTCACCGGAACCGAGAAACATTGCTGGGAGATCTACCGGGACGACAAGACCCAGTGTGCCGCCTGTCCGTTGATCCCGGGCGTTGACCTTCGGAACCACCCGGGGATCGAAGTCTCCGGAATATCGGGTGGCCGGACGTTTCACATTACGCATACGCGAATGACGTATCAGGGGAAACCTGCCGTCCTTGAGGTTTTTCAGGATTTCACGGAGCGGAAACAAACCGAGCTGGCCCTCCGGCACTCCGAAGAGCTGTTCTCGAAGGCTTTCCGGACAAGCTCGGACGCCATCGCTATCAGCAGGATCGCGGACGGCGCGTTCATTGAGATCAACCGGGGTTTTACCGAGCAGACAGGGTACGAGCGGGGAGAGGTGCTCGGGAAGAGCGCGATCACACTCGGGATCTGGGTCGACGCAGCGCTGCGCGATCAATTCATCGGTGAGCTTGCCGATCGCGGGGATGTGAAGAACTTCGAGGCCGGCTTCCGCATCAAGAGCGGCGAGACCAGGAGCGGCCTCATGTCGGCGCGTCCGATCGAAATCGACGGCGAGCGATGCATGCTTTCGATTACCCGGGATATCACCGATCGTCTGTTGCTCGAGCAGCAGTTGAACCAGGCGCAGAAAATGGAGGGGATCGGCACTCTCGCCAGCAGCATCGCTCACGATTTCAACAACATCCTGAACGTCATACTCGGGTTCACCATGCAGTTGATGAAACATGCGTCGGACCCCGAGAAGGTGCAGCGCTACTGCCAGACGATCGAGAAGTCCGCCATGCGTGGGGCCGAGCTCTCGGCACAGCTTCTCTCTTTCGCCCGAAAGTCGGGGCGTGAGATGTCGCCGGTGGACGTGGCGGCGCTTGTGGATGAGATGGCCGCCCTCTGCGCCGAGACCTTTCCCCCGTCGATAACGATCAGGAAGTCGGTCGCTGATGCTCTCCCGCGCGTTTTGGGGGACCGTGGCGAGCTCTATCAGGTCTTGCTGAACCTGTGCGTCAATGCGCGCGATGCGATGACGGGGTGTGACAGGGAGGGGGGGCACGTGCTCACGATCGAGGCGATCACCGCGGATGCGGGAGGGACCGTCAGCCCCCGCCTTCTCCAGGGTCATGGCGAGCGGAGCATCGAATTACGCGTGACCGATACGGGGGTCGGCATACCGAAGGAAATCCGGGAGAGGATATTCGAGCCGTTCTTTACAACGAAGGAACGGGGAAAGGGGACGGGCCTGGGCCTCTCGGTTGCATACAATGTGGTCCGGAACCACCGCGGGACGATACTCCTTGAGAGCGAGGAGGGGACCGGTTCCACATTCAGGATATTTCTTCCCCCGATGCCGGGGGAGAATTCCCGGAAGGGAAAGAAATCCTCTCCGGAAAAGAGGCCCGAAGGAGTCCTTCTCGTTGATGACGAAATCGTGATGCTGGAGCTGGGGAAGGAACTCCTTGACGAGAAGGGGTACAGGGTCTTTGTCGCACCCGACGGCCCCGCGGCCCTTGAGATCTATCGGAAAAACCGGGATGCGATCGACATCGTCGTCCTTGATCTTGTCATGCCCGGGATGGACGGCGGCCAGGTCTATGTCGAACTGAAGAAAATGAACCCCCGTGTCAGGGCATTCTTCTGCACCGGCTACATGTCAGATAAGGTGATCACTGACCTGCTTGCGGAAAACGACCTGAAGGCCATACAGAAACCGGTCCACCCGGAGCTGTTCATCAGGACAATCCGCGAGGTCCTCGCGGAGGATCCTGCCCGATAACCCCCGTGCAGGCATTCTCATTTCCCCCCTCCACTTACAGTATCGGAAAATTCGTGAACGTTCTGCTTCTATCCCTGGACCGGACGGTTATGTTCGTTTGCGTTCCTCTCGGGAGCGCATAGGGCCGGTTCTCCGCGGGAGTCGTCAGGTAGTCTATCCATCGGACAAGCTCTTCCAGCGGGGACCCTTTCCTGAGAAATGCCTCGTACCGGGGATCCTTCACTGCCTCGAGCGTATGCTGATCGTCGTACCCCGAAAGGAAAAGTATCGGCACCTTCCCGAACCCCGGCAATGCCCTCAGCGCCCTGCTCATCTTGATGCCGTCCATGACGGGCATATAGATGTCCGTTATGACGAGGTCGGGCGTCAGACCCTGTATCTTGCCGAGCGCTTCCTCCCCGTTTTCGGCGACAATGACATCGAACCCCCTGCTGGACAGCACGGTGCTGACGAGCGATCTGTAATCTAGTTCATCATCAACGAGTAGTACGGTCATGGCTCAATTTTCCGGTTCTGGGTGATCCGGCGTTCCCCAACTGCCGGCATCCCCCTGTTAGTGGAAATTCTATCTCCCGGAATAAGAAACAAATGAAGTGCCAACTCTATAACCCCTCCCCGGTTCCTCATGTGCCCCCGACGTGTGATAATGCGCTCCGCGTCCGACACGAGCGATTGCAGATTCTACAAACGACGCTCACAACTCCACGTGCCCCCGGAGTGAGAGTATGTTTACGAAAGGCCCACGGTCCCTGTTGTAGGCGGGGTTAATCACGACCTGGTCGTCGAGTGTAAGCGAGAAAGAAGGGAAAAGTCTGGCGCAATAGTACGCCTCGGTGATCTGCTCGAGGGCGTAGCTCAGCGCCCCGTCCCCTAT
>Ga0182011_10004649_pt1 | contig 10956 bp, 11 predicted proteins | sample 711E1DmetaG_FD_120481 | JGI IMG/M metagenome (GOLD analysis project Ga0182011, IMG submission 120481) | Permafrost microbial communities from Stordalen Mire, Sweden - 711E1D metaG | ecosystem: Environmental > Terrestrial > Soil > Wetlands > Permafrost | place: Sweden: Stordalen | collected... | reverse complement strand
GGTCGTGTATGAGTTGTACTGAAAAATATTAATACTATTCCGCAAGATTCCAATCAGGGAATAGCAATGAGTTCGGAGATGGATCTATCGGAATTTTGGTGCTGGCATCAAGATTGCCCAGACTATGGAAAGAAAGGCAAAGGGAATATAGTTTTGAAAGAATTCTACGGAAAGAACAACGTAGCTCTTCTAAAGTGCAGAACCTGCGGACATTGTTTCAGTGAGACACGTGGGACGCCGTTTTTCGGATTGACCACTCCTTGGGATGAAGTTGTTAGGACTTTGGCACAGATTCCTGAGAAAGGGAGCATTCGCGGAGTCGCAAGATCTAGCGGTCATGATAAAGGCACTATCTGTAAATGGGTTGATCTAGTTGGCAATCATTGCGATGAAGTAACGGATTACTTCTTACGAGACCTTCACCTTGATCGAGTACAAGTGGATGAAATTTGGTCTTATATAAAAAAAGCAAAAGAATATCATAAGAGACGATCCTGAAGACTATGGAGATGTCTATACATTAACAGCAATTAAAACCGATACCAGGCTATTCATAAGTCACTATGAAGGAGAGAAAAGCACAGAGGATGCAATTGAGTTGTTTAAAGAAGTGGAGAGACGACGTGCTTTCGATTCTCCTATTCCTGTATTCACATGTCTCGACTGCGTCGAGACTCCCACTGACGTTAGTCAGTGAGATCCGATAACTGGGACCCTTTTGAAGAGGGTTTAGTTAACATCTACGGCTTCCTTGAAACACCACATTATGCGGGAATAGGAAGAAAGCCGTATCCTGTGTTGGTTCCTTATCCAAACCTGAAGTATGCTAAAGTTTGCAAGAGAAGAAGGAATGGACGAGTCTTTGAAGTAGTTCAGCGCGTAGTATTTGGCGACCCAAAGGAAGTTATTAAACTGCTCGGTGCGGATTCGGGAGGTTCGATCAATACAGCTTATATCGAGAGACTTAACCTAAAAATCCGCAATTCGTTGGCCAGATTCGTGCGAAAACGATGAATTCTAGCAAGAGTTTGAAGGGACACTCCATGCTTTGGATTTCTTTCAAGCTTGGTACAACATCGTAAAACCTCATAAGTCTCTTCGGTTAGAGCAGTTTCAAGGAAATAGAAGATGGATGCAAAGAACACCTGCAATGGCTGAAGGGTTAACAGATCATATTTGGACTCTAAAAGAGCTAATGAGCTTCAGAGTGCCAGTTCAATAAGACACGTACACGACCCTAGACGAATCACTTCCAACAACCCTTTTAGATAATGCAATAGGAATCCCAGACACATGAGCACGGAACTGGGACGCAGAATCAATCGAAGAGATATCTATAAAAAGTTCGTTAGTATTTCTCCTTTATGCCCTCGATTAAGCTAGAGTTTCCTGAACCTTATAAACATGAACACCCTCCTGTCTGCGATGCCATCGAGCTTTTTGAAGGACAACTTACCTTTAGCCAGAAGGCTGCCGACTGGGTTGCAGAGACGGTCGGATCATGGAAATTCATTATCCTGCAGACCGTCATTTTTGGTCTTTGGATTTTGGCGAATGTTACGGGTTGGCGTTACCATTGGGACCCATACCCTTTTATTTTGATAAACCTGGCTCTATCTCTGCTGGCATCATATGCAGCCTCGATCATCTTGATCAGCCAGAACCTTCAAGAAAGGCGCGACAGGGCCGAATCACGTCAACACTGTCTGATCAATGAGAAAGCTGAAGAAGAGGCCCGTGTAATCTTAGACCATTTGACAGCTCAGAATAAGGCTCTAGCTGCAATTTATGAGACGCTACAGGAACTTCAGATAAAGGGCGACAATGTTGAATTGGAGCCGTAGTTGACAACCAGTCTTTGGGACTAACGATGTGTGTTACCTTATTGGCTTTGCTGGAGTCATGGTAGCTTCAACCAAAAAGGAAAAAGCAATCTCGCGAAATATTGTTACTGACAATTGGAGGTTCAGCGCACATCCTTGGTCAAAAGAGGAGCTAAAAGCTACGCATTGATTTGATTCGCGTAAATCCGTTTTATCTGTCTACTGCAACCGCTATTCATGTACCTGTAATATTTTTCGGTAATGTATTTAACCTTGGAGTGAAGAATTATACATATGGTCGAGGAAAGTTATAGGGAATATATGTGTAAGCTCGTGCACCCTGGGTGCGAATTTACGGTACGTGCGAAGACTGATGATGAGATCATCGAGCTTGCAACTATGCATCAGGAAATGGCTCACGGTGTGAAGGAGATATCGCCTGATCTGGAAAAGAAAATCAAGGAAAACATTAAACCCGCCTCTGTAGAACCGATTAGACCCGGTGACTCGAGGGTAGTAAGGAAAAGTTCTCTTCTGGACACTTGCTACACAAGCTCATCTGGGAAGAAGTAGAGGCTTGATAACCACTTTTTAGATGAACAAAGGCTTGGGGTTTCCTAGGCCGATTTAATCTTTTGCTGAAAATATACTCAAATTAGACCGAATGCTCGCATTAGCTCGGGAAGGACCTTGAAGCCTCGGATGAGGCGCTGAGGATGAGGCAGGATGTATGTGTGGGATTGTGGGGGCCTGGTGTTTAATAGAGGCGGGTTGAAGGGACTGGCCATTGTGGAATAGGCCAGATATCCCAAGGTCCATATCCGAAGACCTCCCTAAAACAGTCCACCTTTTACCACAAGTAGGCCATTTCAATTGCTATAGTCTGCGAATCTCTTCACTACTGTTTCAAGTTCTACTATTGCGAAAAATCTAAAGATGAATATTGCCGGTGTATGTAGAAGTTGTGAAGGGTGGATTGTCTATCTTTGGCCTCCTCGAAAGTGGTGATTGACTTCAGGATCATGATATTTACGACGTATCACCCATTGGTACGCGAGAATCAGGACGAATAACCATATCGCCCCAATGATATAGCTTCCTACAACATCGCTCGCCCAGTGTTCGCCAAGAAATACACGTGACGGTCCGATTAGAACGATCAGCGCAAGGCAGGTAGCGATAACGATCAAACGTGCATATCCAGCAAAATGTCTCCATGCGAGGTAAGCGAAGAATCCAAAGAAAACGACAAAGAATAAGACGTGCCCGCTTGGATAGCTATATTGGTTAATGCTCTGTACGAGTCCGCTGGAATTTCCAGCTATAGGAAAAGGGCGCGTTCTGCGGATTATCTCCTTCAGCGCAAAAGCTAGCAATACGTTGCTGGTTGTCGCAAGCATAAAGATTGCCTCAAGCCATTGTCGCCTCAATGCAAAGGTTGCCATAGCGACGGCGGTCAGCGTCGTAGCAACCGCTAGTTCGCCAAGGGCGCTAACCCCACGCATCAGACTGTCAAACAGTGGGCTAGCTTGCTCATGCAACTCCTGGTAGGACTTCAAGTCGAAGGGCAGGACCGGGAACCTGCTTGCTGCATATGAGAGCGATATTGCAAACGCAAGCAATAGCACAAATGCGAATACGATCCTTCTATCCACCGTTTTTTCCTTCGTAGGCTCGCACTTATTATTCTTTTGGCTAACCCTTGGTTTCCAAGAAAGGTAAGGTGTAGCTGGAGGCTTACTGCGGAATCCTTAGCATAATGCTTCCAAACCTGCCATGCTCTCTTCATATGCCCCTATATCGCTTACTATCGGCGCCAAAACATTAGTTATGGATGGGAAATCCGCATCTACATCTGGTTGCCAACTGAATCTGAAAGGAAAGGCGAGAAAGCTAAGAACGCCTCTGGAAGTGTTTTTCAGTCTCTCTTCGAGAAGCTTGAAGGCTTCTCTGGTATCCTTTCGAGAGATGAGCAATGAAGTCGAATGGGTTCAAGGCATCCTCCAGGGCCATTTATCTCCATGACCACATTTTTCAATAAGGAAAACTATCTCGTCCAACCTGCCAGGAGCTTTGGGATCTCCTGTGACATCGCTGGATTCTGGACAGGTGTTGGATTCTATTTTCGTATTTAGAGAGCTGGGTTCTAAGAGACTATCTTCGACCTTTGCTACATCCTTTTTGATAAATGACCAGATATCTTCATTTTCTAGCTTGGGATTATTCAGAATGCCCCTTGCTTCCTCCATATAATCCTCCTCGTAATCCTGATCTCGTGCGACACCAGTCCAATCGATTGGGTTCTTCCTTGCCTCGGCAGGGTTGGCGGGTAGCCTAGGTGGCCTTATATCTACCGCAGCTTTGGTCTTGCCGTCGATAATAACAGGCCTTATCTGTTTATCGGCATTCCACCAAGGATCAGGTATTAAGTACGTCCCTTGTGCTTTGATTGCGTTCTCAAAGGCATCGAAGAATTGCATTCCCCATCCACCAAACGGATCATTGAAATTGATCTGGCTAGGCCAGGCAACGCCCGGAAAGAGGACACGCCAAAGCCTACGATAATGCTTTAGGACTAAGTCCTCATCTAAAACAGCACAATCGAGTTCGGTATCACAGGTGAAGGATTTGCGGTTTAAGTTTCCGGAACCACATACAAATAGACTGCGATCATACAACTGAACTTTCGAATGGCAGTAAATGCCTCCAGGTATTCGGGAAGGATGCCAGAGGTTATATTCGCCTATTCGCTCGAATTTGCCGGGACCTAGCGTTAGGCCGGCTGTTAAATCGTTGAGGGCCAGTTTCCTCGCATGGTGCTCTTCATGTGGAAGATCGTCGGCATAGGGTGGAAGCACTAAAATAACGCAAAGCTTATTTTTCTTGTCGTTCTTAATCTGGTGGTTAAGCAATCTGGCGAGCGGCCTGCTAAAGAAGTATTGATCGAAGATCCAGATCAATTCGTCCGCTGCCTGACACGCATTAGCTATTCCTGCCATGACTGTAAACTCCCCTCTTATAAACGGAGGCCTCTTGCGCTCCATACGCAAGGGAATAGTTCGCCACATTTGTACCAGAGATAAGCCCCCTAGTACAGGATCAACATCTTTCGGTTCATCCAATCTCTTTATGTCATCATCCTTAATGGCAGTTTTTGAGCTGAAGATAACCTGATTATTTTTGAAGTGCAAACTGCCCCAGAATCCGAACTCATGCACGTTTCCCCCATCTAGCCATCTTTCACAGAACTGCTCCTCTAGAGTTTTTACGATCGGTCCCTGGAGTTGAAGATGCTGATCATGCCAGATCTGATGATCATCCCCATAGACATCTTTCGGCAGATCAGGCTCCGAGTGCAAAGGCTTCGCTACATCTTTTAATGCATCGTAATTGTATCTGGGCTCTTCGGCCAGCGATGAGTCTTATCTTGGACATCGATAACCTGAGGGATGTTTTTCCCTGATTGCCAGTCTCCCCCTAAGAATTGAGACGGATTAGAATCCATTAGATTTAGTAGATCGTCTAACGTAGCATTCGGATCATATGTGTAGGGATGCGATGCATCTGGTGCGTCTCTTCGGGTAAAGGCTAGATCTACCCCTCCACAATAAGCTACGTTTACATCGCCCACTCGAATTACCATCATCTTTTGGTGGTGGGTAGAAGTTATTGGAGATGCTACCCTCATATCAAGAGCTACTATGCCGCGATCTTTGGCGCTGGGATCGCTCTTACTCAACCTTTCGCATTCTTTGCTTACAACTTCGGCTATGTAAATGTGATCACTCATAAGTGGGCCGATCCCAGCAACAATAGAAGCTTTAATCGGCAACCACAATAGTATCCGAACAGTGATCCCGGCCTGCATTAGACGCAGGATAAATCCTAGCACGGTCTGATCCTTTTTTGCAGAATCGCTCTCGTTCCAGGGGCGATTTTGGATAATCCAAGGATTATCTTCTGATAGGTCTCTCAAGGGACTAAGTCGCAAACCGGCGATGTATACGTACCCTTTCTTGCCTTGTTTGGCCTGAGTTATTGCAGCTTCTAGGGATTCCCTCATCGCGGACATGGCCTCATAACCACCGATCAAAGGGATGACCTTGCAATTTTCATCCCAAGGCATATGACTACCCATCCTCTTGGCCATGTAGGTACCATCTCCCCATGGACGTCCCTCTTCGTTTGGCAAGAAATTCAGAAACCACCTTTTGGGATCAACTACCATAGCCTACCTCGTCCTACCATGTGCTCTTCCCACAATCTCATTTAGGGAAGGTGCCATCGCTAAAAGCTGATCCAGTGTTATTTCTTCCTCGGTCAGCGAAACAGCATAAGCGTTATCTGGCTCGGTTATCAATACGGCTACTGGTGCTATCCAGCAGCCTAAAAGATCTCCGCACTTTCTTAAGATAGAGGTCCTGGCTACGGGATAAACCACTCTCTGATATATCTCGATGGCGTCTCCTATTGATATCCTGGTTTCGATTTCAGAGCTCAATGGTGTTTCCATTGTCTTTTCCCCTGGGATCTTTTAGTGGCCACTCCATTTTTGGCCTTTTATGGAGATCATCTCATCCCTACGCAGTTCTTTCAACAGTCGCCTGATCGATTTCTCTCTTAGGGCATTAATGGAGGCAACAAAGACCCAAAGAAGCCTGCTCCTGATCTCAGCATTCAGAGATCCAGTCAGTCGCTCTCCCTCAAAATGAGGATCGACTTGGATGTGAGTTCCTGGCAGCGAAACTGCAGAAGTCAATGCCCATAGATATCCACAGATGACAGCAGTATCTGCCGGATCGTTAAGTCCAAACGTGATTTGGCATAATATATGCTCGACATGAATGGACCCCGTCAGACCCTTTAAGAACCGGAAAAAGGCTGGAATGGCATCTATTAAAATGCGAGGATCTTTGGGGAACCATTTATGAACGGGCTTAAATCCTCTTTCCACAGCATCCTTGTCAACCCCCATTATTTTGTCCACAGGTTTCTTTCTGTTCTCCACTCCCTTTCTATCCTTCGCCTCTTCTGGAAAAGGCAGATCTTTTTTATATAATATCATTCCGAACCATTTCAATTTGAAGAAACCGCAAATAGAGAAACCCTCTATATTGAGATAAAAAGATAGGTAGAAAGGGACAAGTAAGAGGCCAGCCGCCACTAGCAAAATGATTACAAGGATTGGAAAGAGATACATCAAGGCTTGCCCTACTTTACCTCGACTGATGCGGCAGGTGGGTTATCGTGCTTCTCTTCGCTGGATTCCTTCTTTCTGCTGAATCTTTCCATGAGCACTGATGCTATCTCGCCCATTGACTCTGCCAGAGCATTCGGGGTTCCCAGAGGTACTACCTTGACGCCTTCGTGCCCTGAAACTCCTTTTGTGACAATTACTACAGCTACCGGAAAAACGCCCACTCCGCCTCCAGCTCCTCCAGATGTTCCTCCAGCTTTTTTGTTATCGCCGCACTGGCTCGATCCGGTTCCGAAGCCCATGCCCATCTTGGTAATGGGAACAATTATCTTATCTTCCATCTCTATGGGCTGTCCAATTATGTTATTTGCCGACAGAACTTTCTGAAGTTCGTCGATAGTTGTCTTTATATTTTCTTCAGCAGCCATTCACATCATCCTAAATAAGTATACTCTAATCGTATTTACATCTTTCTGGTTTCGATTTCATGGGACGATTGTTCGAAAATCAATATCGAAAAAAGAGCGATATGTTCAGGCTTTGACCATCTATTTTAGGATGAGTTAACCGATGAAAGATCAAGATATGTAATAGTAGAGCTCCAGACAATCCGGAGATCCAGTTAGTGTTCTAAATGGAGCAATCAATAATATCGCTGAAAGGGTGAACTCGCAGCGAAGTTAACTTAGAAAACGTGCAGTCCAAGAACCTCCTGGAAGCCATACTCTTCCAGATAGATATTAATTGTTTGAAGGAAACAATTAAAGAAGTTTTCGAAGAAAGAGGTCATGAACATGTCGACACCTGGAGAGCAAGTTCAGATTCTTGAGGAGAGGGTCAAGGAGCTTAAGGACAGACTAAGAACCTGTGACGATACGCTAAAGGCGTCATTTGAAAGTAAGCTTAGGATATCTGATGAAAAGAACCATATCTTGCAGAATAAAATCAGACAGCTTGACAAGTATGTCAAGGAGCTGGAGGACGAACTAGCACATCTGACTTAGGAGAATCTACGGCCCTGGCCTGGTCAATCTCAGCCTCAGCTAGGGATTCAACTATTTTTCTATTTTAACTTCCAAAATTTGTTTGGCTATGGAGCTACCTTCGAATCTAATCGAACACAAACGCCGCCTCTACCCAAGTCTTATCCAGCAGCTCTCGATAGTACGCAGCGCCGAATTCAGAGGCCGTTCTCTCCGGGTATACCTCTCACTTATTGGCATCTCTAATCGCGTAGCTTATCCTTCATCCTCATAGCCAAACAGAAGCCCTTGCTTAATTTGAGCCTGCATAGCCGAGGTTTCGGCGCACCTGCGGGAATAGTTCAGGCGCCTGCTAACACTATGTTGAATTGCCAGCTCCTTGATCTTCAAGAGCAGCTTCCTGGAGGTTCCGTGATCCCTCGTGAATCTGGATCTGGCCGAACTTGGCGTTTATGTAGCCTGTGTAGCCAAAACACGTAACATACACTTGAGGCGGGCTGGTATGTATACCTAGAGTGAGCTATAGATTTGACAGGAAAATAGAAGAAGAATGACCAGAAATCAGGTTAAAATAGCGAATCGAGATATGAAAGCGGGATATATTAATTGAGGAACGTGCAGACAGTGGTTGTTCATAATCCTCAATTCTTTATTTCCAAGAACTTGATTATGCTGTTTAGTCATGTTGATTCTTACATAGATCATGAGGACCTCAATCATCCGAAGTCCAGCAATGAAAAAGAATATCTGCGATCTCCGCAATGATGGAAAGAATGACGTCCTCGAACGACAATCATGACCGTGCGATCTTACAGGATATCGCAAAGAGGGCAATGCTTGACAGAGGCTTGCTCCCGTACTTTTCTGCCGAAGCACTTGCAGAGCTTAACAAGATTCAATCGCCGTCAACAATTGAAAGCGCGAGGGCACGCGATTTAAGAGATCTCCTCTGGTCTTCCATCGACAATGATGACTCCCGCGACCTCGACCAGCTAACCGTTGCCGAAGCGATGCCAGGCGACAAGGCAAAGATCAGAGTCGCGGTGGCGGACGTAGACTCACTCGTTAAAAAGGGGTCAGCCATCGACGAACAAGCGCGCCACAACACAACATCAGTTTATACTCCAGGCCAGATGTTTCCAATGCTCCCGGAAAAGCTTTCCACCAACCTCACGTCGTTGAATCTTAATCAGGATCGTCTGGCTATTGTCATCGAAATGGTTGTTGGCATGGATGGATCGGTTCAAGATTCGGATGTATATCGTGCGATTGTCCGCAATCATGCGAAGCTTGCTTATAACCGCGTTGCTGCATGGCTGGAAGGGAGCATAGATGTGCCTTTGGAGATTGCAGCCGTGAAAGGATTGGCTGAGAATCTGCGCTTGCAGGACAAGGCCGCACAAAGTATGAAGAATCTTCGTCATATGAAAGGGGCGCTTTGTCTCGAAACCATCGAAGCCAAACCGATATTTGAAGGCGATTCTATCCTCGATCTGCAAGTGGAAGAAAAAAACCGTGCCAAGGACATTATTGAGGATTTCATGATAGCGGCAAACGGCGTGACCGTCCGGTATCTCTCTTCAAAAAAATTTCCTTCAATTCGCCGTGTAGTCCGCTCTCCCAAACGATGGGAACGAATCGTAGAGCTTGCAGCGCAGCACGCATTCAAGCTTCCAAAAAATCCAGACTCAAAAGCATTGGAGTGGTTTCTGACGACGGAAAAAAAAGCCGATCCCCTTCGATTTCCGGACCTATCTCTCGCCGTGATCAAGCTATTAGGATCAGGTGAATATGTTGCGGAACTTCCCGGAGAAAATGCCACGGGACACTTTGGTCTCGCGGTCAAGGATTACACTCATTCCACAGCTCCCAATCGTCGGTATCCGGATCTGATCACTCAACGCTTGCTCAAAGCAGCAATCGACGCAAGATCAACGCCTTACGACAATGATGAGCTAGCAGATCTGGCAAATCATTGCACGAAACAAGAGAATGCAGCTGAAAAGGTTGAGCGGCAAGTTGGCAAATCCGCTGCCGGGCTTCTTCTTAAATCTAGAATCGGAGAGCAGTTCGATTCTATGGTTACGGGCGCATCTACGAAAGGTACTTGGGTCCGCCTTCTTAAATTGCCGATTGAAGGAAGGCTAAAAACCGGGGACCAAGGCGTTGATGTCGGAGACCGGATTCGCGTGCAACTGCTATCGGTAGATGTTGAGCAAGGCTTTATTGATTTTGGTAAGGTTGGCGCATCATGAGGTCTGCGAGGACAGCCCTTTCCGGCCCATCAAACCTTTGCTTGCGCTCATTTGAGGACCTGGACGCAGGAAATCTCCCTGGGAAAGTTTTGATCTCCAAGCACCTCCATCCCCCGGATGCTTAAAGGAATTTGGAAGTCAGGAAGGAACTTGGACTCGTCTCAGTCTCCGCAAGGGAACAGGTCTTTCGTGGCAAGATATCGTTAATCTTGCCGGTAGATTGCAAAGTTCGGCGGAGTAGCGAGTCTGCCTCTCGACCTGCTTCACTTTGGTGAATAAAGTGTTCGGGTTTCTGTTGAGGACCGTCTTGCCCACTGGCAACAGAGGAACTTATCCTCCGGCCAAGTTTTGTTGAGGTCCAGATGGTCAAAGGTCTGGTTCAGCTCCTCAGAAATAAGTAATCATCATTATCAAACTGAATTATTCATTAATAACTTATCAAAGTAATTCTGATTGCTGAAAAGATATAAATAGCATTAATACTATAATTTGTCGGTCAGATTGTGCCTGACATTTTGCAAAAAAAGTTATAGAGGTTAGCAAAACCATGAAATTGACAATAAGATCTTTAGCGCTGTGGGTTTTACGAGTAAAAGTTATCCGATTCTCCAAGGTTTATCCTTAAGGTCGGGATGAGGCAGAGTTCCCTCATAGCCACACATTCTGCAGTGGATTTTTGCTGTTACCCCGTCCTCTGT
>Ga0182011_10004646_pt1 | contig 10961 bp, 7 predicted proteins | sample 711E1DmetaG_FD_120481 | JGI IMG/M metagenome (GOLD analysis project Ga0182011, IMG submission 120481) | Permafrost microbial communities from Stordalen Mire, Sweden - 711E1D metaG | ecosystem: Environmental > Terrestrial > Soil > Wetlands > Permafrost | place: Sweden: Stordalen | collected... | reverse complement strand
CACGTGGCAGCCGGGGCTTTCGTGATCTTGGCGGTCCTCTATGGGCTGACGTTTGTCCTCTTCTACGTGAGATTGCGCAAACGACACAAGGCTGAATGGGAGGCCATGGGTTCACCGAATCCGTTCTTCCACTCAGCGTTCGGGCGGCGCATGGCTCCCATCCGTCGCCTCCTTCGGGGCAAAGGCCTGGCCGAACTCAACGACCGATATTTGGCGTTCCTTGCGCATGCAACCAAGGGGCTCCGGTGCCTAGCGCTCCCGTGTCTTGCCGTCGCAGCAGCGTACACGTGGTTGTTGAAGCTCTAGACCCAGTGGACCTGACACGTCCACCCTTCCCCTATGGTCGGGAACATGCACGCGAAGACTCAAAAAGACGCAGAGGGCCCGGTTGGGCCCTCCACGTGGCACGGAGGCGGCTATAAGCCGAGTTCTGTCCCCGCCTTGCGGCAGGGGGCGCTCATTCCTCTGACCGGACCGTTGCCGGCCGGTTCGAGCGGCCTACCCGGGAATCGCCCGCCTCGCGGCGGATCCGGTGATGGGTCCCGTCGATCCCCCTATTTGGCCTTGCACCGCACGGGGTTTGCCGTGCCCCGACCGTCGCCGGCCAAGCGGTGGGCTCTTACCCCACCTTTTCACCCTTACCCCGCCCGAGGCGGGGCGGTGTGTTTTCTGTGGCACTTTCCCTCGCGTTGCCGCGGCTGGGCGTTACCCAGCGTGCTCCCATCAGGAGTTCGGACTTTCCTCGGTCCCGCCCGATGCGGGATCGCGAGCGCCTGCCGCCTCCGTGCCACGACTATTTTACGCCTCATCGGCGCCTGTGGCGTCGGATACCCCGCGGTATCCGGACCGGCCCATCGGGAAGACGCTGGGTCGTGTCTCGGAGTCCGCTGAGGGATTCCACCACTCCACAGCCTCTGTCGGTACCCGCCTCCACGAATCCAGCGCCGGACGAAGCCACCTTCTGCCAGAAGGCCGCGCCGGAGACGACCTCGGCGCCCTGAGCCCGTACCAGCCCACCCAGGTCGCGGTCGTCGGTGGCCACCCTCCAGCCTCGTCCCTTTCCCCGCAGGAAGGCCACGATCGCCCCATCGGCGTGACCGACGTACCGCACCTCGACTGCACCGAGCCTCTCGATGGGGGCGGAGCCGGCCGGCGGCGCGCCGTCGAAGAAGACCAGGATGCGAACCCGCTCGTTCCGCGCCAACGCGAGGGCCGCGGTCCGAACAGACTCACGGTGACTCCCGCCCGCAAGGTTGTTGCCATCCAGGAGCCACGGCATGGCGGCGACCGGGCGCTACGAACGCTTCCTGAGCAGCTTTGGCCGCTTTACGTGGCCCAGCGCAGCCTTCACATCGACGTTTTGGGGGTCATACTCCAGGATCTTCTCGAGACACTGCTGCTGGCGATCGGTCATGTTCCGGATCGCCCAGAAGTTGGCGAGCTCCAGCCACGCCTCGGTGAACTCGGGGGCCAAAGCCACTGCGTGCTTCAGGTGATCGAGGGCTCGCTGGCCCCACATCGGGTTCTTGAACTCCGCGCGAGCAAGCAAGAGAAGCGTCTCGGCCGTCGGATTGAGACGCGCAGCCTGGTCGAGCAGCTGGACAGCCATCCCGACGTCGCCCGCGCGGATGAGCTCCCTGGCGCGCTTGAGATTCGCGTCCACAACGGCGTTCCTGGCGCCTCGGCGCCGCTCCTCGTCCTTGTAGGCGTCCACGCGCTGCGAAGTCGAGAGCGTCTGCTCGTAGCGCGCCCGGCTCTCCGGGTGTCCGAGCGTCTCGTACGCCTCCTGAAGCGCAGAGTAGATCTGGGCAAGCTCGTTGCGCAGCGAGAGCAGGTGGGGCTCGCGGGCACGGTCCGGGTGGTACAACTTGACGAACTCGAGGTAGCGCGAGTGGACTTGGTCCTGCGTTGCACCTGGGGCGAGCCCGAAGCGGCGGTAGTAGTCGCGGTGGCTGATCTCGGACGCCAGCTTGATCACGTCCGCGTATTCACGCTGCTGCTGCGGCGAGTACTGCAGCTCTTCCTCGGCCTCCGGCGCCGGCTCGGGTGGCTGCTCGACCTTTGTCTTAGCGAGGGGCTTGGCGGCCGAAATCGATCGGATCTCGACGAGACCCGCCGCCGCCAGCGCGGCCAGTGCGCGCGTAAACTCACCGCGCGACATTGGTGCGAGACGCTGCAGGCTCGCGACCGTGCTGGTGCCGTCCACGCGGGAAAGCAGGTACCCCTCCTGGGGCGTCAGGTGAAGCTGCTGGTACAGCAGCAGGGCGTCCTGCGCCGTCCACACGAAACCGTCTCCGCCGATCAGCCTCCAGAGCAGATCTCCATCCGGAACGGCCCGCACGGCGGCGGCGAGCAGCGAACCGGTGGTCATCCCCAGCGAAACGGCGTCCATCGGCAGCTTCTCGCCCTCGAAGAACACGAAGTCGCCGGACTCCAGCAACATGCGGGAGACGATAGTGACGGAGAGCGCCTCCAGCTCCTTCGTCAGAGCCTCTGCGGTGAGCAGGCCTTCCTGCCCTAGAAACGTACCGAAGCGGATGCCGTCGGGCTGGCGCAGCAACGTGATCGCCATGCGATGCTCCTCGAGGACGCCTCTGCTGACAAGCCACTTCCCCAGTTTTTCGTCCTCGACCTCGGAAGCCACCGCGCGTGCCTGGCCCGCCTCGAACCAAAGGTGGCGGATGCCGTCCCCGATGATGGCATCCAGACGCCCGACCGCGAGGCGGCGGACGTATCCCCGTAGGAGTGGCGGCAAACCGCCGCCTTCGAACCGGCCCTCACGTTGTAGCTCTGCTGGCATCTCGTGCGATTCTAACTGTTTCTCAGCAGGTGCTCAAGGCGTACTGCCCTCGACCCGGACAACGTGGGGTGGGAACCCCCGCGAGGTCACGGTTGGGGGCAGGTGCGAGATGACATCCTCGGCCGTCTCCTTGCTGGGGAAATGGCCCCAGATAAGGCGGTAGCATTGCGACTCACCGCGGCCGAACGGGACCACGCGGAAGTTCAGCTTGTCCTGTTCCTGACGACGGTAGAGGCGCTCCATCTCCGCGGGCTGGCACCCGCCGTCCACAGCGACGGCCCATGGCCCGCCGCCGCCGACCAGCGGGGCGCTCTCCCACGGACGGATCACGACGACGGCAACGATTGCTCCAACCAGGACCAAGACCAGCAGGACCCACGGCCAGAGCCTTCGGCGCGGCGCCACGCCGAAGCGCGGGGCCTGCGCCGTGTTCAGCGGGATCTCGGCGATTCTTACGACCGCTTCGACGAGCCCCGCCGCCGTCGCGGCCGCGAGCAGCCGGAGGGCCACCTCCCTGCCGTGAGGTGACGGGTCGGCTATCTCCTGGGCCGTGCGCTGATCGTTGACCTTCGCCAGGATCGCCATCCCCTCGTCCGTGAGGCCGAGTGCGCCGACACGCTTCGGGAAGTCCGGCAACCGACGGAGGATCAGCGCGGGATTCGCCAGGAAAGCACTCGCGATCTGTTCGCCGCCTTGTCCCAGCACCAACTCCATGACGAGGTGCGGGTACGAGATCGTGAGACCATGAGGTTCGTACCGGAGAGCCGTCTCGAAGCTCACCTCGGCATCCGGCGCGGTGAAGAACTCCCTCAGCTTCTCGGCGACAGCACGTTTAACGACGGCATTTGCTTCGGCCTGAGAGACCTGACCGGAGTTCACCGCCGATGCCGCCTCGGTGAACCACTCGCCTCCGCTCGTCAGGCCGAACGCCGCAGCGAGTCGCTCGTTGTCATCGCCCTCAACGGCGACGATCTGCAGACCCGTGACGACGAGCACCAGCTCACCCTGGCCCCAGCGCAGATGCGCCGAACCCTTGCTCTTCCTCCCGACCCACAGAGCCAGCTGGCCCGCTGCAGACGTACGTCCCATGCACGCAACACTAGCGAAACTCAGTCCAGTCGTCAAAGGGTACGTCGCAGGAGGTCAAAGGCAAAGAGGTCTAATCCCTTCATGTCTAATCCCTTCACTCATCCACCCTCCAGCGATTGTGGCCTCGCGAGTTATGTCCGAGGAACCGGTCCTAGCCGCACCGCGTGCTGCGCCAGACGGTAGAAGAGCTTGCCATGGGACGTTGAGGTGCGTCGGTTGAATTTGACCGTGAATTCGTTGAGGTCGTCGTCCAAGTGGTCGTGCCCGATCGCCCCCTGGTGCGTCCCGAGTAGCCATCATTGAAGGAATGACGTAACCCAGTGCACGCGAAGCAAGAGGGTGCTCGCCGTCGCAGTGCGACACCTCAGGGTCAAATGTCAAAGGTCGCCTGGAGGACACAACACCAAGAACCGAGGGCCATCGCAGGGCATTGCCTCCCGTTTGGCCTTTCCCATTTTACGTTTGACCTTGCTTGTCACATCGGGAACGTCCGAATCTGCGAACCCGGGAACGTTCGAACGGCCTCAGACCATGCGGAGCAGGTGCCCCATCTTGTTCTTTTTGGCCTCGAGGTACTTACGGGTGTGTTCTGTGGGTGGGACCTCGAGCGGAACTCTCTCCACGATCTCGAGGCCGTAGCCCTCGAGCGCGACGTACTTGGACGGGTTGTTGGTCATCAGCCGCATGCGACGCACGCCGAGATCGCGCAGAATCTGGGCGCCGACGCCGTAGTCGCGCTGGTCGGCAGGGAACCCCAGCTTCTGGTTCGCTTCCACCGTGTCCGCCCCCTGGTCCTGGAGCTCGTAGGCGCGGAGCTTGTTCGCGAGGCCGATCCCCCGGCCCTCCTGGAGCAAGTAGAGCAGCACCCCGTGGTGCGCGGCGGCGATCCGCTCGAGCGCCGTCTCGAGCTGAGCGCCGCAGTCGCAGCGGGCCGACGCGAACACGTCACCCGTGAGGCACTGCGAGTGCACCCGCACAAGGACAGGCTCCTTCGGGTCAATCTCGCCCATCACGAGCGCGACGTGCTCCTCGCCCGTGACCGGAGAGTGGTACGCATACGCTCGGAACTCGCCGTAGCGGGTCGGCAGCGACGGCGCCGCGACCCTCTCGACGATCCGCTCGTTGTGCATGCGGTAGGCGATCAGGTCGCGTACCGTGACGATCTTCAGCGAGTGCTCGCGTGCGAACCCCAGAAGGCGTGGAAGACGGGCCATCGACCCGTCCGTGTCCATAATCTCGCAGATCGCGGCCGCAGGGTAAAGACCCGCAAGGCGGGCGAGGTCCACAGAGGCCTCGGTGTGCCCGGTGCGCTTCAGCACTCCTCCGTTTCTCGCCCTGAGCGGAAAGGTGTGCCCTGGCCGGAGCAGGTCTTGCGGCTTGGTGGCGGGGTCGATGGCTGCCTGAACGGTGGCGGCCCGGTCGGCTGCCGAGATCCCGGTGGTGACTCGGCCACGGGCTTCGATCGACACGCAGAAGGCTGTCTGATGTGGCGAGGTGTTGTGCTCGACCATGGGTGGAAGCTGCAGCTCCTCGCATCGTTGCTCCGTGAGCGCGAGACAGACCAGCCCGCGAGCGTGGGTCACCATGAAGTTGACGGTTTCCGCCGTCACCATCTCCGCAGGCAGCGTCAGATCGCCCTCGTTCTCGCGGTCCTCGTCGTCCACGATGATGACGAAGCGGCCGCGGCGGAAATCCGCCGCGGCCTCCTCGATGCTCGCGAATCCGTCTCTGGTCACGTCCGCCATCTTACTTCGGCGGCGCGGCAGGCGCCGGCGCGGCCGCTACCGGCTCGTCCTTCACCACCGTGAACGGAATCTTCTGCGTGCGCTGGACGCCGGTCTTGGCATCCCGCAACGTCACCTCGAGCTCGAAGTCCATCCCTCGGTGGAACCCCGAGAGCGGAAGCTGCTGGCCGAATGCCCAGATTTCGCCGGTGATCTTGATGCCGGGCACCCCCTGGAACGCCTGTTCGTCGTGCTTCTTCCCTCCGGAGTAAAGCGCAACCTTCAGTTCGACCGCCGGCTCGCCCTTTTCGTCCAGGCTCGGCCTCACCACATATGCCCCATAGGTAATGTTGTCTTCCTGCTTGTACTTGTTGTCCAGGCGCGGGATCATCTGCATTGCGCCGAGGTGGAAGGCATCGCCCAGGTGGGCCTGTCCCGACTGCCGGATGTCCGCGCTCCAGATGATCGGCGAGATGTAGGGGCCATCCGCCGGCGCCGGCTCATTCTTCGCCTCTGCGGTAGTGATGGCGATCGGACCGACATCGTTGGACAGCGCCAGGTCCACCTTCCAGTCGCCTGCTTCGACCGGGAGGGAGAACTCGTACGCCCGGCCGCCCGGGACGCTCAACGGGGTCACGGGAGCCGCGAAGCTGCCGACCACGTCGCCCCCTTCCGTCTTACGCACGCGACCGATCGCCTGGGTTGCGGGCGTGACGGAGTCGGGAAGCTGCAGCCAGACCCAGATCGGGTGCGAGGACTCGCCGCGCACGCCCGAAGCGGTCAGGATCGCGGCGCCCTGTTGCGGCCACGGGCGCGGTTGCGTGTCGAAGACGGCCTGCTGCGCCGTTGTCGCGGCCTTGGTCCCCGGCAGCAGACCCATGCGCGGGACTTCCGTAAGCTTGGGGTTCTTGAGCAGTTCGTCGACCCGGGCGGCGAGCAGTTTCAGCGACTGCTTGTTGCGCATGTCGATGCGGTCGAGCAGAAAGTCGCCCGTTCCCGTCCTGGTCTCGGTGAAGACGAAGAGGATCGCGTCGGTCTTCTTCGCCGGCGGCTTCCCGTCCTTCGTGTAAATCCAGATCTGGGTCGCGCCGCGCTCGACGAGCGAGGGCCGGTTCCCTTCCTCGTCCGCCGCGCCAGCTGCGACGTTCTGTAGGCTCAAGGGCTTGCCCATGAGGATGAGGACCTTGCCCCGGTCCGACATGCTGCCCTTGAGCTTCTCCGCCGAGAACATCTTGTCCGCAGCGGTCACTCGGAGGTCGAAGTCCTGCTTGAACTCGTTCTCAACCGTATTGAGGTCCGGGTCGCGCTTGGCCCAGAACAGCTCGATCCACGCCTGCGCCTCGGAGTCGCTCTTGAGCTGGGCGAAGGCCTTCTTCTCGTTGTCGGTCATCACGAACCCGGCGGGCCCGTTCGGAAAGTCCTTGAATGTCTGCGAGAGCTGCGCACCTGCGACGGAGGCTAACAATCCAGCCGCCAACGCAAAGGGGACAAAAGCACGGCGCATGACTTTTTCCTCTTTTCCACCCCGCGGGTCGCGCCGCCGGGCGCCATATATTACACCCCTTGTGCAGCGGAGGAACTTGGGAAGGAAGCAGCTGACAGTTCTCCCCCACCCAACCGCACAGCTCACAGCTGACAGCCAACAGTCCACCTGCCCGCCCAAACGCCATCCCAGGGCGAGAGCTTGGCTGTTGGCCAGGTGCGTCTGACTGTCAACTCTCAACTGTGAGCTGTTTGCTGTCGGCTGTAGTTCAGAACGGGTTCCCGAAGGAGAGGAAGAGTTCGCCGGGTGGTTCCTTCACGATTGTCCCGTCCCACGCTACAAAGCTCTTTCTGTCGAGCTTCCACCCGTACTCGAGACGCAACGGCCCGATAGGGGTGTCGACGCGCAAGCCCAGACCGGCTCCCCAGCGCATCGCACCGACGTTCACGTCGCGCCAGGCCTGCCAGACGTTTCCCCCGTCCACGAAGAGGTCCCCTCCAACGGGCCCGTAGACCGGGAATCGCCACTCGGTGCTGGCGAGCAGCAGCCCCGCTCCACCTGTTGCCACCAGGGTGCACCCTGGAGTCGAGCTATTCGACGACTGCTGGCATTCAAGCGTCTGGCCCGGTATCCCGAGCAGGTCGGTAGAGAAAGCCCGCTGAGAGACGCGACCACCAGCGAAGAACCTCTCGTTGATCGGGATCTCCAGGTTGTCGGGAACCCCGGTCACGCTGGTGCGAGGCTGAATCGCCCCCCCGCGGACCGTCACGGCCAGTACCCCGCCTTGCGCCGGAGCAAACGCCGACGCCGACGCCATGACTTTGTTGAACGCCGCGTCGGCCTGGAGCATCTTGAAGGCGCTCTGCCACGAAAACGACAGGTAGACGCCGCGATGGGGGGAGAAGATGTCGTCCCTCGTATCCCACTCAATGCTCGGGGTGATCGAGGCGATCTCGTCACGCTGCTGCTCCCTCTCGAGCTGGCTGAGGATGTCGGGAGGTGCCGTGGGGTTGACGATCAGGTACTCGTAGCGAAGGATGGTGCGGAAAGGCCTCCTGAAATGGTCGCCGAACTCGATCCACATCCCGCGTTGGAGCACGTCGTAGCCCGTATAATAGTCCTGGCTGCGGTACACCGACACCCAGGTTGGAATGCCCAGTAAGCTGAGCCGTTCGGGCTCTCGGTACGTTGCTTGGATCCTCCTCTCGAGGCTCGAGAGGCGCAGATCGAGCGAGAGGCTGCGGGCTGTTCCGAATAGGCTGAGCTCGGACCATGTCACGGACACCCGCGTCTTCTGCTCGGTGTCGTAGCCGACACCGTACGACAGCGCCTGGCTCGGCCCCTCTTTGAGGTCGAGGACGAGACCTCGACGTGGGCCCGAGTCCTGGCCGGGGATCGGGTGCAGGTCGACCCTCTCGAAGATCCCGAGCCCGAGCAGCCTTCTCTGAGCCGCTAGCTGGGCCTCGGGCCCTGCGATCTGCCCCGCCTTGATGCCGGCGACCGTGTCGACAACCCCCCGACGGGTCTTGACGAGACCCGCGACGACAACCCGCCCGATAACCGACGGGGCGCCCGGCTCGGCGACCAGCTTGACCGAGCAGCGCTCCGGCCCGCAATCGTGTGACGCCGTGACCGTCGCATCCGCGTACCCCGTCTCCTGGATGGCGGACTCGAGGGCGAGTCGCGCCTGTTCTTCGGCGCGATCGCTCCATGGCCCGCCGAGGACCAACGACCTTCGAGGCTGCTTCAAGCTCGGGGGGACTCCCTCGATCTCGAGCCGGTCGACGGTGCGCCGAGTCCCCTCTTCGATCGCGAACTCGATCTCGACCCCACCTGGCCCAGGGACGATCCGGGCGTCCGCGACCTTTGCATCGGCGAGGCCGGCATCGCGCAGGATTCCGAGAAGCGACGAGGCGTCGGCGGCCAGCGTCTCCTCGTCCATCGACTCGCCGCCCCAGCGCCAGTAGTGGCCCGGACGCGCACCGATCTTTTCTCGCATCTGCCTCTCGGGGAGCGTGTGCGCGCCGGGAAACCGGACTCCCAGGATGGGTGTGAGCGGTCCCGGATTGACCGTCAGGGTCAGTACCCTGCCATCGCCGTCGTCCGTCACGCTGCCATCGACCTTGGCGAGCAATCTGCCCTGCTGCTGAAGGTAGATCCTCAGGTGTGTCACAACCGAGTCAAGGGCAGCCTCGCTGAAAGTCTCTTCGCCGCGCACGAACGGCAGCGCCTCGACCTCGACGGATTTGGTCCGTTTGAGACCTTGGAGGCGGAGAGTCCAGTGCGGGCCCCGCTGCACCGCGAAACCGACCGACGCGCCCGCGGGACCCTCGCGCACCTCCGGCGAATCGACTTCGACCCCCCAGAACCCACGCCGCCTCAAGAACTCGGTCAGGCCACGCGTTGCCCCTTCCAGGTCCTGTGCAGTCAGGTTCCGCCCAGGTTTCAGCTTGCAGACCTCCCAGAGCTTCTCAGTCGCCACGTCCGCACCCGGGGCTGAAAGCTCCCGAATCGTGAGAGGGGCACCCAGGTGCACATGCAGGAGCACCGCCACGGATGCATTCTCCCGTTCGAACTCGAGGTCGGGCTCGAGCGTGGCGCGAGGATAGCCGCGCTCGCGCAGTAGCTGTCGGGCACGTTCGAGGGCCGCCTCGAAGGAACCCATGCTTAGCGGCACGTTCTTCGACAGCGCAAGCGCGGCCAACACCTTCTTTGCCTCGCCCTTGGAGACTCCGAGGATCTCCACCGCGCGGACGCGCGAGGCTGGTTGGACGCGCACATGGATGAGCGCACCGGCCGCAGTGCTGTCGACGTCCACCACAGCGTCCTCGACTTCGCCCGTTGCGAGAAGTGCTTCCACGCCCGCTCGAATCTCGGCGCGCGACAACACGTTTCCTTCGGTGACCCCGAAGACGCCGCGAAGGCGATCCGCGTCCGCCATACCGGGAGCGTCAATCACAACCTGGGCGATCGGTACCGTCCCCCAGCCGAGCACGGCGGCCGCGATCACGCTCAGTAGCGGTGTTGCCACTTCACCTCCAGCGAGTACGAGCCGTCCTGCTCACGGTTGGCCTCCAGATAGACACCTTGCGCGAGGCGCCAACGACTGGTGACGACCTCTTCGCTGTTCGCCGCCAGGTTCGTGGACATTGTCACGTTCCAGTCCCTGTTCATCTGTTTGACGACCGTGAGACGGGCCGCCGGGTTGCCCGTCTGTGTGGCCGCAAATGGGTCGACCCGCATCTGGTCCACGTCGAGAAGCGTCCGGGCGCGGTTGGTCACGACACCAGTGAGCTGGTCGGTCAGGAACGACGAGGCGACGGCGCCCGCACCTCCCTGGCCGGCGGCGTCCGCTTTTCGACCCGTCGAGATCAGGGAGATCACGTCCATCTCGGGCAGCGGCGGGTTCGATGTAAAGGTCGGCGTCAAACGGTCCAACGTGCCGCTGAGCCCCACTGTCACCTCGAAGGTCTGCACGATGGTGCGGGCAAGGATGTTCAGACGCGGCTCGACGCGATCCGGGTTCGTGAACGTGACCGTGCCCCGGTCAAGCTCGTAGCGGTTGCCGGCGAACTCGAGCTCGCCCCCGGGCAGGGCTTCGAGGCGTCCCAGGACACCGTACCGCGCGGTCGTGCCTACGACCCGAAGCTCACCTTTGGCCGTCAGCCTGGCGAGCGGCGTGTCGACCTCGAGCGTGCTCGGGACGTCGACCATTAGGTTGAGAACCATCGGCGTGCCGTCCGCGGCGCGCAAGCGTTCCGGTGTTCGGATCTGCTCGAGTACCAGCTTCTGGAGGTCGAGGTTCCGGCGAAACATCGTGTGCTTCAGCGATGCCTTCCCGGAAAGTGACAGGCTCTGCAGCCCT
>Ga0182011_10004645_pt1 | contig 10962 bp, 7 predicted proteins | sample 711E1DmetaG_FD_120481 | JGI IMG/M metagenome (GOLD analysis project Ga0182011, IMG submission 120481) | Permafrost microbial communities from Stordalen Mire, Sweden - 711E1D metaG | ecosystem: Environmental > Terrestrial > Soil > Wetlands > Permafrost | place: Sweden: Stordalen | collected... | reverse complement strand
GCCTTTCCGCCGCGCAGCAGCAGGCGGTATTCGTCGACCCCGTTGCGACCATTTGAGCTGCCCAGCTCGATCTGGTGTATGTAGTCGAGCTGCGGTTTACGTCCCTGCGCACTTGCGAGCGCGGTGAGATGTTTGCTGATCTCGAGGTTCTGCTCTGCGTTCCACGCGGCCCGCAGGTAGCTCTCGGCCTCAGCGATCTTTCCTTCGCGGAAGAGAATCCAGCCCATTGTGTCCCAAGTGGCAGCAACGAGTCGTTTTTGTTCGGCGATCTTCTTCGCGTCTGCGTCGAGGTTCATCTCGCGGCTCTCTTCGCTGAGCTTGTCGAGCGCACTGCGGGTTGCGCTCTCTGCGTCGGCCAGATCAAGCGATGCGTCAGCCAGCTCGAAAGCTGCGGAGTTCAGGGTTGCAGGCGACTGCGACTGCTTCAGCAGTGCTTGAAGAGTTGCGGCTCCCTTATCCTTGCTGCCGGACCGGATTTGCGCGCGACCAAGTGCGAGTTGAAAGGACTCTTCTTTGCGCGCGTCGTCGGAGAGGTGGCTCAGCGCTGCCTCGCCGACGACCAGAACCCGGTCTCCCTGCTCTATGAACTCGGGGGGCTCTGGGTAGGAAGTTTCCACCGTTTCGTTAGCCTTCTGGAGCACATCCGCCAATCCCGTGTGTCCACGGTGCGTGCCAGCCAACGGTCAGTTCTCGCCCGGAATGATCCACTCAATATCGACGTTGAAGGCGATGTAGAAGGTGCCGGCGCCGTTCCGGGCCGATGAGCAGCAGGCCGAGCGCCTCCCGCGTCTGGGCCGACATTGCTTTTCGCCGAATTCGTTGCGACTCGGCTCCCTGCCGTCAGCTCATCAGCCGGCAGGAAAGTAATGGCCGTTGTCCAAATCGGCGAGCAGACTGGGCTGAGCGGGTTCCCAGCCGAGGGTCTGGCGGGTGATGCGGTTGGACGCCGGGAGGTCCAGCGTGACCAAATTAGCGAGGGACCCAAAGTATCCCGGCAGCATCAGCACGTCCGCGGGAATGCTCACGGCCGGCAGGCCCAGACGGTTGCCAATGGCCTTGGCGATCTCGCGGAACGGGATGCCCTCGCCCTCAATCCCGTGCCAATTTTTGCCAGCCGGCCCCTTCTCCAGCGCCAGACGGAACAAGGAGGCGAGGTCGCGCGCATGCACGGCCGGCCACAGGTTGGCGCCGTCTCCGGGGTAGCCGATGACGCCCTTTTGCTTCGCGAGCCCGATCAGCAGTGGGAGGAAGCCGACATCGGTTGTGCTGTGCGCGATGGGAGGAATCCGCACAATCGAAGACCGCACGCCCCGCTCCGCAAGGCCGACCACGGTGAGCTCCACGACGTTACGAACCCGCAGCGACCCCTTGTACGCATCGCCGCCGGGAAGTGCCGGGTCCTCTTCGGTCGCCGGTCGGCCCAAGAAGCGGGCCCCAGGCGCTGCCCAGCCTAAGTTCGTGGGCGAGCCAATGCTCCCCGACACGACCAGCGGCTTTCCGGTCCCCATCAGCGCCTCACCGTACGCGAGCATGATCTGGAGTTCTGCGGCGGCCACGGCATCGATTCCGCCGGAGGGAAGCAGGTCTTGCCTGTGCGCGACGTGGATGACGCCGTCGGACTCCGTCGCAGCCGCCTTGAGCCCGTTGAGGTCGGAAATATCCCCGCGACGCACCTTGGCGCCGAGCGCGGAAATCGCCGCTGCGGACGCGTCCGACCTGGCCAAGCCGGTGACCTCGTGGCCGGCGGCAATGAGCTCGGGGATGATGTATGAACCAATATGGCCGGTCCCGCCAGTGACGAAAACTCTCATGTTACTGCTCCTTCTTGAACAAATCCTGAAAGATGAGCGGGCCCCAAGTTTGGCCGCGTGCGTGCACCAGCGCGCCACCTTCGTTGAGCTTTCCCATCTTGATGGGTGCGAACCCGAGTTGTTTGGCCAAATCCGCCACGGGTGCGATCGCGTCCTCGTCGTCGCTCGACAGAAAGACGACTCGGTGACCGCCCTCGACGATCGGATCGGTCGCGAGGGTGGCCGCAACCAGGTGATTAAAACCTTTCACAAACTTAGCGCCGGTGAACGACTTCGCAACGAAGGCGGAGGACAGAAGACCATCCAGCTCCTCAGGTGGAACTAACGCGTTCATCGCGTCGATGACCGTCTTGCCTTCCCAACTCGGCAGTGCCTTCGCAACCTCCTGATGCTCCCCGAACGGGACCGCCAAGATGATTGTGTCGGCCTTGAGCGCATCCTGCAGCGACTTGGCGACGACCGTGGGTCCAATCGCCCGAGCCTGCGGTGCCAATACTTCGGCCGACCGGCGACTCGCGACGGTCACGTTGATGTTTTTACGGGCGAAGGCGTGGGCAAGTGCCTGGCCGATCTTACCGAATCCTACAATCGCATAGCTCATATATTCTCCTTCGGGTTACAACACCCGACCGGCTCCGAATATCGAATGGAGTGACCGGCCAGGCGTAGCGCGTCAGATTTGCGCTAGGCCGCCGTCGACGGCAAGCTCGCTAGCAGTCATGAAGCTGCTGTCATCGGACGCGAGAAAGGCAGCCGCTGCTCCGATCTCCGCCGGATCGGCCATGCGCTGGAGGGGGTTCATCGAGGCGTAGACCTTCATGCCCTCCTCGCCTAGCGCTGCCTTCGCTAGTTCGGTCGCCGTCGGTCCGGGCGACAGCACGTTTACCCGGATGCCGGTGCCCTTCAGATCCTCCGCCCAGGTGCGCGCGAGGTTGCGCACGGCCGCCTTGCTCGCGCTGTAGACGCTCATTGTCGGGGCACCCGTGGTGCCGGCGCTCGAGCCGGTCAGGATGATCGAACCGCCCTTGCCCATCAGCGGCAGCGCCTTCTGGACCGTGAATATCGTTCCCTTCACATTGGTGTCGAAGGTCTCGTCAATGTGCTCGGCGGTGATCTTGCCGAGCGGAAGCGGGCTTCCCTCCCCGGCATTGGCGAAGACGATGTCGAGGGTTCCGCGCTCGGCCTTCACCGCCGCATAGAGTCGGTCGAGGTCGGCCAGATCGGAGACTGAGCCCTTCACCGCGCGGGCATTGGGCCCGAGGTCGGCCACAGCGGCGTCGAGCGCTTCCTGCCGGCGGCCAAAGATGAAGACGAAGGCGCCCTCCTCGATGAAGCGCTTTGCTGCGGCGCGGCCGATGCCGGTAGCCCCACCCGTGATGACTGCAACCTTACCTTCAAGCTTTCCCATGATTGCTCCCTTCGGTAGATCTGTAGAATTCAGTACAGTTGAGTAGATGCCTTTGGCGGTGGACGAGAATTGCTCGGGAGTCCTAATATTTTGTCTATTCGTCCAAAAAGATGGAGGCTAAGTTGGACCCGATAACAGACATCTTCAGAACGATGCACGTAACCGCTTTCGGGATGCACAGGCTCGAAGCCACAGCCCCGTGGGGCGTAAAACAGGAAAAGCAGACCGAAGAAAAAGTCACGCCTCCCGGCAAAAGAATTTCGCCCACAGATTTGGCGCACTTCGCCATGCTGTCGCGCGGCAACTGCTGGCTGAGTGTGGAAGGGATTCCGGAGCTGATTCCCCTCACCGGTGGTGATTGCTTTTTGCAGACCCGGGGGACTTCGATTGTTTTGCGCGACAGCCCGCGAACACGTCCGAGCTGGAGTTTCCGCGAGATTGCGGCCACGGCCAACAACAATGTCGCTCATTATGGAGGTGGTGGCGCACCGACGACAATCGTCTGTGGGTCCCTGAGTTTCGATCGCGCCAGCCTGAAGCCGGTCACTCAGTTATTGCCGAACTTCATTCTGATTAAGGCCGAGCAGGCACGCACGCTTGCTCTTCACAACACAATGCAAGCGCTGGCGTCAGAAATGGCAGAACAGGCACCGGGATCTGAAGTAGTCGCGACTCGGCTAGCCGAGGTTCTGTTTATTCAGGTAATCCGGGCGCATATCGCGTCGGAACCGGAACGCAACAAGGGATGGCTTCGTGCTGTTTTCGATCCTCAAATGGGCACTGCACTGAGTGCCATTCACGACAGAGTGAATACACCCTGGACGGTCGAATCCCTGGCCGAAGCGGCGGGCATGTCTCGCTCCGCATTCGCAGCACGTTTTAAAGAGCTACTCGGACAAACACCACTGGAATATGTAACCGAGTGGCGGATGCAGAAGGCGATGCAGTTACTACAACAGCGTGACAAGAAGCTCATCGACGTCGCTCGGTCGGTCGGTTACGAGTCCGACGCTGCGTTCAGCAAGGCGTTCAAGCGAGTTGTCGGGGCCAACCCTGGTGAATATCTCAAACGTGGAATTGAAAGCCGCGGTAATGCCGGAATGGCGGAAGATTTTTGAAGCGGAGGTTTCTGACTTTGGCGGCGGGCCTAGTCGCCATGGAAGTGTGTTCTTCCACTGAAACGGGTGCCCTAGGCACCTCGCATTTGGGAACGGGTGACCATGCAGCCGAACCAACCGAAGCAGACCGCGATCAGTCCCGGTAAACGCCGATTGGACAAGAAATTGTTCGGATTCAGGATTCCAGATGCTGGCGTCATTATGCAGTGGCTTGGTGCTGATATAGGTACTTCTGGAAGCCAGCGTGGCCTATCCCAATACAGTTTTCAGCTTTCCGAGCAAATGTGCTGCCTCCTCTTTATTCAAAAAAGGAGGCTTCATCGTTTTCGCCCAATAGAAATTACGCCCGGTGGTCTGTTTTATTTGAGGAACAGACATCACCTTCAGAGGCTTGTCCTTCATCGGCTTCGGCGTTAGCCACTTCAGTTCACAGAACATAGCGTCGGCGAGACTATCCTCTTTCACATCGCTTTTTACCTGTCCGGCGGCGACGATGCCATGGCCCTTGTGATAGAGGAAAACGATGTCCCCCCCTATTAAACGAATGCACTATACCCTTAATGCTCCCGAATGCCGCGACACGGTTGTTGTCGCACATGTACCATATGCTTTCTTCGTTGTAACTGAGATTAGTATCAAAAATCACACTCCACATCTCGGTTGCTAAGCTCTTTGAGAAGCCAGCAACGGCTAATAGCAGAGAGCGTGTCCGTCGCAGTACGCATGGTGCGAAGACGGTGACGCCTAGTGGAGCGAAACACACTGTTGGCACCCATAATAGAGTGTCGCTTATTATTGATCCGGCCCCGAAGTATTGACAAGCCACGCCCCCATTTTTTCGTTTTTTCTTTGTTTTTGATTGTCACGCTCGTGTCTACTTGGCAGTCGGAAGCCTTCAGCGAAGACCCAGAGATCTGCCAGACAGAAGTTGACCACCGAGCAGCAGAGAATGGCAATTCCGTTGGCGACCAGCAACGGGAGGTGCGCCTGATGAACGAGCGCACGCATTAGAATAAGATTCCCTGTCATTGAGACCAGGCCGTTCGATAGATGGAAGCGTAGGAGCTGCGTGCGGAGAGCAGCAGAAACGCAATCAACATCGCAATCGCTGTCTGCCAGTGCAGAAAGCCCGAGCATGCAAGGCCGCACATCAGAGTGATTGAACCGAAGAGGTCCACCATGTGATCCACATAGAAGCCATAGCGCGGCCTCTGTTGTTGACGCACCCGCGCCAGCGTTCCATCCAGACTATCTCCAAGCCAGTTAGAGCATTTTCATGGTTAGTGTAAGCTCTGGGTGCCCCATCCTTGCGGCGTACTTGTCTTTGCCGCAAGGGTGGGATCACACGACGCCCACATTACAGCAACAGTGAAAATGCTCTAAGCACGATGCAGACAATAACCAGAAGCAGGGCGTGGCGATGGTAACGCGACAGGACATAGAAGAGACCTGCTGCAATCTGCGCGCCTAGACCAAGCATGGTGAAGCATCGCTCCGGGCGGATCGCTGGCGGGAGAAAGACGCTCGACGATCCGCTCACCTTGGCGCAGTCTCTGCTGGATCGCCGCATCCGAGTCTGCGCGAGCGATGAAGCTGGTCGGCGAACGATGCTGTGCCGCCAGACGCGACTCCAGCGCAACAACGTATGAGTTGAAATCAGAGAGTGCCTCCGGCGATGGCTCTGCTACAAGAGAGCAAGGGGCGGCCACAAACAGGAACGCTCCTACTAGCAGAGCGAGTACGAATTGGCGTTGTGTCGTGCGTTTGCAATTCATCATGAATGCCACTCTGCACCGACCTGCCCTGACAAAGCAATGCACCGAAGATCACTTGTCGACGATTGATTCTCACGGTGCAAGTGATTGTTGCAAAGAGGGTTCGGCAAAGTTGTATATTGAAGAGAACTCGAAGTAGGCAGGTCGATTTGCTTTTTGCAATGCGGTTGGAGTTCGATGCGACAAGTTCAACGTGTATCTCTCGTCATGCTTCTCTTATTCGTGCTTCTCTATGCTGGAGTCTGCGGGGCTCTATTTGCGTTTCAGCAATCTCTGATCTATTTTCCTCAGCCAAGTTTCAACAGAGATAGCTCGACTTCAATAGCATTGCAAGTCAGCACCGGATCGGTACAGGTCGCTCCAGACTACTTTGTTGTTAACGACGGTGGCGACGGAGGAGTTAACGCGACATTTTTTACCTGTGAGGTCGCCACCTCGACGGCTCCGTAGTAGTCACGGTGGAGGTCGTGTACGGCGATGCGCAGAAAATACTCGCCTTTGGCCGGGGTGCTGATCTCCTCGTGTTGGTATATGCCCTCAGCAAAGATCTTCTTGACCTGATCCATTGTGGCTGCTAAGTGGATTGTGTTGCCCAGAGTGTTCATCGTTTCGCCCGCGGCGTTGTAGACGAAGATGATCAGATCTAAATCGGCGTGAATCTTGCCGTCAGCGTTGCGCAGAAAAACGATGTTGTTGGGATCAATGGCATAGTTGACGCTGTATCGGCGGTAGGGACCTTTGGTCTTTGCGGCAGGCGCGTTTCCTATGGCGGGCTTGTCTTCGGTCTGCGTTGGCGGGGTGATGGCAACGACGCCAACTTTCATCAGAATGTCGGAGGGAGTGGGCGCGCCGCGGGTCATGGCCAGATGCAGCGCCTCCGGCGAGGTGAGCCCGTGGGCGGCGGCAAAAGAAGATTCCGGCTTCGTCGAATCGGGCACAGTTTTTTCGAAAATGTCGGAGTAATAGCCTTTACGATAGGAGAGCTTGAGACCCGGACGGTCGAGTTGCACCTTGATCTTGCGCAGCCGACCATCGCGCGTGGAGTTGGTCGGCGTATAGGCGAGGGTGTAGAAGTTCGAGCCTTCGTCGATGGCAGTTGCAACGGCTTTTCTGAGGTCGTTGGTGTTGATGAAGGAACGCCCGCCGGTCGCGTCGGCCATGGCATTCATGGTTCCGTGCTCCTCAGCGGTCTTGTTGAAGAAATTGGTTTGGTCCTGATTCATGCGCGCCGTTCCGCTTTTTCCGCTGTAACTGCGGCTGGACGAGGCGTTCATCATTGGGGAGACTGTCAGGCCGCGTGCATCGACCGGATAGACAGCGACCCTGCTGCGCGCCAGCAACGCCACAGTATCGCGAAACTCGTCTTCGGAGCTGCTGATCGCGACAAATGGGTTGGGAATATCGCCGCTTGCATCGGGAAGAATATCGAGCGGAAAGGAGCCGGAAAACCAGATGAGATTCTTGCGTCCGGGAATGTTGGAAAGGTAGTGGGCGATCTGGCTCATGGCGTCAAGCGTGTATTGGGCGCGCATTTGAAGGGCGAAGTTGGCCTGCTCCGTGTTGAACTGACGCAGGTTGGCAACCACCCCGGGGTCGACTCCGAGATCTTCAAGGTCGTCCGCTTGACTATTCTGGATGCCGCCTCCGCCCACCGCATCGTCCAGTAGAGGAGAACCCTGTGCAAGCTTCTTCTCCAAAGCCATCTTGAGCAGCTCAGTATCGCTGGTGAAGCCTTGTAAGATGTACAGATGCGTCGTCAGCCCAAAGATAGCGACGCGAGTTCCCGGCGGAACGGACTTCAGGTACGCGAGAAGCTGCTGATGCACATAGGACTGATCACGCATCGGCGTGTTGAGCGTGTCGAGCAGGATCAGGTCGACGGACCCACTGGCGGGCGCGGGCGTGTAGTTGGTGAAGATGCCATGCGGCAGCGTTGGCATGGGAGCGAACTTCGTCGCATCGGCGGCGCTCAGCGCGGAGGTTTCCTCGAAATTCTTGACGGACTGAGGAGCACCATCCTCGGTGAGGATGAAGTCAGCAGCAGTGAGCCCGTGAACCGATCTCCGGTTGTTGTCGGTGACGACCACATCGACGATGACCAGTTGCGAGGAGGCTTTCAGTGTGGCGGGAGCGCTCTGGGCGCTCTGATGCGATGCGGTTTGAGCTGTAGTGGAGGAGGACGCTGGAGGTGCTGACGGAATGCTCTGCGCGAATCCCGATGGGGCTGCGATAACCGCAACCAGTAGAGCGATGGAACTTGCGCAACGCGCCATGCAGTACACCTCTCGATGATTCATCCTAGTCCAAATCTGTTAGGCAAAGCACTGGGTGTAAAGATTGCAGCAGTCGCGCTCGGTCAGTTCCCGTGGATTGTTCTGAAGCAGGCGCGTGACCGTCATTGCGGCCTTGGCTAGGTGTGGGACGGCGGATCGCTGAACACCGTGGCTAGCTAGATTGAGGTCTAGGTCACACTGCTGCGCCAGCGTTTGAAGGTGATCGGCGGCGGCATAGGCGGTTTCGAGGTCGGTAGCGCGAGGAGCAACCCCGAGAGCCAGAGCGACCTTGGCGTGGCGGCTGGGCGAGGCTTCGGCGTTAAAGCGGAAGACATGCGGAAGCAGAATCGCGTTGGAGAGGCCGTGGGCGATGTGGAACTCGCCGCCCAGCGGATAGGCCAAGGCATGAACCGCAGCAGTATTGACCGGGCCGAGGCAGAGGCCACCATAGAGGCTGGCGAGCGACATGCTCTCGCGGGCCGCAAGGTTGGCTGGTTCTTTGACCGCTTGCAGCAACGACTTGCTACAGCGAGCAATGCCTTCGAGAGCGTAGACATCGACCAGCGGATGGGCAAATTTGTTGGTGTAGGCCTCAATGCAATGGGTGAGCGCGTCGAGGCCGGTGGCGGCGGTGACGGCGGGCGGAACGCTGAGGGTGAGCGCAGGGTCGATGAAGGTGGCGTCGGGAACGAGATAGGGGCTGACGACTCCCTTCTTGAGCTGGGTCGATTCGTCCAGCAAAATGGCGTTGGGCGAGACCTCGCTGCCGGTGCCGGAGGTGGTGGGAATGCAGACGAGGTGACAACTTCGCCCGCGTAGGAGGCCAATACCAAAGGTCTCTTCGACGGGCTGTGGGTTGTCGAGGAAGGCCGCGACCAGCTTCGCCAGATCCAGCGCGCTGCCGCCGCCGATGCCGACGATGCAGGCGGCTGAGGCAGCACGAGCCCGGTCAAGCGCCGCGTGAAAGATAGCGATGGTTGGCTCGGAGGTGACGCTGCAATCGAGCGAGACGGTGCATCCGGCCTGGCGCAGTTGCGTGGCAATCGCTTCAGCGGTGACTTGCTGAGAGGGGATGCCGAGGATGTGCACTGAGCGGCCGGAGAACTGTTCGAGGTAACGGATGCACTGGTTGATGGAGCCGGAGCCGACGTCGAGTCGTTTGGGTTGCAGAAAGCTGATGGTTCTCACGTTTTGATCCTCTCGATGCCGCTCGGAGATGGGATTGGCGGTCGTGCTGTGGTAGCGCTACAGAGATTATCGCGCGGCTTGGATCTGAAAACTACTGTACTCAATCGAAAGTTGCGTATAGACTTTCCGATAAAATTGTTGTGCGGCGACTTCCCCTGTGTCGAATTCTGTTTTGGTGAGTTTCAACTGATGAGTGAGCTTAGATTGAACCGTATCGTCCGTTCCGTTCTTTGTGTGAGTGTTGCTACGGCACTGCTACCCGCAGGACGGTCGCTAGCCCAAACGCCGGTCCAGACGCCAGCCCAGACAGGCAGTCCAGCAAGCAGCGTTGTCATCGACCATCGGTTCACGAATTCGGACGCACAGAGCCTGATTGGGCTGCCTATGGGGTCGCACAAGACGACGGTGGAGCGGGATGGATCGCTGAAGTGGTCGCAGTGGTCGTTGAAGCGCAAGCCGCTGGATACGCCGATTGGCTTCTCCAGCCAGATGGACGGAGCGCTGGCGATGGAGCCCTTCGCTGTGGCTGGCAAGTCAGAGATAGCACTGAAGATGCAGTCGCAGACGCTGTATCGAGGGCGCTATCCGTTCATCGTCACGAAGCTGACGGGCGGCGGAATCGAGTTAGAGGAGCTGGCCTTTGCTGCGGACCCGGAGCAGGATGTGACAAAGTTGCCGACGGTAAAATCCGGGAGCCACGCGCTGGACTTGGTGCGGCTGACGGTCCGCAATGCGGGCGCGGAGGTGGCTACGTTTCGGCTCAAACTGTCGGGACGAGAGCGAAATCTGCCCGGCCACGTTGAAGGCGAATCGCTGGTCACGCGTGGGGGAGAGCTGATCGCCGAGGCAGGAGGAACTTCGGCGAGCGGGGATTGGCAAGGCAGAATTACGGCGAAGAGTCGGGCTGAGGACGGGGGGCTTTCTTTGGTAGAAGAGATTTCCTTGGCACCCGGGGAGAGCAAAGTAATCTGGCTGCGGCTACCGTATGAGTTTGCGGCGTCCCGCAAAGCGGAATTGACGCGGCTCTCCGGCGAGCAGCTTTTGGCAAAAGCGGTGGCACAGTGGGACGGGATTTGGGCTCGCGGGACGCGGATTCACTATCCCGAGCAGGCTCTGAATGACTTCTTCGACTCGTCGATTGCAGAGGTGCTGATGCTGACCGAGTACGACGCGCAGGGCGATCTGTGGGCGTTGGATGGGCCGGATGTCTATCGTCAATACTGGGGTCGGGGCGAATACTTTCAGGCTCGGGCGATGGAGGTTGCGGGCTATCTCGCTCCCGCGCGGGAGTCGGTGGAGCACGCCTTCCACATCATGAACGACGACGGCGAGTGGGATGGCCCGCCGACCAGCGGCTATCCCGCGTGGGACAACACGGGTGGCAATGCG
>Ga0182011_10004640_pt1 | contig 10968 bp, 4 predicted proteins | sample 711E1DmetaG_FD_120481 | JGI IMG/M metagenome (GOLD analysis project Ga0182011, IMG submission 120481) | Permafrost microbial communities from Stordalen Mire, Sweden - 711E1D metaG | ecosystem: Environmental > Terrestrial > Soil > Wetlands > Permafrost | place: Sweden: Stordalen | collected... | reverse complement strand
TTCATGTTACATACCATTTCATACTGAAAATATGGGCTTTTAGAATAGCGAATTACCCTGCAATTGCCAATTTTTCGACTGAACTGTTCAACTCTGAGGTCCCAAGATGTGCGTAGATTTCGGTCACTCTCGGTGAAGAGTGCCCTAAGAGCTTCTGAACGTGGTAGAGCGATATTCCTCTTTGCACCAAGAGGCTTGCAAATGTATGCCTCAAAGAGTGAAAATGGAGCCGAGAATCTAATCCTAACGCCTTTGTTGCAGTCTTGAGCCTCCCCCGCACAAAATTTCCGTTCAACCTATCCCCTCTTTTTCCGGTAAAAACATATTGTGAGGTATGCGGCCTTTCTGCTAATAGTTGTAAAACCGTCGAATTCATTGGAATAATTCTGATCTTCCCTGCCTTCGTTTGATATGAACCCGAGCTTCGGACCATGATGACCTTTCGTTCTATATCGACATCATTCCATGAGAGGTTGATAATCTCCCCTCTCCTCATACCTGTCATTGCAGCGAAAAGAACTATATCATGCAAAAAAGACCCCTTGAGGTATTTCAAAAGCTTGTTAAGTTCCTCTGTGCTTAAAAATGCCCTCGTTTCGTCGACAACTCTGATATCCTTCACTTTTGCACAGGGGCTTTCACGCAAGATTTTCCAGTCGACGAGTTTATTGAAAAACGCCCTCACCATGCGAAGATCATGGTTCACTGTGTTTGCTGAAACTGTAGAGGCCCGATTTGATTTGTAAAATTCCATGTCTCTTGCAGTGATTTCTTCTATCGGGCGATTGCCAAAATGTTTCTTCAGGCTTTTAAATGTATTGCTGTATGATAAGTAAGTCTGTGGCGAGAGATTCGTTTTGACGAATGCAAGGTACTCTTCTTCCGCTTGAAAGAGAGACAGCACTTTCTTTCCCGGTTGCTCGTTCTGTTCTTCAAGAAACTTTCGGTAGGCTTCTCTCTTGTCCTTCGTGCGTAAGGATCGCCAGATGTGTTTTGACTTGTGGGAGAATACGATGTAGAAGACGCCGGATTTTGCTTTGATGAGACTTGCCATGATTCCCTCCTCACGGGTTTGCGTTGAGGGATGCTGCAGGGGGAAAAGTGTTAGGTGATTTGTTAGGTGGCGAGACTGAAAGTATCAAACGGGGAATAAAATCGCCGTTTTTGATTACCAAACCCGTCGCGTGACAGGCAACGACACGATTGACTTAATAAGAGAAGCTCATTTCCCCGCAAGGAACTGCAATGGATCAAAGAAATATTTCTCGAGATCAGCTTTAGAAAAGCACATTAGTGAGTACGAAGAATAGAACCTCGTCGGAGTTGCAGGGCCCGGTCGCAGCATCGTGGGTCGGATTCGGAGAACTTCGAAATGAAGATGATCAAATTGCCACCCATAGTGATTTAATTCGCTACGATTCATAAATCTCCCTATGGGGGTCTCAGGTGACACGGCATTATTCACGTCTACCGTGATGCCGGCAAGATGTTCATATAATGTCCAGAATCGCACACCATTATACTCGTGCTCAATGATGAGTTGCGCATAAGGTCCATCATCCCTCTTACTTATTACCATGCCTTTTGCAATGGGGTAGATCGGCTCATTTATGAAGTTTGGATTAGGCCTTTTGATGTCTATTCCGGAATGATAATGAGACGGTATGTTCTTCCTTGCCTTCCGCACCAATCCGAAACTACCGATAGGCGTCAACTTCAACTCGTCTGCGGAAGAACGGTTCTTCGTTTGCACAGGCAGAAAAAATCTACCTCCCCCATCAACGATAGCAGATATAAAAAACAGAAGAAGAGATATTGCTTTTAGGTTCACGATAGGTCTCGTTAGCTGTCGAATAGCATTTGAATTCATTCCACGTTAATGATAACTGGCGAGCTGACAATTTTCTGTTTCTCTTTATATCCCCACAATTGAAATCGGAAGATTCCTTTGCGTAATTTCCATTCTACCCCATGCTCGTCGAACGGACATTCTTCCTTCCCGTTGACCGCCAACGTCACATGGCTTACCGTTGAGGGGATAAACCCCGCGATCGTGATGATTTGGTATTCAGGACGAAGAACGGGGTCAAGTTTAAAATAATCCCCACTGTTGGGAGAAACGATCATCAAGTGTTTGCCGTGTTCCTCCCTCATCAACGGACGGGAAACGAGCCGCGCGTTCGCCGGCGGGGCTGGCAATCCCTCATTTGCCGCCCACGATGCATACTCAGGCGGGAAGATTTCGTACACGCGTTTTCCCGTATTCATGCCGACTCCGGGTACGATGTATTGGCGATGAATGTTGCACGGCGCCGATGGGGCTTTTCCCTCGACAAACCACTCATCAATTGTCTTCACACAGAATTGTGTCGGAAGGTCTCCCGAGCGTGCGCAAACAGTACGCCTAATGAGATGATCCGGAACAATAAAATCGTCTGGCACTTGCCCATATGGTGCAGAGTGCAGGAAAATCATTACGTCTGAAAAAATCGGACCCGCTCCGCTCACACCCGATACCCGCCGCATCTTCTCTCCGTCAAAATTGCCGACCCAGACGCCGACCGTATAGGACGTTGTGTATCCGAAAGTCCAATTGTCTTTATAGTCCTTTGTCGTACCGGTTTTCACCGCACACTCAAACGGAAAATGGAAATTTCCCCCAAAGGCAGGGCGACGTGCGACGTTATCTTTCAGAACGTCCGTAATGAGGTAGGCGGCGGTTTCATCGTATACACGGTGAACATTCCGTCCGATGGAATCGTGAGACAGAAGCGTTGACGATTTCCAAACTCCGCGATTGGCTAACGACATATACGCTGTGGTAAGGTCGAGCAATGTCACCTCGGCATTGCCCAGCGTCAAGCCGTAGCCATAGAACTCAGGATCTTTATCGAGAGTCGTGCAGCCGACATCCTTCAGCTTCTCCAGCAGAGCACTCTTTCCTACCATCTGAAGGGTCCGTACAGCTGGGACGTTGTACGAACATGCAAGGGCCGTACGAAGGCGAACCGGGCCGTGAAAATGACGATCATAATTCTCCGGAACATAATCGCCATGGTGATCGGGAATTGCTGTTGGCACATCCGCCAGAAGGGTTGCTGGAGTGTAGCCCTGTTCCAGCGCCAAAGCGTACATAAAGGGCTTGAGCGCCGACCCCGGCTGTCTCCGCGCTGTGGCACCGTTAACCTCTCCTTGGTGCAATGTATCGAAAAAGTTTGCAGACCCGACAAGTGCGCGGATTTCCCCCGTTTTGTTCTCAATGACAACAACGGCGGCGTTGTGGACATTTTTTTCGCCGAGTTTCTTGAGATGTCCTCTCATAAACCATTGAACTTGTGCCTGCAACGGATAATCGATCGTCGTGCGAACAATCCCATTTTTCATTGGGGCCTTCATTGCCTGCACCATCTCGGCCACATGCGGAGCTTTGAAATGCACCTCCGGAGGAATCACCTGGATCGGCTGCGCTATCGCCCGGTCGAACTCCGCAGAAGTGATCTCGTGCTGTTCCAGCATCCGGCGCAGCACGCCGCGCTGGCGGTTGATCGTTGATACCATGCTCTTGTTGGGATTGAGGTTCGACGGTTCGTTCGGTAACGCGGCAAGGAACGCCGCTTCGGCGGTCGAAAGATCGCTCACCGGTTTTCCAAAATACCATCGGGACGCAGCTTCCGCCCCGAACAGTTGGTTTCCGTACGGCGCACGATTAAGATACTGCTCGAGAATCTCTTTCTTCGAGAACATCCTCTCCAGCCGCAGCGCGAACCACATTTCTATCGCCTTGTGGTACAACGTCCGCGGCTGGTGATACACGTTCCGGATGACTTGTTGCGAGAGGGTAGATCCGCCCGACTTGAAACGGAAGGCGGCGAGGTCTGCAACGATCGACCTGGCGATCGCGATCGGGTCGACTCCGGGATGATAATAAAATCTTCTGTCTTCGACCGCAATCGTTGCCTGCCGCAGCGACACGGCGACGGATGAAAGAGGCTTCCATTCTCCGCGCCCGTGTTCGTCGTTCAGGAATTCACGCAAGACGATCCCGTTTCGATCCTCAACGCGAAGCGACTGGACCCCTTGATGACTGAAATCGTCTTTCGGAAGGGGAACGAAAAGAGATCCAATGAACACGAAGACGCTCCCGAAGATTGCAATAAGCAGGGCATTTAAAAAATGTTTCTTCAGCATACGATAGTTTATCTTTCAATCCCAATCATATAACTTATTGGACGACGACAATTTTTGATGCCGTCTGTCCGAACACTTCAGGTTCGTACATTTCCTCTACCCGCGTTGCCGGCATTTGGTACGAACCGCTTCTGGTCACTTGAACGAGGTAGGTGTATGAACGCGTCCCGGGGGTAAATTCGTCCGCGAACAGCAGGACATGGTCGTCGTATTTTTCGACATGATGAAACGGGTGTTCAGTCCAATCATCATCATCATCCGACTTGCCTAGATTCGAAGCAGTCGTTTCGAACGATGTATTCACAACCTCCCAGCCTGCCGGCACCGGATCGTCGACAACGACAAATTGCCTGGCCTGGCTGCTGGCAACAGTGATCGTGACTTTCATAAAAGCACCGGGGACGAGGGTGTCTGGTGCGGTCCCTTTCAGCGGTTCCACCGTCTTCACCACCGAAAAGCCTTCGTCCTTTTCCTGTGTTTCGCCTTTGGGATAATAGTTCATACGGACGCCGTAGTAAAGACGTCCCGTTCCGTCTTTTGTAAATGTCACGGGGTAGTTCTTCCCGGGTATAAGCTGTGGAAAAGGAATGTTTGTTTGTGCCACTTTGAACGACCGTCCTCGGAAGAATTCGTTCAGAACCGTTCTCCCTTCTATTGTTACGGTCGCACGAAAATTCGGCTCATCTTTTTCGTATGCCCGCAAGTACGTTGCCAGCGCATCGACGACGTAGATGTTCTCTTGCGTCGTTCGCCAATGACCGACCCGTTGCTGATCGATCAGCCATCGGACTGTTTTCGGAATAATGGGGTTCTTCGGCTGCGTTTCAACCAGCGCCTGCATGATGAGCGCCGTTGTGCGTATGTTGGAATCGAAACACCACCACAATTCGTAATCGGTCCGCTCCTCAAAGTGGGCGGACGTAGGAGCGATCTTCACCAGGTTGGAAAGATCCCGGGCAAGTTCTTCCCGCATGGACTTGTTACCGTTGGCGGCATGGAGCGCTCTCAAGAGATACGCTTTTGCGAAGAGGGGCATATCTGCACGTTCGTTGTAGAGCGTCTCCATGTATCCATACTCGGGTTTTCCCGCGAGCGAAAGTGTGTAGAGAATGAGAGCTCGGGTGCATTGCGAGTAGTACTGCGTGAAGAAGTCGTCTTTCTGCTCCCCGTGCAAAACTCCTTTGAGATACTCGATACCGTTGTTGAATACTTCCTCGTCAACCTGATAACCATTCTTCTTTGCCTCGACGAGCGTAAACATTGCGTACGCCGAGATATAGGACCACGGCCTCTCTTCATTCTTCCAATATGAAAAGCCGCCGTTGCTGCACTGGAAGAGAGGAATCTCATCGAGTGTTTTCGTGACGACCGTTCGATAGTCTTGATCTTCCAGGACGTCGAACTTGAACGCGTCGACCAGGTCCTTCGCAAGGATCATCGGCAGGATCGCGGATGATCGCTGCTCGAGGCATCCGTACGGATAATGGAAGAGGTAGGAAATGCCTCCCGAAAGTCCGGCCATCGCGGTCGACGCGGCAGTGAATTCGACATCTCCGGTGTCGGCAAAGGCATCGACCGGCGGAACGATGTGTTCGTCTATCGACGGGTCGGTCAACGATTCATACAAGGCAACCGTTTCTCTCAATCGCGGGGCGCTGACGGGGATCGTCCACTGCAATCCATCGTGGTTGTGTTCGCTGTAGGCACGGAAGACAAATTTCGCCGAGCCCATCTTTTCCGCGGTGAAATTAAAGAGGACTTCCTTCGCCTGCCCCGGTTTTAACGTGTGGATCGTGGTATCGGCGCTCTCCCATTTCAGGCCCGTCACGGAAGTCACGAGCTTGATCTTCTCTTCGTTGGGGGAATAGTTCATGATCACGACTCCGCTTTTGAAGATGTCGCCGACCCGGACAAAGCGGGGGAGCGACGGCTGCAGCAGGAGGGGCTTGTTGACCGCGAATGAGTTCTCACCGTATCCGACTTCGGTTTCCCTGGTGTGCGCTACCGCCATCATCTCGAAGGCCGTAAGGTTATCCGGCAGCTTGAACCGCACGACGGCAACCCCGTTCTCGTCGGTGAGGATGGAGGGATTCCAGTACGCAGAGGCGCGAAATTCTTTGCGAATTCCCTCCGCATCGGGAATATCTGCATCAGTTTTTACGGCGGCCCCTCCGCCCCCGACTTCCTGGCCTTTCTCGTCGTAGTTTCGCTGCTCAATGATATTGATGCGCGTTTCCGTGGTGACGACTGAGAGTTCACGTTCGCGGTAAAACCTATCGAAGGGATTAGGCATACGGTATCCTATCAGGTTGAGAATGCCCAGGTCGGCAACGCTCAAAGTAATTTCAGCGCGCTTAGGCGACCCGCCGGCGCCGTTCACCCTCATGATGACGTCGACGGTATCTCCGGGCCGATATTCTTTTTCATACGATTCCACGGAGACGTTCAGCTTTTTTTCCTTCGGGTTCACCGAAAGTGCGACGTAACCTATCTTGAATGAGGGGCGGCCTATGTCTGCTTCTTCCCTTGCTGCGGGACGTGCTGTGCGCCCTTGCAGCAGCACGACCGAAACAAATACGTTCGGCAGGAAATCGCTGGTAATGGGTATATCGATTTGCGGAGCGCTTCCTTCGACCATCGTCGTGTAATGTTTCAATATTCCTTCACGCTCGATCGTGACGAGGGCGGTCGCCTTTTCGTAAGGATTTTTGATGATAATGCTTGCATTCTCTCCGGGCTGGAAACTTGTCTTATTCGCGATAAGCTCGATGCGGTCATCGTTCGTCCGCTCCCACGCAACATACGCGGACCCGCTTGCATAGAAATACGACTGCGATCCCAAAGCATTGCCGCGCGAGTCTTTGCCTTCAACATTGACATAGAAAAATCCCGGTTCATTCGGAGTGAATTCTTTAACGGATGGTTCAGCTCCACTCACAATTGAGGATGAATCGATCAGCGTGTCCGACGCAATCGAATTCCAGGCAAACCTCCCGCCCGTTTCCGCCTTGCGGACGGAATGCCAGACGCGTTGATACAACTTCATGGTCATTGCTTGGCCGGGGAGCAATTTCCCTTCCGGTGTCGCGGCTATTATTGACAGTGTCATCGTCGAGTCGCTTTTAACGAATGTGGACGAAGGACGGATGCCGATATAATACTCACCGCCGTGCATCAGAGCCGTGGTATGTCCGGAGAGCGTCTGTCGCGTTGCAGATGTGACATCTCCTTCGAGCATCAGCGAAATTGTCCCCTGGAATTCACCTACGCGGATCGGAGAATGCACGGCCAAGCTGCCGAATTCGTCGAGCTCCGCGTCGTGGTTCTGTATTTCTTTGCTGGAAAAATCTTGTTGGTACCGCGTGAGCCATTCCATTTTTCCGAAGAAATACCTTTCAAATCCGGGCGGTGTAAAGTGACCTCGCGACGCCGAAAGCCGCCAGCGGACTTTTTCATCTTTCATCGGGGCTCCGTACAGGTACCTGGCGTTAAAGAAACCGTTGATCGTGTCGCCGATGATGTATTGTTCTTTGTCCATCTTTGCTATCACCTCGAACTCCGCCGGTCGAAAGGCCTCGACACGGAACGTCCCCGACTCCATTCCCTTCCATTCCTCCTTAACGTTCGCTTTCACTGCGTATTCAAGCGCTATGGAGTAATAGCCGAGAGGCGCATTCGGCTTCAACGGAACACTTGCAGCGAACGAGCCGAAGGGGGAAAGTTTTTGCTCTTCGTTGTAGACCTCTTCGTTCCTGGAGTTCTTGATGACAAGACGTGTCTTAAGAGACTGGAAAATTTTCCATGTGCTCTCGGTGCGCACGCGTACGATCCCTTTGAGTTCCACGGTTTCATTCGCCTTGTAGAGTCCCCTGTCGGTAAAAAGCACCCCTTCATACTTTTCAGGCTGCGGATTCCAATCGACCCGGAGGTCGAACCGGTCCGGCTGAATACCATCGCTCCAATCCGAATTCGTGTACGCAACATCATTACCCTTCTTGACGATCACCCACTGACGCGGGACTGAACTCTCTTCGTATTCTTCACTGTTCTCTCCCCCGTAGCGGTGAGTCCCTACAGGAAATTTGAGCTTCCCCCAGCCCGGAGTTTTGGCGAGCCCTTCATTGTCCGTGGACCCTTTCCACACTACTGCGTTATTGTCATTTCGGATTTCGACGTCCGCTTGCGGCACGGGCGAAGCATCTTTCAGGTTCGTCACCCAGATCAAGTTCGATTCCGGAGAAAATTTTGCCGTGATGCCGAAGTCTGTCACCTGGACGAGGGTTTTAAGATAGGCCGTTTTATCCTGGTTCATGTCATCAACCTGGACAAAGACAACGCCTCGTCCTCCTTCCCCGAGCACATCGTCGAGATTCAATGGGCGAACTGTTACCGTATTGCGTTTTGCTTTCGTCGGGATAACTTTTAAACGGGTGAACTCCTTGATGTTTTCAGGGAGGGACGAGGGTGTGAGAAGCACACCTTCATCGATCGCAATCTTCTCATAAGTGTCCCAGGAGAACTTTTGCATGAGAGGAACGATGCGATCTGGATTTACTTCACCCATCTGGACACGAAATGAATCCATGTTCATCGTCGTCACGGGAAACTTGTGCGATTCATATCCCTCAAGAACTCCGATGCCTCTTCTTGTCCTTACATAAGGAAGGAATGACCCGACGTGAAAGGAAAAGCTCTGGTCGCTTGCCAATACGTTGCCGTACTTGTCGATCAACCCCGCTTTGAGTATCGCTGTGTAGCTGGATTCCGCTTGAAGGGGGAGAGGAATGAATATTCTCGTGGAATGGTACCCGTTCACGTAGTATTCTTCTCTTGTCGTGAGCGGTGGGACGAATGACAATTTCTTCATAACATCTTTTGACGTTACTTCATTAGAGAACTCCAGCGTAATACCCGATTGCGGCAATATCGGGTTGGTTCTATCCATCCCAAGGAAACTTAGCTCGCCGAAGGTAGTAAAATACACTGTTCGCGCTGGGTCCATCGGGAGCGGTCCCTGAATTGCGCGGAGGCCGGCCGCCAACGTTACAGTAACCGAAGCTCCCATCCCGAACGGCTCAAGTGTTTTCAAGATCACGACCTGTTCTGATTGACCAATTTCATCGGGTGCTGCCTGGCGTGCGGTAAACGCTGGAAATACTATTTGACCGTTTTTCTTAGTGAGTTGAATTGAGATGCTTTTGGCGACAGTTTGAGCGTCAACCGGCTGATTAAAACGGATGAAGACGGCAGTATTCGTATCGACATGCGATTCGCCGAATGTCGGTGAGGTCCAGGTAATCTGAGGACGCGGCGTTTCGAACGACCAGATATAATCCGCCGGTAGTTTTGTACCTTTTAGAGATGACGTTCCAGCTGGAACCTTAACGGTGAACTCCGTCGAATAAGGAAGGGGGCTTTCCGGGATGAACGTCGACGTTATAGTGCCCATCCATCGATACTTTCCTTTTATGCTTGGTTCGAGAACGATCGGCCCCGATCCTTCATCAGTCGGGGTAGCCTGGAGCGCAACCATCGGGTCGCTAAAGACGACGGTGATAGTCTGGGCCTGATCGAGAGATGAAATTACTCCTCGAGGTGAAGAAGAAACGACAGAGAGATTCTTTTCCTGAGCCGAGAGCGGAAAGAGTAATAAGAAGAGTAGGATTGTCAAAACTGAAATGCGTGTGAGCATGGCGGTCGCCTCCCAGAGCGATTGATGGAGAGAGTTGTTGGACGGTCAATATTGTAAAAAGAATCGTTAAAAAACAAGGACGAATTTTTTGAAAAAATTCTCTCCGATTTTCATCACGCCAAAACCAATCATGTCAGTTTTTCGTCCTTGATTCTTCCGTCGTTTAAAAGTACATTTTCGCAACAAGCCTGCCCGGGGGAACTGGGAGAACTTGACGTTATACCTAAACCCTCGGATTCGCGAGTGCGATGAAAAGGGTTTTTGTGTTTTATAGGGCAATGAAGACGACGCCAAGGTAGTACAATTTCCGTTCTTTGCGCAGGCTTCTTAATTATGCTAAGCAAGAGGCGAATCACAGACGTTAATAGGCAACACATGAATTATACAAGCCCCTCCAGGAATCCGCATGTTTTTCTACGATACTTCATCTTTTTATTCATGATGATTGCTGCTATGTATTTTGATTCGTGCAAAGACAACCCAGTGAGCCAAGGCTCGGGCAACAGCGGAAGAGTATGGGGCATTGTCTATGATACCTCCGGGCATCCTCTTGACAGCGTGAGAGTCTATTGCATGTATTCGTTCAACAGCGGGTATATGAAGGTGGGCCCTCGGTCGCACGTAGAAAAGGTAAGCAGCGTAGACACATTTGGATTTGCTCTCTATCAGAATTTTCCAAACCCTATTGGGAATTCCACATACCTCCGCTTTTCAATACCAGTCCCCTGTTCTGTGCATATTACATTAACTAACCGTCGCAGCAACGAAGTGAAGTATTCATACACCAGTTCATTTCTTGATGGGATGTATCAATTATTTCTGGACAATCTCGTTGACAGCCTGCAACTGCAAAACGGACCATACACATATCGGTTTAGCGCTGTCGGAAGTAGCAGACAACAATTCTCGGGTTCGAAAGAGGCTTTTGTCGTAAGTGATAACGGTAGTCCAAACTCGGTAACCAAGACTGATGGTACGTATTTTTTTGACTATGATAACGCATTTGTGGGTGATACGGTGGTGAACTATACAAGTGATTTGTATTCATCCTATAATACGATACTCGGCAGCAACGTTACCCTGCTTTT
>Ga0182011_10004638_pt1 | contig 10970 bp, 6 predicted proteins | sample 711E1DmetaG_FD_120481 | JGI IMG/M metagenome (GOLD analysis project Ga0182011, IMG submission 120481) | Permafrost microbial communities from Stordalen Mire, Sweden - 711E1D metaG | ecosystem: Environmental > Terrestrial > Soil > Wetlands > Permafrost | place: Sweden: Stordalen | collected... | reverse complement strand
CTGAGATCTCCGAATGCGGCGGGGCCCCCAGCGCATGCAACCATTCAGCCCGGAGAATCCGAGCCGGTGGTTCGCGAGGGCACGACGACAAAGATCGGTGAGGCCCCTGCTGCGCCAGTTAACGAAGCCGGCGTGGTCGCGGATGATCGTCCCAGCATCCAGGACTTCGTCCCCCGGATCGAACTGTCAGAAGTGCAGATGCCGCACGGGCCTATTCCGGGCCAGAAGCCGCCGAGCATGCACAGAAGCCGGCATCGGCGCCCTCTCCGCCGCCATGCAATGACGGAGAGGGCGGAGCGCAGAGCTGTGGAGGTGGGGCGATCCCTGTGCAACGAAGACCGTGATCATCGCGCCGTAGACGTTGAAGGAGCTGGACTTATTGGGTGCGCCATCCAAGAGTTTTGTGCACTGTTTTGCTCAGCAAAGCGCTCGAAATATCTTAGCCCGCCGTGTATTCTGATGTTGGCGGGTGAGGTTTCCGCCAGTTGTCCTGAGTGAGTCCATGAGCGAAGGGGAGGTCGTCATGCAAGCGCGTGCCCGGTTCTTGGCTCGATCACTTTATCCACTCGTCGTGCTGTTCCTGGCCTCCTCAACAATCTGGGCTGGCCAGATCAACCAGCAAGGCTCGGCTGGAACGTCTTCAGGCCAATCAGCGCCGGTGGACATAACGAAGGACGCTCAGGATCTGGAGAACTGGCGGGCGGCCGAGCACAAGCGCATCAGCGAGCAGGGCGGAAGCGCCGCGGAGCACAAGGCCATCGACGATGAGTACCTCCAGAAAGCACGTGCCGCGGAGATCAAGCGAACGGATGCGCTGAAGGATCTGTCTTCGGAGGCCGGTGTCGATGTGAGTCAGGGCAGTGGCGGAACCAAACCGATGGAAGGACGGGGCGGCGTCGGAGATGTCGATACCGACAGCATGTCAGGTACGGATTTCGACAAGGTCGTCAAGGCTGCGAAGGATGCGGGCTACACGGTGGAGGGCAAGGGAGACTTCGTCACGATCAAGGAACTCAACACGACGATTCATCGGGGTGCATCGCCCTATTCCTCGCCGCAGGGAAGCAGCGCCAACGATGTCGAAACCGGCCGCGGCTACGGCAAAGAGACGTCGCTTTCATTCAAGGACAAGCCTGCCGGCGGGACCACACCGGAGACGCCGACGCCGGGTGACCAGAACGTCAAGGTCATGGATAATCTGAAGAAAGCCGCCGGCACGATGAACAAGCCTCCCGCGGACATGACGTCATCGGACTGGCAGGAACTTGGCAAGATGACCTCTCGCAACATTGACGCGGCGAAGATCAAGGACCCGCAGTTGAAGGAGTTGGCCGACAAACTGAAGCAGGGTTACACGCCGGAATCGCTGGGCATCGACGATCCGGCGGCCTTTCAGGAGAAGCTCCGCCAGGCGAACATGGATGCGGTCAAAAAGACGCAGGCGGGTGCGAACGACTACGAAGGTCAGTTGCAGTCGGATTACAGCAATGCCAAGAGCAAGTATGACGCAGCGGTTGAGAACCAGGATCCGGCGGCGATTGATAAGGCGAAGGCAGAGATGCAATCCGCCAAGTCGGACCTGCAGAAATTCCAGACGACCCAGGACGCGGCCAAGAAGGGTGTGCTGGAGAATCAGCCGGAGGCTGGAAATGTCTTCGACGAAGCGGGCGTAAAGGTTCAGCCAACCGCTAAACCCGTGCCGGGCGAGACCCCGACGGTCGGCGAGCCGGCGCCGGTGGGCGAAGCTCCGGTCAAACCCGGGGTCGGCGGGAAGGTCAACGAGGTGGTCGGCAAGGCGGGAGCAGCGTCCGTGATTTTCGGCACAGCGCAGGATATCCAGTACATTGCCACATCCACCAATCCCGTCGAGACCGCGAAGCAGAAAGGGAAGGATTTCATTTCGGGATCAACCGGCGGCTACGGCGACAAGAAGGAGGCTTTGGATGATACGGCGAATGCCGTGGGCAATACAGAGCAGACGACGAAGGCCTACGTCTCGACCGAGCTCGAGAACAAGCTCATGCGAATGCACGTGCCGAAGGCGGAAGCCGACGACATCATGAAGAGTTATGCAAACGGCGACACCGGTCCCCTTCAAAGCAAGCTGGAGGAACTCCACGACAAGGGAATCGTCGATCCGCTGGCCGGCAAGAAGGGCCTCAGTGCGACGGTAGATGGGTCGGAAACGGCCGAGGACGACACGTATGGCGATCGCGCCAAGGCCGCGGCCGTGGGACTCGTGGGACTCTACGACTCTACGGTGACCAAGCCGATCGGCTTCGTCAAAGGGGCAGTGAGCAACGTCGCGGCCATCGGCACCGAATCGGCGGAAATCTACAAGCAGAACAAGCAGGCCGGGCAGACGATGGACAATGCCTCCGTCACGCCTGAACAGCAGGTGCTGATCGACGGCTTGAGGAAGATGGGCGCCAGTTACAAGGACAGTGTGCAAGCTGTGCTCGGTTCGACGAGCGACAGCGACCGGAGCGTGGCGATCAACAACCTCATCCGGAAGACTCGTGCGGACCAGGCGAAGAAGGATGCCGCGAAGACGACGGATCAGGGCGACGACTCCAGTACGAAGGGCAAAGACTTGTTCGGCTCGAAGGATGTCGTGAGTTCGGATGCCGGCGATATCAAATCGGGCACGCAAGGCAATGCCGGCGTGACTGAAACGACAAAGTCGCCGTACGACGGGCCGGTGGGAACGCACGGATTCAAGCCGAACGCCGGCGACTACGAGGAAGGGGCGTTGGTCTCCACCGATGACGGGACCGAGTACGTGAATCGGGGAGGCAAGTGGGTCAAGACGGGCAACAACAGCGGCAAGTACAATTCCGGCGACAGCCTGAAGGACAGCGAAGCGTCAGTTGGGTTGGTGGCCGGCAGCGGCGGTCCGGGTGGTACGGATACTGGTTCGTCACTCGACGGCTTCGTGAAGGGTACGGAGACCAAGAACGACTCGAACAGCAAGGAAGGATTTACGACGGTCCAGATCGCGTCCGACGTGAATCAGAAGGAAACAAAGAGCGATGTAGACGTCATGAACGCCGATCACCTGAGGGACAACGCCGGCGCCGAGGCGCAGGCCGAGCACGACAAGTCCACGCTGCAAATTGCATCGGCCGACGGCGCATCGGGCTGGTCGCAGGTCATCGGCGATTCGCTGCAGCAGGGATTCCAACAGGGCGTTACGTCATTCGGCACGTCGTTCGGCAGCCAGGCGGCGAATGCGGCCGCCAACCATATTTTCGACAACAGTAGTAGTTCGTCGTCCGGCAGCCAGTCGTCCTCAGGTTCGCAGCAAGAAACGCAAGTGGCCGACAATGGGTCGTCGGGGGAGCAGGGCGTGAGCAGCAGCAACGGCGGCGACAACGGAGCCAACAAGGGCGGTGCAAAACCTTCTCCTGTGCCGCCTCCGCCCCCGCCGCCGAACGGCCAGAAGTCGGGTTCGGTTACGGCTTCCGGCACGACGGCCAAGGGCATCACGTTGGTCTGCCCCTTCTGTGGCTACACGGAAACACTTCCGCCGGGCGTTCAGCCTGCGCCGGGATCTCACTGCCCGAGGTGTGGCTGCGGTCCCGACAAGGGTATCGTGACCTGTTCCTATTGCGGCTATCGCTGGCTGGTTCCGGCGGATGGACCTCCGCCGAGCTGCTGCCCGCACTGCGGCAAGGGTGGGAAGCTCAGTCTCGATGGCAAGTCGGGTGAGTCGGGTAGTGAGAGTACGTCGGGAGGTGAAGAAGGCGGGCAGGAGAAGAGCGGTTCAGGCAGTGCGGGTGGTGAATAGGTACCGGCAGAACGTCTCAGTGCACAAGAACACGTTGCCAGGAACCAGTTGCAACAGGTGGATGAAATGAGAGCCAAACGATATGTCTTCTGCTTGGTCGGTTTTCTTTTTCTGATGCGGTCTGCCTTCGGACAGGAGGACCTCTCGCAATACGGAAAGCAGTGGCAGGAATACCAGCAGAGCCTCAACGATGCCCGCGCGGATTACGCGGGCAAATGCACCGACATCAAACAGAAGACGCCGGCGGGGCCGGAACGCGAGCGGTTGCTGAAGGAGGCGAGCGACGCGTACCGGGCGCAGAGCCAGGACCTCGCGCGGACACAACGCGACCCGATTCAGCGCAAGGTCATCGAGGAAATGAACCGCCGTGCCGGGGCCAAGCAGGGTGGGCAACGCGGCCAGACCTCCTCCGAGGTCAAGAGCAGCGCGGGCACGAAATCGGAGAGCGATAGTTACCGCGGCGCGGAAGGCGATCTCGATGCCGGCGGCGGTACCCGTTCGGCCGACCAGATGGAAGGCGTCCTTCAGGATATGGGGATCAAGGTCCCCGTCAACAACCATGGTGGAACCGTCGAAGCTGGCGGGGGCTTTAACCTTACGATCAACAAGGAAGGTGCGATGGGCGCGCCGGGCAGCGCCGCCCACCAGGCGCAGGTCGGGGTCGACGCCCGTAATCCGGAGACGTACGTTTCCGAGACGATGGACAAGGACCAGCCCGGCCGGTCTGCCGTCGAGGTCCAGGACCACATCAAGAAAGCCAATCTAGGCGGTCAGCAGAATCTTGCCAAGGGTGCTTCGAAGTCGGGCGCCTATGTTTCCGACTCGGAGATCCAGAAGATCATGGATGACAACGGCGTCCAAGGTTCGCCGGAGGACTTCCGCAATCAGATGCAGAGCGTGAAGGAAGGACGAGGGAACGTCCCGGGCGAGGAGGGCGCGAAGTTTGAAAACGCCTGCAAGGACGTTCTGAAGACCGCGGAGGCCAATACGCAGGCGCAGGCACAGAGCGAGATGACGAGCGCTCAGAATGAATTGAATCGTATCAAAGGGAGCACCGATCCGGCGTTGAAAGAGCGGGCTCAGGATCTGCGGAACCAGATCGCCGATTCGCGGGAAAAGCTCGAAGAGACGCAGGCCGCGAATCAGGAAGCGGGCAGCGGCGGTGGTTCGCATGAGGCTTCTTCCGCCACAGGCAATAGCGGCGAGACAGCCGGCACCGGCAAGAGCACTGTCGGTCCGCAAACCGGGGAAGGGTCCGGTGCGGCGGGTGCCGTGGAAGCAGAGACGGGGGCCGGCGCACTGAAGGGTGCAGCCAAGTCTGCAGCCGGGACGGCGGGCGAACTTACCGAGGGCGCGGCGTACATCAATCAGGCTTCCAAAGTGCGCGATGGAATCTTGGAGGGAAATAATCAGAAGATCGCCGAGGGTATCGCGGGAAAGGATACCGCCGATCGGACACAGATGCAGGGCGCGAAGGATGTGGCCACCGCGGAAGGTCAGCGCGAACAGGCGGTCGGCGAGTACACGAAAGGCGAACTCGGGAAGAAGCTCAGGGAGATGGGCGCCAGCAAGGATGAAGTGGACAGCGCCATGGCGAATTACGACAAGGACCCGACCGCGCTCCGGCAACTCGTGGCCGACCTCAAGGACCGGAACGGCGGCGCGGCGGAAACGAAGACCAAGGGGCTTGCCGTGGACAGCGGAACGGATCTCAATGGCGCAGGCGACGAGAGTGACACGGCGGGCAACCGGCTGAAAGAAGGCGCGAAGCAAGCGGGGAGCTACGCTCACGAAGGCGGTAATATCCTCACAGGCGGGGGGCTCGGCCGGTACGAGAACTCGAAGGCCGATGCGGATGACGTAGTGAAGTCTGCCGACCAGGTGGACAAGTCGACAGAGAACCAGGTCGAGAACGACTTGTACGGCAAGCTCCGCCGGATGGGTGCAACGCCGGAGGAGGCGCGAGCAGCGGTGAACAGTTACGAGCAGGATCCGAAGCAGCTTCGGGCGCTCGTCGCCGATCTCAAGGAGCGCGGTGGGCAGGACAGTACCGGCGGGAAAGGCGAAGCGGGCAAGGGTGACCGAAATATCGATCTGACCGAGGATGACACGGCGGTCGATCGCGTCGGGCAGATGGGCAAGGACATGAAGACCGAGATCGTCGATAAGCCCGGCAAGTTCGTGAAGAACACCAAGGACGACATCGATGCATGGCTGAACAAGGACGAGATCGACAAGAATTTGAAGGATGCAAAGACCGGGAATGCCGCGGCGGACAAATCGCAGCAAGCTATTTACGACAATCTTATCCAACAAGGCGCGACGCCCGACGAGGCCCGTGACGCGGTGAAAGATCTTGCGAGCGGAAACCGTGAGACGATGCAGGGGTTGATCGGCGACTTGAAAGGCCGGGGTGAGGCGGTGGGGGGAGAAAAGGGCGCGGCCGGCACAGGCGAGAAGGGGGAGAATGCCGGCGAGGGCGAAAAGGGCGGTACGGAGAACGGCGGCACGGCGCAGGGCGAGAAAACCGGCGGTGGCCTGATCGTTTCACCCGGTGGTTATGGGCCTGCGGCGGGCGAGAGCGATAAAGATGGCGTTGAAAACGGTGAGAACGCCGGGGCGAACGTTGAGTCGACGCCGGAGCCGGGGCCGAAGAACGATGCCGGCCAGACCGTCAATGCCGGCGACTATCAGTCCGGCGACACCGTCGTCACGCAGGACGGCACAGAATACGCGAACCATGACGGGAACTGGGAGAAGACGGGCAATAACTACGGGCCTTACGAACCGGGATCCGACCTCCGCGGGAACGAAGCGGGAATCGGCGATTACAAGGGAGGTGCCTCCGGTTCGGGTGCCTCGGGTGATGCACTGGCGGGTTTTGTGGGTGGGCACGAGCAACAGCTGAGCGAACAGAATCAGAACGCTGTGTCGATGATGAACAACGTGTCTGAGATCGACAAGGCCTCCACGGCCGGCGATCAGGAGATCGCGAACGCGGATCACGTCAGGGACAAAGCCGGTCAGGATATGAACGACGACCGCGACCGGAGCGCGTCGCAGATAGCGAGTGCGGACCAGGCGAATTCGATGTCCACCGTAATGGCGAATTCCCTCCAGCAAGGGATTCAGCAGGGGCTGAGCGCGGCCGGGACGGCGATTGGCTCTGCGGCCGCCGGTCAAGCGTCATCCGCGATTTTTGATCAAGGCGGTGGCGACTCGCATTCCAGCGCTGACGCAGCATCCGGCGGAAGTGTCGCCGGCGCGGGCGGAACCGAGGTTGCCAGCGCCTCGCAGGGCGGTAGCGGTGGCGGAGGAGGTGGTGGGTGTAACGACGGCGACAATGGTGTCGGCCAGGGCACCGGAGGAGGTGGTGGGTGCAACGACGGTGACAACGGCGCCGGTCAGGGTGGTGGTGGCGTAGGAGCTTGTGGTAGTGCCGGCGGAGGCGGTGGGATACCGAAAGAGTCTCCGAGTCTCAACCCGCCTTCGCCTGGTAATACGTCTGGTGGCGCTCCCGCCGCAGGCGGAACCAGCGCCGGGAAGGGCGACGAAAGGATGGGCGACGGCTACCTGTGTCCGGCGTGCGGGAAGCACACGGCGGTACAGGGCGATCGTGGCACGTATGATCCGCAACCGCTGGAGTTCATGGACTTCAAGTGCTTGAAATGCGGCCACAAGTGGCGCGAGTGGAAACAGGGATCCGAAGCGGCTGCGCAACAACTGATCAAACAGGGTAAATTGGCGCCGGACTTTCTGGCGCCGATGTACTAATGTAGCAACAAGGAGCAGGACGATGATCATTCGATGGGGTGTGGTGCTTGGGATGCTCGTATTGATCAGCGGATGTGCAACGGACTCAAACGATTCCTATTTCCGGAACACGGATACCTCCGCCAACGTGTATGTCGCGCCCGCCGCTCGGCGGATCCAGAAGGTGGCCATCCTTCCCTTCAAAGGGCCGACGGAACTGATCGGAAACTCCGTGTCGGATATGATGGTGACCGAGATTCTGCGCGCTGGCCGGTATGAACTGGTTGAGCGCAGTCAGATGGGCAAGGTGTTGAACGAGTCTGAGATCGCACTGTCCGGGCTGTCGGCATCCAAGGCGGCGGAAGTCGGCAATATGATCGGCGCCGATGGTGTGATCATCGGAACGGTGGATGAGTATTCGACGGTGGCCTATCGCGGCGACGCGATTCCCGTGGTCGGCGTCTCGGCCCGGCTCATCGACTGCTCGTCGGGCAAGGTGGTGTGGAGTGTCGATCTTGCGGAGAAGGCGGATTCGAGAGACGCGACGCTGCCGCAGCATGCGCGGAAAGTGGTTCACGAAATGATCTCGGCCGTCTACAAGGCGCTCTAGGAGGAGGTCCGATGAAATCTGCACGGTGCGTGGCGATCCTGCTGTTGCTCGCGTTGACGATCGCGGTTCGGGGCGCGACCCCTTCGCCGAAAGTGATGTTGCTCGTCGACGAGAAAAGTCTCGGGACGATCCCGACGGCCGAGGTGGAGGCGATGGCCATCTCGATGCTGCGTGATCGGCAGGTGAGGACCGTGGACCAGGAGATGGTCCGCTCGAATGTGAAAAAGAGCCAAGCGATGCTGAAATCCGTGGGCGACAACCGCGGTGCCGCCGCGATAGGGCTGCAGTTCGGGGCCGATGTGATCATCGTCGGCGAGGCGGTCGCGAAGCCTTCGGCGCGCCGGATTGCAGAGAGCAACCTGCGAACTTACCAAGCGGTGGTCACGCTGCGTGCGGTACGCACGGACAATTCTGAGAATCTCGCCACGGCGTCGGAGACGGCGTCCATCGTGGATATCGAAGACGTGAGCGGCAGCTCGAAGGCGCTCAAGACTGCCGGCCAGAAGACGCTCCAGGAACTGCTCCCCACCATGCTCGAGAGTTGGGAGAAGGGTGGTGGTAGTTCGGGGTCGTCGACGCATATTGTCCTGTCGGTTGGAGGCGTGGACCAGGCATGGAAGTTAAAGGCCATTCGCGAACTTCTTCGTGGCAAGAGCGAGTTGATCCAGAACGTGCAGCAGAAGAGTTACACGGCGGGTGCGGCGGTGTTCGAAGTGGATTCCGAAGTCCCGGCCGAGACGCTGTCCGAGAAGATCGTGCTGGCGGCGCCCCAGGGCCTGAGCTTCCAGGTGCTCGACGTGGCCAAAGGCAAGATCGACTTGAGGGCGGTAGCCAAGTAGGAGGCGATCAATGAAAAGGATCGTGGGAGCGCTGCTTCTGGTTTCCGTTGCATTTCTGCCGGTCTACGGGCTTGCGCCCGGCGGAGCCGGTGATGCGGGCGCTCTTCTTCTCGCCTACCTGAAATCCTGCCTCGTTCAGCAGGTTCCCCAGCAGGCGGCGTCGCTCGCGCCGGGCGGGGACAATGATATTGCCGGGCAGGTCAAGGATGTCGCGGCGTCCTGGAGCTCGAAGCGCATTGCGCAGATCCGGGCCGAAGTGACTCAACGGTTCGGCCAGAACGACCGCGCGAAGTTTGAGAAATTCGTCGCCGATTTTGCGGAGTCCGAGGGCAAGAAGGACATCGGATTTCTACAACTGTGCGAGAACTCGATCGGCCTCGCGAAGCCATGGCCGGCTGACTACGCGTCGCTCCGGAGCGCTGTTGTAAAAAGTTTTCTTCAGCAAGATCTCGATGACGCCGCGAAGTTGTTGGGCAAAATCCAGGCGTGGGTCGATCTCCGCCAGAAGCACAGCGACATGGCCCCGTTGGCGGAATGGCTGAAGCCGTCGCCGGCGAAAGAGGCCGTGGCACAGAATGCGCGAGCAAGCCAACCCGCGCCGGCCAAGCCGCAGAAGAAGGTTGATTCGTTGGCCGAGGCCGAGGCGCCGTTGGGGGAAATGCAGGCGCCGGAAGGCGAAGAGAACAGCAATCCGCTGGATAATTTCAGTACGATGAGGTCGGAAAAACGGACGAAAGTCCTGGAGGAAGCCCAGGCGGGGATGCAGCAGGTAGCGTCGGAGCGGCAGGCGGCGGAAGAAGAATACGCGGCCAAGAAAACGGCAGAGGCCCAGGCCGAAGCCGACGCCATGAAACGACACGCCGACAAGCTGGCCGCGGTGGACCAGCAGGCGTTGGAGCAGCGGCAGAATAGTTGGAGCAGCCGGCTCAAGGCGATTGTAGGTGCGACGATCAGCGCGACAACCGGTGCGTTCACGGGTGGTGTGGGAACGCGGGCCGGCCAGGAAGCGGCCAACGCACTGTTTCGATGAAGAGAAGGTGGTCCATTCCGGTGCGTTTCAAACCGGAACTGATTCTTTCAGGCAGTCATTTCCTGCATCACCTGACGCGCCGCGCGCGCGGGATCCTGCGCTTCAAGAATTGGTCGTCCGACCACCAGATAATTCGCACCGGCGCGGACGGCGGCTGCCGGAGTCGCCACTCGTTTCTGGTCACCGGCATCGCCGCCAGCGAGACGAATACCGGGTGTAATGAGAATCGGGGCGGTGCCAAAACGCTGGCGCAAAGCCTCTGCCTCCTGCGGCGAGCAGACCAATCCGGCGACTCCGCATTTTAACGCGATGTCGGCCATCGCCATGACGTGCAGGGCAGGGGTGCGGGTGATGCCGAGATCCGCAAAATCCTGTTGGTCAAGGCTTGTAAGGGCGGTGACGGCGATGATCTTCGGGGCGTTGCGTCCACACTCACGAGCGGCTTCTACAGCGGCCTTCAGCATCTGTCGTCCGCCGGACGCATGGACGGTAAGGAGTTCCGCCCCATGTCGTGCGGCCGAGTGAACGGCGCGGGCGACGGTACGGGGGATGTCATGGAGTTTCAGGTCCAGGAAGAGTCTCTTACCTCGAGACCGAATAGTCTCCAAGATGGAGGGACCTTCGGCGCAGAAGAGCTCGAGACCGACCTTGTAGTAGGTGACGTCGGCTGGCAGGCTGTCGATGGCGTTAAGCGCGTCGCGTGACGTTGCAACGTCCAGGGCAACAATCAACTCAGGTTTCATATTGTCCTCTTGTGGCGCTTATCTCAGTGCGGTGTGCGAGTGGAAAGCTGGCACGGACGAAGTGGTGAAGCAAGGATTATTCGGTAGTGTCCTAGATCTTCAGCAAAAGAGAGGGTCATGGTAGTTCCTTGGGAAGTTTTGGCAAACGAACACCAAGGAGGACAAGCCATGACCCAGAAGAATAAGCCTACGCTGAGCCGATCGG
>Ga0182011_10004637_pt1 | contig 10971 bp, 8 predicted proteins | sample 711E1DmetaG_FD_120481 | JGI IMG/M metagenome (GOLD analysis project Ga0182011, IMG submission 120481) | Permafrost microbial communities from Stordalen Mire, Sweden - 711E1D metaG | ecosystem: Environmental > Terrestrial > Soil > Wetlands > Permafrost | place: Sweden: Stordalen | collected... | reverse complement strand
GCCGTGCGATTCCATGCGGCTGGCCATGTTGACGGTGTCGCCCCACAAATCATAGGTGAACTTCTTGGTCCCGATGATGCCGGCGACGACCGGCCCGCTGTTGATTCCGATCCGGAGGTCCAGGGTGAGTGAATTCCGGCGGTTGAAGTGGTGCAGCACCTCGAGCATGTCGAGGGCCATCAGCGCGCACCGCTCGGCGTGTTCCGGCATCGGCGTCGGCACGCCTCCGACAACCATGTAGGAGTCGCCAATCGTCTTGATCTTTTCCAGCTCGTAGGTCTCCGCGAGCTTGTCGAAGCCGGAGAAGAGGTCGTTCAGGAGCTGGACGGTGCGGCTCGGCGCCATGTTGGCGGAAAAGCTGGTGAACCCGACGATATCCGCGAAAACCACGGTGGCCTCGCGGAAGCTGTCGACAATCATCCGCTCACCCTGCTTCAGCCGGTCGGCGACGGCCTGGGGCAGGACATTGAGCAGGAGGCGGTCGGACTTGGCGCGCTCGGCCTGCAGCTCGGCCAGGTAGGCCTGCTCCTGGTCCCGCAGGCGCTTCTTTTCCAGGGAGGCGTTGATGCGGGCGTGCAGGATGACGGAGTTGAACGGCTTCGGAACGTAGTCCTCGGCGCCGGCCTCGATGCACCGCACGGTGCTCTCGACCTCGTCGAGCGCGGTCAGCATGATGACCGGCAGGTGGCGGAGCTTCGGATCGGCCTTGATGAACTTGAGCGTGTCAAAGCCGTTCAGCTCGGGCATGATGATGTCGAGCAGAACCAGGTCGAAGGACCGCTGTTTCAGAAGATTGAGGGCCACGCGACCGTTCTCCGCGGTCGTGACGGTGTAACCCGAGCGCTGGAGGCGGCGGGTCATCATCTCCCGGTTCATCGCATCATCGTCCACCACCAGCAGGTTTCCGGAATACTGGCCCCCGGCGTGACCGGGGATCTCCGCCGGAGGGGCGGACCGGCTGGGCTCCATCGACGCAGTCAGCGTGGCGGAGGCGGCAAGGCCGGGATCGGTGGCGGCGCTGCCGGCCACATCGATCTTGGTCGCGAACTCGTCGCTCTCGAAAAGCCGGTGCAGGTTGTACCCGGCTTGGTTCACCTTGATCAGGTCGCTGACCACGTCGGGCTTGCCCAGCTCCTTGGCCTCCTCCTGGCAGAGTTCGCTGTAGCCGATGATGGCGTTGAGCGGGGCGAGCATCTCGCTTCGCATTGCGCGCAGGTCAATCTTGCCCGTCTCGATCTTCCAGGGTGCGAGCGCGTCGTTGAAGAGCGCCAGCAACTGGCCGCCAGCCGTGTGGATTTTCTTGATGTCGCGCAGCAGCCGCTCTGCCTCCGTTCCCTCGATCGACTCGAGCAGCATCTCGGCATAGCCGATGATCTGGTTGAGAGGCGTGCGCAGCGCGTGACGCAGCTGCGTCAGGGTGTCGATGTCGCTCGTCCGCAGCGCCTGCAGAAAGGGGCTCAGCGTGCCGGGGGAGGGCGCGCGCGCGGGCGGAGGATTCTCGCCGCCGGGTCGCGGATCAGTCATGGCGCCGGAGGCTTCGGGAGCAAGGCCTCGATCTTGCCCAGCAAACGGGGCAGGTCGACCGGTTTGGTGTCGTAGTCGTTGCAGCCGGCCTGCAAGGCCTTGTCACGGTCGCTCGTCATGGCATGGGCGGTCAGCGCGATGATTGGAATCGACGCCGTGGCCGGATCGCCTTTGATCCGCCGGCTGGCCTCCCAGCCGTCGATTACCGGCAGGCTCATGTCCATCAGGATCAAGTCGGGGCTCTCGGTATGCGCTTTCTCAACGCCCACGGCGCCGTCGACCGCCATCACAACGACGAAACCGCGCCGATCGAGGCGTCGCGACAGCATGTCCCGGTTCATTTCGTTGTCTTCGACGATCAGGATCTTCGCCATGGAAAAAGAGAAGGGGGGCCGGTTTAGGAAAGTGTCGCCGGGGCCGCCGGGTTTGCGCTCTGGCGCTTCAACATGTGCTGATTGATGGATTCGCGGACCTCGCGGAGCAAGTCTTCTCGGGAGTAGCGGCCCTTTTGGAAGACGCGTTCGACCTGACCCTTGAGCACTTCCTGGGCCTCGCTGTTCAAATCGAGAGAACTCACGACCACGACGGGAATCTTCGACCAAACCGGATGCGGTCGGACCTGCCGCAGAAACTCGAATCCATTCATCTCGGCCATCATGAGGTCGAGGATGATCATGGCCGGGATCATTCCGCCTTGGATGAGGTCGAGGGCCTCCTTGCCATTGCTCGCCTCCTTCACCGTGATGCCCTCTTTTTGCAGCATCCGCACGACCAATTCCCGGGAAGGCGGGTCATCTTCGACGACCAGGACCGTGCCCGTCTGCTTGGCGGTGAAGACCCGATCCAGCACCGGCAGGAGCCGCTCCGCGTCGATCGGTTTCGTCAGGTAGTCAGCCGCGCCGAGCGCAAACCCCATGTCCTTGTTTTCCAGCATGGTCAGGAGGATGATCGGGACGTCGCTGAAACCCGGCAGAGCCTTGAGCTTGGCCAACACGGACCAGCCGTCTGCGCCCGGCATGAGAATGTCGAGGATGACGATGTCAGGCTTGTACTCACTCGCGATGCGCAGGCCCTCTTTGCCTTCGCGCGCCGTCCGCGTCGAATAGCCCTCCCGCGTCAGCATGTTGGACAGCACGGCGTGGACCGCCTCGTCGTCGTCGATGATGAGCACACGGCCCTTGGGGGCGGGGGTCGCCGCCTTCTGGGCCTCACGCTCCACGATCGCATAAGGCGAGCGGGCGGGCTTGATGCGCGCGGGGATGCGCATGGTGAAGGTAGAGCCAGCGCCCGGTGCGCTCTTGACGGTGATATCGCCGCCCATCATCTGGGCGAATTGCTTGGAGATGGCGAGGCCGAGGCCGGTGCCGCCGAACTTGCTGGCCGTCGAGGCGTCCGCCTGCGAGAAGGCGGTGAACAGGCGACCCATCTGCTCCTCGGTCATCCCGATGCCCGTGTCCTTGACCTGCAGGACCACCCAGACCTGGCTTTCGGACATCTCGCGATCGATCTTCAACTCAATCCGGCCATTTTCGGTGAACTTGGCCGCGTTGCTCAGCAGGTTGAGGAGCGCCTGCCGGACCTTGGTGGCATCGCCATACATCGACCCGATCGCGGGGCTGCAGATGATGCCCAATTCGTTGTTCCGCTTTTCGACGAGCGGCGTGATGGTGGAGGTGACCTCCTGGACGACCGTCTGCAGGTCGAACGTTTCGAGGTACAGCTGCATCTTGCCGGCTTCGATCTTGGAGAGGTCGAGCACGTCGTTGATCAGGCCGAGCAGGTGGCGGGCGGCGCTGAGGATCTTCTGGAGATCCTCCGCGGCCTCCGTTTCGCCCTTGTCGTTCGCATCCTCCTGCAGCATCTCGCTGTACCCGATAATGGCATTCATCGGCGTGCGCAGTTCGTGGCTCATCTTGGCGAGGAACGCGCTCTTGGCCTGATTGGCCTCCTTGGCCGCGACCACCGCCCGCTCCAGTTCGGCGGTCCGCTCGGCGACCTTCTGTTCGAGTTTCTCGTTAGCCTGCCGGAGGCTTTCCCGGGCCTCCTCGGCATTGCGCCGTGCAACCTCCAGTTCGGCGTTCCTCTGCTGGATGGTCCCCAGCATGAGGTTGAAGGAACGGGTGAGGGTGCCGATCTCATCGTGGCCCCGCTCTTTCACCCGCACCGAGTAATCCTCGTGGCCGGCGACGGCGCCGGCGGCATTGGCGAGGTCCGTGATCGGTCCGGTGATCGAGCGCTGCATCCTATGGGCGACGATCATCGCCAGCAGGCAGGAGCCCAGGAAGATGATCGCCATCGCGCGCAGAGTATCGCCAAACCGCTCCGCCGCCAGCTTGGCCACGCTCGCCTTGAGGTAGAGTTTGCCCAGTTCCCGCCCGTCCTTGGCCCGGAGAGTGATGAAAGTCGAGACCTGGTCCGTCGAAAGGCTCAGGTTGATATGCTGGGGCAGCGGGATGAACTCGGCTGCTCCCGGCTTGATGTATTTCACCAGCAGCCGGTTTCCCGACGAGAAGACCGCGGCGGCCACAATGGTTTCGTCAGCCTGGAGCGAGGCCAGCGATACATCAGGTGCCGCCTGATCTTTTTCCATCGCGCCAACGATCGTTTCGATCAGCAGGCGCTGGGTTCCCTGCAACCGGTGGTAGATCTCGTTTTGAAAACGAAAGACCTCCAGCAAATAAAGCCCGCCGATCGCGGCCATCAGCGACACTGCGCAGACCGAGATGATCAGCAGGCTAAGCTTCCAGCGAAAGGGAATGGTGAAGGGTGTGGCTGGTTCCATGAGTTTCATTCACCTGCGGAAGGGCCGGCGGAAGACAGAGAACACGGGCAAGGACTCGATGGCGACCCTGCACCGCGCACAGTTGTGAGTCTGTCAAAAACGGTCTCACGCTGGAACGGATTGTCAAATATATTACTAGGAGGAACTCAACGAGTTAAATAAGTGCAAAAACCGATTACCGGTCGCATTACCGGCGATGGATTGCCTGGAGATCGGCCGCCAGCACGGCCCCGGCCTCAGCCAGCCATGTCAAACCCATGTGGCCAAGCTACCGGCCACTGTCTGCCTGACGACAGGAAAATACGTCCGGCAACGTCCTCTCCCGCCTAAGAAAAGTGGCGCGCGGACGTCAGATTCGATGAAAGAACCCCAAACCGGAAAGGAGACTCCCTTGAAAGAGGAACTCATACTCCCAGCCGCATTCGCCTTCACGGTGCATGCGTTCCTGCTGTTTGGCCTACCCGGCAAGGCGCTGGTCAGCCTGCCGTCGGCGCTCGAGTCCGCGCCCAAGGAAGACGAACAGAAAGTGGCACTCGATCCGGAAGACTTCGCGTCGGTCGCGGACGACCCCGAGGAGCGCACCGTCAGGCGGGATGACGGCGGGGCACCGCGTGGCGAGGATTTCACGACCTTTGATCCGGACAAGATGTACATCGAGACCCCCCGACTTCCTCCAATTTCGTCCGGGCCGCGGATCAATACGATTCCCGTCACCTGGCAGAACCCACCGGCGGACGTCGGTCCAGCCAAGGTCCATGTGTTCAGGTCGGATGAGCTCGACCGCGTGCCTCGTGCGCGCCTGCAACCTGCCCCGGAGTACCCAGCTGATCTGCGCAACCGGCGTCAGGAAGGAACGGTGACGGTGGAGTTCATGGTCGACACCAACGGCCGCGTATACAACCCGGTGGTACTGCATGTGACGGCGCCCGGCTTTGAAGAGACAACGCTCCGGGCCGTGGCCCGATGGAAGTTTGAGCCGGGAACCCGCCACAACCGACGCGTCCATTTCCGGATGTCCGTGCCCGTCGTGTTCACGCTCCAATCGGACTAGCAGCGTGCCGGACCTCGTCCGCACGCTGCTAGAGCGGTGACGTCCGGCTCATCGTCCACGCTCAACGCCGTGGGAGTCATACCGAGAGAGGGAAGACGCTTCGTGCGGCGATCGCGCGTCAGCGCGGTTACAAGGGAGTGAAACTCGCGGGCGCCAGCTACTCGTATGGCAGCGAGCGATTGACCGGCGCCGTTTTTGGCCCGGACAAAAAACGGTGAAAACTGTGCGGGCGTTTTTTTGGCTCGCGCGAGACTCTCAAGTTGCCATTTTCTAATCTTTTGGTGACCGTACCTTAACGCAGTTGCGCGATGGCGAGAAAAATAGCATTCATCAATTACAAGGGCGGTGTCGGCAAGACCTCCTTGATCGTCAACCTCGCCGCCTGCCTGGCGAAGGCTGGCCGGCGCGTTCTCCTGTTTGATTTCGACACGCAATCCAACGCGAGCATCTGGCTGCTGCGCCTGGAGCGTTGGAACAAGATCAACTCCAGTGGCGAAGGCGCCGTGTTCTCCATTTTTTACCCGGGCAAGGCAAAGCTGAAGGACCTGGTCGTCAAGGATGTCGTCGAGGGAAAAGCCGGTGAGAAGCTGCTGCCCGGTTTGGACCTGATCCCGACGACCTTCAATCTGGTCGATCTGGAGAGCGAGTACGAAGGCGAACCCAACCGACCTCCCTACCTGGCCCTGAACGAGCAATTGCGCGAATTGGAGGACCAGTATGATTTCGTGCTCTTCGACTGTCCGCCCAATATCCTCCGTGCCTCCCAATGCGGGGTGTTCTCGGCCAACGAAGTCTACGTGCCGGCCAATCCCGACGCGCTCAGCCTGATCGGTTTCACGCTGCTGGTGGAGAAACTGCACAAGTTCCACCAGCTTTCGGCCAGCTTCCGCTCCGCGAAGATGGGGCCGCCAGCGGCCGTGCAAGGGATCATATTCAATTCGATCAAGGCGGGCGTGGACAACGAAGTGCCGAAGATGCGCATGCAATTGCGCCTGAATCAATTCAAGGCTCAGCGCCGGGTCGCCCCGTCCGCCAGGCTCTTCGAGGCCCAAGTGAGGGATGCCACGATCGTGCGCCGGGCCGTTGCCTTGGGTTTGCCCGTCATCCTGGTCGGGCAGGAGACCGACGAAACCGACAACGTGGTGAACGACTACCGCCGGGTCGCCCAGGAAATCATCAAACACGGCGACATCATCTAGGCGGCCCGGGCGCCTCATTCGCATGAGCACTCCAGCAGGAAAATACACCGCGAAGGATTGGGACGAGGTTCGAATGGGTTTCCACACCTCGATCATGGTGGACACTTCGCTCAACAGCCTGGCCCAGAATCTGGACCTGGGCGACTGGCCGGTGAAAGGGGGCGAAGAGACGCCCGCCAAATACATCGATCTGACCTATGAGGAGCTGCAGGTGATGCAGGGCCTTAACGGGCATCCCGAACGCGTCGATATGCTGATCACCGTGCTCCGGGAGACCCTGGCGTTCGACAATCCGTTCGGCGACATGGTGGAACAGGCCGCGGAGGCGGCGGATAAGGACAACCCGCTCTCCAAGAACCTCAGCAAGCTCGAGATTCCCCTCGATTTTCCGATTGATCTGATGGTGTTGTCGGCGGAGACGAAGGAATTCTGCCGGCTGGAGAAGATTGCCACCCTCGGCGAGTTTGCCGATTTCGCGCAGAATATGCCCCCGCACGTGATCGTCGGCGGCGATTTCCGCCGGCTGCTCAATGCCGTCGCCCACGTGAACGAGGAGGTGCTGGCCACCGTGTTGCCGTTCCGGGTTGGAACGAAAGGGCTGCATTTGCTGGAGGCGCTCAACCAGTTGATCGAGGCGCATTCCGAGGGCGAGCGTTTGGCCCTGGCCAAACGCCTGGGCCGCCGCCTCAAGCCGGAGGAAGAGGCGAAGGCGAGGTCCTTCGACTCGGAACACTTGCAGCGCATGGCAGAGTCCCTGCGGCTGCGGGCCGCGCCGCTGTTCCAACGGTTCAAGGGCGAGCGCGACGCACTGATTGCCGCTGTCAATGCAGGGACTTCGCTCGAGAGAAGCTTGATGGTCCTGCATGATCCGTTGAAGGAGAGTCTGGTCGCGGCGCTCGTGGCGCCGGTTATCCGCGGGCCCGGCGGCGCTCCAGCCGCGCCCAAGAAGGGCGGCCTCGCGGGCTTTTTCTCGCGGCTGTTCAAGAGACAATGACTGGAACTCCTCCTCCGCCCCGGCCCTCGCCCTCGTTCGGTGGGGTCCGTTTTCCGCCCAAACCGCCGTCCGAGAGGATCCTCTCGCTCCGCCGGCATCTCGTGCCGGAACCCTCGGCGGAATCGGTGGAGGCTCGGAAGTCGATCACTGCCATTATGGAGGGCACCCGGACCCCTTGGGGTCGGGCGCCTACGCTGACTCCGCAGCAGGTGACGGAACTGCAGAAGGCTTTCCGCCAGCTTGAGACGAAGCTGCAGGAACGGGAGCGCGCGGTGAGCGAATTGGCCGGAAAACTGGCCGACCGGGAACGCGATTTGGCGGAGGTGGAGGTATTGCTCCAGGCCCGGGAAAAGGTCATCGAGGCCGCCAGCAAGACTCCGCCCGTCGCCGCACCGTCGACCGAGGAAATGGCTGCGCTCCAGCAGCTGAAGTCGGAATTGGAGCGGCAGGAGGCGTCGCTGAAGGAACAGAAGTCGGCCCTCAAGGACCGTGAGGCCTTCATCGACGAGAACGAAGCGAAGCTGTTTGTGAAGATGCAGGAGCAGCAGGAGCGCGAAATCGAGCTGGATCAGAAGCAGGACGACCTGCGGGCTTTGGAGAAACGGTTGAAGGAACGCGAAGCGGCCATCGATCCGGCCGCCGCCGCCGCGCTCAAGGCGGAAAAAGAGGCCCGCAAGTTTGACGAATTCAACGAGTAGACGGGATTTCAGGACCGTTTCGGCCCCGCAGAGCGCAAGCCGGGGAACACCGATGGCGCGGACGGGTCGGAAGATGCCGATTGAGACCGCCGGCCTTGCCTCGGGGTTGTCCCAAGCCGGCGGGCTGCCGTCGGCTGTGATCTTTTTTGCTCGCCCCCCCCGTCCCACATGCTTGCCTCTTCCCACCCATGAGATTTGCCGCCTTGTTCGCCGTCGGTCTTGCCGTCATGACCGGGATGATTCGGGCCCAATCCAGTGATGACGACGACGACGAGATCGATTACTTCCCGCTGAATCCGAGCGGCAACTTCCTCCACTTCGGCACCCGTATTCTGGGTGGTCCGAAGGTGGCTTTTGGCAAACTGGGCAATATTTCGACCCTCCGGGACTTCGGCGATGCGACCGGAGCGGCTATCCGGTACTACGAGGACGGCACGGTCTCGACGAATGCCCGGTACGACTCGAATGGCGCGGTCATCAACGACGGGTTCACCAACTCCTGGAATTTCGCGAACCAGTCCCAGATCACCCCGGCGGGATACGTCGTCTTTCATGCGTACAGCGCCAGCACCCTCGGTGGCTCGACGATGGCGAAAAAGAACCTGAGCACGGGCTGGGAACTGCAGATGGGCAAGAATCTGTTCCGGGTTGGCCGCAAGGCGACTTTGGCCGTCGTCGCCGGTTTCAACTTCACGGACATCAACGCCACGTCGATGGGGGAGATTCCGGTGCAACTCGACGTCCTCAACGACGCCTATTCGCTCTCCGGCCAGACGCCGCCGGATGCGCCTTACGGCGCTCCGTCGCAAAAGGTGATCCCGATCATGGACGTCAATGGCAATCCGGCCCTCAATAACGACGGCTCACCCCAAACGCAGTCTGTCGACACGACCGTGCTGCTGCCCGACCATCCGACCACCCGCACCACCACGCAGGATACGAGCACCGTGAAGGGCCGCTGGCAGATCAAGGGGGCTTACTATACCTTCCGGGTGGGGCCCTCCCTGCGATTGCAGCTCTCGGAACGCTTCAAGATCAATCTCGGAGCGGGAGTGGCGGTCGCCTACATCGGCAGCCGCTACGAGGTGCAGGAGGAGCTGGAGTTGGATGCGCTGACGCAGCCGGCCATCACCACCGAGGAAAGCAGCCGCAACGTGGTGCTTCCGGCCTTCTATGCCGATCTCGATGCCGAATACTGGCTGACGGACCGCACTGGATTCTACCTGGGGGCTTCGCTGCAGAAAAGCGGTAGCTATGACCAGACGCTCGGCGACCGCACCGCGAAGATCGATATGGGAACCGCGTCCGGGATCCAGACCGGACTTTCGCTGCGTTTCTAAGACGCTCGGTTTCCAGTTTCGACATTGGCGCGCCGATCGGTCATCGTGGCGCCATGAAACGTCGCCTGCGGTTGGAGGAGGTCTCCAATCCCGAGGTGCTGCGCGCCATGGAAACGGTGCCGAGGGAGGAGTTTGTCCCGGAAGCATGGCGCGGCGCGGCTTATGACGATCGGGCGCTGCCCATCGCCTGCGGACAGACCATTTCGCAGCCGGCGGTGGTGGCCTATATGACGGAGCAATTGCGGCTGGGCCCGGACGATCGCGTCCTTGAGGTCGGAACGGGGTCGGGTTACCAGGCGGCGGTGCTGGCGGAATTGGCCCGGAAGGTCTACTCGATCGAGCGCATCCCGGAACTCGCCGAGTCGGCGGCGGCCCGGCTGGCCCGGCTGGGCTACGACAACGTGCAGGTCCAGGTCGGGGATGGGACAGCAGGGTGGCCGGCGGCGGCGCCGTTCAACGCGATCATGGTGACGGCGGCAGGGCCGACGATTCCTTCGGCGTTGCTCAACCAGCTCGCGGTGGGCGGGCGATTGATCATGCCGGTCGGCGAACCCTATGGCGCGCAGGTGTTGGAATTGGTGGAGCGGCGCACGGCCCTGGAAACCGCGCGCCGCGAACTCTGGCCGGTGCGGTTCGTGCCGTTGATCGCCAGCTGAACCGCGGTCCGCGGACAGCGCATCGACCCGGCTCGTCGCTCACTGCGGCAACCCGGCGAGCACCTGGTCGATGCCGCGCAGCCGTTCGGGCGGGAAGAAGCTGTTGATGCGCGCGACGACCTGTTGAATGAGCCCGTCGGGACACGACGCGCCGCCGGTGATGAGCAGTCGCAGGGGATCGCACCCGGCGGGGAGGGCCCGGCGTTCCATCATGCCCGCGCGGCCCGGGCCGCTGGCGGAGAAGACGTAGTGCTGCACGTCCTCTCGGCTGCGGAGGTTTTCCTCCGATTGGATGAAGTAGGCGCGCCCTCCCATTGTTTGCTCGCACAGACGGAACAGCTGATAGGTGTTGGAACTGTTCTTGCCGCCGATAACGATGGCGGCGTCGAGCGGCTCCGCCAGCGCCCGGCTCAACGCATCCTGGTTGACCTGCGTGGCGTAACAGAGCGTATCCTGCTTGCCGCTGCCGCCCACGTGGGCGGCGCCGGCGGCCTCGCCGAATTTTTGCCGGTAAACCTCGCGGAAATAGTCGATGATCTCGACCGTCTCGTTGACCAGCAGCGTGGTCTGGTTAACCACCGCGATCCGGTCGAGATGGCGCGTCGGGTCGAAGCCCGGGGTGGCCAACCCGCGGAATTTCTCCTCGAACGCCGCCCGGCGGGCCGCGGTGGGATCGAGGATGAGGTCGCCGAGCAGGCGGGCTTCGTCCAGGTGGCGGATGATCAGG
>Ga0182011_10004636_pt1 | contig 10971 bp, 6 predicted proteins | sample 711E1DmetaG_FD_120481 | JGI IMG/M metagenome (GOLD analysis project Ga0182011, IMG submission 120481) | Permafrost microbial communities from Stordalen Mire, Sweden - 711E1D metaG | ecosystem: Environmental > Terrestrial > Soil > Wetlands > Permafrost | place: Sweden: Stordalen | collected... | reverse complement strand
TGGGCGGCCTGGTCGACCCGGGACAAACGCTGCGTATCCTCGTGCAATGGTGGCTCGGCGACGAAGGCGGCATCCTGGCCGTCACCCCGGCGGTCATCGTGTTCGTCGCGCCCTGGCTGCGCGGCGAACGGCTGCACTTTTTCCATCATCGCACGTCCTTGCGGGAATGGCTGGCGATCGGCGCCGAGACGACCGCCCTGCTCGGCTTCATCGTCCTGCTCTATGGCTCCGCCTGGCTGCGCGAGCATCACGCCTTTTTTCTCTGCTTCCTGCCGCTCACCTGGATCTGCATGCGGCACGGCCTGCCGGGCGCCGTCCTGGCCACCCTCGGCATGACGATCGCCAGCCTGATCGCCCTGCAGGTGGTCGGCGTGTCGTCCCCCATGATCGTGAATTGTGCGCTGTTTGACCTCACCGCGGCGCTCGTGGGTTTGGGGCTGGGTTCCGCCGTCACCCGCCGCGCCCATGCCGAGGCCGAACTGATGGCCAGCGAAGCGCGCCTGGACCGGGTGATTGACGGCGCCCATCTCGGGGTGTGGGACCGCGAGATTCCGACCGGCCACGTCGTGTTCAACCAGCGCTGGGCGGCCATGCTGGGCTACCGCCTGGACGAGATCGAGCCCCACGAGAGTTCCTGGAAGAGGCTCATCCATCCGGACGACCACGGGCGGGTCACCACGGCGCTCGACGCCCACCTCGCGGGGCGCACCCCGTTTTACGAGGCGGAGCACCGGCTGCGGACAAAAGAAGGCGGCTGGCGGTGGGTTCTCACCCGCGGTTCCGTCGTGGAACGCACTCCGGACGGGCGGCCGCTACGCGTCGCGGGCACCCACATCGACCTGACCGAACGCAAGCGGGCCGAAGCGGAGGGCCACCGGCTGTTGCAGATCATCGAGGCCACGACCGACTTTGTCGCCACCGTCGACCTGGAGGGCCGCCTGATCTACGCCAACCACGCGCTGCTCCGCCTGTTCGGCGGCGCGGAGGTCTCCGCGGTCCGCGGCCGCCCGCTGGCGGACCTACTCTCGGACGCCGCCACGCGGACCTTCTTCGGCGAAGGCATCCCGGCCGCCCTGAAGGAGGGTGTCTGGCATGGCGAAGCCACCATGCACGGGCGCGACCGGCGCGAATTCCCGGTCTCGCTGCTGCTGCTCGTGCACCGCGACGACGACGGTCAGCCGCGCTTCCTTTCCACCATCATCCGCGACGTGTCGTTGCAGAAGCAGGCCGAGGCCGAACGCATGCAATCGGAGCGCGAGATGCTGCAGGGGCAGAAGCTGGAGAGCCTCGGCGTGCTGGCCGGCGGCATCGCCCACGATTTCAACAACCTGCTCACGGCGATGCTCGGCAACGCCAACCTCGCGCGGCTCGACCTGCCACCCGAGTCGCCCGTCCATTCCTCCCTCCAGCAGATCGAGAAGGCTGCCCTCCGGGCGGCCGAGCTGTGCAAGGAGATGCTGGCCTACTCCGGCCGCAGCCAGCTGACCGTGACTCCGGTTGACCTGAGCGCGCTGGTGGAAGACACCGCGCAGCTCCTGCAGGTCTCGATCAGCAAGAAGTGCGTGCTTAAGCTCGAACTGTACCGGCCGTTGCCGCCGATCAAGGCCGATTCCACCCAGCTTCGGCAGATCGTGATGAACCTCGTGATCAACGCCTCCGACGCCATCGCCGAACGCAGCGGGCTGATCCGCGTCTGCACGGGCCTGATGCGCGCGGAAAAAGAATATCTCGCGGAGACGTTCCTCGCCCCCGATCTTCCGCCCGGTGATTACGTGTATCTCGAGGTCAACGACAACGGCTGCGGGATGACGCCGGAGGTCAAGACCCACCTATTCGAGCCGTTCTACACCACGAAATTCGCCGGCCATGGCCTTGGCCTCGCCGCCGTGCTCGGCATCGTCCGCTCCCACCATGGCGCGATTAAAGTCTATAGCGAACCCGGCCGCGGCACCACCTTCAAGCTGCTCTTTCCGGTGAGCGAGGAAGTGCCGGGCCACCAGCGGCTCGCCGGGACGCCGACCGACGCTTGGTGGAGCGAGGGCCACGCCCTCGTGATCGACGATGAGGAATCGGTGCGGACCGTCGCCGCCCGCATGCTTGAGAGTTTCGGTTTCACGGTGTTCACGGCCCCGGACGGTCGCGAAGGCGTGCGGCTGTTCCGCGAGCACAGCGCCACCCTGCGGTTTGTTCTGCTCGACCTCACCATGCCGCACATGGACGGCATCGAGACCTTCCGCGAGTTGCAGCGCGTCAATCCCGAGGTGCCGGTGATCCTGATCAGCGGCTTCACCGAAAAGGATACGGTCGACCGCTTCGCCGGCAAGCGGCTGGCCGGATTCGTCCAGAAGCCGTTCGAACGGACCACCCTGCAGACGCTGCTGGAGAAAGTGCTGGCTCCCGTGTAGGCTGCCGGCGAGAGCGCCGCATGAACCACCTCCGCCGTTTTTCCGCCGTTTTGGCCGCCGCCGTTTCGATCGTGCCTGCGCGTCTTGCCGCCGGTGAGGTCACGGTCTTTGCCGCGGCGAGCCTGTCGGACGCCATACGGGAGGTATCCGCCACCTTCGAGAAGACCACCGGCGACACCGTCCGGCTCAATCTCGGCGCGTCGAGCATCCTCGCCCGCCAGATCCAGGAAGGCGCGCCGGCCGACCTGTTTTTCTCCGCCGACGAAGCCAAAATGGATGGCCTCGCGCAGGCCGGCTTGATCGATGCATCCACGCGGCGGAGTCTGCTCTCCAATTCGCTCGTCGTGGTCGTGGCGGCCGACCGCGGGCTGACCCTCGCGTCCGTGCACGATCTCGCCACGCCGGCGGTGGGCCGGATCGCTCTCGCCGAGACGCAGACGGTGCCCGCGGGCATCTATGCCCGGCAGTACCTGGAGCAGGCGGGCCTGTGGGACGCGGTCGTCGCCAAGATCGTGCCGACGGAGAATGTGCGCGCGGCCCTGGCGGCGGTTGAGAGCGGCAATGTGGACGCCGGTATTGTGTACAAGACCGATGCCCTGATCTCCCGGAAGGTGCGGGTCGTGTGGGAGGTGCCGCGCGGCGAGGGACCCCACATCTCTTACCCCGTGGCCGTGGTGAGCGGCGGCGGAAATCGCGACGGGGCGAAGCGTTTTCTTGCGTTTCTCCTCACGCCGACCGGCCGGGCGGTCTTCGTCCGGTACGGGTTCATCGTCGAACCGTGAACCCGGACTCCTTTTCCCACCGTGAACTTTGAAGTCTGGCAGGTCGCCTGGTTCACCGCTTGGGTCGCCGCCGCCGGGACCCTCCTCATCCTTCCGCCGGGGGTGGCGCTCGCCTGGTTGCTGGCGCGGAAGGATTGGCGCGGGAAGACACTGGTCGAGGCGCTGGTGACCCTGCCGTTGGTGGTGCCGCCGGTCGCCACCGGTCTCGTGCTGCTGAAGCTGCTCGGGCGGCGCGGGCTGCTGGGCGGCTGGTTCGAACGCGTTTTCGGCATCGAAATCGTGTTCACGTGGCGGGCGGTCGTGATCGCCGCCGCGGTGATGTCGTTCCCGCTGCTCGTGCGCACGGCGCGGCTCGCGCTCGAGGGTGTGAATCCGCGCTACGAACAGGTGGCCCGCACCCTCGGCGCGGGCCCGTGGCGGACGTTCTGCACCATCACCCTACCGCTGGCCGCGCGCGGGCTGGCCGCCGGCGCGGTCCTCGCTTTTGCCCGCGCGCTCGGCGAATTCGGCGCCACGATCATGGTCGCCGGCTTCATCCCCGGCCGCACCGCCACGCTATCCCTGTCCATCTACCACCTCGTCCTGCTCGGCCGCGACGATGCGGCGTGGGTCCTGCTGGCGCTGTCCGTGATGCTCGCCTTCGGGGCGGTCTGGCTGGGTGAGGTCCTGCTGAGAAAAAAGCCGTCGTGAACCTCGAACTCACAGGGCTGCGCCTCCCGCTTGCCTCGTTCGCACTGGAGGTGGACGCGCGAATCAGTGCGCGCCTCACCGGCCTCTTCGGGGCTTCGGGCGCGGGCAAGACCGTGCTGCTCGAGGTGATCGCCGGGCTGCGGCGCCCGACCGCCGGCCGCGTCGTCCTCGACGCCGCCGTGCTGTCGGATGCGGACACCGGCCGCTTCCTCGCGCCCGAGGGGCGACAGGTGGGCTATGTGCCGCAGGACCAGGCGCTATTTCCCCACCTGAACGTCCGCCAAAACCTCTGCTACAGCCACGCCGCTGCCCCACCCGGTCCGCGGACCGGAATCTCTTATCAGCACGTGCTGGAAGTGCTGGACATCGCCGGCCTCGCCGACCGCCCGGTCGGTTCGCTTTCCGGCGGCGAGCGGCAGCGGGTGGCCTTCGGACGCGCGGTCCTCGCCTCGCCGCAATTGCTTCTGCTCGATGAGCCCCTGGCCGGCTTGGACGCCGAGTTGAAGGAGCGCGTCATCCCGTATCTGCTCACAATGCGGGACGAGTTTGGCATCCCCATGCTCTATGTGAGCCACAACCCGAACGAGATCGTCGCCCTGTGCGACGAGGTGCTGCTGCTCGACCGGGGCCGCTGCGTGCGCCGCGGAGCGCCGGCTGAGCTGTTCACGACCAGCCCGGCACCCCACTATGCGCTCAAACCGGCCTGAGCCGGGTTTTCCCTGGAGCCGCGACACCAAAAACCGTGATCTTTAAGTAGCCTGGGTCTCCCGACCCATGGTGTCTTGCCCTCACGGGTCAGGAGACCCGTGCCACGAAAGGGGCGCAGGCTTGCTGCGCCTGAGCTTTCTTCATCATTCTCTCGTCCCAACAACCTTCGTCTCTTATGCACGTTCGAATCGCCTCCGCTGCGCTCCTCATCCTGGCTGCGCTCACCTCCGCCCACGCCGCCGATCCGGTCAAGGTCGCCGGGCCGGCCCCGCGCCAGGTCGAAAGGCCCGCCCTGAGCAAGGTCGATGGGTTCACCTTCGTCAAATCGCTCGGCGCGATCGATGAATACCGTCTCGACGCCAACGGCCTTCAGGTGCTGCTGATGCCCGACCACTCGGTGCCGGTGTTCACCTTCATGGTCACCTACCATGTGGGTTCGCGCAACGAGGTCACCGGCACGACCGGCGCCACCCACCTGCTCGAGCACCTCATGTTCAAGGGCAGCCAGCATTTCAACGCCGACCGGGGCACCGGGTTCGACACCATGCTCGACCGCATCGGCGCCACCAACAACGCCACCACCTGGCTCGACCGCACCAACTACTTTGAGGAAGTGCCGAGCGACCACCTCGACCTCGCCGTGCAGCTCGAAGCCGACCGCCTGCGCGGCCTGCTCCTGCGCGAGTCTGACCGCCAGCCCGAGATGACGGTCGTCCGTAACGAATTTGAGCGGGGCGAAAACGACCCGGTCGAGGCGCTGGACAAGGAGATCGGCGCCGTGGCCTACCTCGCCCACCCCTATCACCACTCGACCATCGGCTGGCGCAGCGACATCGAGAAGGTGCCGATCGAGAAACTGCGCGCGTTCTACGACACCTTCTACTGGCCGAACAACGCCACCGTCACGATCATCGGCGACTTCGATCCGGCCACGGCGCTGCGGCTGCTGCAGCAGGCTTACGGAGCCATCCCGTCCTCGCCCCACCCGATCCCCGAGGTTTACACCGAGGAGCCGCCGCAGCAGGGCCCGCGCCGGGTCACGGTCAAGCGCCCCGGTGAACTCGGCGTCGTCGGCCTGGCCTACAAGACGCCCGCCGCCACGCACGCCGACCACGCGCCGTTGGTCGTGCTGGCCGATATCCTCGCCGACGGCAAAACCAGCCGCTTCTACCGCGCCCTCACGGACCGGAACCTCACGCTCAGCGTCGACGCCGGCAAGGGCTTCACCCACGACGCCTCGCTCTTCAACATCTACGCCCGGCTCGCGCCCGGGGCCACGCATGAACAGGTCGAGAAGGCCCTGCTGGAAGAAATCGCCCGCGTGAAAAAGGAGGGAGTCACCGACGCGGAGGTGGCGCGCGCCATCAGCAAGGAAAACGCCAGCACCGCTTACGGACGCGACGGCTCCTTCGCCATCGCCAGCCAGATCAACGAGGATATCGCCGTCGGGGACTGGACCTACTACCTCACCCTGCCCGCGAAAATCAAAATGGTCACGGTCGCGGACGTGAATCGCGTGGCGAAGACCTATCTCCAGGAGGACCAGAGCACCACCGGCTGGTTCATTCCGGTCGAGGAGGGCGCGGTCACGACGGACACCGCGGCGGGCCCGGCCAAGAACCGCCGCGCCTCGCATTCGCTTTACTACCGTGATCCAGATCCAGCAGAAAATGGGGACGCGACGCCCTCGTCGCGTCACGCCCGCGACGCGGGCGTCGCGGCTCCAACATTCTGCCGCGCTGACGATGCCGCCGCTCCCAGCACCGCGAACCCGGCGGCGGGTGCGGCTTTGATCGCCCCCAAGGTCCACCGCCGCACCCTCGCCGGTCTCGATGTGCTCACGTTGAAAACGTCGCTCCCTGACGTCGTCACCTTCCAGGGCAGCTTTCCGGCCGGCGACGTGTTCAATCCACCCGGCCGCTCCGCCGTCGCGGACCTTACGGCCGGCATGCTCGACAAAGGCACCACCCAACACGATCAGTTCGCGCTGGCCCAGCAGCTCGAGGATGTCGGCGCCTCGCTCGACTTCGGCAGCACGACCCAGAATCTTGCCTTCTCCGGCCGCTGCCTCCGCCAGGACGTTCCGCTCGTACTCGGCCTTCTCGCCGAACAGCTCCGCTCCCCCGCGTTTTCCGCCGAGGAGCTGGCGAAATTGAAAAAGCAGCTCGCCGGCAATTACCGGCGTCAGCTCGACGACACGGGTTTCCGCGCCGCCGAGGCGCTGGCGCGGGCGATCTATCCGGACGGCCACCCCAACCGGCCGCCGGCGGCCGACCGGTACCTCGCGGACATCGAGGCCACGACCCTCGAAGACATCAAGGCGTTCCATGCCGCGCACTACGGTCCGGCTGGCCTGCTGTTCGTCGCGGTGGGCGACGTCGACGATGCGGCCATCGACCGGGCGCTGGGCAACGCGTTCGCCGGGTGGGCGGGTGGTACCTCCCTGCCGGCGGCGCCACGGGCCACGCCCCTCGCCGCGGCGCGCACCGAGCAGGTGGCCATGCCCGGGAAGTCCAGCGTGTCCATCGTCATCGGCCAGCCCTCCGGTCTCAAGTTCAGCGACCCTGACCGGATGGCGCTCGAACTGGGCACCCAGATCTTCGGCGGAGGTTTCTTCTCATCGCGGCTGCTGGCCATCGTGCGCGCGCAGGAGGGTCTCACCTACGGCATCGGCGCGTACCTCGCCAAAGACACCTACACCGACGGCGACTGGCGCATCGTGGGGACGTTTGGGCCCGATCTGCTGGCCCAAGGCATCGCCTCCACGCTGCGCGAGCTCCGGCGTTTCACGACGCAGGGCGTGACGGCCGATGAATTGCGCGACTTCAAGACGGCCGTCAGCGGCACCTACAAGCTGTCGCTGGCCACGAGCGGAGGCCTGGCCGGCCGCCTCCTCGCCACCGTGCAACGCGGGCTGCCCCTCAGCTTCGTCGATGACTACCCGAAGAAGATCGACGCCCTCACGCGCGAACAGGTGAACGGCGCCATCAAGAAATACCTCGATCCCGACCGGATGGTGCTGGTGAAGGCCGGTACGCTCCCGGAGGCGTCCGCCTCACCCGCCAACCCCACCCATTGATGAACGCACCGAAAACCGGATCTCCGCGCGCCTCGTCCCACCAGTCGCCCTTGTTGTCCGTCGCGCTCTCGGTGATGAACCTGATGGTGGGCGTGGCGGTCGGACTGTGGATTCCGCCGCGCATCGCCTATTTCAGCCATGAACACCGGATGGCGGATCTGGACTATCTCGTCGACCTGGTGGTGCTCCTGCTGGTCACCGCCAACCTGGCGCATCGTTGGTGGCAGGCCCGTCGCGGCCCCCGGACGGAATCCTGGCTGGCCGGCGCGGGCACGGTGACGCTGGACCTGCTGGTGGCGCTGCCGCTCTGCACCCTGCTCGTGTCGATCGCCGGCGACGGCGCGCGGTACGCGCTCCTGGTCAAACTGCTCCTCCTGCGCCACGTCTTCTCCATCCCCAAGCTGCTCGACGAATTCGCCAACCTGCACCCGGTCCTGGCGCGCATGATCCCGCTGGGGTTCGTGGTCCCGCTGACTGTGAATCTGGTGGCCTGCGGCTGGAGCTGGCTCGGGGGCGGCAATGCGGGATCGAGCCCCAGCCGGATGGTGGACTACGTGCGGGCGGTGTACTGGACGATCACCACGCTGGCGACCGTGGGGTACGGCGACATCATCCCGGAAACACTGCCGCAGATGCTCTACGCCTCGGCGACCATGCTCATCGGCATCGCGTTCTTCGGTTATGTCCTGGGCAACGTCGCCAGCCTGTTCGCCCGGCTCGATGCGGCGCGCGAGCAATACCTCGAGCAACTGGACCAGGTCGAAACGTTCATGCGCGGCAACCAGGTGCCCGCCCCGCTGCGCACCCGCGTGCGCGAGTACTATCGGTATCTGTGGCGGAGCCGGAAGGGCCGGGGTTTCGGCTCGGTGCTCAATGATCTGCCCACGAAGCTGCGCGTCGAAGTCGCCCTCTGCCTCAACGCCGAGATCATTGAAAAGGTGCCGATGCTGAAAGGCGCGGATCGCCGGCTCCTCGAGGAGATCGTGCTCGCCCTCAAACCGCGCGTCATCCTCCCGGGGGAGCAGGTCTTCCACATCGGCGAGCCGGGGGACGCAATGTACTTCATCCAGCATGGCGAGATCGAGATCGTCGCCGCTGACGGCTCGGTGCTCGCGACGCTGGGCCCGGGCTCGTTCTTTGGCGAATCCGCGCTGCTCACCAACCGGAACCGCAATGCCTCGGCCCGCGCCGCGGACTACTGCGATGTCTTCCTGCTCAACCACGAGGCGTTCGAACGCGTGCTCAACCGGCATCCCGACTTCCGGCGCCAGGTGCAGGAGATCGCCGCCCATCGCACGGGCGACACCCAGCCGCCCATGCCGCGAAACTGAAACGGGACCCCGCTGTGCTGCGCCGTTGCCCCCGATGAGCGCCAATCCCGGTTCCAACCCTCACCCCCGCCGGCCCGGCCTCCGCCCGTGGCATCTGGTCCTGCTCCTCGCCCTGCTGATCCCGCCCGGCCTGGCCCTGCACCGACTGTCCGCGTTCGTCGACTACCGGTGGTTGCTGGCCTACGCCGTCGTGATCTCGCTGGCCACCTACGCCCTTTACGGGGCGGACAAGGACAGCGCCGAGGACAAGGGTTCCCGCTGGCGCGCGCCGGAGAAACTGCTCCATGCCTTCGAATTGGCCGGCGGCTGGCCGGGGGCATTCCTGGCCCAGCGCCGGTTGCGGCACAAGTGCTCCAAGCTTTCGTACCAAGTCGTGTTCTGGCTCATCGTCGCCCTCCACCTTGGCGCGGCAACCGACTACCAGCTCGGCTGGCGGATCACCCGGCGCATGGCGGGGCTCATTCTCCACGGCGCAGCTCGCGCCGATTGAAGAGGGGAATAGTCAGGCCGGATGGGCGGCCGCGGCGCTCCGTCGTTCCCAGGTGGCACCCAATTCGGTGAGCGTCTCGGGTTGCAGCACTTTTTCCAGCAGAGGAAAGACCGAACGCTCTTCGAACTGCATGTGCACGCGCGAGAAGTGGACGGCCGCGTCACGATGGGGCGCAGCCCAAGCGACGACCTCGAAGTCTTCTTTGTGTCTCGGTGTCTTGGTGGTTTTCTCGTCTGACCGGTTGACCAGGGATTACACTGATTTCACTGATGTCGTTTTGCCCCGCTTCCTCCCCGTGCCCTCGGTGTCCCGAGCGCCAGGGACATTCCTCCAATCCGTGGTTTCAGTCCTCTGCGGTTTGGTTGCGGCATGGCCGCGCTGGGATATATCCCGGCTACCGCATCGCAAACCACAACCCGGCGGCCACCAGCACGAGGAGGGCCAGCCAGGGGCGGTAATCGCGCAGCCAGCCGCCGCCGCCATCACCCGCCAACAGCAGACGCCAGTTCGTCACGGTGGTGGTGGCGAGTTTCTCCTCGGCCGCCCGCGGCGTCGCGAGGCTGACGGCGACGAGCACCGCCATGCAGACCGCGAAGGCCAGCATGGCCGAATGAAGCCACGGCCGCAGCAGGGGCGCCTCCATGAACGGCAGGAAATGCAGCTGGCCGTTGAGCATGAACAGCGGACACACGACGCACGCCACCCACAGGCACGCGCTCACGCCCTGCGCCGTCGCGCGCCGCCACAGCACGCCGGCGAAGAAGATGCCGGCGAACGGCAGCATCAGGTACACCTGCACGGTTTGCAGGTAGGTGAAGAGATTGCCGAACCGCCCGATCATCGGCGCCCACAGCGAACCCAGCGCAAACACGACGAGCACCGCCACCCGGCCGACCCGGATCTGCTGTGCCTGCGTCGCGTCCGGCCGCCAGCGCAGGAAGAAATCGCGGGTGAAGAGCGTGGCGATCGAGTTGTAGGTGGCGCTGATGTGACCCATGAGCGCGGCCCCGATGCCGCTGATGGTGAGGCCCAGCAGCCCGGCGGGCATGATGTGCCGCAACAGCGCGCCGTAGGCTTGGTCGGCCTTGGCCAGATCCGGATACAACGCCTTGGCGATCAAACCGGGCAGAACCAGCAGAAACGGCGTCGTGAGCTTGAGAAAGCCGCACAGGATGGCGCCGCGGCGGCCCTCGCCGAGATTCTTGGCCGCAAACGCCCGTTGCACGAGCACCTGATCCATCGACCAGTAGAAGCTGCCCGCCAGAAACACTCCGAAAAACATTCCCGGCCAGGGGTAATCGGGGTCCGTCGCGGGTTTGACCATGGAGAACATCGACGGCGCCAGCTTCGCGTGCAACCCGCTCCAGCCGCCGACGTGGTGCAGGCCCACCACGGTCAGGACCACCGCCGCCACCAACAGGATCGTCGTCTGCAGGGCATCGGTGTAGACGACGACCCGCAGCCCGCCTTTCATGGTGTAGAGCGC
>Ga0182011_10004634_pt1 | contig 10973 bp, 6 predicted proteins | sample 711E1DmetaG_FD_120481 | JGI IMG/M metagenome (GOLD analysis project Ga0182011, IMG submission 120481) | Permafrost microbial communities from Stordalen Mire, Sweden - 711E1D metaG | ecosystem: Environmental > Terrestrial > Soil > Wetlands > Permafrost | place: Sweden: Stordalen | collected... | reverse complement strand
AGTATCAAGAAAATACTGGTTGTTGACGATGAGCCCGCGATGAGGGAAATCTGCGGGGAAATCCTTTCGATGAACGGCTATACCGTTTCGGTGTGCGAAGACGGCGTCGAAGCCGTCGATTTGATGAAAAAAGATGGGGCGCTCATCGACCTGGCCGTTCTGGACATGGTGATGCCCCGCATGAACGGGCACGATACGTTTTACGAGCTGCGGAAAATCAATCCGGCACTGAAAATAATTCTGGTTTCTGGTTTTCTGAACGAAAATGAATTGAAGGGTATTCTGATAGAAAAAAACACCGCGTTCGTCCAGAAGCCGTTCACCGACCAGCAGCTGCTTGGAGAAATAAAATCTCTAGCCATGCGGGACAATTAGACACTGTTATCCGCCTTGTGGGTTGACCTCTAGTCCAAACCCCGCAAATATTTCCCCCGGTCCGATAAAAAATCCTTGTATACCTTGAAATAATCGGTATTTTCGTAGTCGATCGGCCGTATCGGTGAAGCATCGAAGCTGAATATTTTCGCTTCGGGGCAGCTGAGAAGTATTGGCGAATGCGTGGCGATGATGAACTGGGCATGGCCTTTTTTTCTGATTGCGCACAGCAGCCGCAGTAATTCCAGTTGGCGCCTGGGGGAAAGGGCTGTTTCAGGCTCGTCGAGAAGATATACGCCTTCCAATGCATACCTCGACTCGAAAAACGACATGACCGATTGCCCGTGCGACTGGCTGAGCAGTGACTTGCCCCCGAAATAGCCCAGGAGCCCGGGGTCGTTTTTCGCCCAGTCGTCGAGGCTCCGGGCGAAATAATTGTAGAGTTCCGAGGAAAAAAACGCGCCGGGAACATTTCCTTTTGTCCAGGCAACATCGATGAACCGGTGCAACTCGTCTTCATAGGGGTTGTCGTCGAACCGGCGCTTGTCCATGTTCGACCAAATGTGTATCCCGCATTTACGGGTAATGGCGCGCAATAACGTGGATTTTCCCGATCCGTTTTCGCCGATGAAAAAAGTTATGGGCGTATCGAACTCCAGATGCGGCGTGGTCCGAAATATTTCCAGGCTGAATGGATATACACTGGTTGACGGATATTGATCCGACAGAAGAGAAACTTTGTTAATATGCATACAATTATAAAATATTTGTTTTCCTGACCGACACCAGCATTAAAGTATCTTTAACCTAAACCGCTCGTTTCGATACGCCTGCTTTAAAGTAGGAACTCAACGAGCAGAAAAAAAGAAATATCCATGGACTGTCGACAGGGCTGCGGCGCATGCTGCATCGCACCGTCAATTTCTTCGGCAATTCCTGAAATGCCTTCGGGAAAACCGGCCGAAGTCCGGTGCATTCAACTGGCCGATGATTTCACGTGTAAAATTTATTTTTCCGCGGACCGTCCAGCCGTATGCAAAAACCTGCAACCTTCGGAGGATATGTGCGGGAAAACCCATGAGGAAGCGCTTGCCTATCTTTCCATGCTTGAAAAGGCCACCGCGCCGTAAATAACCGTTCAGGAACCCCCGGTCCGTTTAAGATGGTTTAATCGCACTAAATAAACCACGCCGCCGCTAAAAACAAACGGTAGCAGCTCATCCCGGATCAACGAGCATTTGAAAAAAAGGTAGCGGTAATCTTTTCCTTTTTACGAAAACCGAGGAAGCATTGAAAGAGTGACTTTCGCATAACCGGCCTTCTTATCATCAGGGTGCGGCTCAAGACCGATGACGGTGATTTCACCTTTACCCGGACCGTAAACCCAAAATAATCGCCCGGCTGCGGGCGTATTGTTTTCAAGATACGACTGCCATACCTTGTATAACTTGCCGGTAATTTTTTCGTACCGCCGGGTCAAGTTATCAATCTCATGGGACTGAAGACTGTTGTGCCGAGGATTTGAGGATAGAAGCAACACGATCTTGGCAAGCTTCTTCCATAATTTCCATTCTTCCTTGTCTAGTCTATCTTCCTTCGCTCTCTGACGCATGTCGTTCCAGTATGCCTGCATGGTTGGAACGCCCATACGGATGATGAAACTCATTGGTTACTCCTCGGCGTCTGCATACCGCTTCAGCTCTTCGAGGTCAACAGGGGCGCCAGCAATGCCTTTGGCAAGATTTTTCATGGATTTGTCCATCATATGCAGCGTATTTGCCGAAAGCTGGTCGAGTTTTGCCAAAACCTGGGGCTCCATTTTAAGAGTAATTGCCCCTTTTTCATTGGCATAAACTCGAACGTGATAGTGTTTAAAGGGCGGAAGCCCTTTAACAACGAACCGTCGCTTCGTATCGAGCGTAGCGTCGTACTCTGTTAGCAATTCTGTTGACATAATACTGCCCTCTGGATCTGATTTGAATCTGTATTTAATCTAAATAAAGCACGTGTGGGATTTCCCACTTATTTAATATAACCCCATTTCGATAAAAAATCAACAGGAAAATAAAACACCCGGCCTCAGGATCGCCAGGGATTCGACCGGACTGCCCCTCCCAAGTGCCGGCAGCCCAGTTCCTTCCTTCGCTATCGCTTTGTATTCATAATGCGTTTCATGGCGCAATGCGTCTAGGAATACTGGGTGATTTCACCTTTCCTCCGGCATAAGTGTTTTCAACATTAAAGAGGCGCTTGACAGTATCACCATGCTTGAAAAGGCCATGGTACCGTTGAAAAATAACGCACAAGCTCAACCAAACGAAACTATACTTGCGTTTAGTGATGGCAATAAACGGTTGGCGGCATATGACAGGAAAGAGGAGAATGTATTATCCTGACTAATTCTTCGGTTTTTCTTCCTTCTCTTCCCCGGTCAGGACCAGCGTCCTTAAAGTAAACAGGTTTCCGCATTTGATTTTGCAGGCATACTTTCCGGGCGGGACAATTTTGCCCTTGTTGTCCGCCCCGTTCCAGAGAAACGTGCGCATGCCGCTGGTATGAGTGCGGTCGAACACGGTGCGGACGACTTTTCCGAGGGAATCACACACGTTGATTTCGGCGTCGGCATGCCCAGGGAAAAAATATTTGATTGACAACTGGCCGGTTGACTGGTCGGCATTCGTGGATATCGAAAACAATAAAACATCAAGGGTGATATTGGTCGCGCCCGCTTCGCCTTTCGGGGAAATAAGTTTGACCGATTTTGTCTGACGGAGATATTTATCAGCTTCAAAACGGACGGAATAATTACCCTTGTCCAATGAGTCAAATTTAAAAACCCCTACCGAGTCCGTGACAATTTCTTTTTTGACCTCCACCACCGTGACTTTAGCGCCGATGATCGGGGCCTTTGACAGGGCGTCCGTGACTTTACCCGAAATTGTTTGTGCGCTTAAATGAAAGGCAAAAAGACCTATTGTTCCAAAAAGCACGGCACTTCGTTTCAGCGACATCATGCGAAGAGTCCTTTCAATAAGATACAACTAGCAAAAGGTACATTACAGAGCCATAGTATATAATATCGTAAATCGGATTGCATGTCAAATAAAAAGAAGCACAAATTTTACCGCATGATCTGCTTAATGCTGAATATTTTTTTTCATGGACATCGATATGCGTTTTAATACCGGATCGACTTTCAGTATTCTGACCCGTACGATTTGGCCGACCTTGACAACCTGTTTGGGATCAGTTACAAACGAATCCGACATCTCTGATATATGCACCAGCCCGTCCTGATGCACCCCGATGTCCACGAACGCCCCGAAATTAGTGACATTGGTGACTGAACCTTCCAATTGCATACCTTCCTTGAGATCGGCAATGTTCCGGACGTCACGGTCGAAATGGGCGTACGTAAAGCTCGCCCGCGGGTCCCTGCCCGGCTTTTCCAGTTCGACGAGGATATCTTCGATCGTGGGAACGCCGATTCCGTCCGATACGAATTGATTTTTAACAATGCCCCGCAACAGGGAAGAATTCCCGATCAACTGTTTGACCGTCGTTCCAAGTGTTTGGGCCATGCACTGTACGAACCCGTACCGCTCGGGATGCACCGCCGAATTATCGAGCGGGTCCGGCCCGCCCGGGATACGCAGGAAACCCGCTGCCTGCTGGAACGTTTTTTCCCCCATGCCCGGGATTTTTTTAAGGTCCTCGCGCGACGCAAAAGCGCCCTTATCATTTCGATACTTGATGATGCGGTCCGCCATGGGCCGGCTAAGCCCCGAAACGTATTTGCACAGCTCCTCGGAGGCGAGGTTAACATCCACACCTACGCGATTGACGCAGCTTTCAACCACTTCTTCGAGCGCGAGCTTGAGCTTGCCCTGATTGACGTCGTGCTGATACTGACCCACGCCAATGGCCTTAGGGTCTATCTTGACAAGTTCGGCCATGGGGTCCTGCAAGCGTCTCGCTATGGAAATGGCCCCGCGGATGGTCAGGTCGAAATCGGGGAATTCCCTTTGAGCAACTTCCGACGCGCTGTACACGCTTGCCCCCGATTCATTTACAGTGACCGCGACAGGGCGTTTTTCGGCCGGCAGGCTTTCAAGGGCATCATGTATAAAATCGCTGGTTTCCCGTCCAGCGGTCCCGTTTCCGATTGCCACAAGCGCGACGGAGTGTTTTAAAACCATTTCAATGATGTCCTTCGCGGCTTCCGCGGCCTTTTTCTGTGGCTCATGCGGAAAAATGGTGCGGTATTCAAGGAATTTGCCTGTTTCATCTATTGCTACCACCTTGCACCCCGTGCGAAAACCTGGGTCAACTCCAAGCACGGCCTTGCGGCCGGCCGGCGCCGCAAGCAGAAGCGCTTCAAGGTTTTCCCCGAACACCTTGAATGCCTCAGCGTCCGCTTTTTCCCTGAGCGCCATGCGGACCTCGGTTTCTGTTGCAGGCAGGAGCAGCCGTCCGAAAGAGTCTTTGACGACATTTTGTAAATAGCCTTCAGTGGCGCTTCCGGGATGTTTTATTAACATTGATCCAAGATACGCCAGGACTTTTTCCATCGGCAGATCAAGTGACACTCGCAGCACCTTTTCCCGTTCCCCCCGAAAAAGCGCCAGTATCCTGTGCGATGGTAAAGTGCTTGTTTTTTCACGAAAATCATAATACATTTCAAATTTAGTTTTCTGTTCCTTGAACTCTTTTTTAACGGCGCTGACCATGTATCCGTCAACTCCTGCAATCTCGCGCAGGTGCTTCCTGATATCGGCATTGTCGGAGAGCTGTTCCGCCAGAATGTCCATGGCGCCTTGCAACGCTTTTTGCGCGGTATCGAACCCTTTTTCAACATTGACAAACTTTACTGCTTCGGCGAGAACATCGCAGGCGTTGTCGTTGCAATCCACGAGCCATTGCGCCAGCGGCTCTAATCCGGCCTCTTTTGCTTTTATCGCCCGCGTCATGCGTTTGGGCTTATAGGGAAGATACATATCTTCCAATTCGGTCTTCGAAAGCGTATTCACGATTTTGCTCTCAAGTTCGGGCGTCAGTTTCCCCTGCTCACGGATACTGTCGAGAATAGTGGCGCGCCGCTCATCAAGCTCCTTGTAATATTCATTGCGGTGCTGAAGATCGCGCACCTGGTTTTCATCGAGGCTCCCGGTCATTTCCTTGCGGTATCGCGCAATGAAGGGCACGGTTGCGCCTTCATCGAACAATGTAAGCGTATTACGGACCTGGACCGGCTGCAGGTTAAATTCTTTGACCAGTTGTTCCGGGATGTTCATGAAAAGTATCTCCATTAACATTTAGAAACTGTGTTTGAATTATATACGCAAACCGCGTAGATAATTCAGACTTACAGTTTCTTATCCACTTTGTGGGTTAGTGACCGAATTAAATGAAACGGCCCATAAGATACAATAAGCCGGAAAAAAAATGGACGGGAAATTTGATTCTTTGCAGGAAAGCACCTAAATCATTATATTACTACCTGGGAGTACATTATGAAAATTTCTATCGTGCGGCGCGGAATGGCCCCGTGGATTAGCCAGGTCTTGTGTTTGGTAATCGGCTTTTGGTGCGGCATTGCTTCGGCCCAGCCGCAAAAAACCAATACATTAAACCAATCGGCATGGCAAACCGTTGATTCATTAATCAGCGCCGGCCTTACCCAATCGGCCCTCGACACCGTCAACCGGATCTACAATGACGCAAAAAATATTGGCAACCAGGTTCAGACGATTAAATCCATCATTTACAGGATAAAACTTGAATCCTATGGCGAAGAAGATGCATTTGTTAAAACGCTTAAAAAGCTGAATGAGGAAATCAATGAATCCAAATTTCCGGTAACCCCCTTGCTTCATTCCATGCTTGCCGAATGTTACTGGCGCTATTACCAAAATAACCGGGGCCGTTTTTATGACCGAACCCAAACGGCAAACTTTGATAATACTGACATTCACACCTGGGACTTGCGCACGATAATGGAGAAAACCGCTTCTGAGTACGAATTATCTTTAAAAGACCCCTTGAATCTGAAAAAAATCAAGCATGATGTTTTTGAAGCGATCATTTCCGACGGAAATTTGGACTGGAAGCTCACGCCAACATTATACGATTTCCTTGCGGACCGCGCAATCGACTTTTTTTCAATAGACGATAATGAGCTGACCAAACCGGCCGTTGAGTTTACCCTGAACGATGTTAACTATCTTGCGTCCTTTGATAAATTCATGCAGCATTCCATCACCACTCCCGATTCTTCGTCACTCAAGTTCCGTGCCCTTAAATTGCTCCAAGACCTTATCGTGTTTCATGCTGACAACAACGATATTGAAGCCCTCATCGACTCGGACTTAAAGCGTTTGTCATTTGTGAGACAACATGCGGTCACTGCCAATAAAGATTCCCTCTATTTAAAAGCGCTTATTCCCCTTGCAAACCTTGCGCCTTACAGTCCGGCCTCGGCGGAGGTGAACTTTCGAATTGCCTCTCTGTATCGCGAATGGGCTGGCTCATATAACCATTCAAATAATGAGCGTTATCGTTGGATGAATATGAAAGCGCTTTCGGAATGCAATAAAACCATTGAAACTCACCCGAAATCCTTTGGAACGGAGCTGTGTAAAAAGCTTGTTTCGGAAATCAAGGAAAAAAGCATTGCCTTCACCACCGAAGCCGTTAACTTGCCTGGCAAGCCGTTCAAGGCGCTTTTAACGTATAAAAATGTCAATCGAATATACTGGAGGCAAATAAAAATCGAGTCTAAAGATTATAAAACAATTTTCAATCAACCCCATTATACCTACGATAGCATTGTCACCGAACTGACCAAAATCAAACCAGTCAAAGAGTGGAACACAATGCTTCCTGATCCTATTGATTACCAGGAACATTCCATAGAGATTGAAATGCCCGCGCTTCCATTAGGGCATTACGCCCTACTCTGCGCATCAGATTCAAGTTTTACCTGTATCAAGCAGGCCGTGGCGCTTAGTTCCATGCAAATTTCCCGCATAAGCACCATAGACCACGCAAAAAGCTGGACACAATATGAATTCCATGTTCTTGACCGTGAAACCGGCGCTCCAATCAAAGGCGTAACCGTACAAGCGTGGCAAAAAGTTTATGACGAAAAAATAGGCGGCCAGAAAAACATGTTCCGAGGGAAATTCCTTTCGGATAAGGAAGGAACCGTTGTTGTCCCCATAGCCAATAATAATTACCGCGATGATCCGGCTTGCATAATAGACTGTTTTAAAAATAATGACAGCCTTTATTCAGACCGGGAATATTATTATCATGGAAAGCAGCAACAGATCTCTTCTCCAAGAACCTATTTCTTCACCGATCGTGCAATGTACCGGCCCGGACAAACTATTTACTTTAAAGGCATCATGCTGCAAACGGACGGCGATAAAAATGAAATTGCCCCAGGACAGAACACAAAAGTAAGCTTTGTCAATGCCAATGGCCAGGAAGTGTCGCAACTCTCACTGACCGCCAATAAATATGGCTCCATCAACGGGTCGTTTATTGCGCCCATTGGTTCCTTAAACGGCAGGATGGAAATTAGAAACGACAACGGTTCCGTTGATTTTTCTGTTGAGGATTACAAACGACCCAAGTTTGACGTTGCCATTGATCCTTTAAAGGGAGAAAGCCGCCTTGGCGACACGATTCATGTTACGGGGCAGGCAAAGGCATATTCCGGCGCTCCACTAGACAGGGCAAAAATTAAATATCGTGTGAAGCGAATTTCCTATTTGCCGTATTATTGGTCATGGCGACCGATGAATTGGAATAACGAAAAGGAAATTTGCAACGGAAACAAAATCACCGATGATACCGGTAAAATAAGCTTCGATTTTACCGCAATGGCCGACCAGTCTATTCCCTCTTCGGAAAATCCAATATTTTCGTATGTAATTTCAGTCGAGGTTACCGATATCAACGGCGAGACGAGATCGGCGTCAAGCACGACACGCATCGGCTACACAACCCTTAAACTTGATATTAGCGTGGGTAAAGAGGTCAATCAAGAACCCACTGTATCATTTCCGATCACTACGTTAAATCTTAACGGCTCTTTCGAACCTGCGCAGGGAAACATTGTCATCTATAGACTCAAATCACCCGGCAAAATACTGAGAAACCGGCTGTGGGCCAAGCCGGACACCATGGTCATGACACAAACTTATTTTCAATCAAAGTTTCCCGAAGACTTGTTCAACAATGAAAACGATATGACCTCGTGGCAAAAGGCGGAAAAGATTTTTGAAGGTAAATTTGATACACAAAAAGACACAACGCTCAAACTTATCGGCGTTGACCATTGGAAACCCGGCTGTTTTATTCTGGAAGGACGCACTAAAGATAAACTCGGCCGGGACGTAACGGACATCGAGTATTTCACCCTGTTCTCGGAAAACGATAAAGCGCTTCCCTATCCGCAAGCCGACTGGTTTGTGCCGGTTAAGACAACCTGCGAACCCGGGGAAAAGGCCGTGTTTCTGGTCGGGTCAGGATATTCCAACGTAAAGATGCTCTATGAAATAGACCACAAGGACGAAATTGTCAAAAAGGAATGGCTTTCCATAAATAACGAACAGAAACGCCTCGAAATCCCCGTTGAAGAAAAGCATCGAGGCAATCTTTCCTTCCATGTCGTCTTCGTGCATTCCAACCGGGGTTATGGGCATTCCGCATTAATCAAGGTGCCGTGGACAAACAAGGCGCTTGATGTTTCCTTTGAAACATTTCGCAGCAAGCTCACCCCCGGAGAACACGAAGAATGGCGCATGAAAATTACGGGAAAGAACAAGGATAAAATCGCCGCTGAGATGACGGCCACGCTCTACGATGCATCGCTCGATGCATTCACGCCGCATACATGGGGTTTCAGCATTTACCCGTCGTACAATGTCGGACAAACATGGAGCGTACAAGGGATCGCACAAACTAAAATGGCAATGCTATGTGAATATTCCTGGAATAATTATATGCTCGGCCTGCGCCGGATTTACCCGTCATTTAATTGGTTTGGGTATTCATTTGAAGGCAGCTACGCGGATTATGAAATAGACTATCGCGCGAATAAATTAAGATCACAAATTTCTGAACTTTCCAGCAAATCTTCGTTAAAACCGCATACGTCCTCGACAAGCAACGAATCAAATACTCCTCCATCTGTTCCAGGTTCAATGGTTGATATTATTGGCGGTCTACTTGATGGGAAAGGCGAATCTGGCATCGGTTTTGGCGAAGGATATGGAAGAGGCTTTGGGGCTTCAAAAGAAAATGCTAAATTAGCAAAAGAACTTCCAAAACCGGATCTTTCCACCATTGCAACCCGAGCCAATCTCGATGAAACCGCCTTTTTCTATCCGGACCTTCAAACCAATGAAAAGAGCGAAATCATCGTCAAGTTTCAAATTCCCCAAGCGCTTACAAAGTGGAAAATGCTGGGTCTCGCGCACACCAAAGACCTTGAAATCGGGCAGATCACCAAGGAGCTTATAACGCAAAAAGACCTTATGGTCGTCCCGAATCCGCCGCGGTTTTTCCGCGAAAACGACAAAATCACTTTCACCGCTAAAGTATCCAATCTTTCGGACAGCATTCTCTCTGGCAGCGCGCAATTGTTTTTGTTCGACGCCGCGACAAACAAACCAGTCGATTCTCTTTTAAAAAACACAACGGCCCAGATTACCTTTACAGCCAAGAAAGGCCGGAGCGCGCCGCTTGCCTGGGACCTTTTAATCCCGGAAGGACTTGGTGCCGTGACCTGTAAAGTTGTTGCAAAGGCAAACAACTTCAGCGACGGTGAAGAACAGATCGTGCCGGTTTTAAGCGACCGCATGCTGGTCACCGAAAGTGTACCTTTGCATATCAGGAAAAAAGAAACGAAAAAATTCACCTTTGATAATCTGGCATCACAAAACAACCATTCAAAAACCCTTAAAAACCACAAACTGACCCTGGAGTTTACTTCCAATCCGGCGTGGTACGCACTGCAGGCATTGCCTTATCTCATGGAATACCCTTACGAATGTTCAGAGCAAACTTTTGCCAGGTTCTATGCCAATGCCATTGCCTCGCATATCGCAAATTCATCGCCGCGAATCAAAGCCGTTTTCGACCAATGGAAAATGAAATCGCCTGATGCGCTTTTGTCAAACTTGGAAAAAAACCAGGAACTTAAAGCGCTTGCGCTTGAAGAAACACCGTGGCTTTTGGACGGCAAAGACGAAACAGAGCGGAAAAACCGTATCGCCTTGCTTTTTGATCTCAATAAACTCGCTGATGAAAAAGACCGCGCCCTCTCTAAACTCAGGAAACTGCAGATGAGTGACGGCGGATGGCCATGGTTTGAAGGCGGGCCGGAAGACCGTTATATAACACAATACATCGCCATCGGTCTGGCGCGGCTCGATCATCTGGGAATGATCGACCTCCGAAAGGACCCCGCGCTTTGGAACATGATGCAGAATTGTCTGCGTTATCTCGATGAACAGGTCCGCGTTGATTTCGAGGGGATCATGCGTTGCTGCAAAACCGCGCTTGACAGCAATCATCTCGGCCCT
>Ga0182011_10004632_pt1 | contig 10978 bp, 10 predicted proteins | sample 711E1DmetaG_FD_120481 | JGI IMG/M metagenome (GOLD analysis project Ga0182011, IMG submission 120481) | Permafrost microbial communities from Stordalen Mire, Sweden - 711E1D metaG | ecosystem: Environmental > Terrestrial > Soil > Wetlands > Permafrost | place: Sweden: Stordalen | collected... | reverse complement strand
GTCTCACCTTTCCACCGGCGGTCATCGCTATCGCAACGCTCTCGCGGTGGATGAACGAGGCCAGCGGGTACGACTGCTGTCCCGGACCGGGCACGGCGGCCAGGCCGGACGGGGCCAGCGCCACCGGCGCCGGCTCCTGCTGAAGAGGTTTCTGCGGAACGCGTACGTCCTGTCCCGGCGGGACATCCAGCGGTGAGGACGGCAGTGTGGAGTCGGCGTTGCCGAGTACCGTGACCTTCTTGCCGTTCGCGGCAAGCGTCTGGCCCAGCAACCCGGGCTTGCTGCTGGCCTGGGGCACGTCCGACTTCGTCTTCATCTCCTCGATGAACAGGTTGACCACGCTTCGGTTCGGCGCCGTCCTGCCCGTCCTGGAGTGATAGACAGAGCCCGCGGACACGGTCCCGCCCTCGCTGGCCTTGAGGCGCTCGGTGGAGTTGAAGGCGAGCCCGATGTTCGGCCCGCCGATGGCCCTCCCTCCGGCCCCGATGACCAGGTAGCTCCCGAGCCCGTACTGGTCGTACTTCACGCGCGCGTTCATCAGGCTGATGGCGCCGCGCCCGGCCAGCTTCAGGATGTTTGGAGAATCCGCGGGGCTCAAGTCGTCCACGCCTATCCTGTCTATCACGACCAGGACGACCTTGCCCGCGGGCGTCGACTGCTGGGCGGCCGCCGGCTCGCAGAAGCCGGGCACCAGAGACAGCACGAGCAGCAGCAGCAGGGCGGACGCCACGATGACGGCCATGCGTTTGCGATACGGCCACCTGCGGCAGGCGCCCTCGGGCCCCGAAATGCCGGACAGGCTTGTTATGATGCAGTGATCCTTCAAGCGCTGTTTCCTGGTGATACAAACGACGGTAGATGCTCGGTTTATGATACCAGATGTCCGTCGCGCCCGAGCATGCCCCGGCAGGGTCAAGCCTGGTGCGCCGGAGGTGTCATGGCGGTTGTGTTATCCTTTGGCCACCGGTGCTCTCTTTCGAGCTCGGAGGTTTGGGTGGAGAGTGACGAACGCTACCTGGTCGTGGTGAACCCAGTAGGCAGGGGCGGCCACGCCCAGCGGCAGGGAATATGGCTTCTGAACAAGCTCCGTAAAGCAGGCATCGAACACGAAGCCCTCTTTACCGAGAAGGCCGGCCACGCCAAAGACCTCGTGGCCAACTGGATCGACGTCGTCGACGTGGTCGTGGCGGTAGGCGGAGACGGCACCGTCAACGAGGTCATCAACGGCATCATGGACTCCAAAGAGCCCGGCCGCAAGCTGGCCGTCTTCCCCAGCGGCACCGCGGATGACTTCGCCCGCAACATGGGTATCCCGCTGGACCGCGACGACGCCCTCAAGACGCTCATCGGCGACAGCGAGAGGACCATAGACCTCATGCGTGTCAACGACCGCTTCGCCGGCGTCACCCTGGGCATCGGGCTGGACGCCGAGATCGCCTACCGGAGTTATCAGAGCAAGCACCTGAGGTTGCTGGCCTACTGGTACCACGGACTCTCCATGCTGCTCCGGCCGATGCCCCGCTCGAAGCTGGCCGTGACGGTGGCGGGCGAGCGCATGGAGCAGGACTTCCTGCTGGTGGTGGCGGGAAATGCAGGATCGTACGGGCGTTACATGAATATGCTTCCCGAGGCGGAGATGGACGACGGCGTCATCAACCTCGCTACCTTCGATATGATGAGCAAGGGCAAGACCCTGCTCCTCTTTGCGCTCTCCACCGCGGGGAAGCACACCTGGGCGAGCCAGATGGACGAGTACGACACACGCGAGATGGTGATCGAATGCCTCGACGACGTCTACGCGCAGTTCGACGGCGAGGTCCAGGTGCTGCCGAAAGGGGAGGTCCTCAGGATGACAGTGGAGCCTCTGGCGATCAGCGTTCGTGTGCCGCGGGCCAAGAAGGAGGACTGAGTGGAGCGCTTTACCCAGGCGAGCTTCAAGAAGGAAGGGTCGCCCACGGGCGAGCCGTCCGCGCTCGCCCAGACCTACCTGGTGATCTGCAACCCGGTCTCGCGTGGGGGCAACGCGATGAAGGAGGCCGTCTGGCTGTTGAAGCACCTGAGCAGGCTGGGGGTGCGCCATGAGGCGTTCTTCACCGACTACCCGGGTCACGCCCGCAAGATAGTGAAGCGCTGGATGGAAAGAGTGGACGTGGTGGTGGCCGTGGGCGGCGACGGCACGGTCAACGAGGTCGTCAACGGCATGATGGACGTCCCCGATCAGGACAAGACGTTCGCGGTCTTCCCCGCCGGCACCGCCGACGACTTCTGCCACAACGTGGGCATCGGAAGGGAGAGGGTCCCGGCGCTGGAGGTCCTGCTGACCGACCACGACCGCAGGATGGACCTCATAGTGCATAACGGCAGCTACGCCGCGGTTGGCTTCGGCATCGGCGTGGACGGTGAGATCGCCTACAAGACCCTGAGCCACAAGCGGGTGCGCATCCCGGCGTACGTCGCGGTAGGCTTACGGATCGTGTTCAAGGAGAGGTTCAGGAACTCCAACAAGCGCCTGCGCATCGATACGGGCGACAAAGTCTACGACGAAAAGTTCCTCATCGCCGTCTTCGGCAACGCGCCGCTGTACGCCCGCTTCGTCTGGTGGATGCCGGAGGCTCGGATGGACGACGGTCTCATCGACATGTCGGCCCTCCGGCCGATGTCGCCGATACCCGCCTGGTACCTGCTGATGCGTAGCGCCAACCGCGAGTACAGGTCGGACAAGATACTGCGCGTGGCCGCCGAGGAGTTCACCATCGAGCTGATGGAGGAGGCCTACGTGCAGGTGGACGGCGAGGTCTACAAGTACAAGCAAGGCGAGGTCGTTCACCTGTCCGTAGCGCGGAAGGCTCTCCGGGTGCGGGTGCCCAGGCACGACGAGAACAAAGTGTGGAGCGACTAGTGACAAAAACGTAAGTTTTTAGGGTCAGGCCCCTTAACTTGCGTTCTCAGGTAACGAGGCCGCTACGCAGCGCCCGCGCCACGGTCTCGGTCCGGTCGGACGTGCCGAGCTTGTCGAATATGTGTGCCACGTGTGTCTTGACCGTCTGCTCGCTGATCCAGAGCGCCTTGGCGATCTCTTTGTTGGTCTTGCCCTCCGACAGCAGCTGCAGCACTTCCATCTCGCGGTTGGAGAGCCCGTAGTCCTTCGCCTTGTTCTGGGCCAGGGTGATGAATTCTTTGAGGAGCTGGGCGGTGGCGTCCGGGTGGAGCAGTGCCTTGCCCTCGTTCACGGTCTGGATTGCGTTCACCAACTCGTCGGATGAGGTGCTCTTCAGCATGTATCCGGTCGCGCCGGCCTTGATGGCCTCGTAGACGTAGCCCTCCTGGTCCAGCATCGTGAGGATGACTATCTTCGCGTCCGGGTGCTTGTTGCGGATGAGCTTGGTCGCCTGGATGCCGTTGATGCCAGGCATGCTGATGTCCATCAGGATGACGTCGGGCTTCACCTTGTCGACCATCTCGATGGCCTCCTCACCGGAGCCCGCCTCACCTACGACGTCGATCGCGTCTCCCTGGGCGAAGACCGCCTTGAGCCCTTCCCGCACCAGGTTGTGGTCGTCGACGATCATTACCTTGATCGGCATACTATCCCTCCACTATCTGTCTCAACGGGACATCGACGGATATCATCGTGCCCCTGTCCGCTTCCGATTTTATCTTCAGGTGCCCGCCGAGGAGCTCGGTCCGCTCGCGCATGCTGGCGATGCCGAGGTTCCGCGGTCGGCCTCGCGTCCTCTGTGTGGAGAAACCGCGCCCGTCATCCCGTATCGTGAGGAAGAGCTTCTGGGGAGTGGCCTCGATCTCGATCGTCACGTGCGTGGCGCTGGCGTGCTTCTCGATGTTGTTCAGGGCCTCCTGGACGATGCGGAATATGTTTATCTGCGCGTCCCGGGTCAGCGCCGGCGGCTCCTCCGGTTCCTGGAAACTGTACTGGATAGCGTTCTTGAGGCCGAAGTTCTTAAGGTGGGTCTCGAGAGCCTTGTACAGGCCCATATCGTCGAGCATCGGCGGCCGAAGGCCGAGCAGCAAGTCCCGCAGCTCCTTGATGTTGGTGTTGAGCTGCTCTTCCAGGACCCTGATATCGGCGAGCAGTTCCTCGTCGGTGTCCGGCGATACCCGCTTCTCGATGGCCTGCAGCCTGTAAGAGATGCCCACCAGCGACTGGACCACGCTGTCGTGTATCTCGGCCGCGAGACGCCGGCGCTCGGACTCCTGCGCCGTGATGGTCTGGTGCAGCAGCCGGCGATGTACGACCTCGTCCTCGCGGAGGTTCTCGTGCAGGCGGGTCCTGGCTACGGCGGTGGCGACCTGGTTCGCGATCGTCGCCAGCAGGTCTTCCTCGTCCAGCGAGAGGTTCACCCCGGACTTGCCGGCCAGGACGATGGTCCCGAGGTAAGTGTTCTGTTCGAACAGCGGCAGCACGTAGCCGTCCTCGGCCTGCGTCGCGCCCGGGAAGATTGCACCCAGGGGGAACTCCTCCAGGTCGCTGATCTTCGCCGGCCTGCGGTTCGCCGCGAAAGTCTGCTTGAGCTTCTCATCGGCAGGTTTGGGAATCGTGCCCCGGCTGATGCTCCTGCCCTTGCTCGTCTTCCCCGCTGACTCCCTGAACGCGTAGACCTCCGGCTCCTCGTCCTCGCTCAGGATGAGCGCGCAGAATGGCATGTCGAAGTGAGCAGTCAGTTTGTCAGCGACTCCTTCCAACAGCTCGTCGAGGGCAGGCGCGGAGATGAGGATGTCCGAGATCTTGTGGATGGTCGAGAGCTGGAGCCGCTCGATGCTCTCGCGCCTCTCCCGAGCGACCTCCTCACGGGCCTGCGGCTTCAGCACGCTCTTGATCGCCTCTGTAAGAGCGACAGGGCTGAAGGGCTTGGTGATGTACTTGACCGCCCCGGCACCGAGCCCGCGCAACTGGTCGCGCTCGCCCACCTTCGCGGTCACCATCACAACCGGGACGTTCGCCGTCGCCGGGTTGGACTTGATGTGCTTGAGGATGTCCCATCCGCTTATCTTCGGGAGCATGACGTCCAGGACGATACAGTCCGGGATGGCTTCCTCGATGCTCGAGATGGCCGCCGGCCCGTCGTGAACCTCGGTGACCTCCATGCCCTCGAGCTGAAGGTTTATCGATATTACTTTTGAGACGTCTCTCTCGTCTTCGACGACGAGAATCCGGGGTTTTTGCATCTGACCTCCGCTTGTCCCTGGTTGGGTTATCGGCATCTTCTGCCAAAAGTTTTAGCCGACCGGCACCCGATTGGGGGATGAAATCGAGTGGATTGCGCGGATGAGGGCCGCGAAATGACCAATAGGGTGACTCACGCAGCGGCGTCCCGCCGGCAGAAGCATACCAAGCGTTGAAGTTGGATTGCTGATCGCCGGCATGCGGAACGCGAGACAGGAAGACTGTATTGAGGGATCTCGCGCAAGCGTTCTATAATTGGAGCCGCACGGAGCGGGAATAGCTCAGTTGGTAGAGCGTCAGCTTCCCAAGCTGAAGGTCGCGGGTTCGAGACCCGTTTCCCGCTCCATTACTTTTCCCCAAGAACAGAGGATTCATAGCAATATAAGCGGATTAGGTTCATTTAACACATTTAACAGCGTTGCAAGCTCTGTGTCAGTGGGAGTTGCAGGACCTACCCCTGTTCATGTTCGCTGAGCTGAGCGACCTCGCCACTTACAAGCGCATCAAATCGCGTTATTGCCTCACCCCTTTATGCTTACAGGCCATAAACACCAGCAAGCATTCGGTTAGTCGGTAGTTACATTAAGAATCGGACGGAATAGTGATAGGCTGTAGGCGTTGGAGGAGGCACCTGGGGAACACCGGCTTGAAGGAGACGATAAGATGTCGCGCGCACAAAATACGAATGATGGGTTTGAATTAAGGAAATCGCCTGAAAAGGGCGAAGGGATTTTCGCTACTAGACCTTTTGAGGTTGGTGACACAGTAATGGTTGGCATTATTGAAGAAGTCCTGAGCGGGAATCACAGTCATGCTTCACAGATAAGCGAAAATGAGCATGTGCTTCACGCAGGCTTGATAAGCAAGGTTAATCATTCCTGTGGCCCCAATTGTGGTATCAGAGTAAATGAAACTGGCGCACATGATTTCATCGCAATGAAAGACATCAGCGTTAACGAAGAAATAACGTTCGATTATGCCATGAGAAACTACACTATCGACCATTTCCCGCAGCAGTGCATGTGTGGCTCGGCGAGATGTCGCGGTAGGATTACAGGATGGAAAGATTTACCGGACGAGAAGAAAAAAGAGTATGAAGGTTTTGTGGCTCCTTACCTGCTTGAGTTGGATTCAGCAACTGGGCAATAACGTGTAAATAATGGAAGCTGGGACAGTGGATACTGGAAAACAGAAGAAGTTGGTGCTGGGTAACTTGGAAGATGGAAACTTGAAAACCGGGAAGATCAAAGAGCGGAAACTCAGAAGGCGCAAACTGATAAAGCGGAAGCCGAGGAATGGGCGGCGTGAATGGGGAGCTGGGACAGGAGGGCGGTAGACAGCTACTGTAGATAGAATCCAAGAAGATCTTGATATGAGGGAGAAAATGATGAAGAAACTGCTTAGGGGCCTTTTGTTGGTAGCCGCCATCGGCGCGGTCGTTTACTTCAAGATGAATAAAGGATGCGCTCCGGGCTGCGGCGCAGACGAGAAGTGCTGCCAGTAGACATGCCAGCATTGTGTTTGAGTATCCCCTCCAAGCAACCGGTCGGCTCCACTCGCTTGACGAGGCGTTTTCTCTCCGACATTCCCCCTGCGATACCTAACTAGTCGGCAGCCATTTTAGGCTTGAATCCTTGCCGTCTATTTTTCAACCTTCGGATGTCTTAACGAGTTTGAACTTGAACGTACCGTAGAATTCCCCACCCTGCTCATCCGCGCTTGGAGCCAATTCGTCTTTACCCTCGATAAGCCACTCGTCAGCAGATGTGGCTCGATTGCTGTCGAATGTAACTGTTCCATCAACGTACGTTGAATAAAGGCCAAAATCAAATTGCGAGCTGATGTAGCCATTCAGAAACAACTTACTAAGTTCTACTCGTTGTCTCTTCCCGGCAGCATCAGAATCAGGCCCAGGGACCTGAGTCATGATTCTCATCGCGGCTCTCACTACATCTGTAGGCGAAGCAGGCACAAAGAAGTGAACTACAACGACAAGGATTATCACGATGAGTAAAACAACAATCGTTGATATGGCGAGAACTTTCTTAGTTTTCGAGTCAAAGTAATCTTGTATCGTGACGAGAATATTCACGCGAATCCCCTGTGCCGATTTCAGTAATAATTCTACCAGAGTCAATTTCTCAGATGGGACAAGAAGAGGAGGCTTGACCACCTACCAACTGCTTGATACCCTTCCTTCACGGCGGCCCGGTGTTGAAATCGGACCATCCAAATATCCCCAAGAGTTGCCGTCAATACAACCGAAGAGCGAAGAGGAGTGTCTAAGTACTGTGGTGTTGGGGTTTGTTGCCTTCGGCGGAGGTCATATTTTCTTCGACGATTTGCCGTACATGAACGGCTATGGTTTCGGCCTAGCCCTCTTGTGGACATTTCTAATCAACCTTGGGTTGTTCTTTGTGATAGCTACCGCGGTCTTTGCCGCATCGAGGGAGTTCGCGTCATTCAAGCGCTTGAAACAAACGGTTCCTTACGGGCTCATCACGGTCGCTCTGGGAATCCCAATCGATGCCTTATTCCTTTTCTTGGCTGATCGTTTGTATCAAGGTGCCTATGGACCCGGTGAGCTCATCAATAGCCTCCGGCACGGTTACACGATTCATCTGGGGATGGTCTACCTACTGGTTCCGTCAGTGGTCGCGTTGGTGTTGTTGTTCGTTGTCCAAGCGATACTGTTACGTGTCTTCTTTAAGGAAATCCCATCTCGAAAGACATGGATTATGTCCGCTTCAATCGCCTTTCTCACGTTGCCAACTTGGGGAATGTTGATTCTCGCCGCTGTATATCACGGCATGGAACCTAGGGGTGGTGGGCGTCTATTCCGACAGAGCATAGAAGCCTTCAGGTCGAGTGTTACGGCGATTCGCGGGAACAGATGAAGCTTCCTCAATATCCCCAAGAGTTGCCGCATCAAGGTTTGAGGGAGCCGGGACCGCCCCTCCCCTTTATTGTCCCCAAAGAACTACGGCTTTAGAATCGTCCTTGCGATAGACGGATGGCAAAGTGGATTGAAGGCGACTCTGAAATGCGTAGGTTACTGATTACTCTTTTACTTGTAGTTGCTTTAACCTCGTGCTTAGTCGCCGTGCTTGGTTGTGGCGAATATCTAGGGGAAAGCGACCCGAAGGAAGCGGCGCAGAAAGTCATCGACTTGGTGAAATCGCATCGATACACAGAAGCACGGAAGTGCTTCATGGACCCAGAATTGCTTAACAAGGTAGTAGAGACGCTACGCGAAAAAGGGACCGTCAGCCTAGGCAGAGGCGAGTTTGCCGACTCCCATTCCGGTTATTATCCGCTTGTCCTGAACGGTGACCCCACGACTCACGTGATGTGGTTTCATGTGTGGAGAGTTCACTTTGCCCCGGACAAGTGGAAAATCAAGAGTCTGGATTCTCCCTACCCGCCGCAATCTCGTCTGAGTCACTTCCCGAGAATGGCTATATGTGTCTCTCCAACCGCATAACCGGCGTATACAGGGAGTAAGCATTCCAATTGCGCTTTAAGGTACGTGTTTGCTGGCGATAGGAAATGTGTGTAGTTTGTACAATTCGGTTTTCCCGCTCCATCTTCATTTCCACGGCACACTCGGGGTCTTGAACCCGCGACCCCAGGGACCTCGTCCTTGACCCTTTCCGTGGCGGGGGAACAAAGGGGATTGCCTGCCTTCAGTTGGGCCGATGGTTTATCGGCGTGGAAATTGACGAGGCGGCGTATCAGACAACACGCGGCAGGATCGCCGAATTGCTCTCAGCGTCTTCTCAGAGTGATTTGATATAGTTTCCCCAATGGCGGTCCAGTATTGAACTTGGACCATCCAAATATCCCCAAGAGTTGCCGCATTGAGAAGGTTTGAGGGAGCTGGGCCGCCTTCCCCTTAATTATCTCGGTCGTCAAGAGCGTTAGAATGTGCATTGAGTGCGTTTGAAGTTGAAAGTCTGGTGACAAGGGTGATAGGCAAGATGACCGACTCCTCGAACCATGAAGAGTTGAACAAGAGAAAGTGGGACCGCAGGGCCAAGATTTACGACCAGAAGAAACGCTCTGGCTGGCTGCGGTTCGTGCAGAAAAGAGTTACTGCTTCACTGCCTCTTACTGAAGGCGTTCGGTTTGTCGACATAGGCTGCGGTACCGGCTGGGCCGTTTACCGTGTGGCTGAAATGGCTGACCAGCGAGGGGAGTTCTACGGTGTGGACCTCTCGACGAAGATGTTGGAGAAGGCAGAAGAAAACTGCGCCGGACTCGAACACATCCACTTCCTGAAGGCTAACGCGGAAAGCATCCCATTGGAAGATGACTATTTCGACATCGCCTTATGTACGAATTCGTTCCACCACTACCTGAATCCCCTGGAGGCTTTAGGCGAGTTTCACCGGATTCTGAAGGACGGGGGCAGGTTGTTCATCATGGAGATTACTGCCGACAGCCGTCTCATGAGATTGATCGACAAGAAGGTCGCCGAGAAGGAACCCGAACACGTGAGGTTCTATAGCACGGAGGAGTACCGGGAGATGTACAGGGCTGCCGGGCTCGAGTATGTGACCAGCAAGGTGATTGCCTACCCGGTAAAGGTCCACATTGCCGAGAAGGTTGGCGACGACAAGCAATAAGAATACTTGCCTGTTGCTTCCCCAATTCGGCCTATATTCGGCCTAACCTGGCCGAGTACTCAGCAAGGCCGGCCTTCTCGAGAATGGCGGCGATGTAGAAGACGACCCAGGCTCCGCAAAGGTCGCAGTCCACGTCGTTGCCGTAGCAGCAGTAAGGAATGACGAACTCGTCTCCCTCGAGGTAGAGGGGCAGCACATACTCCTTGGACGGGCAGCTATCCGTGACAGCTTTAGAATTCTCCGAGAGCATCAGCTCGAGGCTGCGGCGGTTGTTCCAGACGAACCCCGGGTATTTTTCCTTCAAACGTATCACCTCGCGCACCGCCACATCACGTCGCTCGAGGGAGCCCCAGGTGAACTCTGAATCGTCGTTTCTGCGCGGAACGTAGAATGAGAAGGTCATCCCCTCCAGGCGCGTCGGCATAAGGATTTCGACAAGTTCTTCCAGTGCACCCTCGTTTACCTTTGTCACCACGCATTGGCACATGACGGTTGGTCCGAACTCCACGGGGACGCGGCCGAGCGTGTTCATGACCTTCTCGAACGAGCCCTCCCCCCGGACGGCGTCGTTCAGCGCCGGCGGCCCGTCGATCGATACCACGTAGATATTGCCGTTCCTACCTCCGACCGCTCCCTCAATGGTGGAACGGGCACCCTGTCCGGACGGCGGCAGATCGATGAGGTCAAGCGTGCCATTGGTGGTGACGTGGTTTCTCTCAAAGAGCTTCACGCCCTCACTCAATACGTCCGGACGCAGAAGAGGCTCGCCGCCCATCCAGAGCATGGTGTGAATACCGTGGTTCTCCTTGAGATCCGCCACCTTCACGAGCATTGTCTCCGTGCTCATCTCGCCGCGCGGTTGATTCGGGTTCTCATCCCGAAAGACGAAGCAGTGCCTGCATCGTAGCGTGCATCGATTGGTGATGTTCACCATCGCCGCGGGATACTGTTGGTGCGTTGCTGCCAGGTCAGCCACTCTTGGTTCCTCCGCTCCAGGATTCTCGTACATGATTCTAATAGATAGGCGGAGAAGTGGGCTGGTATCCGGCTTGTCGGGCAGGATAACCAAGGGCGGGGATCAAGCCCCGCATTTCCAGCCCCAATGCTATTTCCACTGGTCACTTCAATCGATTGAGCGCCGCGCTTACTCTCGGCGGGAATCGCCTGG
>Ga0182011_10004630_pt1 | contig 10979 bp, 10 predicted proteins | sample 711E1DmetaG_FD_120481 | JGI IMG/M metagenome (GOLD analysis project Ga0182011, IMG submission 120481) | Permafrost microbial communities from Stordalen Mire, Sweden - 711E1D metaG | ecosystem: Environmental > Terrestrial > Soil > Wetlands > Permafrost | place: Sweden: Stordalen | collected... | reverse complement strand
GGGCGGTGCCCTCGCGGCGACCACGCCCACCGGCCGCCGCACGAACGTCCGACACCGGTCCGACGCTCGCGACGCAGGGGGCTGAGGTCGCGCGTGGGCTACTGTTGCGATTCGCTGATCCCTGGCCGCTTGCGGACGGCCTTGGCGAGGATCTCGTCGGCGGACTTGACCCACGCGAAGGGTGAGGCGCCGGCGTTCCACTGCGCGGTGAAGGCGTCGATCCGGGCGACGAGCTCCTTGACCGAGCGGAAAGCTCCCCGACGGATCGCCTGGCGGCTGAGGATCCCGAACCACGTCTCGATCTGGTTCATCCACGACGCCGAGGTCGGGGTGAAGTGGAACGTGATCCGCGGACGCGCGGCGAGCCAGTTCTGCACGGCCGGCGTCTTGTGGGTGCTCACGTTGTCCAGCACGACGTGGAGCTCGCCTGCCGGATAGGCGTCCTCGACATGGCGCAGGAAGGCCAGGAAGTCGTCGCCCGTGTGGCGGGCCCGGGTCTGTCCGGTCACCCGGCCCGTCCCGACCTCGAGCGCGGCGAACAGGCAGGTGGTCCCGTTGCGCTTGTAGTCCTCCAACGCCAGCACCAGCCCCGCCATCTTTTCGAACGCGTTGACGCCCTGCTCAGGGGTTGAACCATGCGCCGGCCGGCCATGGACGACGACGTTGAGCCAGACGACGCCATTGTGACCGCAGCCGATATGGCGCCCTTCCCCACCCTCCATCACCACAACGTAGTCGGCTCGCAGCGGCACGTGATCCACCACCCAGCTGGCGCCAAGAAAGCTGTCCGTCTCCTCGTCCGCCGTGAACGAGACCTCGATATTGCAGCGCGGCGACGCCGCGGTGGCCTGCAAGGCGCGCAGCGCCAGCACGAGGCTGGCAATCGAGCCTTTCATGTCGGCGGTGCCGCGGCCGTAGATCCAGCCGTCCTCGACCGCCGGCTCAAAGGGACTCCCGTGACGCCAGCGTCCGCCGGCGGGCACCACGTCGTAGTGAGCGTTGAAATGAAGGGTCTTGGGAGCGCCCGTTGCGCGAAATCCGATGACATTGTATCGCGGATGAGTGCGCCAGTCCGGCCCTGGACCCTTCCGTGCCACGGCATGGGGGATAGGCAGGCGGCGCGCTTGCAGTCCAGCGCCGCGCAATTCGCGCGTCAGCAGCGCCGTAATGGCCTCATAATGATCGCCCGGTGGATTAACCGTCGGAACGCGGACCAGCCGCTGGAGCAGGGCAACGAGATCGGCGGAGTGGCGGTCAAGATACTGAAACGGCGTCATGAGCCTGAGGAAACACGTTTACCGGCGCTGGCACAAGCCCGGCGAGGCGGCGCCTCGGTTTGTTTGCGGTGGTGCGGCTTGTCCTCAAGACGCTTTTGGCGCGTTGGGGACTACCGAGCCCCACCACGGCGGGGCGACATCAGACACGCACTCCACCGTTCGAATCCCGGCGCGTCAGGGCCGGCCGGGGAGGTTGATCCAGAGAAGTCGCAGGATCGTGAGTGCGGCCATGACGAGGAAAGCCGGCCGCACGAAGCGGGAACCGCGGCGAACCACCAATCCGGCTCCCAGCCTGGCTCCGAGGACCTGACCGACGGCCATGACCAGGCCGGCCCCAAGATCCACCAGGCCAGCTCCGGCGAATATCGCCAGCGAAGCGAGATTGCTGGTGGCGTTCATCACTTTGGTGTGGGCGGTTGCCCGGGTCAGATTGTGTCCGCGAAGCAACACGAAGGCGATCGCCCAGAACGACCCGACGCCCGGGCCAAAAACCCCGTCGTAGAATCCCAGGCCGAGACCAAAACACACGGAAAAAACCGTCGCTCCGATGCGCGGCAGACCATCATGGAGCCCGATCTGGGGCTGGACGATCAGGTAGCCCACGATGACGGCAAGCAGCAGGGGAATGACCTTCCCCAGCACCGTCGGAGCCACATGCTGCACCGTCAGGGCGCCCAGCAACGCGCCGATCAGGGTGAAAAGAATGCCCACGCGACATTCGCGGAGAGCGACCAACCCGCGGCGCGCATACTGCCAGGATGCAGCCACGCTGCCGAACGACGACTGGAATTTATTGGTGCCCAGTGCGAGCTGCGGCGGCAGGCCGAGGTTGAGGAGGACCGGGAGAGAGATGATGCCCCCGCCGCCGGCGATGGAATCGACCAATCCGGCGCTGAATCCTGCGGCGAAGAGCAGCGGATATGCCCACGGTTGAAGTTGGTGGAAGAACGGCATCAGACAGTGGACGTACGCCGGAGACAATTTCCGCTTTTCAGGCCAACACAATGGGGAATCCGTGCCGGTGTAGGAAGCCCGCTGGCGGGCGATCATCGGTCGCAAGCGACCTTCCTACTCCCAGAAGGCGCGCTCCGGCATTGGCAAACGTCTGCCGCCGGCCTACCCTCCGCGCATGGAGTTCCACGTTCTACCCATGCGCACGGGTGCCGCCGCTGAGAACATGGCGGTCGATTTCCTGCTGCTCCGACGCAGCCCGGCTCCAACGGCGATCCGCTTCCGCCATTACGAGTGGCGCAATCCGGCGTTTACCTTTGGTTTCGGGCAGAAAGTCGCTTGGGTGCGCGAGCAGCTCCCGCCCGATGAGCAATTCGACATTTGCCGGCGGCCGACGGGTGGCGGCATCGTGGATCATCGGCAGGACTGGACCTACATGCTCGTCATTCCGCGCGAGCATGAGTTATGGGAGGAGCGGGTGGCGGCAACCTATCGCATCGTCCATGACTGCCTCGCCCAGGTGCTGCGCGAACTCGGCCAGCCGGCCATCGTCAAGAAACCGATTGAATCGGCTGAAGCGACCGGTCCTGGCGGTTTGGGCCAGATGCTGACCGCCTCGCTGGAGCCAGGCGTGTGTTTTCAGCGCGCGGAACTCTATGATGTCATTCACGAGCGCACGGGCGAAAAGATTGCGGGGGCGGCGCAGAAGCGCAATAAACAGGGGCTGCTTTTCCAGGGATCAATCTGGAAGCCGGCGGTGGTCCTTCGCGACTGGGAGAACTTTGGCGCGCGCTTTGCCATCGCGCTGGCCGGGGCCGCAGGTGTTCCGGCGCGAGCCGCTCCCTGGCCGGACCTGAACGAAGACGAACTGACCGGTTTGACGGAACAATACTCGGCGCCGGAATGGATCGATTACCGGTAGCCCAGTCTGACGTTACGCGCAAGGTTCTGAGCAAACGCGACTGAGTTAAAGCGGCTCGCCAGACCGTTCTGCGTTCAACAAAAGTTTCAAAAACTCTGGCGGCGCGACGCCGTCTGATCTCCCGCGACCCCCCCGCCAACATGTCGAACACTCCCCTCCACTCTGCCGGCAACGAAGTGCCCGGCGGCGCCCCTGCCGAAGACACCGGTTCCGTCACCCGCCAGCAATGGAATTGGTCTGCGCTCGCCGGCATGGCGTCCTACCTGGACGCCGGCTCGATCGTCGCGCTCGGCGCAGGACTGGCCTTGTTCAAAGCAAAGTTTGGTCTCAGCGACGGGGCGGTGGGCGTGCTCGCCGCGATCGGACCGAATGCCCTCGGTTGTGCCATCGGCGCGCTTGCTGGCGGATGGCTCGGTGACAAACTCGGCCGCAAACGAATCTACCAGTACGACCTGCTCGTCTATGCGGCGGGCATTTTGTGCAGCGGACTGGCGGTGAACCGGGAAATGCTGTTCCTCGGGACGTTTGTGGTCGGCCTCGCGGTCGGCGCGGACGTGCCCACCTCACTCGCGCTCGTGGGAGAGTTTGCGCCCTCGAAGGCGCGCGGCAAGCTGCTCGGCTTTACCCAGGTCGCTTGGTGTCTCGGACCGGTGATCGTATTATTGATGGCCATGGCGCTGGCGCCGCTCGGGCTGCTGGGCATCCGGATCGTCTTCCTGCAACTGTTCGTGGTCAGCCTCGTCACTTGGGCGCTGCGGCGGGGCCTGGCCGAGTCGGCCCGCTGGACGGCGGCGGCAAAATCAGCTCCGGCGGCCCGCCATCAGGTACGTGCACTCTTCTCCGGTGCGAATCTCAGGGCGCTGGTGTGGACCGCGACCATCTACCTCTTCTGGAACCTGGCCGCGGGTACGGCCGGCATTTTCAATCCCTACATCATCAGCACGCTCCATGCCGGCAGCCAGGCAGTCAGCGTCGGCCTATCCAGCGCGAATTTCATCATCACGATGATCGTTACTATCACGGTGTTCATGAAGTTCTCCGACCGCAACTACCGGACACGCAAGCTATTGTGGGGGGTTGGCGCCGTCATGCAGGTCGCCGCCTACGCAATCTACCTCGTCCTGCCGTTCACCATTTCCGTGATCATTGCGAGTATCGTGCTTTTTGCGATCAGCGCCGCCCTCTCCGGCGAGGCCTTCTACAAGGTCTTTAGCCAGGAACTCTTCCCCACCATGCTGCGCGGGACCGCGCAGGGCTTCACGTTTGGCATCGCTCGGACCATCCTCGGTATCTGGAGCTTCTTTGTGCCGGTGCTTGCCCACGCGGGGATCCGCCCGGTCGCCGGACTCCTGACCCTCTTTCTCGCCATCAGCGGCGTGGTCGGGTTCTTCTTCATGCCCGATACCTCCGGCAAGTCGCTGGAGCAAATCGAGAATGAACGCGCCTTGGGGTAAGTTGCTCCGACCATCGTCGTCGATCACCGAATGGCGTGTAGGGTCGGCCCTTGCGGCCGGACCGATCGCCCATCCGACTGCATCTTTACGCCTCATCCGGCCTTCCGCAGCGTGATCACGCACTCAAGGTGGCGCGTCTGGGGGAACAGGTCGAAGGGCTGGACGGCGGTCAGGACATAGCCGGCCTTGAGAAAATAGCCCAGGTCGCGCATCTGGGTGGCCGGGTCGCACGAGACATACACCACGGCCCGCGGACCGAAGGAGAATAGCTGCCGGAGGAACGGCTCGTCGCAGCCCTTGCGCGGTGGATCGATCACCACTACGGTATCCGCCGCCTGGAAGTCGACGCCGGCAAAGATCGCGGCGGCGTCGCCGGCCAGAAAAGAGGCGTTCGTGATGCCATTGGCCGTGGCGTTCTCCCGGGCAAACGCCACGGAAGTCTCGCTGACCTCGACACCGGCTACGCGCTGGAACTTTGCCGCTGCCGCGAGGGCAAACAATCCGCTGCCGCAATAGGCATCGATGAGGAAGCGCGCGTTGGTGGCCGCCGCCTGATCGCGGACGTAACCGGCAAAAGACGGTAGGATAAATGGATTGTTTTGGAAAAAATCGCGTGCGAGAAACCTCAGCCGCAAAGGCGGCACCGCCGGCAAGGCTCCGGTTGGCTCCGTGGTCGTTGACCCTGCGGAGGCTCGCTGGGCGGGGTCCTCAGCCGCCGGTCGCAGACCGGCGCTACTCAGGGCTTCCTCCGATCCGTGGCGCCAGTCTCCGACTGGCGTGGCTCGAATTGGCCAGACTCCTCGGCCGGCGACAAGGATCTCTTCAGTGATCACGGCGTCGTATTCGCTGGTCACCGTGCCGCCGGTATCGCGGAGGAGCAGCGTTGCCCCGCGAGTGAACTCGCCGGCGAGCAATCGCGCCCGCACGTTGGCGCGCACCTCCGTCAGCCGGGTGTTGATCGCGTCCGTCGCAATCTCGCATCGCGCCACGTCGACGATCTCATACCGGGAGCCTTGTTTCAGGAAACCGATGGGGCAGTCCGCCGCGGCAGCGGACGGTTGGGTTCTAAGTCCTGAGTCCCGGGCGCAGGAGGCCGATTGCTGGGTTGCGGGATCTGCTCGGTCTTCGTTTGGGATTTGGAACTTGGCGTTTGGGATTTCCGCCGCGACGCCGCGGTTCGGCGCGGCAAAGTGCGGTGTGATCTTCGAACGATACCCGAATTGGCGGGGCGAGCCCACGACGGGGGCGACCGCGAATTCAACGCCGGCCAGATGGCGCAACAGCTCGGCCACCTGGCGCCGCTTCCACGCCAATTGTTCGGCGTAGACCAGGTGCTGGTACTGGCAGCCGCCGCACCGGCCAAAGAGCGGACAACGCGGTGCCGAAACGCGGTGCGGCGAGGGCGTCAACACCGCGAGGAGGTCGGCCTCGGAATAGTTCTGGTGGTTTCGGTAAATCCGGACGCGGACCCGCTCGCCGGGAAGCGAGAAAGGAACCATGATCACCCACCCGGCGCCTGTCGCCGCCGGAAGGTCCATGTCGCATGATCCAAGGCGCAAGGGTTCAGGCAGCTGGACACGGCCGAGTCCGACACCGTGGTTAGTGAGCGTGGAAATCTCCAGTTCGATCTCCTGGTGATAAGCAAACGGATGGTCGTTGAATTTCTTTCTGCCCACGGAACACAGAATGCCTAACGCGGCGTCTGCCGCAATCAAACGTGGAGATGCCTCCTTTCCCTTCAGCCAAATTTGCGCGGCTAGAGTCCTCGAACTGCGAAACATGTTGTGATCGGGTCCAATTCTCAGGGAGGGATCGTTTCGTGGATCGACGCGTCCGCGCAGCGGACGCCACAGCGAGGCGCTGTTCATACTCGAACGTTTGTCAGGCCCGCGTTTCTGATCGCCTCAAGGCTTTGGATGGTTTGAGGCTGCGCCTCGCTGAACACGAAGCGATTTTTCATTCGTGTGTTTCGTCGGTTTTGTGGTGAGCTTCCGCTCATGTCGGTGGAAAAGATCACCAGCCTGCAGAATCCACGCCTGAAACAGCTCGTGAAGCTGCGCGATCGGCGTCCGCGCGATGAAGCGGGATTGTTCCTCATCGAAGGTTATCGCGAAGTAAAGCGGGCCCTGGCGGCGGGGGTGAAACCGGTGGAACTGTACTGCGGGGCGGATTGGTTTCTCGGCGTCAATGAGCCCGCGCTCATCGAGGAGGCGCAGCGTTCTGGCGCGCCGGTGTTCGATCTGTCCAAGGAGGCGTTCGCGAAGATTTCCTACCGGGACCGCCCGGACGGATTGCTCGCCGTGGCTCGGCAGTGGAAGCGAACGCTCCCGGACCTCGATCAGGTTGTCGCCGGCCTCGGCGAGGCCGATTGGCCGGGGGCGGCGGACCCGGCGCCAGGGCCAGCCGCCCAATCCCCGGTTCGCCGCCGGGACCCTTTTCTCCTGGTGATCGAGGCGATCGAGAAGCCGGGCAATCTCGGCACGATTCTGCGCAGCGCGGATGCGGCGGGAATCGGCGCGGTCATTGTCTGCGATCCGGTGACGGACCTCTTCAACCCGAATGTCGTGAGGTCCTCGACCGGCGTGTTGTTTTCGATGCCAGTCGTGGTGGCGGGCAGTCCGGAAGTGCGCGCCTGGCTGGGCGCTCGCCGTATCCGAACGGTGGCGACGGCCCCGGGGGCCCAGGCTCTCTACACCGACTCCGATCTGCGCGGGCCGCTCGCCCTCATCATGGGCAGCGAGCAATACGGCCTGAGTGAGTTCTGGCTGAAGGAGAGCGACCTGGTGGTGCGCATCCCAATGGCGGGCCAGGCGGATTCGCTCAACGTGGCAATGGCCACGGTCATCACGCTGTTCGAAGCGGTCAGGCAAAGGCGCTGCTGACTTTCCCAAGGCGATGCTCAAACATTGCGGCTTCGGGGAGGAGGTTGAGCTGCAGGCCAAAGGGGGCGCGTTGGTTCTGCGGCTGGTCAAGGCGACGCGAACCGGTTGGGCCGGCGCCTTCAGCCGGATGAACGCGGCGGGAGACGACAACCTGGTGCATGAGGATGCGCCCACCGCCACCAAGTTTGATGCGGAGGAATGGCAATCGTAGTCCAGCGGTTTGACGTGTGGTTGGTGACGCTGGATCCGACGGTTGGTCGGGGAATCCAGAAAACGCGTCCGTGCCTGTTTGAAGGAAAATCCGGTCAAGTTGTGCTCGACCAGCTTCGCACTGTGGACAAGACGCGGCTCGTGAAACGGCTGGGGCAACTGAACACCGCAGCCGCTGATGTCGTGCTCGACGTTCTGAGCGAGCTTTTCGCCAGATAAGATTCGTGGCGGGGCTCGGCAAACCCGCCCTACCTCGCGGCGGTCCTGCGCAGATGCGCAATCAGCTCCGCCGTTCCTTCCGCCATCGAAACCCGCGGCGCATAGCCGAGGTCGCGTCGCGCCGCGCGGAGGTCGAACCAGTGGTCCGTGGCGAGTTCCGTGGCGACGAAACGCGTCAGCGGGGGTTCGCCCGGCAAAGGCAGCAGTCGCCACAATGCTTCGCAAATCCCGCCGATCACCGTGGCGGCGCCGAGGGGCAGGCGTTTGGTCACCGGCGGAATCCCCAGCGCGCGCAGCAGATCGTTGATCCAGTCCCACAGCACGACCGGCTCGCCGTTGGTGATGAAATACGCCCGGCCCGCGACCGGCTGCGCGGAATTTCCATTGTCACATAACACGTTACTTGGTCCGGCGGGGTCCGGCGGGGGATTCATTTTGTCATCTATTAAATGACAAAGGCGATCGGCAGTCAGGGAGTCTTGGAACTTGGAACTTGGAACCTGGAACTTGCTGAGCGCCAGCTCGGCCAGGAGATGCGCGTCGACGGCGTTGTGGACGTGGACCAGGTCGACGCGGTTGCGGCCGCTGCCAATGATGCGGAGGCGGCCGGCGCGGGCTTGGGCGATGATGCGCGGCACGAGGTGCGGATCGTCCACCCCCCAGATCAGGTGTGGACGCAAGGCGACGGTGGCAAGTTCGGGACAATTGGCCGCCAGCACTTCGCGCTCGGCGACCGCCTTGGTGAGCGGATAGGCGGCCGGGCAGCGCGAGCTGAGCGGCAGTGATTCGTCGGCGCCGGCCAGATCGCGTCCGGTGTACACGACACTGGGTGTGCTGGTGCAGACCAGCCGTGGCACCCCGTGGGCGCGGCAGCCGGCGAGAACGGCGCGCGTCCCGAGCACGTTGGCTTGATGAAAATCGCGATAACGTCCCCAGACGCCGACCTTGGCGGCAACGTGGAAAACGGTCTCGATCCCGCGACAAGCCGAACGCACCGCCTCGTGGCTGGCGAGATCGGCCGTGATCACGCGGACTCCCCGGGCGGTCAGGTCAGGTGCCGGCCGCCGCGCGAGAACGGTGACGGTCCGGCCTTGGGCGAGGAGACCGTCCACCAAATGACGACCGAGGAAACCGGTGCCACCGGTGACCAGGGCAGGACCAAGTGGCGAGTGAGGGTGAGGAGTGACGGTGGCGGGCACGGCAGCGGGACGAGACCATCACTCTCACCTTTCACTTTCACGAGTCACTCCCGAAACGCGATCGCGTTTCGGGCCGCGGCCCAGCGCGCCAGCGCCAGTCGATGGATCTTGGCGTTGTGGCGCACGTCGACCGGGATGTGCCGGTGGAAGTAAAAGCGGCGGATCGCCGCCGTGTGCGGATGTTGGAGCGCGAGTTGGTGGAGGGCCTTGGCTAGCTCCTGCCGGCTGGCGTCGGAGCGCAGATGAACACCGGGCTTGGTCTCGACGACGATGGCGGGGATCTGCCGGCCCCGATCGCCGAGACCGATCAGCGCACAGCGGGCCACCTGCGGATGAACGCGGAAAACCTGTTCGCATGGCTCGGTGAACATCGGTCCGCCGGTTGTCTCCAGGCGTTCGGCGACGCGCCCGCAGAACCAGAGGCAGCCATTGGCGTCAAGATAACCGGCATCTCCCATCCGATGCCAGACCGCGCCGGCTGGCGCGGAAGTTCCAAGCTCCAAATCCCAGGTTCCAAGGAAGTCCAGTGACTGCGGGTTTCCTTGGGATTTGGAGTTTGGGATTTGGATTTTTGCCCGCCTCGTTGCTTCTGGCAGCTGGTCGTATTCGCGGGTCACGGTCGGACCGGCGACAATGATTTCGCCGATGCCACCCGCCGGGAGTTCGCGCGCTTCCGCCAGAGAGGCGAGAGGGCCGTCGGCCATGGCGATGATCTTGACGCGATTCTCCGGCAGGGGGCGGCCGACGCAGGCGCCGCGGACGGAAGCGATATCGATCTCGTCGGCCGCGATGGAACTGACCGGCAGGACCTCGGTGGCGCCGTAGGGGCTGTGCAGCCTGCCCCCGGTGAGAAGCCGCGGCGCATCCGTCCAAAGCGATGCCGGCACCGGCGCTCCGGCGCACAATACGCGGCGCAGGCTTGGCAACGTAATATTTCGCGCCAGGCAATAGTCCGCCACCTTCCGCCAGAGCGTGGGTGAACCGAACGAGTTGGTGACACCTTCCTGGCGGATGGCCGAAACGATTTTTTCCGGATCGACCATGGCAGGCCGGCTGGGATCAATCTCGGGCACGATCGTAGTCAGGCCGAGCGCCGGGCCAAAGAGCGCGAAAAGCGGGAGGAGCGGCAGGTCGATTTCGCCCGGCTCGATGGCGTAGGTTTCACGCACCAGCCGCACTTGGGCGTCAAACATACCGTGTTCGTAGCAGACCCCCTTGGGTGCGCCGGTCGAACCGCTGGTGAAAAGGATCGCCGCAAGGGCGCTGGGCGCACTCGGCGCGATTTCCAATCTTCGCTCTTCGCTCTTCGATTTGGCATCGGCGCGGCGCGCAATCATCGATCCGCTGGCGCAAACCCATACCTGGACGCTGCGAAATGACGGGCGAAAAACGCGGCTGACGAACTGGGCAAACGGGATGCCGAGCAGGACGCGAGGGCGCGACCGGGCCACGCAGGCGAGGAAACTGCGCAGGCCCATGCCCGGATCAATTACAACTGGAATGGCGCCGAGCTTGAACAACGCGAAGGCCGCGGCAATCAGCGGCAGGCCCTGCCGGACCATGACGAGCGTCCGGTCCCCTGCTCGTACGCCGCGGCCGATGAGATGTGCGCACCAAGCGTCGACCTCCCCATCGAGTTCGGCGAAGGTCAAAGTCAGGTAATCGATGTGGCCCGTGGACGTCCGGCCGCGGGGAACTTTCACGGCGGGCCGGCCGGGCTGGCGCGCGGCCATCAGGGGCAGGTGGCGCGCGATGTTGGCGGAGTCGGCGGTCACGCGGTTCAGGCTCGCCCAAATCCCTGGCCGCGCAAGGTTGTTCCACGAGATCGGGAATCAGAGGGCCAGAAAGAAGTTGCGACGCGGTCT
>Ga0182011_10004627_pt1 | contig 10983 bp, 8 predicted proteins | sample 711E1DmetaG_FD_120481 | JGI IMG/M metagenome (GOLD analysis project Ga0182011, IMG submission 120481) | Permafrost microbial communities from Stordalen Mire, Sweden - 711E1D metaG | ecosystem: Environmental > Terrestrial > Soil > Wetlands > Permafrost | place: Sweden: Stordalen | collected... | reverse complement strand
TGGCAATCGTAATGCCATTGTTTTTAGCTTGCTCCGTTTCTACAGCGGGAAAACCGCCTTCAGGCCCGATAAAAAGATTTAGCGCCTTAGCGTTTTTAAATGGCGGATTTTGCAGGATCTGCTTTAAACTCACACTTTTTTCTTCTTCCCAGAGCAATAATGAAGGCGGTTTTACCGAATAGCACGCATCATCAAAGGAAACTACCGGATACAGAACAGGTAAAATTGACCGCTCCGACTGCTCGGCAGCTTCCTGAACGATTTTCTGCCAACGTTCCAGTTTTCCGTCCGAAGGTTTTTCAGTAACGCAACGCTCACTGAGAAAAGGCACAAAACCTGAAACTCCCAGTTCAACACCTTTCTGGAGTACCAATTCGAATTTATCCGATTTCAATAGCGCCTGATAGAGCGTGATTTTTAAAGCGGGTTCTCCCTGTCCGATTTGCTTCCTTACTATTTTGCCGGCAGCCTCTTCTTTTGTAATCCGCTCGATTTCCATTTCAAATTCCCAGCCGCTATTATCCAGAACAATGACCCGGTCACCGGGTTTCAATCTGAGAACGTAACCAATCTGGTGCAGAGACTTGCCGGATATTATTACCTTGTCCTGTATGAACGATTCTTCCGGTATAAAGAAGCGGTGCATATCACTCCTCTTTTGTAATGACTTGATGTCATTATGAAGAAAAAGAAAGCACAAAGTCAATTCCGTATCTTAGTGTGCCGAAGGGAGTTCAAGAGGCCGTAGGTACTTTACGAAGCAAATGTAGGCATTAAGTCACTCTCAGGTATAAATAAAATTCCCCTCTCTTTTCAGAGAGGGGAATAGGCTTTAGTCCCTAGCCAGTCGAGGGAGGTGAGTCATTGTGACTGCTATCTGTTTGCTAATGCTTAATACTAATAACCAGATGCTCTACCCTTGTTTCTATGGAATATCCAGTCTATTTATAGCCTTTTACCGATTCCGCTTCGACCTTAAATAATTTATCAAGCATCTCGTGTGTTTCTTCAATGGTTAATCTAGAGCCGGTTAACGGGTCTAGCAACAGCGCATAAAAGAGTTTTGTTTTGTCTTTCTCCATGATACCTTGTACCGCCAACTGTTGAGCGCTGATATTAGCCTGATTCAGGGCGGCCAGTTGCGGTGGTAAATTTCCTATATAACAGGGGGTAATACCATGCTTGTCTACCAGACAAGGGACCTCAACACAGCATCCTTCCGTTAAATTGGTTATCAGCCCGGTATTCTTCACGTTACCGTTAATCCGTGAAGGCGTACCGGTTTCCAGAGAGTGAATTATTGTCGCGCCATATTCGACACTACGGATAATCGGGAATTTTACGCCGCTTTTAATCTGTTGTGTTAACTCTTTATCCTCTTTCTCCCTGTTCCCCGCTGACTCATTGACATTGCTAAGCAGGAAAGCTTTATGTATCATTAATTTTTCCAGAACATCGGGGCGATCCTTCTTATAGAAAAAGGGCACAAGATTGGCTACAATCCAGCTTGCCTCGGTTACGTAATATCCAAGAGTTTTAAAGAGTTCAACACGAACGACATCCGGTCCGGCCCAGTGCGCATCGGGGCGCGTATAAATTGAGGGGTCTTTGTCGAACCTTTCTCGCAGCAACGGATAGGCATCTTTCCCCTGCCACTTGAACTCCAGAAACCAGGCCATATGGTTTAATCCCGCCACCCAATGGGATATCTCTTTGAATTCCGGCTGCGGACGACCGCCGAAATGCCCGAAAATTGCGCCTTCGGGTACCGGCAATTCTTTATACGGTATGCCGAGGTATCTGGAAAGTTCGTTGGCGGTATTTTCGACACTGTGGCATAAGCCTACATTTTTAATATGGGTATAGTCATTTAAGGCCCATGTGATCATGGGCATCGGGTTCGAATAGTTCAATAGCCAGGCATCCGGACAGAGTTCTTCCATATCATGGCAGATGTCTAAGAAAACCGGTATCTGCCGCACGGAACTGAATAACATTGCCGGCCCGGTCCAACCATCTCCGGCTTCATACTTCGTCGTAATCTCCAGATCGGATAGCATATGCTTCCATCCACCTGCTTCGATCGCAACGATAACGTAATTAGCGCCTTCAAGCGCCTCACGACGGTTCGTAGTCGCCTCGACCTTGGTATTAAAGCCGTGTTGCTCCACCATTTTTCGTGCAAAAGCGGCCATTAAGTCTAAATTAGTTTTGTTGACATCCATCAATGTGATGGTACTATCTCTCAATTCGGGGTACCACAAAATGTCCGGTATAAGATGTCTTGAGAAAGCATGGCTGCCGGCGCCAATCAGTACAATTTTTGCCATAATTAAAACTCCTGCTTTTTAGTAAATTATCTTTAACGCTTATTCATTATAAGTAAATGGGATTTTCCTTTTCAAGTTATAGTCAAATGATTATTTATTATTGCTATCATTAATACCTTAGAAAACATAAAAAGAGAGGGGGCTTGTACCCCCTCTCTTTCTTCTGATACTTAACCCTAATCAGGAATTAGTAACCCATGGATGACTTAACAGACTGGTCGATCCACAATTCAGCTTGCCAGTATGCCGGTGTATAAACAGCACAGTCATACTCGCCGTAATAGTTCTTGACCCACGGCCACCAGTAGGTATTGAAGTCAGTAGCGCCGATGGGTATGTAAGCCGCACTATCAATGAGTTGTACGCACAGCTTATTCAGGATCGCATTACGGGCAGCCGTATCAACCGTGGCGGCTGCGGTATTATAATCCGCCATGAAAGCCGGGTTATTGAAATTAGCACAGTCATTCAAGTTGTTCGGGTCGCATAACATTTCGAGAATCTTTAAAGCGTCAGTATGTAAAATGGTCTGAGTCTCGACGTCATAACCCGTCTTCGAGTTGGTTAAGTTGGTGAAAGCGACCGGCTCCAGCGGATTCAACGTAAGGGTAACGTTCAAGTTCTGTTTCCATTCGTTGGCCATGAGTTGTGCTGCATCGCCGAAGGATGAGGTAGATGGCTCATTACGGATCGCGATTGTCAGCGGGAAGCCATTCGGATAACCGGCATCAGACAGCATTTGCTTTGCGGCAACCGGGTCATACTTAAATAATGCCGCATCAGCTGCGGGAAGTTGATTCAGCGGCGTGTAAATGCCGGGGGATGATTGCCCGTCAACCGGGAATGTCGTGTAATCTCCGCTGATGTTAATGGTGGAGTTGATATTCTTTAGATCCAATGCCATCATCAATGCCTGGCGAACCTTTACATTATCGAGCGGTTTGTTGTTCATGTTTAAGCCCATTACCAGGTTGATGCTATGTAACCATGTGTGTACCTTTAACTGAGGAGTTGTTGATGCTAAGGATTTCTGGTACTGGAGACTGATACCCTGGCAGCAATCAACTTTTCCAGTACGCAGGGAAGCGATCAAGGTGTTCATATCGGCCACAATAGGCATAACAAGTTCATTGATGAAGGGGATGCTATATTGTTTGCCGCCGATGGTGGCCTGGCCGTAATAAACTGGATTCTTTTTGTAGCTGATGAAAGAACCCGCGACATGAGCGTCGAATTCAAAAGGTCCGGTGCCAACCAGATTTTCCCACTTAGTGGGATCGGCTTTAACTGTCTCAGGAGCATATTGCTGACTGCCATTTGTTGTGGCAAGATCAACAATCCAATCGGCATGGAATTTACTGGTTTTCACTACGCAGGTCATGGCATCGGTCGCCGTGATAGAATCGATCCAGCCACCTTTAGAGGTCAGTAAAATGCCGTTGCCGCCGGACTGAGAGTTGACGAAACGGTTCAGACTGAATGCCATATCTTGAGCGGTAAATGGTCTTGACGCCATACCTATGTTAGCATTGGCCGGCCACATTACACCGCTTCTGACATGGAAAGTAATACTGCTGGCCGTAACATCCCAGCTTGAAATCACAGTCCCGACTGCGAAAGCTTCCGGAACGATCTGTTCGGTGGTGAAATCGGATTGATCGGTACCTCTCGGCCCGTATTTCTCAAAATCGCCTCTGATCAAGTATTCCATAATCGGGGCAGTGTACATTGCTGTGGGCCAATAACCGTCAGTCGCGTCTGCATCCGTGACATCGCCGCCCCACAGGTAATAAGTAAACGTCCCGCCAAGGATAGGTGTATTGGCTGCCGTTGTCGAGGTAGGTACCGGTGCAGATGTTGTTGTTGTCTCAGTTGTCGTTGAAGTTTGTGTCGCTGTTGCGGTTGAAGTTGCAGTTGCTGTTACTGTTGTCTGCGTTCCTGAAGAACAGGAAGAAAGGACTAAAGCCGCAAGCAGTAAACAACTCAATCCCAACCATAAAACTTTCTTTTTCACCTATTTTTTTCCTCCTTTATTTTTCCCATTTAGTTTATCCCATTAATTTCCTTAGGTCACTACTCCTACCTCCTTTTAGTGAGGTGTTAACCCGGTTATTGTCAAGGTTCTACATAGCTTATAAATAAACAGGGACATTTCTATTAAAACAAGTATATTCCCCTATCGATACCGCCTGTAACTACAATAACAGCCCGATTATAATCGCGCGGTTGTTATTTTGTCAATACCCTGCTATTGCCCGGCAGCACTGCCCGGCGCTTTTACAACCTCTTTTTTCACCTTTACCCCATAGCGTCCGATACCGCCTCTCAACCTCGGGTCTAGTATATCTCTCAAGGCGTCGCCAAAGACATTGACGCCATAAACCGTAAGTGTCAAGGCAATGCCGGGCCACAAAACCATCCATGGTGACAGATACATGTATTCGAGTCCGGTAGCACTAAGCATACCTCCCCAGCTGGGCGCCGGCGGCGGGATACCATAGCCGAGAAAGCTGAGGCTGGCTTCGGTAAGGATTACTCCCGGTAGATATGTTGTAAAACTCACAATAATAGGTGCAATAATATTGGGTAAAATATGCTTGATCAGGATTCGACTATTGGTACAGCCGATAGCCTCCGAAGCTTGCAAATATACATTCCCTTTGATACCGATGACGGCGCTTCTGATAATCCTGGACGTGTTAATACCACCGTATATCCCTAAAACAATAATCAGTTGCCACATGCCCGGACCAAGAATTGACATTACAAGCATTACGAGCATTAACATCGGTATACATATCACGGCATCGACAAACCGCTGTATTATCAGGTCAAGAGTACCGCCGAAATATCCGCTTACCAAACCGATAATAGTGGATAATATAGTGCCCAGCGAAGTGGCTGTTAAGCCGACAATCACCGAGATACGAGCGCCAAAGATAACACGGCTCAGTAGATCCCGTCCCAGGTTATCTGTACCCAACCAGAAATGAACCGACGGCGGGGCCAGAATATTTCCCATATTACTTACATTCATGCCGTAAGGGGCTATCAAGTTAGCAAAAATGGCAGTTAAAAGCAGGATAAGAGTAATGACCGCACCAACGGTCCCAAGCGGTTTCTCCTTCACGAACCTTTTTATTATCTCAACAGTTGCTGAAGGTTTCTTCTTTACGGCAACTTTTTCCGATGGGTTTTCTGCCACGTGATTGTCCTTTTTACTTATCCTTATTTGTAAGTGACCCTTGGGTCAAAATAACCATAACTCAGGTCTACCAAAAGATTGATTACTACCATACATAACGCAAAAACCAAAATTACGCCGCTGACAACCGTGTAGTTTCTATGTGAGATAGAATCCAGCATCAGACGGCCCAGTCCCGGTAAATTGAATATCTGCTCGATGATAACATCACCCCCAAGCAATACTGCGATCTGCCCGCCGATTATAGTAATTACCGGGATCAGCGCATTCTTCAAGGCATGCCTCATTACGACGACTCTTTCCCGCAAACCCTTTGCCCAAGCCGTTCTTACATAGTCTTGCCGCAATACCTCCAGCATCATGGTACGGGTCATTCTCATGGTTATTCCCGCCAAACCCATACCCAGAACAACCGCCGGCAAAATGTATTCTTTTATATTAGCCCAGGGTTGATGAAAAAGCGAAGCCAGCATGATCGGCGGAGAATAGCCCCACCATATTGCCGGGAAAACCACTACCAGCGTACCTATCCAGAAATTAGGGACGGCTATACATAATATTGCGAAAGTACGGCCTACATAATCACCCCAGGTATCCTGCCTTAACGCTGAATAGATACCTATCGGTAAAGCTATTATCAGGGCTACAAGTAAAGCCAGAATAGCGAGTTCCAGAGTGATCGGCCATCTTTCGTTTAACTCACTAAGGACGGGCTCTTTTGTCCAGATGTCTGTCCCCAGATCGCCATGTATAATCAATCTCTCAACCCAATGTCCGTACTGTACCGGAATAGGTTTATCCAGTCCCAGCGCATGCTCAATAGCAGCCTTGTCTACAACTCCTGTTGAGCCGTGTGCCTGCATTGAGGCGGTCATTGCATCGACAACATTACCGGGGATGAGACGAATTGTAAGAAAAACAATAATACTGACCAGAAATAATATGGGTATTGTTAATAGTACCCTTCTGATGATGTAATTCTGCATCCGGTCACCTTATATTAAAAATCACTGGCGAAACTTTAACATAACCACCTGATTTTGTCAACCATTGTTTATGAATTTTCAATATAGAATACGCTGCTGCAACCAGACTCAGTTTACGATGTAAGATAAAACCCCTCGACAACTTTAGTTCTTGAACCATAACCTAAGCCATGGTAGCGTAGTATTAAAAAGGAATAAAAATTATCGTCTCGACCAGTGTGATGAGGCTAATAATGGCGTGGTTCATGTTACGTTCATCTTTAGCGTTAGTTTTCCAGCACTTCCTGTTGTAGATTTTAATATTGTTTATTATTTCGGATTTCTGATTTAGTGTTTATAAGAACGAGGTTGACAAATATCTCCCACCGCTTATATGCTTACTTTTAGCAGTTAAAGGAGGAGTTTTTAATGAAAGATGTCAAACGAGTTTTCACCGTAAACGGGAAACCGTTCTATCCGCTAGGCGCCCAGGCAGATAATGCCAGCGGCTATAATAATATTGAGTCTGAAGCCGCTTTTAAAGCTGTTAAATTAATCAACGGCAATACCCTGGAAATTCCCGTGTATTGGGAGCAAGTAGAACCCGAAGAAGGGAAGTTCGACTTCACCAGCGTAGATGCATTACTCGTCAATGCGCGCCGCCATGGGATTAAATTAATCCTCCTGTGGTTCGCGACCTGGTTTTGCGGCACAATGAATTTTGTTCCGAAGTGGGTTAAAACGAATCCGGACCGTTTTAAACGAATTATCTCTCCCGCAGGTAATGATTTATGGCAACTCTCTTCCCATTGTAAAGCAAACGTCGAAGCGGATAAAAAGGCTTTCATGGCTCTTTGTAAATATCTGAAAAATAAAGATAGCGCCGATCAAACGGTTATCGCGCTCCAGATCCAAAATGAACAGGGTATGATTGGTAGCGACCGTGATTATGGACCCGATGGCCAGGCTGCGTTCGATAGCCCGGTACCCGCGAAATTACTATCCTCGATGAAAACCGCCGGTAAGGGCAAAGTCTACGATTTTTGGCAGCAGGCCGGCGGTAAAAAGTCCGGTACCTGGGGCGAGGTATTCGGTTGGCAGGCCGCTGAATTTTTAAGCGCCTGGGGCATCGCCAGTTATATTGACGCCATCGCTGAGGGCGGCAAAACTGTCTATGATATTCCCATGTTTGTTAATGTCTGGCTTACCCCCTATCCTGAATGGTCGTTGCCGGGAGAAGCATATCCTTCGGGCAGTGCGGCCGTTAAAGTTCTCGATATTTATAAATGGTTCACACCCCACGTTGACATTGTCGCACCCGATATCTATGTGCCCGATTCCAATGGTTTCGACACCCTTTGTGCCGAATATACACGCGACGATAACCCGTTATTCCTGCCCGAAGGCGTGAAAGAAGTAACCGATGGCAGTAGAAGCAATCAAGTCTGTAATATCTTTCGTGCAATCGCCGACTACAATCTGATCGGCTACTTCTTCTTTGGTATCGAATACATTATGGCCGCTGACGGTTCGGTTCGCCCCGTACAACAGCCCATCGTGGACAACATCCAATGCATCTCAGCAGTCATCCCTCTCCTGCTTAAATACCAGGGCACCGGAAAAATCCATGCCGTGATTCAGGAAGAATACATGGAGGCTAAGGGAATAGATCTGGATGGCTATATGGGGTTAATCCAATTCAGCGGCGGACCGGCACCTCGCCCATATAAAAATTGGCGGCATCCCCCTGAATCCGACCTATTTAAAGAACAATTGTTCAGTCCTAATCGCGGCCGCGGTCTGATAATCGAAGTAAGTAAGAACGAATTGTATCTGGTTGGTGTTAACTACTGGCTCCGCTTGCGTAAAAAGCCGCCTCTCACACAGCAAGTATCTCCGGCATTTGTCTCAGATCGGTTAGCCACAATCTTGACACCTTATATCAGCGTGGATGAAGGACATTTCGACCAGAACGGTAAATACATTGTAGACCGGCGGCGTAACGGAGGACCTGTAGGTTTCGGTATTTGGGTAGAACGCGATAACGGCGTAATACGCGTAATCACTAGCGATTAAATAAAGAACTGTTAATCAGGAAGGCTGAGTTTCCTGATGTTGAAAGACTGAAACACCGATTGGCGGTGTTTCAGTCTTTCTTTATCAAAATACGTTCTAATACATTTTTATTGATTGCCAACTTATGGCGATCGATTTTCAATGCGCCTTCTTGCTTTAACGAAATAAGCGAGCTGTTGACCATATCCCAGCTTGTACCCAGGGTGGTGGCTATATCACTCTGTGAGAGATGGCGCAACGGTGCTTTAATATCGTTAATATGAAGTAATAAATCTGCCACTTTCCGGCGTGTATCACTCAGTTCAGCCGAGAGAACAAACTGGCAGTTAGAGTATTCCGATATATCGTGCCGCATATTTTCCATCTCATCTCTTTAAATAAAAACGTCTATCATATCGTATTATTTAAAGCATTAAATAGTTATATAATCCCACGTATAATTGTTACAAAACTATGGCATTTTAAGCTACGCTTCAATATCGCTACTTTGGAACTATCACTGAATTTCCCCATTAATTACAGATATAATGACTTCTGGCAGTTTACTTAGAACTGAGATATTTACCTGACGTAAAACAAGGAGTATTATTAATAGAATCATGAGTAGTTAAGATAAAGATATGAAAAGATTCTCTATATTACTGGTAGACGATGAGGAACGCATCCTCAATTTCCTCAAGACCAAACTTAAATCATCCGGCTATGATGTGATACTTGCCAGCGATGGGAATGAAGCCATCAAACAAGTCCGCAGTCAGGATCCTGATTTGATCATTCTAGATGTTATGATGCCCAAAAAGGATGGTTTTGAGGCTCTCCGGGAATTACGTTCATTTTCTTCCGTTCCGGTTATCATGCTCAGCGCCGCCGGGGAAGATGCGGATAGAATTAAAGGATTGGGGTTGGGGGCCGATGATTACCTCGCTAAGCCGTTTAACCCGGATGAGCTGATCGCCAGAATCGAAGCGGTTAGAAGGAGGCTTAGCAAGGTCGAACACATGACTAGTCCGGATAAGCTGGTTTTTGAAGATTTAACGATTAATTATGAAAACCGGATTGTCATCTTGCGTGGGAAAGAACGTAAATTAACCAGGATCGAATGGCTTCTTCTGATTGAACTGGCCGGTAACGCCGGACACCTTATGTTTTACTCCGACCTGTTAACAAAAGTATGGGGTCCCGAATATCGTGACGACGTTCAAATATTAAGAACATGGATTAGCCGTTTGAGAAATAAATTAGAAGAGGACACTGATGGTCCACAAATTATCACTACGATACCCAAAACCGGCTATATTTTCAATGCGAAACAATCCGGCGGTGTATAAATGCCTGCAATTTTGATTGATAAATTTAATTACAACCTTGTATAATCCGAACTTGATATCAGGCAAATTGCCCTTAAGAGTTTTTTACAATAATTTCGTTTTCAAATAGTAAATAACCGATAATATTTTGTGATATTATATGTGAATTAATAACGCAAAATTAGCAATTCTATATGGAAAATAACAAAGAAAAGAAGAAGCGATTCTGGAATAGTGGTGTATTTTTCGCACTGCTAGCGGTGACTATCGGCGTGTGCTTTGTGCTCGTTCGCTATTGGAAATATCTCGCCCAATTTCAGATCCTGATTTTTATCGGACTGTTTTTTACAGCGGTTCTTGCCGGTTCACCATTGCCTATCCCCACGCCGTGTATGGCACTGACATTTACACTCGGCAGTAAATTTGAACCATCGCTCATCGGAGTCATCGCGGGTACAGGCGCTGCCGTCGGCTCGATGCTGGTATATTATATGGCTCGGACGGGACGGCATTTTATTCCGAGCCTTAATATCTCCGACCCGACTAATAAAATCTACTCCAGTCGGGTAGGCAAATTTCTACGAAAAATTAAATTACCACGTGTTATGGAATTTGCCAATAAAAGAGGCCCGGTCGGAGTATTTTTGTTCTCCATTTTCCCCAATCCTTTACTCATGCCGCTACTGGTTGCATTAGGGATTAACCGATTTCAGGCATGGAAAGTCGCCATTGCCAGTTGGGCAGGAAATTCCGTTATGTTCTTAGCCTTTGCTTATCTGGGACATTACGGACTCGGGTCGATATTGAAAGCTATCGGAATTCTTCATTAGGCTATCCGACATTTACTAAATTTAAAGATTTACCCTATCTTATCTTTCCGGTAACCTTTTCGGTCAATAATGACTTGATCTTTACCCGTCTGCTTAATTACTTCACCGACAATTCTGGCAGATGGTATCGCCTTGGTAAATCGGCTGGCGTTCTCAGACGCGCAAATAACCGCCATACCGATACCCATGTTGAAGGTTTGGTACATCTCTTGCATTGTAATATTACCCTGCTCTTTGATCAGGTTGAAAATCGGTGGTATTTCCCATTTA
>Ga0182011_10004625_pt1 | contig 10988 bp, 9 predicted proteins | sample 711E1DmetaG_FD_120481 | JGI IMG/M metagenome (GOLD analysis project Ga0182011, IMG submission 120481) | Permafrost microbial communities from Stordalen Mire, Sweden - 711E1D metaG | ecosystem: Environmental > Terrestrial > Soil > Wetlands > Permafrost | place: Sweden: Stordalen | collected... | reverse complement strand
CGGGAAAAAGGATATTCCGTGATATAAAAAATGTGACGCCCAGCGCTACGATTACGGCCAGGAGGCCGCCGATAATGAAATAGCGGCCTATCTCATTGTAAAGAAGTTGCAGCGCAGTCAGTCCGATTTCGTTCTGCGATAAGGGCATAAGATATACTCGCCCTATCACGTTGGCATTGGAGTCCTGGGTCGGAGATGGTTCGTTTGGCAGTTGGGGTGATGTCAATCCAGGCATGTCTAACAAAGATGGCCCGTCCTGTGCGCCCGTGGCGCCCGGTGGAACTGCTGTACTGGAATTGGGGTTGGCAGGGTCTTTGGGCGGTAAAGTTACGGGTTTGCTGAAAAATTTGTCCAGTTCAGCCTGTGCTATAGATGAGTTAGAGCTTGAATCTTTCGCCGAATCTGTAATCATAGTCCCGGTATTATCGGTTAGCACTATGCGGTAGTTGAACTGCTCACCTACCTCTTTGATGAGCGAGTCTATGCTGTCCCAGTTTTGGTGGATAATGTAGTAGTCCGTGACTACGAACTGTATGCGTCCCATGACCATGTGCTCCACACGGTCGCTGAACTTCTGGATTTGCCCGGTGGTGGTCTGCCAGATCATAAAGAAAACCACCCCGACGGTCAGCAGGATGACCAGCGTAAACGCCACCAAAAGCCGGAATTGGAGGGTATGCCGCATGTTAGACCTCAATGAGCTTATAGCCTGCGCCGTAGACTGTCTTGATATAGGTGGGGTGCTTTGGGTCGGGCTCTATTTTGCGGCGAAGATTGAAAATATGCACATCTATGGCCCGATCGAAGCTCTCGAAATCATAGCCGAAGGCTTTTTCGATCAGGTCCACCCGGTCGAATACTCTCCCGGGCTCCCTCAGAAAAGCGGCCAGTATCTTGAATTCAACCGCGGTCAATGTCAATTGCTTGTCCTTCACGCATACTTCCCGCTTCGGCAGGTTCATAAAGAAATCACCGTACTTGATCTCAGCCGGGCCTCGCTCGGTCGGGAGCCGCCTGAAAATGGCCCGCACCCTGGCGGCCAACTCTCCCGGGCTGAACGGCTTGGTTACATAATCATCGGCGCCCCCGTCCAGACCTGTTAACTTGTCCTCATCACGGGTGCGTGCTGTCAGCATGACTATGGGCACATCGGATTCTGAGCGCAGCCTGCGGCATATCTCGACTCCATTTATCCCGGGAAGCATGACATCCAGCACTACCAGGCTGGGATGGTTCTCCCTGAACACTCGCAGTGCTTCTTCTCCATCATAAGCTGTCAGTACCTTGTGTCCATCACGTTCAAGGTAAAGTTTGACCAGTTCAACGGTTTTGGCGTCGTCATCCACTACCAGGATTGTTTTATTAGTCATAATCACGCCCTTTATACAAATAATATTATCTGAACGTAGCTAATTTCGCTAATCTCTATAATGTTAAAAATTAGCACTGTATTGTTAAGTAAATATTAAGCATCGTTATCGGTAACTATCCCTTGACTTCATGTATTTGATGTGTTAGACTATATCTAATTAAGGGGTGATTACGATGAAAAGTAAACAGACATTATTTACAGCCAAGCATCTAAAGAAGCATTTTCCTAATGACGATGCTTGTTTAGAATGGATAAAGAACCATCGTTATCCTGGCGGTATTACTTGTATGAAATGTATGAAGATCACCAAGCATCACAAGATAAAGAATCGCCCGGTCTATGAATGTGACCGCTGTGGTCATCAAACTAGCCCATTAGCCGGGACCATATTCCATAAGAGTACAACGCCCCTTACAGTATGGTTCGATGCTATTCACGAAATGACTACAACACGAACCGGGTTCTCAGCCAAATCATTACAGCGCAAGCATGGCATGACGTACAAGACAGCCTGGCGTATGTTCAAACAGATACGCACGCTTCTTAATGAGAATGATGGTATCTTAAAGAACGAAGTCGAAGTCGATGAAACCTATATTGGCGGGGTTCATCATGACGGTAGACATGGGCGTGGTGCAGATGGCAAGACTGCGATTGTTGGTATTGCTGAAAGGCAAGGCAAAATTACTACTAAAGTTGTAACTGATACCAGTAGCTATACTGTTATACCTCTTATCAATAAACACGTATTCCCAAAAGCTATTGTTTACACTGACGAATACAAATCATACATACCTATTAGTAAATTTGGATACAAGCACGAAACCGTCAACCACTCTAAGGATGAATGGGTCAACGGTAAATGCCACACGAATACTATTGAGGGCTTTTGGAGCCTAGTTAAGAGGGGAATTGACGGATGCTATCACGCGGTCAGCCCGAAGTATCTTCAGTCCTATTTAAACGAGTATCAGTTTCGCTACAATCACCGTCTGGAAGAATGTCCGATGTTTCTATCGGTGCTAGATCAGATTCGTTAGGCACAGGCTGTGCGGCCTTATCTAAGATCGCAAAGAACTGCGTTTTGGTTATATCTCGTTTAATTACTGGTCGTTGTCCCATATCTTAATTGTTGTCCTCTATAGTAAATCTGTCAACCTTTATTTGCCTAAGCATTGACTATAGGGGAACCTTGTAAAATTATCATGGTACAAATGGTCTAATTTATGACCCAAATGGGTGCAAACTGATCGTAGTCGGTATTTTGGAACTTGACAGGGTTGCCATGGGGTGCTAATCTGATTACTGCGTCTGGGATGAGTCGCCAAGCGTCTTGTCTAAGGGCTTTTAGCCTTAACCCCAGTCGCTTTTTTTTAAGTGGTGCGGAGGTACGTATATGACTAAGATTCCTAACCAGTTATATATATGCTATGTCGATGAATCCGGAACCTCTGAAATCCCTGGAAACACTTCACATTTCATACTTGCTGGATTATCTATACCCATAAATCAATGGAAATACTGCGACTCAATAATTGAGTCGATTAAGAAAAAGTATCAACTTGATAATACGGAGATACACGTTGGATGGATTCTCCGACCATATTCGGAGCAAACTCACATTTCCAATTTTGATAGATTGGATTATTCACAAAGAAGGGTACAAGTAGAACAATTACGAAAAGCTGAACTGTTCAGATTGCAGAAGGCAAAAAAACCAAAATTATACCAACAGACCAAAAAAAATTACCGAAAAACTGATTCCTATATACATCTTACTTTTAAGGAACGATATGAGTTTGTTGAAGCAATAGCACAATGTATCTCCGACTGGAGATTTGCCAGACTTTTTGCGGAATGCGTAGACAAGGTTTATTTTGATCCATCCTTTGGCACACAGACAATAGATGAACAATCATTTGAACAAATTGTTTCTCGATTTGAACACTATCTGCAAAATATTGGAAATGAGAACCCGTGTTGTGGCTTGATAATTCATGACAACAATGAAACTATCGCAAAGAAACATACTGAGTTAATGAAGAAATTTCATCAGCGGGGAACAATGTGGACTAAGGTAAAAAGTATTATTGAAACGCCATTATTTGTAGATAGCCAACTTACTAGTATGATACAAATTGCTGATGTGTGTGCATATGCTATACGAAGATATCTTGAAAATAAAGAGGACAAATTATTTGATTTGATTTTTAAGAGAGCTGACCGAGTAGGGGGAACTATTAGTGTTGGTATACGCCATTTCACAAAACCAGGTTGCACATGTAAGATATGCAGCCCACATAAACAGCCACGTTAAGCCCCGTCTTTCTTATCCCAACGCTTTTAGCCACTTTTTTGACCATTTAGATATTACTTGGGATAGAACTCAAGGGATATATCCGTCCCATCAGTATTTTCTTCATCAAATATTATCCCTTTTTCGGTAAAACGCTTAACACTAATCTGAGGTTTAGGCACAGAAAATATTTTATTCCTTATCCGCTTCAAAGGATTACTTTCACAATCAACCATAATCGGTAATAAAGCATCACGCTTTATAATAATGTCCGTTGGTTTTGTAAACCGAACCGATTGAATAGGGACTGGAGCTTCTAGTAAGTAATCCTTTTTATCGTTAGTATTAAAATGCCATTTTAAGCCACCTGTTTCACCATGCAAAAGACTTACACTACCCACCATACCAATGATAGCGGTGGGGGACCGAGGTTGGTATTCGTCCCTTGCTTTTATTTGTATTTCTTTAATAAAACCCCATACCCAACCAACTATAGCGAGTAACCCTATTGCTCCTAATAATGGGAGCACCCAAAGAATAAAAAAACTAATCCCGTTAGTTTCCATTTGCTTCTCGACTTTCCCTATAATCCAATCTTCCAGCAAACCAGCGGGAAATCTGAATAAGATATAGCCGCCAACGATAATAAATATGCGAGGTAGATACTTTTTGATCACGCCTCATTTTACCACACCTCGCCCGTAAACGATACATGAGGTGCGGGGATACTCGCCTCGTTATCAAAACTGTTGTATGTTCCACCGGCCCCGGCGATTGGTTGTCATATAAGTCATATAAATATAGGAAGGTGCTTCCGATGCACGTGGAAGCACCTTCCTATCAGAACAGAGGAGGAGCCAACTAGCTATCAGCTTAACAGGGAATCATTAACCAATTATTAATATTTTAATTAATAAAAAGCTAATATTTCGCACGTATAGTTATATATAATGAAAAATTTGGAGGTTAATATCTTTTGTTTAAAAATTTTCGAGTAGCGTTTATGTGTATCGCACTGGTAGCCATCCTGTCGGGAATATTGCTGGCAGGTTGCAGTTCCGGCAGCAGCAGCCAGACGACTGCGCCTGCGGCGCAGTCGCAACAGCAGACCACTCAGCCCACACAGCAGCAGACAACCACGTCAGGTCAGAGGTCGTCAGGTCAGGGCCAGGGCCAGCAAAATATGCAGCAGGTAATAACCAAGGCCGCGGCCATACTGGGTGTGTCTGCGACTGACCTTACCAATGCTTTTGATGCTGCCATGAAGTCCAATCGTCCCTCCGGGTTCGACAACAGGACTCGCCCGTCCGGCCAGTCGCCTACCGGTCAATCCGGGTCCGACAACAGGACTCGCCCGTCCGGTCAATCCGGCCAGGGTCAACCATCAGGTTCTTCAGATATGATGACCAGTGTTTACAGCAAAATTGCTACGGCATTAAATCTGAGCGCAGATAAGGTCAAAGCTGCTTTCGAACAAGCACAAAGTGAATTGAAGCAATAGTTTTTCCACGCCGGCCGCTTGCCAGCGAAGGGAGATAATTTCTAGTGGACCGTAATTCGACTAAAAGAATCTCAATGCGCAAGTTGTCGGAAAATGAAATGTGGATCCTAATTGTGACCCTCTGCCGGGACACCCAGCAAAAATCCATAGATGTGGGGTCCCGGCAGCGCCGGCGTGCAATTCTCTTGGCCGACCGTAAGCTCAGAAACAATCGGAAATAAAACGATATATTAAAGGTAGCCCCGAAATGTCATCACGAGGAGCGAAGCGACGTGGTGATCTCCTGTGTAATCTGCAACCTTATAGTAGATTGCCACGGCCACTACGTGGCCGCGCAATGACATAACCGGGAAAGTCACCCATCCGATGCCTTACAAGAATACAAAAGTGTAACCGATGCACTCGGTCTTTACAGGTAACCTTGAATTTATAGTGAATATAATAATACAATCTTACGGTTCGTAAAGTCCGGTAATTTGAGGAAAGACATGGAATGCAAAAAGCCCAAAGATCCTAAGGAATATAAAGCTATAGACAGTAAAACCCGGACAAACCGCTCGGAATCGGCGGGTGATGATATTTACCGGACTTTGATTGAAAGCCTGCCGCAGAAGATATTTTATAAAAACAAAGACCTGGTTTATATCTCATGTAATGATAATTTTGCAGCGGATTTTAAAATCAGTGCAGACAGTATATTCGGTAAAACCGATTATGATTTATACACCAGGGAAAGGGCGGACAGACACCGTGCTGAGGACTTAAGGGTCATGTCCACGGGGAAGACAGAAAGCACAGAGGAATATTATATAAAGGATGGGTGGGGATACTATATCCAGACCATAATAACTCCTGTCAGGGATTACGGCGGAATAATGATAGGCGTAATGGGCATTTTCTGGGATATCACCGACCACAAGTTAGCCGAATTGAAGCTTGATAAATTCCGTAAGGACCTTGAAAGCCAGGTGAAGGAGCGCACTGCGCAATTGGCCGAAATAAATGCTAAGCTCGAAGCTGAAATAGAGGAGCGCAAATTGGCGCAGGAAGCACTGGCCGAGTCTGAAGAAAGATACAGGGGACTGGTGGAGAATATTGACGATATCATATATACCCTGGATACCAGCGGTAATGTAACTTATATAAGCCCGGCAGTCGAACGGATGGGTACATATAAAGTCCATGAATTAATAGGACAGCCCTTTACCCAATTTATTTATCCGGATGATCTGCCTGAATTGCAGAAAAGGTATGTTGATTTATTGTTAGGCCGAATGGAACCCTGGGAGTGCCGCATGCTGGATAAGGACGGCAAAATCCGGTTCGTCCGCACATCCAGCCGGGCCATTATAAAAGACGGCAAGATTGCAGGCACTAACGGCTTGCTGATCGATATTACCGAAAATAAGAAGCTGGAGCGGGAGCTGGCGGATATGGCCGCTCATGATTTTTTAACGGGATTGCCCAACCGTGCCCTGCTCAACGACCGGTTAAGCCTGGCTATGGCCCAGGCCCCGCGAAAGAATAAGAAGCTAGCTGTTCTGGTAATGGACCTTGACCACTTCAAGAGGATTAACGATGAATACGGTCATCTGACCGGGGATAAGCTGCTTCAAAATGTTGCCCGCCGACTGAGGGGCGTAATCCGCAAGGGCGATACGGCTGCCCGCCTTGGCGGAGATGAATTTGTGTTATTGCTGCCGGACTTGAACGAAGTTGAGGAAGCTATGGAAGTGGCGCGAAGGACGCTCGATGCAGTTGCAGAACCAATTGTGCTGGATGATATTGTGCTGCATGTCACTATCAGCATCGGTGTAGCGGTCTGCTCTGCAAATGACAGGGATGGGGAAGCCCTGTTAAAGAAAGCGGATGCAGCTATGTACGGGGTCAAAAATGCAAGCCGCAATGGATGCGCCCTCTTTTCGGATACGGCGGGTGACAACCCCATTGTAGTAATCGAAGCTTGAATGGCTTTATTCAAGCCCTCCGGCCTCGACGGTTGTCACAGTTTTCGTAACTGACCGGCCAGTTTAATTGTTCTTTCCTGCCGTATTGCCTTCTGCCGGCAACTTGGCGGTTTTTACCACGCTCAGGAAAGTAAAAGCGATCATGGTAAAGATGGCAACCAGGCCGCAGGTGATGATGATATCCTGTATGTGCCATAGTGCACCGGTTGCGTCAATAACGGTGTCATCTGCCCGTGGAATCAAGGCTGATAGTACGGCTGTCAAACCGGTTATACCATAAAATATTGCCGCCTGTAGCCAGTATCCCTTTGACATCTCCGGCTTTACCCGGGCGTATACATTGGGGCGGCTTTTCAGGTACAGCGCAAATAATTGGAAGAATACATAGACGGTAAAAAACCAGCCGATAAAATTGCTGAAGGGGACGCCATAGTAGCTTCCGCCTTGCTGCCAGATCCAGGAATGTAAGATAGTCGAAGCGATCGGGTCAAACGTCAGGTCCCAGGAGACCATGAGGAAGCCGGCAAGCAGCGGGACAGTGTAGGTGAAATGGCCGGCCATCCGCTGCTCAACATTTCCAAGGATCACCCTGGCAAGCATCCAGGATAAATATCCCATTCCAAAGTAGGCCAGGCTGATCGATACCGGCACCAGGAATAATTTTGCCCCCAGATAATCGGTATAGTAGTAGTGTCCGAATGGAAAACCGGTCAGGATGCTGCAATTTTCCAGTACGTTGCTTACTACAAGCGTAATCGCCAGGAACACCAGTATGTCCCTGAAGCGGTAGTTGCATACGCCGTGGATTAAGGCAAACACGAATGGAAGGCCGGAAAGTACGAAAGCCGCACCCGGCAGCGCTTGTGGGAAAAAGCACAGGGCTATTCTATAAACGACGAAAACTGCCAGGATTACCCACAGCAGGATATTTATTTGCTTCTTTGTCATCTAATAACTCCTGTGAGCCGCCAAATTTTAATTGGGTGGAATTGACCTGTGTATGACCGCAGGTCAAACATGTGTGGTGACATTTCCATAGGCAGGATAGCTGCCGGGTGAGTTTATCACCACGGATTGAGGTGCGGTCATTAATAAGTTATTCAAGTGGGGTGAGCGTCAGTAATTTCTTGGTTATATCAGGATATTTAGCTATAAATTGAAGCTCTTCTTCTGTCAGCGGTGTCTGGGCTTCCACATTTGCGTATCTGACCAGTTCGAGTATCTTTCGTGCCTCGCTGGCATTGGCAAACGAGACCTCCATTTTACCCATTAAATGGCTGAAACCGGATATGCCGCTGTACTCGCCGGAACAGATCATACGGCCTGTTTCAACCAGCTCAGGTTCCCCACGGCCAAGTTCCGCGTAGTTATAAAGCTCATAGTTCTCAGGGTCTTTCAACACCCCGTCGGCATGGATGCCGGACGCATGCGCAAAAGCATTATCTCCAACGCCCGGCTGGCTAATGGGTATCGGCACGCCGAAGGCAAAGCTGGCGTACTTGGCCAGTTTATAGGCCTTATTCAGAGCGACCTTCCGCCCCAGTTCATATTTACCGGCGAATCCGCTGGATTTTGTCAGGGCCAGTACGCATGACAAGAGGTCGGCGTTTCCCGCCCGTTCTCCAATTCCGTTCACCGTAGTGTTGATATAGGCGTCCTGCCCGGCATCGATGGTAGCCTTGGCACCTGCTATGGAGTTGGCCACTGCCATCCCCAGGTCGCCATGGCAGTGTATCTCAACCGGTATGGCCGCTTCAGTAGCTACTTTGCCGATTGTCTCATATATTGTAAACGGGTCGTCGAATCCCAGTGTATCGCAGTAGCGGAACCTGGAGGCGCCCGCTTCCTTTGCTTCCCTCGCAAAGTCAATCAGGAAAGTAACGCTGGTCCTGGAGGCGTCCTCGGCATTTACCCCAATGGATTTACATCCCAATTTTTGGGCAATCTTTACTGCATCGACCATTTGCTCCAGTACATCTATGCGTGATTTTCTTCCCTTGAATTTCCCCTGGATCATCTGGTCGGACGTGGAGATGGATATGTTCAGGTATTGGATCTCGGGCACCATCTCAAATGTTCTTTCTACATCTTCTGTGGTTGCCCTGATCCACCCGCTCAGGCGTATAGGCTTAAGTACTCCCTTGCGCGCAAGCTCAAGGTTGGCGCGCAGGTAGTTGGTCTCATGTGAAGTGGTGGGAAAACCGAACTCAGATTGAAATACTCCAAACTCATTAAGGTAAATATTAATCATGGTTTTCTGGAGCTTGGAGAGGCTCAACCTGGCAGTCTGGACACCGTCCCGGTTGGTTACATCAATAAAATATACTTTTGCCATTTTTATGTCTACCGGGGAAGGTTCGATTAGATATTATAGCATCCCTGCTATGATGTAGCTACTGTGGCCGGCAATTTCTTAAATAGTAAAAACCCCGGCCTGTCAGGCCGTCCGTATCACTGTTTTCACCAGAGTCCGGGAAGATGCCCGGGCGCGTCAAGAAATGGGCTTTAGTACGATTATTTTGCTGTCGCTGCTTTCCTGAACAAACAGGCCATCGGTGTAGGCAGGGACTTTATCAACCCAGTCATCGTATATGGCCAGGACCCCTGCCGGTTTAAGTACCCTGTGTAGTTCCTCCATCACCTGGCGCTTTTGCATGATTTCATGAAAAACATCACACATCCAGATTACATCCATGCTCCCGTCATCAAGGTTTATCTTTTCGTCCGAAAGCATGGTTATGATGTTGGCCAGTCCTGCCTTGTGCGCCCTCTTTTTCACTATATCCAGTTGGCGCGGAAAGCAGTCAAGTGCGTATACCGTTCCAGAGTTTTGCACAATTTTTGCTGCAGGAAGTGAAAAACAGCCCGTGCCGCAACCAAAATCGAGGAAGGATTGTCCAGGTTTTACCAGTCCCAACTTATCCCAGTATTTGCGTATTTGCGGTCCGGAATAGGCGCTCCTCCAGACCGGCCACCAGTAAACCCAGAGCGCGTAGTGCGCCCTGTAAAACGGGTTTAAATTCTCTTCCGCAAAGCTCTCAATGCTATTGAACATCGCCTGTTACCTGCGGCTGGCCAGCAGTATGATCAATATTATTATGACTATGAGGAAGCCCGCGCCAATCAGCCACACAAACATCGGTATGGTTTCAGTTTGCGGAGAAGGTCCCGATTTGCTGCCTGAAGTGACGAAGGATGATGCCGGACTATAAACGGAGCGGCTGCCTGCCGTGGGGTTTAGGGCTACAGCACGGTAGTAATAGGTCCTGCCCGGCGCCAGGCCTGTTATTGTGGACCTGAACTGGCCAGGGTAATCCAGGGTCTGCTGTTCCGTGGAGTTGCCGTAATCTGCTGTTGTGCCGTATTCGAACCATACCTGTGCTCTTGAAGTATTGCCCAGGCTTCCGAGCGTGCCGTTAAGTACGGCCGTGGAGCCTGAAATGTCTGTGGCAGGGGCAGCAGAGACCCCTATATTGGAGTTGCCTACCGTAGTGAAGACTTGCTGCACACCGTAGACTTTGGTACCGTCCGGGGCTTGTGCCACAGCCTGGAAATAGTAGTCCGTGCCGGATGTGAGACCGGTGACCTGGGCGGATACGCCCTGTATAGATGAGATCGTCTGGTAAGCTGTTATATTGCCGGCATCGGGTGTATTGCCCCATTTGAACCAGACTTGTACGGAGGGTAGTGTACCGATGGAGTTGACGTAAGCGTTAAATGTCACTGCATTGGTGCTGACAGAGCTGGCCGCATCGGTGGAAATGGAAACAGGTGAAGCTGAACCCGTGCGGAAAACACTGGATGATCCGTACACGTTAACCCCGTTGGCGAAAGCAGCGGCGCGGTAATAAT
>Ga0182011_10004624_pt1 | contig 10989 bp, 19 predicted proteins | sample 711E1DmetaG_FD_120481 | JGI IMG/M metagenome (GOLD analysis project Ga0182011, IMG submission 120481) | Permafrost microbial communities from Stordalen Mire, Sweden - 711E1D metaG | ecosystem: Environmental > Terrestrial > Soil > Wetlands > Permafrost | place: Sweden: Stordalen | collected... | reverse complement strand
GACCCGCGATTTACGGCACGCATCGGCATTTTTCTCACCGAGACGGGCGACGACTGGCGCACCCTGTGCGACAACCTGGAGCGGCTGACACCGAAAAAGCGAAAGTAGTGGCGGGTCTCGCCACCGAACTAGCGGCGTAACGAGCCGTAACGACTAGCGTTTCCGCCGATGCATCTTGCCAGTTACCCCCACGGTTACCCCCAGACTCTCGCCCCTTGCCCCCTGCCACGTGAAAGTGATTCCGCTCAATCGCGCACGGGCCGAGTAGGGCGCCGGGGGACCCTGCCGAGGGAAGGCCAAACCGCCTCGCTGCGCCCTTAGCGGGTGGGGACCGCGAAGGGTTACACTGGGCCCATGACAGACGAAAGCGGTTCACGGGCCGTCGCGATGTACTTCGAGGGCACGAAGCGGGGCGAATGGCACCTCGACGTCGTTAACCCTAAAGGCCTTGGAGAGAAGATTGGCGAACACGTCCTCCGCGCGTTCATGCCATGCTTTGTCGGCGTCGATCGAGTCGTCTCGCTGAACCAGGTGTTCTGGCGCACGATGGAGGAGCTGAAGGGTCCCGAGAATGCGCACGCACTAGGCCGAGACTCTTGGGTTTTGGTGATGCTTATTGCCGGCACCATGTATGAACTCGGGACTGCGCTGGACAGGTTGGCGAACGAAGAGCTGTCGATAGCGGGGGCCCGATCCAGAGTGCGAACGTGCTGTAGCTGGGGGGATATTGACGGGATCCGCAAGCGTTGGAGTACCGGGAACGCGCTCGCTTCCATGGTGAGGAACGAGATTGCCCACCATCTAGGAAATCCAGAGACGTACGAAAAAGGGCTTCGGTTGGCCTGCGAGAAGCCCACGCTGCGTCTCTATTCCTCCGATGGCCCGAACGAACGTCAGGGCTCCTATGAAGGCGCTGGAGAGGTGCTCCGACTCGGGCTTGGGAAGGAGTCCGGAGAGTACGAGAAGTTCGTCGACCAAATGGGCGATGACGTGAACAAGATTCATCCAGCTTTGCTTACGCTCTTCAGGGAGGTTGCTGGGAGGGCGAGCATTCCCATCGAAGACCGGCGGCGGTGACCAGGTGCGGGAACTGCCAACACTCAGCGATGGCAGCCGGGGTCACTGATCACGTGTGGGAGGTTGGGGAGATTGAGGAGCCGCCGGGGTGGTGCCAGGCAGAGGTGAAGCGGCAATCGGGGATACAAAGCGATCCGATTGACGGGCCGGCCTCCACGCTGCGTATGTGTAGAGGGCAGTGGAAACTGCGAGTGCAAACGTAAGGGCCACCATTGCCCATGTCTGCACCCTCTGCACGCGGCGGTTCTTTTCCTGCGATTCCCGATCCCTGGCGGCAGCGTCGGTGTACCGTTCCACGGCGTCCAGAAGCACGGCTACAACGGCCTCCGCGTATTGGATTGAGACTTCCACCCATTTGACAACCTTGGCGTCGAGAAAGCCCGGATATTCTCCTTTTCGAATTCTTTCGCTGATTTCCTTGACGTGCTTCTGCAGTTCCTCGGTCGATGCTCCCATGACCGCATCCTCGCGCTGTTCGCAAGGGGGTCAAGTTCGGACATCGCCCACCCCCTGACCCTTCGCCTTTGCGATCTGGCGCTTCAATGCTCGCAAGGTTGCCGAAAGCATCTTCACGTCCGCCGTGGTGCCGTTCTCGCGGGCCGCGCGGAATCGCTCGCGGATCATTCCTTCGAGCGCTGATTTCCTCGACTCAAGCAGCGCCCGCATCTTCGTTGGGGCTGGTGCGGGCGCTGCTACGTGGATGCAGGCGGGCTCGAAGTGCCTCACGGTTTAGCCTCGCAGGTCAGCGCCGCAACTGCCGCGGCCACTGCACGGCCGAATTCCGCGGCGTGCGCGGCTTCAATGGTGAGGCCCGGGTTTTGTTTGTTTGGCCACCAGGCGCCGTTGCCGTCCTTGTGCCAGAAGCGAATGCAAATCCGCGCATCGTCGACATGCCCGCGCGGGTTGCGGCGTGCGGGTTGAGTTGTTATTCGCAGTTCGTTGACAGCAGCGGAAATTGTCCCGTGCAGTCGATGATTGCCGGCCGGTCCAAAGTCGCGTGGTCCCGGCGGGGGATCCGAAATGTGGGGCGGTAGATGGGACTCGTCGCGCATCCCGAAAAATTCCAGCCGCTGTGCTGTGGTTGGGTCGCTCATGGGTCGTCCCTCAGATTCCTGGCAAGCCGCTCCACCACTCAACGCCGACCGGACACGGCACGCCGCCTTCCTTCACCACCTGCGCGGCCAACGTGCGAAAGGACGCGCTTGCTTGCGGCGCACTCTTCTGGGTCGCGAGCGACAAGGCAATCAGCAAGCGCGCGGACTCGCTCAACTGCCGCCAGGCATCGACACGCCAACGGAGGGCATCGTTCGCCGCAGTCGCTTGCGCCTGGCGGATCGCGTTCGCGTGCGCGAGCAAGCCATCCTCGCCGCTGTGATCGGGTTGTGGTTCGGGCGCTGGGTTCCCGAGAAAGCCGTCCGCGCTTTTCGATTCGAGCCTTCGGCCGAACATCAACGGCCATCCTTGCTCGTGGATTTGACCCGTTTGGGATGGGTGAGACGGTGACAATACGCGTCGTAGCCCGTCAAGGCCGCGCCGTTTTCGTCAACGGGTTCCGCCTCGGCGGGCGTGCTCTCGGGCGTGCGATGGGTGAGGTTGGAGCAATAAGCGTCGTAACCGCTTGGCTCGGTTTCGGTTTCGGTTTCGTCGTGAATGGTTCGAGTGATCATGGGTCAATTCCTTTCGTCGTGGGTTTACTTGTCTCGCCGTGCCGCCGCTTCGTGTGCGTCTTGCAAAAAGCGCGCGGCTTCCTCGGCGAGGTTTCGCCCACCCCGGGCAAGGGCGTCGGCTGGCAACTTGGTGACTTTTTCGAGCGCCTGTTTGATCGTCTCGCGTTCCGCTTGGTCTTTACTGTTGTCGGTGGTCATGATGTCCTTTCAGTTGGTTTCGGTGCGGGTTTCGGAAACTTGTGCAATCTGCACGCGTAGTCGCGCCGTGATCGGATCGATGGTTCCCGATGCCGGCAGCCAGGCACGCGCGCGTGCTCGCACGTCAGCAATGGGCTGTCCCGGTACGCCGGCGGGAAAGGCGCGGGCGATGGCCTCAGCGCCGATAGCATCGATCAACGTCTGGTAGTCTTTGGGCCCCTCTCTTTCTGCTGCAGCATGGGTGCAGACCTGGATCGTGAAGTCGCGGGCCGGTCCCTCGGGCTGCGCTGCGATGCACGCCAAGCGTTCGGCGTTCCGCTCGGGTGCGCCGTCGCTGGAAGTGAGCGCCGGCATCGACGCCGCCAGTTTGGCCAGGCGGTCGCGGATCGACGTGAACGCCCTCATGGTGTCACCATTCCGTCGATAAGTTGGCGGATGTCCTCGGTGGACGGCTGGCCGTTTTCGATTCGGTAGACAACGACCGCGACCGCGCCCACGCGTCGGACGTAAGGCCACGGGCCGTCGTAGTCCGGGCCTCGGTGGTTCTCGGGCAGCAAGACCACCGCCGCGGGCGGCTGGTTCTCTTCTTCGCGGGCTTCCAGTAGTTGATCGATTCGTGTTCGGATTCCTGCCAGTGACCGCATTGCTAGTTCCTCCTGAATTGGCCGGGCTTGCCGGGTTGTTGCCCTTGCTGCGCCTCGAGGCGTTCCACTCTTTCGAGCACGTCGTCGATCTTCAGCGACTGGATCGAAAGGTCCAATATGGCTTTGCACGCGGTCACGCGCGGGCCGTCGCCGGTTCCCCCGCTTTCCGCAACTTCCGTCAGCGACTTGGCCGCCGTGGATGCTGACTGTGCCAGGGTCCGCACCCCACATTCGACCGACTCCCGGGCGCGCTTGCGAAGGGCCGCGCGGATGTCTCCTCGGTCGTCCAGGACTCTCGCCGTCGAGTACGGATAGGGCGGGCGCGCTGCCGCTGCGCTGGCCTTGATCGTCTGTCCCGCGGCTCGCGCCTCGATGTACGCCAGCTCGCGGGCGTTGAAGACGTCGTCGCCCTCTGGCGATACCTGGCGATCTGACGAAGCCTCGCCCGACGCCGCGAGCGGCACCACCGCCAACGCGGGCGGTGCTGGCGGTGCTGGCGGTGTGGTGGTCTTACTCATGTCACCTCGTCGAGCAAGAGATCGCCCCTCGTCGCCGCTTCGTCGCCCACGGTAGGAGATGCCGTGGGCAGACACGACGCAACACCGCGTCGGCCGTGGATTGCCACAGCGATGGCGACGGGAGACGAAATCTTGAAATTCATAGCCTCGCACTCCGATGCGGGCCGCGCACCCACAGTTCGAGCTGGGCTCGCTGGCTTGCAGTCGGCGGCATGGGTTTCGATTCGACGGTGCGGCGAATCTCGCGCGCGCAAGGCGAGCAAATCAGCGAGCCGTTTACAAAGTGCGCCTCGGTCCACAGGGTCGTGCCACAGGTTGAGCAGGGCTCGCGGCTCGCGGTGGCGGTGGTCTCAGACATGGGGAGCCTCCAGCTTCCGCAATTGCGGAAGGTCAAGCTGGCGGCCGGGGGATGCCTCCAGCCGTGCGTGGTCGAGCGCGGCCAGGCCGTCGAGCGTGGCCTTTTCCCACGTACCGAGCGCGGCCAGGAAAGCGCTCATGTCGGCGTCTGCCGTGTTCTCGAAGGTGCTGGCCTCGCGCTCTGCCGCCTGTTCGAGGAATGCGATGTTTTGCGCCAAGTCTGGAAAACGGGCCTGTAACTCGACGCGGGCAACGTCCAGGCCCGCCGGGAAGGCGAGCGTGAGCCAGCTTCTCGCGGCTCGCCAAGTGGCTTCGGTATCGTGATGCCGATGGGGGAATTTGGGGGTCAGCACGGCATTTGTGCGGGTAACTTCCGGGGTAACTCCCGCTAACGCACCGGCTGAAGTGCAAGCCCCACGCGGGGTTAGGTGCTCAGTTCGGTTGCTAGGCGGGCAATCCAACTGCTGCGGGACGGTGTTTTCACGCATCTCGCCGCGCTCCCTTCGGTGGGCTGTTCAGTGGCGCGGGCCTCAGACACCGCCGGCAAAACCGCCCGGTGTCCGTCGTGACCATGATGGTGGCGTCCGTCCGGCCGCAGTCGGAGCACCTGTCAGTGCTGGCCGTGACCAGTGCGATGGCCTCGCGCCATGCCGCCTCCCACGTACGCAGGTAGGCAAGAAACGCCGAGGAGTCCACGTCGTCGCCACGCTGGAAGGCCAGTGCCGATGCGTCCGCGGCATACTCGGCGCGTTCAATGGACGTCGCCAGGGAGGGATGCTCACGCGAGACGATCAGCCACAGGTCGCCAAGTAGTGAGTCAGGATACATGCCGGACAACCGCACGAAGGCTTGGCCGTAGAAGGCCCTTATCTCGGCGACGCGGCCAGCACGTAGCAGGTCCAGTACCTCCTGCTTGTTCTCCACCATGGCGGCTTTCAATTCCGGCGTCAGGCGCGCCGCTGGCTTGAAGCGGATCTTGTCGCCACAAGGTCGCAGCGTGAGCCCGGCCGCGGTGGCCTGCGCCAGGATGGAGAGGGCCGTCACGAAACTTCCCCCTCGCCGTCGCCAGGGTCTGGCCCATCATCTGAGCCCTGTGACTGTGTGACGGTGGTGACTGTCCTACCCCCTATATCTATATTCTGAACTTGTTCGTTACACGCGTAGCGGGATACCAGAGTCACGGGAGTCACACAGTCACGGCTCGGCAGTCTCGATCCGGTCGCGCGGAGCAGCCACGACACACCGCCGCGCCCGTGCGGCCCGGCATCTATGTACTGTGCGCCCACGACTCGACGCCGGACGCCCCGCAGCCTGTTCCCCAGCGCGCGGGAGACGGGTAGAAGATCCGCGCCTCGGGGTGGGCACCACTCGCAGAGCGCCGCGCGCCATGGCGTACCGGGTGTCGCGGCGGCCAATAACTCGGCGACGGTGGCGGGCGCGTCCGGGGCCGCTGGCCACGTCGCGAGCAGTCCCGCCAGGGCGTCCGCGCGCGGGTCGCACGCCCGAATTTCGCCGACGGTGGCGCACGGGTCAGCCATGCCGGCCCACACCACGGCCGAGCGCACGAGATCCGACCATGCCGTGTAGGAGCCCATCGGGGTGAGCCTCTGGTCTGGCCTGCCAGCTACCACATAGGCACGCGGGATCGTGAGCGCGGCGGACAGTAGCTCGGCGCGGACATCGCGCACATGATCGAGTAGTCGCGGGTGCCGCCAGCCCGTGCGCTCCTCCGGACGCTCCATCATGGGCTCTAGGCGCACGAGTAGGGCGCGCCGGATGAGATCCGCGCCGATGACTAGCCCGTTGCCGGTGGCCCACCACACCGTGCGCATGGGCAGCTCTGCCGTCATCGCAGACGATCCGAGCACCCGATCGCGCCAGGTCGTGCCCGTCAACGCAGCGTCGAGCGACGGGCACCCGATCGTGCCCACGACATTGTCCAGTAGGGCGAGGGGATCGCCAGCGAGCGCGATCGCAGTGATCCGTTTGCGCATCTCTGCATCGTCGGCCACGAATGTGGTGCGCGCCGCCGGGCGCCCGGTGGTGATCATGGCCGATGCATCGACCATGAGGGTCTTGCCGGCGCCGGGCACGGACGCGTCGATGATAATCATCGGAGCGGGACCGTCGATCGCCGGGCGCACGGTAGCGGTGAGCACGCCCGCGAGCCATGCGCTACGGCCGGCTTCACTCGCAAGCGGAAAATCTCCGATGATGTCGGCTAGCTCGGCCACCGCCGCGATCGCCTGGTCGCGCGTCGGGTGATCCGGGATTGTTACTCGCACGCCCGGCGCCAGGTAGATCCCAGTCGCGGGATCATATCCCGGCTCAGTGAGGATCGTGCCGTCGGGGCGCATCGTCGGCGCCTCGGCCACAGCGATCAGTGGGCGCAGCGCCGGCCAGTGGCCACGGGACACGACAGCCCTCACCGCCCATAGCGGCGGATGGGCCTCGACGAGCGACTCACCGTCGCGGCCGGTCGACATCCACTGAGCGTAGGTAGATAGCAGCTCGCGCACGCGGGGCTCGGGCGATCGGTGTATCCGCACGAGTGGGCCAGCGCGGGTCACCCCGCGGGTGGCCGGTGTGTCGGTCACGATCTCTACGACCTCGGGGCCTCTGACGTACACCTCCGGTGCGATGGCCAGCGCTGCGATCGCCTCATCGACGACCCTGGACTCATCCGTCCCCACCTCGATCTCCGGGCGTAGGCGGCGCACGGTCGCCTCGGCTGGCGCTGGCGTCCACACTGGCGCAGCAGCTACCAGCGCAAGGAACTGTTCGCGCGTGCCGCCCGCCTCGATGAACTGCACAACGTCGTCACCTTGGTTCTTCAGGGGCAGGCGCACGACCTTGATCGACTTGGCGACGCTCACAATTGCTGGTGCAACCGTCGCGGCGTGTTTCTCGCCGGGTTCGTCGTGGTCGGGAATGATGATGATGTCCCGGCCCTTCACGGCCTTTTGAAAGGCCGGCGTCTTCCACAGATTCGATCCGCCAGTGCCGCCAGGATTGCACGTGGCAATAACGCCTAGCTTGTCTCGGGCTAGGTCAACTTTGCGTTCGCCCTCAAAGATGCAGATGGGCGCCGATGGGTCAGCCTCCAACAGTTCAGGCCAACGGTAAGGGATGCGTTCGACGTCCTTCAGGTTGGCGATCCATTTTCCATTTCCGTCCGGGCGGAAGAGTAGGAAGGTCTTCTCAGTTGAGCCAGGAAACTGAAAGCGGCACGCCTTGTAAGCGGTCTTGCCGTGGGTCAACTCATAGAGGAATGTGGCAACACACGGGCCAAGCTCTTTCTGCTTGCGCTTCTCTGGTTTCGGCGGGAAGAAATCGCGCTCCGGTAGTCCTAGTCCCTTGGCCATGTCCTCGAAGGAGCAGTTTCTTGACCTGCACTTGATAACGACTGTTCCGTCGTCCATTTCGCGGATATGGCACGACGGGTGCTCGTCAGGATGGCCGGGGGCGGGGCAGTTCGTGACAAATTCACCGCCAACGCGTTTGACTTCGGCGTGCGCCTCTGCTGCGGCCAGGACTGTCTTGATCGGGGTCATCGCCTTGCCTCCGGCGCCGGTCGCTCGGCGATTCGTGCGCGCACCCACCCGTCGATCACGTCGGACGGCCAGGCGACGCATCGGCGCCCTAGCTTGATCGGCGGTGGGAACGTGCCGAGCTTGATGCCGTCGTAGATCGCCGTCCGTTGCAGTCCGACCCGCGCTTTGACTTGCGGCAGGCGCAGCAAACATAGGGGTGCGGTCTCGGCGGTCATGGGCGGGCCTCCGGCTGCGTAGCCAGCGCTAGCCGCAGCGCCACCGCCGAGCCGTGCAGGATGGGCCGGCCCGCCAGGACGGCGCGCAGGGTGCGCTCTGACGCCCGCAACTCGACGCCGGTGCGGCGCCAGCCCGCGCGGTAAATGTACGCCCGGAGTGCTGCGGCCGTCGACGGGTCTACTATCTCGCCCCGGAGCCGGGCATCCGGGGTCTGCATGCGTGTCTGCGAGTGCATACCTAGGTGGTACGCGATCCCCGCGGACGCCGCCGCGACGTGGACCTAACCTGTCACCCGCGCAGTGAGATACCCTTTAAGCACCTCTGGCCGCCGTGCCTTCTCGCTCGGCGGACTCCGGAAGACTTCAGCAATTCCAGCGTAAATGCCGTTGCAGAAAACGGTTCCTCGCCCCTCGTGATTCTCGGGTTCACCCTGCACCACTGTAGATAGGCCGCGTATAGCTCTCCGACCAACACTTCGCCCGAAAACTTGCAACACTGGCTTACAAACTCGGCCAAGTGGCGGCGCCGCTCGTCTTCGGCCGCTCTCCTCTTCATCATGTCGTGGGCCTCAGCAGAGGGAATTCCCAGCGCCTCAAGACCTAGGATCACCAGATCTTCGCCGTCAACGTCGACTGGACGCTCGCGCCGCAAGTCGCGGAACAGCAGTGCGTCCAGCTTGCGTGTGAACCTGTTGACAATCTCCTTGCCACCGGGGGCGGCGAGTTGCATGCGTAGTCGGTAACGTCGCGGCTCTGCGAAACGGTCGGCAATCTCTTCGAGGAACAGGCCAGGGTGCTTTTCCAGAAAGAGCTGCTTTGGGCTCGCCGTACCGACCCGGGCGGCATCACACAACGCCGCGCGCTCCTCTGGGCTGGGCACCCCGGCGCTCGCGTCCCCGCCGTGCCCGGCTTTCCGCCTCACCGGGTGCTCGAGCGTGTAGACGTAAGCCTCGCGACCGGTCAGACCAAGTTGCTTCGCCGTGGGCGGTGGAGTCTCTGCCACCTCGGCCCGGTCGGGCGGGGCCTCGATGAAAGTCAGGGTTCCCGGAACGGCGGAAGGTCTCTCGGCAAGCGCCAGCATGTGGGCGTTGAGCCAATCGCTGGGCTGCGCTCGCGTCCGCGGGGCCTTCGCGCCTTGCCGGGATGTCTGTGTCGTCCGGGCCGCCTTCGCCCGTCCTGGTGAGGCTTCGTTCGTTCTGTGTGGGCCGCCGCGCCTCACTTCGCACCCGTCCCTGGCATTGGCTGCACGACCGGCAAAGTGAAGTCCCCCGCGGCAAGCACGCCGAGGTAGTCGGCCCATCGTTGCATCATCGCCTTGCGCTCGGGCAGGAAGGAGGTGCGGTTGTAGGCCGTTCCCAACGCGTCGCGGACTGCGTGGGCAAGCTGCGCCTCGATCAGGTCGACGCGGAAGCCGAGAACCTCGTCAAGCAAGGTGCGGGCGGTCGCGCGGAAGCCGTGGCCACTCGCCGTCGTCTTGTCGATGCCCATGCGGCGAAGCGCAGCGTTGACTGCGGCGTCGGACATCGGCCGATCTCTGCTCCGCTGGGACGGGAACACGAAGACGCACAAGCCGGTCAACGGGCGCAGGTCGCGCAAAATGGCGACCGCCTGCTTGGCCAGGGGCACGATGTGCGCCTGCCGCGTCTTGCTGGTGGTGAACCTCCACTCGGCCTTTACCAAGTCAATATCGGCCCACCTGGCCGCGCGCAACTCGCCTGGCCTCACGAAAAGCAGGAGCGCCAACCTCAACGCTGCCGCGACCACGGGCGTCCCCTCCTGGTAGCCCCAGATGACCCGCAACAACTCCGCCAGCTTCGCAGGCTCGGTCACGGCCGCCATGTGCTTGGCCTTCGATGCCGGCAGAGCTCCACGCAGGTCTGCTGTAGGGTCCCGTTCAGCGCGCCCGGTGGCGATGGCGAATCTGAATACCATCCCCAGGTGCGTGCGCACGCGGTGTGCAGTTTCTAGGCGCCCTCGCCCTTCGATGCGCCGTAGTACGGCCAAGACCTCGGGCGGGGTGATTTCAGCGATAGGTCGCGAACCGATCCAAGGATAGACGTCTTTCCCTAGGCGCCCCTTCACACCCCGGGTGTGCGATGGTGCCCAAGTGCCCTCGAACCTCGCCAGCCACTCCTCGGCGATGTTCTTGAGGGTGTTGGTCGCCGAGGTGGCTCGGGACGCTTTCAGCACTTTGCGGTGCGCGCTTGGGTCGATGCCGTCGTGTAGCAGCTTGCGTGCTTCGTCTCGCTTCGTGCGTGCCTCGGCTAGGGTCACTTCGGGATACACGCCGAGTGAGAGCAGCTTCTCCTTCTCGGCGAAACGATACTTGAGCCGCCACCACTTGCCACCGGCTGGCGCGATCTCCAGGTACATCCCAGCGGTGTCATAGAGGCGCATCCGCTTTCCCGTCGGTTTCGTTTTCTTGCACGCGGTGTCGGTTAGCATGGTGGGGGCATCTCCTTTTCGACCCAGAAACCCCCGTCAGTGGGGGTAACTCGACTTCGGTCCCGTGAGTTACCCCCAAGGCTACCCCCACATGTTGGCGGCTGTCAACGAATGCAACCGGACGCTGGCGGCGTCAAATCCGCGCTAACTTGCTGATTTCGCTAGGTGTCGCGGACTCTCGCGGACTGCTGTGGAACCTGTATTTGTGGCGGGTCTCGGACTCGAACCGAGGGCCCGGCGCGTATGAAACGCCTGCTCTAACCAACTGAGCTAACCCGCCGATTATCTGATGCGTCGCTCTCCCGTCTGCCGAG
>Ga0182011_10004623_pt1 | contig 10989 bp, 9 predicted proteins | sample 711E1DmetaG_FD_120481 | JGI IMG/M metagenome (GOLD analysis project Ga0182011, IMG submission 120481) | Permafrost microbial communities from Stordalen Mire, Sweden - 711E1D metaG | ecosystem: Environmental > Terrestrial > Soil > Wetlands > Permafrost | place: Sweden: Stordalen | collected... | reverse complement strand
TTCCACGCGCTTGGGATCCACCAGGATCAGGCGCAGGTCGTCGGGCGTGTTGTGCAGCAGGAAGCAGGTCAGGATGGAATTGACGCACACCGACTTGCCCGAGCCGGTCGTCCCGGCAATGAGCAGATGCGGCATGGCCTCCAAATTGGCCACCTTGGGATGGCCGGCCACATCCTTGCCGAGCGCAAAGCGCAGCGAGGCCTTGTTGCGGGCAAAGACCTCGCTCTCCACCACTTCCCGCAGGGCCACCAGCGCCATCTCTTCGTTGGGCACCTCGATGCCCACGTAACCGCGTCCCGGCACCGGGGCCTGGATGCGGATGCGCGGGGCGGCCAGGGCCAGCGCCAGGTCATCGGCCAATGCGGCGATCTTGCCCACCCGCACCCGGGTCTGGCCGGTGCGCGATTCGACGAAAAGGGGCTCCACGCCGAACATGGTCACTGTCGGCCCGCGGCTGATCTCCACCACCTGGCTGGGCGCACCGAAGGAGGCCAGCGTCTCCTCGATCAACCGGGCGCGCTTTTCAATGAACTCTTCATTAACCTTGGGGGCCTCGGGCGGTTCGAGAATGTCGGCCACCCGGGGTAAAACCCAGGCAATGGCCGGCGTTGATGGCAGGTTGGTCCGCACCGTCACCCCGGACGGTATACCGGGTTCCGGCTGCGGTTCCGGCTGGTGCTGGAGCGGGGTGAAATCATCCAGCTTCTCCTGCGGATTTTCGGTCCCTTTTGAGGTCACAGCCCGCCTTTTAATCTGCTCGATCAAGTCGTTCTTGAATTTGACCCACAACGGTCCAGTCCATTTGAACATCTCATGCACCGACAGGTCCAGGGTCATGGCCAGGGCGATCAACAGCCAGGCGACCACCACAATGACCGCTCCGGCCGCACCGATGGCTCCGACCAGCCCCTGCTGGAGCATTCCCCCGATATACCCGCCACCCTGACCGGCAGTGGCCCGCAGCATGGCTGAGGCGGTTGAGCCGTCGAGGCCGTGGAAAGCTGCCAGCAGACCGAAGAACAACAGCAGGATTCCGATGAGACGCTCGATGTTGAGCTGCGGCAGCTGCTCCACGTTGCGGGCCATCAGCCAGGCACCCAGCACGAGCAGCGCCACGGGCAGGACATAAACACCCCAGCCAAAACTCTGCTTCAGCAGCCGGATCCATTCGCCGGTAAACCCGCTGTTGTTGACCGAGAAGAGGCTGAGCAGCGTCAGCAGGCCGACGATGGCCAGCACCATCCCCAGGATATCCATCCTGCGCTCGTTTGAGATCCCGTCCAGGATGGAAAACCGCTCCGGCGTGATTTTCTGCCGGGAGACGGAGCGCTTCGATCCTGGGGAGAAAGGCTGCTGCAAGCCCTTCGCCGGCTGCGTGGAACGCGGGGAAACACCGCTGCGCGTGGAGCGGGAGGAGGTGCCTTTGGGGGAGGGTTTCGAGCGGGTGATCGGCATAATTACTTGTTGAATGCGATGAATCATTATAGCACAAATGGTCTATGACCATTTTTAATTTTCCCGGGCACGGATAAAGACCTGGATAGGGGAGGGGTGGAGGCGGGCTCATTCCTGAGGGATGATTGAGGAACCAAACCATCTTGTTGTTCTTTTTTTCAGGGTTTCTTACCTGCCCCCGTCAGCTCAAGCCACCCGTGGATGGCAGGGTATAATACCCTCAATGTTTGAGATCATCTTTCTCGGCACGTCCGCATCCGCTCCATCTGCCAAACGCGGCCTTTCGGCACAGGTCGTCAAGCACGACGAGTATCGCTTCCTGATCGATTGCGGCGAAGGCACCCAGCGCCAGATCCTGCAGTCCGGCATCGGCTTCCGCAACCTGAGTGACATCTTCATCACCCATGGCCATCTCGACCACATCCTGGGCCTGGCCGGGCTGCTCTCGACCTTCATGCGCTGGGAGACGATCGCCGAGATCAATATATACAGCGGCAAATGGGCCCTCGACCGGATCCATGACCTGCTCTACGATGTGGTCCTGCGCGGCGGGCAGGCCCCCATAGTGCTCAATCTGCACGAGGTCAAACCGGGCATTTTCTTCGAGACCAAGGACTTCACCGTCACGGCCTTCCCGGTCTACCACCGCGGCTCGGACAGCCTGGGTTACAGATTCGAGGAGCATCCCCACCGCCCATTCCTGCCTGAAAAGGCCGACCTGCTCGGCCTGCCCTTTGGTCCCGTTCGCCGCGACCTGGTGGAAGGGAAAACCGTCACCCTGGAGGACGGCCGCACGATCGGGCCTGAGGACGTGCTTGGACCGCTCAGGCCGGGGGTCCGGTTTGTCTACGTGGGGGACGCCGGCCGGACGGATGACTTGGTGACAGCCTGCCAGGATGCGGATGCGCTGGTGATCGAGTCCACCTACCTGGAAGAGGAAGCCGACCTGGCCAAGCAGTTCTCTCATCTCACGGCAAAAATGGCCGCTGAACTGGCCGTGAAAGCCAATGTCCGCCGCCTGGTCCTGACCCACCTCTCGCGCCGCTACCGTGACAAGGATGTGCTGACCGAGGCACAGGCTGTTTTCCCTAATGTCTCGGTAGCGCGTGACTTTGACACTTATTCCTTCAAACAGGAGGGCTGAACATGCCCCGCTTTGAAATCGACCTGAACCCCCTCCAGCACATCACCGTGGATGCCATCGGAAAGCCCGGCCAGCGCGTCTTCTACCTCCAGGGCTTGCGCGAAACTGATCCCAAGCCGGTCACGGTCATCATTGAAAAAATACAGCTCCAGGCTCTAACGGAGGGTGTTGACCAGTTATTTGCCGAACTTGGACGCATGAAACCGGAACAGACTACCCCGGGTGTGGAGATTGATCCTGAAAAAATGCGCATCACCCCGCCCGTCGACCCGCTCTTTCGTACCGGGGAGCTGGGCCTGGGCTATGACGCCGGGACCAAGCTGATCGTTGTCCTGGCGCGTGAGGTCCTCCTGGAAGGTGATGACCCGCAGCAGGCTGCCGAGGTGCGTTTCTGGTGCACGTCTGCCCAGCTGCGCCGCCTGGCGGACTGGGGCAGGCAGGTCATTGAGCGCGGACGCCCGCTCTGCCCACTTTGCGGGCAGCCGATGGACCCTGAAGGCCATTTCTGCCCGAAGAAGAATGGGCATAAACATTAAGCTTCTTCAGACCCATCCGGATCCTGGTTAGATGACTTGCAGGCTGCCGGGTAACTGATTCCGTGCTCTCTGGTGGACTCCTCTATGGCCAAAAGTTCCCCCCGAACCATCCGTCTGGCCCTCGAACACGGCAAGATTGACCTCCAGGGTCAATTCCTGCTGGGGTCCAACTATACCTTTCTGGTCAAAGTCTGCCACGCGGGAAAGGAATTCCCCGCGGTTTATAAACCGATGCGCGGGGAGCAACCTCTTTGGGATTTTCCCCCGGCTAGCCTGGCCGGTCGCGAAGTAGCCGCTTGGCTGGTCAGCGAGGCCCTCGGTTTTGGCCTTGTACCGTTCACCCTCCTGCGCGACGGCCCCTTCGGTCCCGGTTCCCTGCAGCAGTACATTGACCATGATCCCGAGATCCACTATTTCAGTTTCAAACCTGCCGACCTCCAGCGCCTGCGCCCGGTGGCTTTGTTCGACCTGTTGATCAACAACGCCGACCGCAAGGGCGGTCACATCCTGCTCAAGAAACGCAGCCGACGCATCTATCTGATCGACCACGGCCTGTGTTTCCACGCCGAGGATAAACTTCGGACGGTGCTGTGGGATTTTGCCGGGGAGGCCATCCCTCCCGAGCTTTTATCCTCCCTGGAAATGTTTTGCCGCGACCTGCCCCATGGCCCGGCGGCCTCCCTGGGGGAATACCTGTTGCCGGAGGAGCTGGCCGCGCTCCAGTCCCGGCTGGAGGCGCTCCTGTCAGCGGGAAGATTTCCGTTCCCCCCCGAGGATCGTCGCCCCTGGCCTTACCCGCCTGTGTGAACCGTGTATTAACGAGGAGATACCCATGTCCCACCATAATCTTGCCCTGCTCGGTTTTGGAAATGTTGGCCGTGCCTTTGTCCGCCTGCTGGACCATAAAAAGGGGGAACTAAAGGAGCGCTACGGCATCACCTACACGGTGGTCGGCATCGCCACTGCCCACCATGGTGCGGCTATCGACCCATCCGGGCTGGAGGCGGTCACTGCAGCCGACTTGGTCGAAGCCGGGGATTCGCTGGAAGTGCTTTCACGGGTAGCCATCCGGGATAACTTCGATTTCCTGCTGCGCTGTGGCGCGGATGTGCTGTTCGAGAATACCCCGGTTGATGTGGCCACCGGTCAACCTGCCATTGACCACCTGCGCGCCGCCCTGGAACGGGGTATGCACATCATCACTGCCAACAAGGGCCCGGTCGTGCATGCCTACCGGGAGCTGACCCAGCTGGCGGAAGCCGCCGGTCGGAAATTCTATTTTGAATCGACCGTGATGGATGGGGCTCCCATTTTCTCCCTGTTCCGTTCGGATCTCCCGGTCACCCGCCTGCAGTCGTTCAGGGGCATTCTCAACTCCACCACCAATCTGGTCCTGACCCGCATGGAAAGTGGCGAGTCTTTCGAGGATGCTGTGAAATACGCACAGTCAGCCGGCCTGGCCGAGAGCGATCCCTCCGGGGATATCGACGGCTGGGATGCGGCGATCAAGGTCGCCGCGCTGGTCACCGTATTAATGAACATTCCCCTCACCCCCCAGCAGGTGGACCGCACCGGTATCCGCGGAATTACCGCTGAAATGGTGAAGGCCGCCCGGGCGGAGGGTATGCGCTGGAAACTGGTGTGCAGCGCCGAGCTCAAAGGAGAGCTGGTCAAAGGTCGCGTGGCTCCTGAACTGGTGGCCTCCTTCTCCCCTCTCTACGGCGTGGAAGGATCCTCCTCCATCGTGGAGTTCCACACCGATACGCTCTCCAGCCTCAGCATCATCGAGGGCAATCCCGGCCCGGAGACCACCGCTTACGGCCTTCTGGCCGATTTTATCAACGCCGTCGGATAGGAACCGTCCGACCCTCATGGAACATGTTGTCTACCTGGCCCTTGGATCCAACCTCGGTGACCGTGGCGCCAACCTGAAGACAGCCGTGGCTGCACTGGCCACCTTTGTCGTTGTCCATCAGGTTTCCCGGGTTTATGAGACATCCCCCTGGGGTATCACCGACCAGCCTGCTTATCTAAACATGGTGCTCAGAGGGGGTACTTCCCTCGATCCCCGCGAATTGCTGGAACGCCTGAAACGCCTGGAAACCCGGCTTGGACGCGTTCCGGGCCTGCGCTGGGGGCCGCGCCGGATTGACCTGGACATCCTCTTTTTCGACGATATCGTGCTCGATTCACCCGGGCTGACCATCCCCCACCCACACCTGCACGAACGTGCCTTCGTCCTTGTCCCGCTGGCGGACCTGGACCCCGGATTGCGCCACCCCATCCTGCACAGCACCGTCGGCGAACTGTTAACCGCATTGGATGCCAGTGGAGTGAAGCATTATGAATGAACTCATGGAGCAGCTGAAGTCTGAACCCGCCCTGGCCTGGAAGGTGACCGTCAATGTCCTCGGCGCGCCTCCCGACTCGGCTGCCGCCCGCCAGGCTGCCGAATCCACCCGCAACTCCGCCCTCGTTGGGGCCCTGCTCGCCGGCCGGGATACCAGCGGGCATGCTTACCGCAAGTGGACCGGCTCCCACTGGCTGCTGTCCATCCTGGCCGATCTGGGCTGCCCGCCAGGCGAGGCGGCGCTCCGCCCTTTGATGGACGAGACCTTTGACTGCTGGCTGGGTGAGGCGCATAACAAACACGTCCGCCTGATTTCCGGGCGGACCCGCCGCTGTGCCTCGCAGGAGGCCTACGCCGTCTGGTCCTCGCTCAAACTCGGATTTGCCGATGACCATACCGAGGAACTGGTATCCCGCCTGCTGCGCTGGCAGTGGCCGGATGGCGGCTGGAACTGCGACAAGCGCCCGGAAGTGAATATCTCTTCATTCATGGAGACGCTGATCCCGCTGCGGGCGCTGGCGAAGTTTGCCCAGGACTCGGGGGACCCGCGGGCCGAGGCGGCTGCCGGGCGGGCTGCCGAGGTATTCCTGAAACGCAATCTGTTCAAGCGTCAGGTCGATGGCTCCATTATGGATGAACATTTCGCCCTGCTGCATTATCCTGCCTATTGGCACTATGACATTCTATTTGGTTTGAAAGTGATGGTCGAGGCCGGGTTCATCTCAGACCCGCGCTGCCGGGAGGCGCTCGAGCTGCTCGAAACGAAACGCCTGCCCGGCGGGGGTTTCCCCGCTGAAGAGTCCTTTTCCCGCCTCACGCGGCCGCAACTGAGCGGCTATACCCCTGTGGCCTGGGGCGGTATCGACCGCAAGGGGTTGAACCCGTTCGTCAGCGCCGATGCCCTGTACGTACTGCGCACCGCCGGCCGGTTGTCGCCGGAATCCCTGGCTGGGTTATAATCATCCATACCTTACAGGAGATGGTCCATGACCGAACCCAAACCCCTTTACTGGAAAGCCAGCCCCGGGATCGGCTACACGGTTGTCCGCCGCCCGGATGGAGGCATGACCCTTACCTTTACTGACCTTTCAGATGCCACCATTCAGAACTGGCGTGAATTTGCCCTGGAGCACCTGCTCGGTTCAGATCGCCTCACCCGCAACCTGTATGATCTGCGCCAGGTGGCTGCCATCCCCGAAAAAGCCATACGCATCGCGATCGAGGCGAACAGTGACCCGGCCGCACGCAACATCCGCCTGGCTGTGGTGGTCAACAGTGAAAAGGTCGCCAAGGCCGTCCGCGAGATCTACTATGCAGTGGTTCCTGAAACATCGGCAGCCATCAAGATCTTTACCGACCTTAGGGCGGCAGAAACCTGGCTCAGCCGTCCCCTCGACACGATGGCCTAACTCCTTCGGACACTTCTTCAGTGCAAGCTCCTACATCCATCCTGACCATTGGTAACCACCGCCTCGCCTGGGGTGAGCGCACCTATATCATGGGGGTCATGAATATCACCCCGGACAGTTTCTCCGGGGACGGTCTGCTGGCTCATGGTTTTCCATCCATTGGAATACTGGAGGATGTGAAAACCCTCGCCGGCCGCTTCCTCGCCGAAGGTGCCGATATCCTCGACATTGGTGGCGAGTCCACCCGTCCGGGCTCCCTGCCAGTGGACGCCCAGGAGGAAATGCGGCGCGTGGTTCCGGCCATCCAGGCGATTGCGGCGGAATTCCCGGATGTTTTGATCTCAATCGATACCTGTAAAGCCGCCGTGGCCGAGGGAGCCCTGCAGGCCGGTGCCGCCATGGTCAATGATGTCTGGGGCTTTCGGGCAGATCCGGATCTTCCAGCCATCGCCGCACGTGCCCGCGCCCCGGTGATCCTGATGCACAACCGTTCCAAGCCAGCCAATGTTGAGTTCCGGGAACGGTTGGGTAGTGCCTACCGGGGTGGAGAGTACGAAAATTTAATGGAAGATGTTTGCGGCGAATTGATGGATTCGGTTCGTATCGCCCGCGCGGCTGGCATTCCCAATGAGCGCATCATCCTCGACCCAGGGATCGGCTTTGGTAAAACGGTCGGGCAAAACTTGGAACTCATTGACCGCCTGGGAGAGATCCGGGCGCTGGGCTTCCCCGTCCTGCTGGGCCCCTCGCGCAAATCCTTCATTGGCTATACCCTCGAACTGCCTCCCGACCAGCGCCTCGAGGGGACAGCCGCCGCTGTGGGGGTAGGTATCACCCGGGGCGCAGATATCATCCGCGTCCATGATGTTGCCACCATGGTTCGCATCGCACGGATGACCGATGCTCTCGTTCGCCGCAGGTAACCCATGTCTGACGACCAGTATGATGACGATCTTGTGATGGAAGGCATCCAGCGCTTCAAGGCTCAGGAATATGACCAGGCACGCGACTTTTTTGAACGGGCTTTGAGCGTCGCTGACGATGACCATACCCGGGCCAGCGCCAATTACTATCTGAGCCGGTTGACCGACGACCCGGCACAGAAACGAAAATACCTTGAGGATACCCTGGCGGTTGATCTGACCCACGCCGAGGCCCGGCGCGACCTGGCCATCCTGGATGGCAGACTCAAACCAGAGGAGATCGTGAACCCGGATCAAATCCCGGCTTCGCCCGCCGGGGAGCAAGCGGTCCAGGCTGACCGGTTTACCTGTCCGAGGTGCGGCGGCAGGATGGTCTATTCCCCGGACGGTGTTTCGCTGGTCTGTGAATATTGCAACCGCCAGCAAGCCCTGAATGTGAACCAGGCTGCCAGGGAGGAGGACTTCTTCGTTGCAATGGCCAACGGGACCGGTTTTCGCAAGACCATGACCGTGAAAACCTTCCAATGCCAGGGTTGCGGGGCCAACTTCATCCTTCCCCCCTCCGAGCTTGCCGCTATATGTGCTTCTTGCGGCTCGGCCCATGTCATCGCCCTTGAAAAGGAACGGGAACTGGTCGAGCCGGATGCCATCATCCCGATGGCCTTTGACCAGGAGCATGCCGTTGTGCAATTGAACCACTGGGCCGAGGGCCATCAGATCCACCCCCAGGGTAGGATCTCGACCCCGCGGGGCCTATACCTCCCAGCCTGGACCTTCGACTTGATCGGCAGCGTTCCCTGGAACGGCAAAGTCATCCGCAACAAGCAGGAACTGCCCGTATCCGGGGAATCTCCCGCCCAGTTCAACAATATCTGTATCCCCGGCTCTCACAAGCTGGCCGACCTGCTCCTGAAATTTGTGGATGAGTATGAGCTGGCGAAGGCACCGGCTTACGATGCACGCTTCCTGGCTGGCTGGTCCGCCGAAGTATACGAAATGGCCATGTCCGATGCCGCTCTGGATGCCCGCCAGACTGCCGTTGTGCGCGTCCGCCAGGATATCCAGGCAGGTAACGGCACTGTGCTGGACCTGAATTATTCGACAGCCAACCTCTCGATCACCGCTTATCGCCTTATTCTGTTGCCCGTCTGGGTCACGGATTATACGTTTGAAGACAAACCCTACCGGGTGGTCATCAATGGTCAGACCGGTGCCGTTCATGGTGAAACTCCCACCCAGGGATTGAAGGACTGGCTGGTAGGCCTGCTCGGAAAATAATTAAAATGCCCACCATCCTGACCATCATCCGCCAACGGCGACACCGTCGCGACCAGACTCGCAGCAGCGCGCAGCAGCGCTCCGGACGGGCGGTCATTGGCTTTGGGTTCGTTGCCAGTGCGGTCGTCGTGGTGCTCTTGCTGGCCACGACCCTGACATACACCTCCCTGACGAGCGGTCTGCCCCCGGTGGAGGAATTAGGCGTGCTGCTGGATCCACAGGATGGTCAACTGCTCCAGCCCACGCGGCTCTATGACCGCACCGGCCAGCACCTGGTTGCCACGCTTTCCCCCAGTGATGCCCCCCGTACCTACATCCCCTATGCCGGCTTCCCGCTGGCTCTGGTGGATGCCACCCTGGCCCTGACCGATCCGGGATTCTGGACCTCCCCGGGTTACGTGATCAACGGCTGGCAGGATGCGTCCACGCACCCCACCCTGGCGCAGAACCTGGTTTACAACCTGTTACTGTGGAATGTACCTGCCTCGCCAGTACGTGGCATTCATGAGCGCATGCTGGCGGCCCAGGTGACGGCTCGCTACGGTCGCCAGCAGGTTCTGGAATGGACCCTCAACAGCACTGATTATGGTCACTATGCCTATGGCGCGGAGGCTGCCGCGCAGTTGTATTTTGGAAAATCCGTCACCCAGCTCAACCTGAGTGAAGCAGCCATGCTGGCGGCCGTTGGCCAGGCCCCGGCCATCAATCCGATCGACGCGCCCTCCGCCGCCGAGCAGCGTCGCGTGATGACCCTGATGGTGATGCAGGCGATGGGATTCCTGTCCAGCGAGCAGGCTTCGCAGGCGATCGCTTTGCCTCCCTCGCTGGCTGTGATCGGGGGCGGGGGTGCGCAGGGGATCGCCCCGGCATTCGTCAACATCGTCCTCGGCCAGCTGGATGCACGTTTTGGTGCGCAGCGCGTGGAGCGGGGCGGGCTGGTGATCCTGACCAGCCTGGATTATGACCTTCAGTTGCAATCTATCTGCACTGTGCAAACCTACCTGGCACGCCTGGCTGGGAGCGAACCGGATATCACTGCCCCGGATGGATCGCCTTGCAGTGCGGCCAACCTGCTCCCGGCGCTCCAGACCGGAGAGACCACCCCGGCGGCAACGGCCAGCGCAACGATCCTCGACCCGCAGACCGGTCAGATCCTGGCTGCGGTGGGTGACATGACCGGCAGTAATCAGGGTTCCATGCTTGTCTCCCATCCTGCCGGAACGAGCATCACCCCATTTATTTATCTGACCGGTTTCTCACGCGGTCTCAACCCGGCTTCACTTGGCTGGGATATACCCGGTGGTGCGGCTGTTTCCGGTCAGGTGTATCACGGTCCGGTGCGCCTGCGGATCGCCCTGGCGAACGACTACCTCCCCCCTGCCCAGAGCGTGCTGGCGCAAATGGGCGTGGAGAGCGTCCAGGGGATTGCTGCCCCGTTCGGGCTGGACTTCCCCTCCAGACTTCTCACCCAGGACTTTGACATTTCCCCGCTCACCCTTGCCTCGGCCTATGGGATTTTTGCAGATGGCGGTACGAAGACCGGTCAGACCATCTCCGGGCAGAGTCTCCGCCCGGCTGCCGTACTGCAGGTCACAGGCGTGGATCACTCTATCTGGACGGATTGGGCAGTGTCGCAGAGCCAGTCGGTCGTCAGTCCACAATTGGCCTATCTGATGAATCAGGTGTTATCCGATGAGGCGGCCCGCTGGCCGTCAATGGGACACCCCAATTCGCTCGAGATCGGACGTCCGGCCGGGGTTAAACTTTCTCGCACCCTCGATTCATCTGCCGGGTGGACGGTCGGCTATACCCCCCAGCGAACGATCGTTGTCTGGCTATCAGCCGGATCGACCTCTGTATCCCCTTCCCGGTCCGCCGACCTGTGGCATGCCCT
>Ga0182011_10004620_pt1 | contig 10994 bp, 11 predicted proteins | sample 711E1DmetaG_FD_120481 | JGI IMG/M metagenome (GOLD analysis project Ga0182011, IMG submission 120481) | Permafrost microbial communities from Stordalen Mire, Sweden - 711E1D metaG | ecosystem: Environmental > Terrestrial > Soil > Wetlands > Permafrost | place: Sweden: Stordalen | collected... | reverse complement strand
CCCATGAAGCTGATCTGGTGTTGCAATTGTATCACTTATCAGACTTATCGGACTATAGAACATTTCAATAATCTTAAGTGTAAGGTGTTGACAGCTTAAGCAAATACAAATGATAAATGGCAGAGGGAAACACCCTCTGCCATTTATATATTAGGCCTTGGCTTGTACTAAAAGTGTATAAACTCGTGGATCAGCTTAGATTGGGCCTCTACTTTCTCTCCCTTCACGTTCAATTTTATATCACAGTCAGAGAGAAAACGGAGGTACCCGTTGCCTGCACCCTTCGCCATCCCGGGTAAAGGATCATTCTCAACAAGCTCCTGCACCTTGTTAGTTACAGTGCCTTTTACATTGGGGCCTTCCGCCCTGAGTACCAGTGTCTTCGGATAATTGATTCCGGTCACTTCATCCAGGGTCAGGTCACTGGAATCCGCATATAGTTTATCGGACAGGTCAACCAAATCATGCCCTTTAAAGGTGACTAGTGCTGAAACAGGTTTGCTCCCTGTTATCTTTGATGATTCGCCAACTGAATATACAAATGTATAATCTCCACTCATGATCCGTCCCCAGTGCCAGAAATTGTATATATCATTCAGCATGGTGTTTCCCCAGTTATGATCGTGATAACCCACTCCGGTCACAGGGATCTCCTTTCCGTCAAGGATTAATTTCCCGGTGACTTTAGCCTTGGGTTGTGCTATAGCCCACCCCATATACCGTTCAGGGTCCCGGCTGAAATATGTAACACCATCCGGCGGGTTACGGAATCCCTGCGTAAGATTTTCGAAAGTTAATTTACATCCCACGTTTTTCTCAAGGAATTCGATGTTATACGTTGGATATGTCCCTTTAATATGATCACTGCCCATGGTAACGTCGCAGGATGTTTTCGAGACATTGCAATCGTCTTCCTTAAAAAATGGTAATGCAGATGTTTTTTTACCCTGGGGGTCATAAATGGCAAACTCTATTAACCTTAAAGGCGTAAGAGTACCATTTACTTTCGCACTTATCATCTGCCATGATGTTACGAAGGAGTACCCGTTGTCAAAAGATGCATCCATATACCACCACTCGTAATTTTCACCAACCGGCAATTCATGACGGGCGTCGTCGATATCTTTGAGTTGATAGGCTGCCGGGTCTGTGGGGGCAACGGTTGCAGATGGTGCACAGGCTGCAAATAAAATAGATACGAGAATACAACAGGCCATTAACCCTGGGATAAATTTTCTCATCACTTTCTTCTCCTTTACCTCTAAAAATATTCCGTTATTCAATATTAGACAGCTTAGAAAGCTAGTGTATTATGCCTGCATGGAATTGTCAATGCGAACTGTTAACATAACTCAAATAAAAGTGCGGTTTATATTTAAATACAGTTATAAGTAAATAGATATATTTCGAAGCCGAAATTTACTCCATCGATATATAATACTACATGACAATTGATGTAAAATGGACATGGAAATAATATTTTAGTAAACACGCAACCCCCGGCGAAATGCAAGGAGAGGATATGAAATCTGCATTTACTAGGCTATTACTTTGTTGTTTTGTTTGCATGGCTGTTGTTGCGGTTGCCTGCGCACCTGTTCCAGAGGTAAAACCGGCTGACCAGGTCAAGACCCTTAAAATCGGCTGCATAATGCCTTTTACTGGCCCTGGTGCCATGTGGGGTCAGGGCCACAGAGAGGTCTCAGAGGTCTATACAGAGCTGGTCAATGAGCAGGGGGGCGTTAAGATTGGCAACGATACTTATAAGATAGAAGTATATTACGCAGATGACGGTTTTATGCCTGCGCCGGCCGCTGCAGCAACGAAACAACTTATATATAATGATGGCGTGACAGCGATCGTTGGATTTTTCAGCATGGGATTCTCGGCCGTTTCTCCTATAACCAACGCTGAGAAAGTCATTTTTATTGCAAGGACGGGCTCCGGGGTGGTCTACGATCCCGAAAAAGCTCCTTATGTAATTTTTGGCCTTCCATCAAGTGAGCAAACTATCAACCAAGCCATAGTGGCTATGCAGTCTAACCCTGATTTGCATAATCTTTGCTGGACAGGTACAGATTCCGCCAGGTTATCGGCCGAGGCAGCTTTCGCTCCTGTGGATAAAATGCTGGAGCAGGACTATGGTATAAAGAGTATAAGAGTGTATTATCCTGAGGGCACAACTAATTTTACCCCGTATCTCAGCAAGATGGCGGAACAGGGCACGCAGGTAATTTTCTCAGGGGGGAGTATACTAGAACTGGCTCTTATGGCCAAGCAGAGGTTGACTATGGGTTATAAGTGGCCCTTGGTTGAGAATGCTGCCCAGATAGACCCTAAAATGTTCATACAGATTTGCGGCAGCAGCGAAGCTGCCCAAGGTGTAATAAGCGACCGTCCGGCGCCCTGGGAGTTGAAAAAGACAACTGTCGCACCCAGGTACTTGGAAATGGCGAAGAAAATGGACCAGAGATTCACAGAAATCCATGGCAAGCCCATAAGTAACTTTGGAGCTTTTGCTTCCGCAGCTGGTCAGATGGCGCAATATTTCGAGGCCGCACAGATGGCTGGTTCCATTGATCCTGATAAAGTGATGAGCGCATTCAGGGGCGGGACATTTGAGACATTCCTGGGGAAGTACACCCTGTCTGGTAGTAAGCTATACGGAGCCCCGGTGGTCTTCGGTTATCCCTGTGCCATGGGTCAGATTCAGGGAGATAAAGAAGTTTATTTTGGAGAATACCCGATGCCCGATGTGGATATGTGGGTGGAGAAGGAGGATCAATAGTGGCGGCTGGGTATCATCACGTTATGGTTAATAACGGTTTTCTCGCATAAAGATGCGTAGGCTTTGAGCTTGGTTATCTTTCTGCGCTTTGCTGGAAGTTGAATTAAGAAGGAAGCGGTTTTCTCATCGAAGACCATTACGCCGGTACCATGATGAGAACAATCGTGAAGAAATCTTTCGTCTACCTGGTATGGGAAAACCAGGTAACCCTTATCGTAGCAGCCTGATAGTTCTCCAAGTATATTCAGAGCTGCCGAAGGTTTCTCTGCAGCACACATAATCATCATGCATTCTGAGGCTGGGATTTTGTATTTATCGACAGTCCAACTTGCCCCGCCGTCCTGTTCTATCCTGCTTTTCACCCAGCCGTTTTCCCTGGCTTCATCCAGTATTCCATAAACCAAGTTACGCTCGTAGCCTGTCTCCCTGAGTATATCTTCAGCCGACATCCATTCATTTGAACTCAGCATGTATATTATTCCAACAGGGGCCGCACCCTTTTCTAAGCGCAGTGTTACTTCTGTTGCCCTGGGTTTCACTGCCAGTACATCAGGTGTATGCGAGACATCAGGGACTTCGGGGGATATTTCGGAATAATAGCCCTTGCCTGATAAATAGGCGCCGGTTATATAACGGAGCTGGTCTGATTTAATCATCCATGCTGTTTTTCCGGTTAATCACGCGGGACGGTAACGGTTCCATCCCTCTTGGTGACACAAAAAACAATGTCGCACCGCTGGACCTTTTCAGCAGGTCCTTGCGGTTCCGGCATGATCAATGTAAGTGCGCCTTTTGGACAGGCCTCCACGCATTTGTTGCATCCGTTGCAGTTAACCATACATGAACTGATGATCTGGTGATGAATATCTTCCAACCTTTGTGGCGCCCCGGGTTCCACGGGCGGGGTTTCGGAATTTATGAACCCGATGCAGTTGGGGCCAGCATCGAGACAGGATTTAACGCACTTCAGACAGAGGACAGCATTCCCGCACAGATCGGTATCAACTTCGATCATTGGCCTTGGTGTTATATAGTAATATTCATCCATTTCCTTGCTCCTCAACTTCTCTTTGGTGCCTACCAGTTATCTACAAGAGAAGGAAACGTTGTACGGTCAACCAACCGAACTGCTCCTTTTGGACAGACTGAGCGGCACAACCCGCAGCCGAAACAGAGCTGTGGATCGATGTACATTATCCTGTCCGCCGGGGAGTACTTCATAGCTCCAAACTGGCAGCGATGCTGGCATGCCGGATAGCTCTTGCAGCCGTCTTTGCACCTTAGCGGATCAACTATCGAAACATATTCTCCCTTGCGCTGTGAATTCATAGTGCCGTAATCGATTCTGAACTTGGTAGGAACACAGTCGGTTGCTGTGCAATGGCACATAACAATGGACGGGATACCATCCGAGTTTACCCCTGCATGCCAGATGGAATGAAGGAATCCCTTTTTATCGCAGTCTCTTTCGAAATCCTTAGCTTCTTCTTTTGTCAGGATTTCTGTATCATTTTCCCAGGGTCTTTCTTTTAAAGCCGTTTTCGCAACCGGCCAGAAGAAAAGACAGCGCTTTACGTCAGTGCGTCCGAAATACCTGCGGCAGGCACAGTTCATCAGCAGGAAAGGTTCCTGGCAGAGGTCAAGTATTTTTAAAGCATCCTCGAGAGGTACAATTTGACCGCCATGGGCAGTTAAATTTTCCGCTGACATGTTAAAGTAGCCTGTATTAAACAGGTCGGACATCATAACATCGGCCTGTGCCATGGCTCCGACCTCAAATGTATTCTTGCCGGCGCCGCCCAACATCCTAACAGTGCCCTCATGAATTTCAGCGCTAAAAAGTTCATCCCGGTAATTCTCGGGATTTAAATACCATTTGGTGCCGTTACCATACTCTGCACAATACTTGCACATTACGAACCTCTCTTCACCGAATTATTGCTTGCCGGAGAAAACATCAAGAGGAATAATAATACCCATCCAATCTTATCCCGTATCAGACTCCATGGATTACATGATCATTATAGGGTGTTTCAAAACAATAATAAAAGAACGGCTTCCGCTTGCTGTAAATTATGCGTGTGCTATAATTTTCGTTATCAAAGCGGTGGTTAGCGGAGGCTTATGCTATGAACGGTAATAAGGCTGTTTTATGTTCGCTGCTCTTGATTTCTATTCTTGTGGCTACATTGACTGCTGCCTGTGCTCCTGAGGCGACAACGTCTACCCAAGAAAAAACCTTGAAACTGGGTTGTATAATGCCTTTCAGCGGCCCTGCTGCTCAATATGGCCAAAGGGGGAGATATGTAGCGGACGTGTATGTTGATCTGGTCAATGAAGACGGTGGAGTCAAAATAGGCAATGACGTCTACAAGGTGGCGCTTAACTGGGGTGATGATCAGTTTGCGCCGGCTCCTGCAGCGGCGGCAGCCAAGAAGCTTATTTACGATGATGGAGTCATTGCTATCGTTGGGTATATCGGCCCGGGATTTTCAGCACTCAGTCCTGTTACCAATCCCGAGAAGGTCATCCTTATCTCCAGGACAGGAGGAATAATTTATAATCCCAAGACCGATCCTTACGTTATTTTTGGTACTCCAACCGGGGAGATAACTTTAAATCAGGCACTAGCTATCATGAAGGCACACCCGGACCTGCACGTATTGGCCTGGACCGGGACAATGGATGACCGGCGTATATCAGAATCTGCTTTTGAGATAATCGACAAGCGCCTGGAAAAGGAATTCGGCATTAAGAGTGTACGCGTTTATTACCCGGTGGGCACAACGAATTTTACACCATACCTGTCTAAGATGGCGGAACAGGGGACCGAGATCATTTTTGTCGGTGGTACCATATTGGATGTTGCTTTGATAGCCAAGCAGAGATGGCAGATGGGATATAAATGGCCTATTGGTCAAACTTCCGACAGCTTGACGGACATCTTTTTTGGAGTTTGCGGAAAGGATGCTGCGCAGGGCATCATAGGCAACCGCACCGTTCCCTGGGAGTTGAAGCAGGTGAAAGTGGCGCAAAAATACCTGGATATGGCCCTGAGGATTAAAGACAGATATCAACAGAAGTACGGTAAACCCCTCACTGACTACGGCCCTTTCTCACAGGTAATCACTCATCTTTCCCAGTACTTTGAATGTGCGCAACGAGCCGGAACAACGGACCCTGATATTATGATGAAGACATTCAAGGGCGGGACATTCGATACTTTCCTGGGAACGTATACCTTCTCAGGAACTAAGACCTACGGAGCGCCGGTGGTTTTCGGTTATCCCTGTGCCATGGGCGTCATTCAGGGTGATGATGACGTCTATATGGGCGAATACCCGCTTAAAGATGCCGATATGTGGTACGACTACTTCAATCCACAATGAATTTGCCTGGACCAGGCTGATATATCATCCGGCTTCCCATTTTTACAGGTGTCCAACCCCCGGTATCTGTGTTAATTTAAGGTAACTATCCCTTGACATGGTGTATAGATTGTGATAGACTATACTCAAGTGAGGGATAGAAAAATGAAAAGCAAACAGATTAAATACCCAGCGAAACGATTTGACAAAATGTTCCCTGATAACGATGCCTGTTTGGAATGGCTTTTGAATAAACAATACCCAAACGGCATTGAATGTCCGAAGTGCAAGAAAGTTACTAAACACCATAAACTTGCGAAACAACCTGCTTATGAGTGTGATTACTGCGCACATAAGGTCAGCCCACTCGCTAAGACAATATTCCGCAAATCCTCTACCCCTCTTAAAGTATGGTTTGAAGCCATGTTCTGGATGGCTACTACCCGATCCGGTCATTCTGCTAAAGAATTGCAACGCAGAACTGGTGTAACCTACAAAACCGCTTGGCGTATGTTTACACAGATTCGCACACTTCTTGACGAAAATCCTGGTATGTTCACGAATGAAGTTGAAGTTGACGAAACCTATATGGGCGGTGCCCGGCATGGTACTCGTGGACGTGGAGCCGAAGGTAAAACTGCCGTGATCGGGATTGTTCAGAGACATGGCAAGGTCACTAGCAAGGTTGTTACGGATACTAAACACTCTACGGTTATGCCGTTGATTCAAAAGAACGTGGTCAAGAAAGCCATGATTTACACTGACGAGTATCCGGTCTATGACGCCATTGACAAACTCGGTTACAAGCATGAAGAAGTCAATCATTCCAGCGGTCAGTACATCAACGGTAACGCCAGCACCAATACTATTGAAGGTTACTGGTCTTTGGTCAAGCGTGGCATAAGCGGCGTTTATCATGCTGTTAGTCCGAAGTATCTTCAATCATATCTGAATGAATATCAGTTTCGTTACAACCATCGTCTTGAGGAAGCTCCGATGTTTCTGACGATGCTTGATCGGATTCAGTCTTAATCGCCTTGCTAAGAAAGTTAAGAAACTGTTCTTCGGTGATGTCTCGTTTGATTATTTTACGTTTCGTCATTTGGTTCCATGCTACCAACATCAGTCGGTAAAAATGGCGGGGCAAGTTGCCCGGTTTTAAAAACAGCAGTTACATTAAATGTATTCTTACCCACCATTTTGATTTTACCCTTAATTTCTCCAATCGGTAATTGTTTGGATGCTCTATTGATCCCGTTAATCTTACACTTGATAATACCTGATAAAAGCGGGCTGCAATATAGGGCAACGCTAAAACAATGCAAAATAATTCGGTGATGGTCGGACGTAATAAGTAAGGTGCCATGATTCGCAGTACGTAATTTATAGGTTCTGCCATCCCGACCCTTACCAGCATGATAAATATGTAGTGTTGGGCTACTAGTAAAACTAAGCGGATATCTTGGATCATGATTCGTGTATCTGACATATAGTGGCATCAACATGAAGTAGCTTATTTGGGTTGCCTGATATACTTCAATGTCAGCCACTTTTTCTATAGACCATGAGGGCTGATATTGATGCCAATATCTCAAACTTCTGAAAAAACGGCTTATTACCTGTGTTAATCCTAGATGGGTTTTTCGCCATTCAATATACCACTGGAAAAATGCTATTAGCCCAATAATAGGTAGCCCAAGGGCAAAGATAACTGCACCCCAAAAAAGTGCAGGTAAAAACCATGGTACAGCCTGTCCGCAATAATTGGTACTAGCGTATGCATAGGCGCTGAATAATGCCGCGGAGCCTGCCACTAGTGCTGCCCCCCCACGCGGTAAATGACTTAACTCCCACCAATATAGCTTATCACATTTTGTACACCCTGTAAAGGGATACTTACCTAATACTTATTTAAATTAGCGGAAATATATCTGATTTAATGCCGGCAAAGTCATATCGGGTAAAATTCCCAGTATGGCTTTATTTCTGTGAATATAGGATTGGCATTACTGCTATATCCAGGTTATCAGTTTATACAAGGTGGGATATGTAATGATGGTCGGATATTCTCAATATAGATCTTTCGTTTTGATTACTATTGGTACCGTGGATTTTCTCTGGTGTGGCCGAGGGGCGGACTTGTTATTGAGTGATATTTCTGTGGCGGAACAACTGCCTGAGATACAACTTAAATTAAAACATAATTCAGGCTACATTTGCACATATTTACTTTTAATAACTGCTATGTTATTATCGACGGGTAAAATTATCATATCGAAGTATAAATTTGCAAAAACGATTCAGGGAGAGGTAAATGGATAGTAAAGATACGGGACCGGAGCAGTATGCGTTAGATCCTGCCGATTTTTATCTGGATGAAGCAGACGACTCCGTTCACGATACTTTGTCCCCAATAAATTACGAGTGGTGGTATTTTGATGCTACTTTCGATAACAATTACTCAATGGCATCTATCTGGTGGGTACTATCAAGCGCCGGAAAGGAAGGTGGGATAGTAAAAGAGCGGTTTATAGATTTCTCAGTATATGACCCGGCTGGTAAAAAAATAATGGTAAAGAAGCCGTTTGATAACAGCGCCGTATCCATCTCTACTGAGAAATGCGATGTAAAGATGGGTGATAACCGGGTTTTTGGTGAGCCCCCCATATATAAAATGCATTTTCTTGCCGATGGTTTAGGGGCAGACCTTGAGTTTAAGAGCCTTGTTCAGGGTTACAGGTCTCCCCCGGACGGCACCGCCTATTTCAGCATGAATCCTTTAATATATATGGGCTGGACAATTGCACAGCCGCGGGCCAAGGTCAAGGGCAAACTAACGGTTAATGGTAAGGAGATGAATGTCACCGGTACAGGTTATCATGATCATAACTGGGGCAATACCAGTATAGGCGATTTATATGACTACTGGTATTGGGGCAGGATTTTTCTTCCAGGGCATACCTTCATATATTCGGTAGGCCAACTTGGAGAATGTATGGATCATGCACCTATTAATGTAGTTATGTCCTTTGAAGGCGACAAGCTGGTCGATATGTCCCAAGAAATAGTTGGTGAACCCTATGATTTCGTTATGGACCACGAGACGGGTATTGAATATCCTAGAAAACTGGTTTTGAAGATAGACAGCGAAGTAGTGAAGGGTGAGATTACTCACAACTTAAAGAATCTTATTGAAAGCTATCCTCTCCCTGCAGGTTACCCCCTGTTGAATAATGAAACCACCACTTACGGACACGGGGCTGTGCGTTTCTTCTCCGATTGCACTGTAGAGCTGTTGGTAAACGGCAAAAAGGTCAAGCACAGTACCGCACTAATACACGAGTTCATGAAACCCTAGGCAAATCGGCAATTAGATGAGTTAGAATATCTCGGGGATTCGTTATAACGCGTTGTATAATTTGAAGTTTTATAGCAGTTCCAATTTGCCTGTATTATTATGATCCTGGCTTAAATGGCAGATTGGAGAGGAGATGTCAATGAAAATTAGGAATGCATTAACTTACCTTCTATTGTTGGTTTGTATCGGGACCTTGATAATTACCACGGCCTGTGGAGCTGGATCCTCAACCCAGCCTGCAGCAGAACAAAAAACACTTAAAATCGGTTGTCTTATGCCGTTCAGCGGGCCTGCGGCAATGTATGGTGAGCGGGGCAGGCAGATAGCCGATGTATACATCGAGCTCCTGAATGAAGACGGTGGTGTAAAAATAGGCAACGATGTCTATAAAGTAGATCTTACCTGGGGCGACGATCAGTGGACTCCGGCTGGGGCAGCAGCGGCAGCCCGTAAGCTTATTTACGATGATGGAGTTATTTCCATCATGGGCTATATTGGCCCCGGATTTTCAGCATTAAGCCCTGTCACCAACCCTGAGAAAGTCATACTCATCACCAGGACAGGGAGCCTTATTTACAGTCCCAAAAAGGATCCTTACGTTATCTTCGGGACTCCCACAGGGGAGATTACTTTGAATCAGGCACTGGCTGTCATGAAGGCACACCCGGACAAGCATGTACTGGCCTGGACCGGGAACATGGATGACCGGCGTATATCGGAATCTGCTTTTGATGTTATTGACAAGCGCTTTGAGAAGGAATTTGGCATAAAAAACCTGCGCGTTTACTTCCCGACTGGTACCACGAATTTCACGCCATACATTGCGAAAATGGCGGAGCAGGGGGCCGAGGTAGTATTTATCGGCGGCACGCTACTCGACACTGCGTTATTTGCCAAGCAGAGATGGGAGATGGGTTACAAATGGCCCATAGGACAAACATCTGACAGCCTGGTGGATATAACTTTTAGCATTTGCGGCAAAGAAGCTGCGCAGGGCATAATGGGAAATCGGGAGAATCCCCTGGAATTGAAACAAGTCACTGTAGCGCAGAAATACCTGGATATGACACAGAGGATGTTGGACAGATACAAGCAGAAGTATGGTAAGCCACTTGATAATTACGGTATATTCTCAATATTCATCACTCACCTGTCACAATATATCGAATGTGCGCAGAGCATCGGCACCACGGACCCTGATGCGATGATGAAGGCCTTCACGGGTGGGACCTTTGATTCGTTCCAGGGCAGGTATACCTATTCAGGGGCCAAGACTTACGGCGCGCCTGTGGTCTTTGGTTCTCCCTGTGGCATGGGTATAATCAAGGGTGATGAAGATGTGTATTTGGGCGAATACCCGCTCAAAGATGCCGATATGTGGTATGACTATTTCAACCCGGGTAAATAATTTACCTGCAATGGATTCGGCATTAACTTCACCGCGTGTGGTTAAGAAATCATAAAATCGAATATGATCGGT
>Ga0182011_10004619_pt1 | contig 11001 bp, 5 predicted proteins | sample 711E1DmetaG_FD_120481 | JGI IMG/M metagenome (GOLD analysis project Ga0182011, IMG submission 120481) | Permafrost microbial communities from Stordalen Mire, Sweden - 711E1D metaG | ecosystem: Environmental > Terrestrial > Soil > Wetlands > Permafrost | place: Sweden: Stordalen | collected... | reverse complement strand
GTGGCCTGCCACAAACGCGCGTCGGCGTTCATTCCGGAGGGCTGCGGCACTTGCCCCGTCCAGGTTTGCGGACCGGTAATCAAGGCGCTTTGGTACAACACCGTATCGCTTGCCGCCTTGGCGTTCAGCCCCGTACCATTATAACACCACGGCCACCCTGTAGCAGGAGTAAACCAGACGAACATGCTGAGTTTTGAGGCCTCTTCAATCAAGGCTGTGACGCTGGTCGCCCATTGAGTGCTGCCGAGGGACACCGTCGATCCGCTCGCGGCCGCATAAACGCCGATCTGCTCCACGCCAAGGATGTCCTGGCTTTTCATTTGTTGCAGCTCCCAGGTAAGTTCACTGCGGGTAACATTGCTTCCCCACCACCAGTAGCGCACCATCAGACGGTAATCCGCCGATGGATTACCAAAACTGCTTTCAAGCTGGGCTGCGGTCTGCGCATGGACGCTTCCCATAAGAAAAGCGACCAGGCAAGTGACGATTGCGGAAAGATTTTTTTTCATATGTACAAAGGCTAAAAAAGAATAAATCTTGATCAAAATTGATACATGAACCTCAGATTATAATGCCAATTGCCATTGCCCCTTAACAATTCCTCGTTGGTAACACCGCCTCCGGCGTCAACGGTGCGAAAATGGTCTTTTCCTACCAGACCCTTTATGCAAAATCCTTTAGTTACGGTTTTCTGGGCAAAGAGGGACCATCGAAACATCTGCTGGCTGCTGTATTCATCCTGTGTTGTATTTGGCATCGGCGTGCCCTGGGCAATCGTCAGGTTGTCCTGCCAGCCATAGTATTCCAATTCAAGGGAAAAAACGTCAAGACCCCATTTTGTGGTTGGAATATCGAAACCCACCATGACCGGCCACCGCCTTAAAACGTCATCGTAATTGTAATACGCTCCATAATTCAAGAGGCCTAAAATAGCGGTTTCCATGTAGAGTTTACCGTCTTCTTTCCCGAATAAATTTACTATTTCTTCGGGTAAAAACTGTTTGGGGTCAAAAGAAAACCGGGCCATGAGTTTAATGGCTTTCATGGTCATGTGAAGAGTATCGCCATTCTGTATAATTGGTAGACCAGCGCTGTCCTGGGCGATCGCGCTGGCCGGTGAAGTTTGTGATGGATCGATCGGAATTAAACGGTTCAGGCAGATCCCGGCGCCTGCATCAAAAATTTTATTAAATTTATACCCTGTCAACCACGACAGCGAGTAATCCCCCAGCGGCCAGTTTCCTTTTCCGCTCCCCACCGGCATTTCACTCGTAAGCAGCACGTCGTTCCTGAAGCTCCCAAAAACCGTTGACGAAATTCGCAGACCCAGAAGGCGGGACTTGCAATTGTCAAAATCATTGATTATATACGGAGCATAGGCGCCGCTGCGATAGCTAAAAAGGTATTCGCCCATGTTCGTTGCCTGGGGGTTGTACTTGAACGGAAAGTACCCTATCGCAAACTGTGCATAAGGGTCCTTGAGGTCTTTGCCAAATGAATAAATACCCTGCGCCTCCTTGAGGGAAAAGGCGGTTGATACCGAATTTCCGCCACCGGCCCCCTTGGCGAACGTGGCCATACCGAGCTCGGCCCCGGCTATGATCCGCAGCCGTTCCCGCACTTTTCCCTCAAGCGTAAGCCTGAAATTGGCGTGCTGGTCCCACGATTTGTCGGGCAGCCCGGTGATCGTCCCCGTCGGGTCGCTCGTCGACACGAGCTGCCCTATCTGATAATACGCAAAACCCGATGGGTTTATCTTGATATCGCCGTCTTCGGCATTAGCCGCTTGAAAGCACAGCGCGGCCCCACCTATAATAATTAATGATTTGCAATTCATATTTTTATCCTCATCAGCATATCCCGTTCTTCTGCAAGAGAATCATCTTAATCATGTCAATCTGTTCAGAATGAATACATGACCCGTAAGCTGTAGTGCCAATCACCATGCGCGACACACAGTTCACCGCCGTCGTTACTTGACGATATCGGATTGTCGACTCCGGCCCACGGAGATTGGGAACCGGTATTGCGATAGTGGTCTTTTCCGATAAGGCCTTTAATTGATAGTCCGCCGATCACGTTCTTTTTAGCGAACAAAGACCAGTGAAACATGTTGTCACTGAGGAAATTGTCGCGGTTCAGACCGCCAGTGGCGGTCTGGCCCGGGGGAAAATCGAACTGATCGTAGTTAAAACTAAAATATTCCAATTCAAGAGAAAGAACATCAAGTCCCCATTTTGTCGTTGGAATATTGAATCCCACCATGATCGGGCATCGTTTTAACAGATCATCGTAATATGACCCGTAATTCTTGAATCCGAGTATGGCGGTTTCGGAATAGAGCTTTCCATCTTCTTTTCCAAGGAAATTCAAAAAATCATCAGGCAGAAATTGTTTCGGATCAAAAGAAACGCGGGCCATGAATTTGGTTCCTTTAAAAGTGTAATGAAGGGTGTCTCCATTTTCGATGACCGGGGTCGAGCCGTCATTTTCATAGACAATGCCCCTGGTCGTCTGCTTCGGGTCGAGCGGCAACAATCTGCTCAGGGAAAAACCCGCGCCAACGTCAATGATTTTACCGGGTTTAAATCCCGCCAGCAGCGACAGCGAATAATCCCCCAGAGGATTATAATAAGTTTCGCTGGTAAAGAGTCCGTCCAGTCGCAGCATCCCGAAAAGCCTGCTGGATATTCTCAAACCTAGTAATTTGGCTTCACAATCATCAAAATCGTTGATGATAAAGGGCGGGTAGGCGCCGGTGCGGAAAAGGTATTCCCCCATATTCGAGGCCTGAGGATTGTATTTAAAGGGAAAATAACCAAGTGCGATTTGCAGCGGTGAGTTTTCCTCTTCATCGCCAAGCGTATAAATGCCCTGCCCTTCCCTTGGAAACGCATAGGAGCTAGTGGACGTCGTACCCGTCGCCTGGTTAGCTATCGGAGGTTGGACCTGTGTGATCATTGCGGCTTCGGCGCCGACAATGATCCGCAAGTGTTCCTGCACCGTGGCATTCAGGTAAAGCCGTAAATCGCAGCGCTGGTCCCAGGTCTTGTTCGGCATCGACACGGACTGGTCATAGGTCTGTTCAAGCTGCCCAATCTGAAAGTAAACGGATGCAGAAGGTTTGACTTTAATGTCGGGATCCCCGGCGTAAGCGGCCTGTATCAATAGTAAAGCCGCCGGAATCAGAAATGCTCTTTTGCCATTCATGCGCTTTGTCCTCCCTAATAATTTCTTCCGTCAATATTTTGTAGAGACGTAGCGCCGCTACGTCTCTACGACAAAACCATTATTAAACGTAATTTGATTTTTCATATACCTTCTACAGTTATGGGACCACTATCTTACTGCGTTGCACAATCACTCCGTCCACTTTGACCGTGGCTATATACGACCCTTTACTTATGGCGTACAACGGAACGGCATACGTCGAAGAGCATATCTGGCTGGCCGCAAGGGTGCCTTTCCACACAAGCCTGCCTTGCATGTCAAGAATACCAGCCTCAATACGACTATTGTCGCTAAGCCCCGTTACGGGCGGAACAAGCAGCTTAAACGCGTTCCCTGCCATTCTTACCTGAAGGCGGCCGAGTAATGAATGTTTTTCAAATGAAGGAAGCGCGCCAACGGCGCCGTTTATCCATAAATCAACCGCCTCGTTCGAGGCAAAGGGAACCATGAGAGTGTGGCCTGAGTCGGAATAGGAATAACCATAAGGGGCCGTCAGTGTGAAATTGTTGAGCTTGACGTTTGTCGTTGGGACAGCCATCAGCACCTTTAACGTCCCATATACGGTCATGGCCGGGGATTTGATATGGACAACGCCGCCGCTGGAAGCCTCAAGGGTTATGACCTTCTTCGCATCGCTTGCCAGATAATCGACATAGGTAAACGTATCGGTTTCGCCAGCAACGCCGGGGAAGGCGTTGATGACCACGTTCCTCGTGGAGTCATAATTGGTTATCCATCGTTTTGAATTGCCCGGATAGATCTGGCCCGTGACATATACGGAATTCGACTTGATGTACACGGGGATTTGATACAGCGGGATCGATGGCGTCGTGAAAGTCCCTGCCGTGTGCGTTTCGGTCTGGTTGAAGAAGTAATACCAGGTGGTGCTGCTGCCGCCAGGAAGATAGACGCTGCGCGTCATAGACGCCGAAACAATGGGCGCCACGAGGAACGCGTTGCCGAAAAGATATTCGTCGGGGATTTGATAGGTGTTCGCGTCGTCCGGATACATGTATGGCAGCGGCCGCATGGCCACGCCGTTGTCCGCCGAGGTGTTTACAAGGGAGTACACATAGGGAACGAGGCTCATGCGCAGATCGGCAATGCTTTTGTACCGGGCAACGAAGGTCTGGCCGTCCACGGCGTCCCCGGCGGCAGTATAGGTGTATGGTTCTTTTCCGTCAAGCATGTTTTCCATAAGGCCGGAGAAACAGCCGAAGGTAAGCCACCGCAGATACTGGTCGGTCGGGATTTTCGTCGCGCCGTTCATATACCCGCCGATGTCGGAGCCCCACATCGGGAAACCCATGAATGCGGCCTTGAGGGCGTTGGACAATGTCTCCACAAGACCCGCCCACGGGGGGTCAATATCACCCGACCAGATGGCGCTGATGTACGGTTGACAGCGGTGGTAGGCGCCGCGTGGAAAGTTAAACTGGTTGTCGCCCCAGAGCGTGCGCAGCGCCGCATCGGTCACCTTTGCGTTAAGATACAGATACTTCCATTTTTGCTGGGGTCCGGGAGTGCCGTCGGACCAGGTTGTTGGAAAAGGATTCGCGTCGCCGTCGCAACGATCCATCTTATGTCCCTGGACTCCGATGGAGTGTTGAAGACTGTCCAGTTGATGTTCGTACCAGGTGACAGCCGCGGGATTTGAAAGATCAAGATAGTAATTTCCCCCGTTAAAATAGGTGCCGGCCGGCGGGACGGGCGTGCCGAAGGTGCCGGGCATGGTCCACGTCATTAATTTTACATTGTAGCCGGTATCGGCAGTTATCTGCTTTAACCATGTGGCGGGGTTTGCAAAGGCGGCGGAAAAATTCATATAGCCCCATCCCTGCGCCCCATCGCTGAATGGCCGGTCGATCCACTGCGCCGTTATGGGTATTTGGTTGGCTATATAATTCGTGTTATGCGACAATACCTGGGCGCTTCCTGAATAGTTGTTGTGCCAAATAACCGGACCACATCCCCAGATAACTACTTTTTTAGGCGCGCCAATGACTTTGAAGTACTGATGATGAATTTTATCGCCCGTCGGGCCGTAAAAAATATACCAGTCAATGGCAGTGGTTGAATGCGTGATCGTCGACTGCCCGCCGACGCCGAGAGCGTATGTCCCTTCGGCAAAGCTGTCGAAAAAACACCCGTATCCGAGGCTGCTCATGAAAAAGGCCGAATATGCGAGCGCATTCACCCCCATGGTGTTGCAGTCCCCTCTTGGGCTTAACGTAATGCTTATGCCCCGTATATCAGGAGAGGTCCCTGAACTGCAATTATGCTCCCTTATTCCATAGAAATGGTCGTTCTGGTCTTTCATGGTGATCTTGACCGTGGCCGCCGCGGGAGATGTTCCATACATCCGCAGGCCGCCCGTGGGCACCGAGCTTATGGTCAACGACTGGTTCGCCCCGAGCGTAAGCACCATGCTGTCGGTCATGGAATTGACCGACGCAATAGCTGTATAGTTCGTCGCGCCGAAAGCGATGCCGGTCACTTCGAGGAGAGTCTTTGTTCCCGCCGAGACCTTGATGTCCATGGGAGAATTTACGACGTCGACCGTCAAATTGCCGGCTGTCCAGGCAAAGACCGTACCTGTCAATGCAATGATCCCAAAGCAAATCTTCAATAAATTCTTGGACATACATTCTCCTTTTAACAAGAAAATAATTTTCATGCCCTTTTCGTTGTTACGGCACCACTATCTTGCTGCGCTGAACATTTACACCGTCTACCTTGACCGTGGCTATATACGACCCTGTGCTTATGTTGCTTAACGGGATAACATGCGTTGAAGAACAGATCTGGCTGGCCGCAACGGCGCTTTTCCAAACCTGCCTGCCGCGCATATCCATTATTCCGGCCTCGATGCGGCTGTTGTCCCGAAGGCCTGCTGCCGGGGGAACAAGCAGCTCAAGTACGCCATGGGCCGCCCGTATCCGGAGATGGCCGAGCAGAGAAGGTTTTTCATACAAAGGAACGGCGCTCACAACCCCGTTTATCCATAAATCAATTGCCTGGCCCGCGGCCACCGGCACCGCGAGGCTTTGACTTGCGGCCGTATAGGTATATTGCGACGCCGTGAGCGCGACATTGTTGAGCGTTACGCTCGTCGGAGCGGCGGCCATCTGCACCTTGACAGTATCCATCACGGTCAGGGACGGAGATTTCACATGAAAAACGCTGCCGGTATACGATGAAAGGGTTATGGTTTTTTTCGCGTCAGCGGCAAGGTAATCGACATAAGTAAACGTATCGGACTGACCGGCGGTGCCGGGAAAGGCATTGATAACAACGTTCCGGGTGGCGTCATAATTGGTTATCCACCGTTTGGAGTTCCCGGGATAAATCTGCCCGGTCACGTACACGGAATTCGCCTTGATATACACCGGAATCTGATAGAGCGGAATCGAAGGCGTGGTGAAGGTGCCGGACGCGTGCGTTTCGGTATGATCGAAAAAATAGTACCAGGTGCCCGCGGGAAGATAGACGCTGCGAGTCATTGCAGACGAGGTAATTGGCGCTACAAGAAATGCATTACCGAAAAGATACTCGTCGCCGATCGCATAGGTGTTCGCATCGTCGGGATACAAGTATGGCAGTGGCCGCATCGCCACGCCGTTGTCCGCCGACGTGTTGGCGAGTGAATATACATAGGGAACAAGGCTCATGCGCAAATCGGCCACGCTTTTGTACCGGGAAACGAAGGTCTGGCCGTCTACGGCGTCGCCGGAGGCGGTGTACGTATAAGGTTCTTTTCCGTCAAGCATATTTTCCATCATTCCGCAGAAACAGCCGAAGGTAAGCCACCGCAGATACTGGTCGGACGGGATTTTCGTCGCGCCCGTGCCGTACCCGCCGATGTCCGATCCCCATACCGGGAAGCCGCAAAAAGCGGCCTTGATGCCGTTTGCCAGTGCACCCACAAGACCGGGCCATGGCGCCCGCGTGTCGCCTGCCCATACCGCCCCATTATAGGGCTGAGTGCGGTGGTACGCACCGCGCGGAAAATTAAACTGGTTATCGGCCCAGTATGAGCGTAGCGCCTGATCGGTCACCTTTGCATTGAGGTATAGATATTTTCCTTGTTTCTCGGCAGTGGGCGTACCGTCGGACCAGGTGCCGCTCAAGACCTGCGTCATCGATTCTTCGCAGCGGTCCATCTTGTGGCCTTGAACCCCGATAATAGCATTATCCTGCAAAGAATCCAATTTTTTTATGTACCAGGTAACTGCCGCCGGGTTTGAGAGGTCAAGGTAGTCATAGCCGCCGTTGAAATAAGTACCGGCCGGCGGAACAGGGTCGCCAAAGGTAAGCGGCGCGACCCATGTCATGAATTTTACATTATAACCAGTATCGCTGTTGATCTGTTTTATCCAGGTCCCGGGGTTGGCAAATGCGGCGGAAAAGTTCATGTCGCCCCAGCCCTGACCTCCGTCGCTGTATGGCCTGTCAACCCATTGGGCTGTTATCGGAATCTGGTTAAGGATATAATTTGTATTATGCGACAATATCTGGGCGCTTCCCGAATAGTTGTTGTGCCAGATGACCAGACCGCAGCCCCAAATAGGGACTTTTTTGGTTGGAGAGCGTGTTCCAAGCCCTTCAATGGTCTGGATGGTCTTAAAATAGCCCTGATGGATCTTGTCACCGGTCGGGCCGTAGAAAATGTACCAATCAATCGTATTGGTGCTGTGGGTTATAGTCGTTACCCCGCCCGTGCCCAAAACATAGGTCCCTTCGGCAAATGTGTTGAAGAAACTGCCGTAACCAAGGCTGCTCATATAAAAAGCGGACCACACCTTTGAATTTGGTTCGTTCGAATAATTTTCAATATTTGCAGCGGTTATGGCTATTGTGTGCCCACGCAGATCAGGACTGTTGCCGTTGATGTTTTGCTCCGTTATACCGAAGAAATGGTCGGTCTCATCTTTCATCGTGATCATGACCGTTGATGCCGAAGTGACTTTGCCGTAAATATGGATTCCCGATAAGACCGGCGTGATTGTCATGGCCAGGCTTGCGGTCAGGTTTACCACGAGACTGTCGGTGGCGGGCGTTACCGATGTAATCGTGGTATAATTCGTGCCGCCGAAATTGATGCCGTTAATTTCAAGCAGCGTTTTCGCGCCTGCTGAAACCTTGATGTCCATAGGCGAGTTCACAACATCGACTGTTAAATTGCCCGCCGTCCAGGCGAAAATTCCGGAAGCCAAAGCCAGGACCGTTACGCAAACCATGAACATTTTGTTGAACATTTTTACCCCTTTGTATTGATTTTTTTCCATGAAAAAAATCCTGTGAGTGTTTAATCCCAGTAATTGTTTAACGCGGGAATATCCGCTATCAATTATAGTAGTAATTTAATTAAAAAAAACCTAAATCGGCACAAAATATTTAGGCTTGAACACTAATAACGTATACGACACGAGTACAGCCGGGTTTATCGTTGAATTAAACAAAAAAACAATTCGCTTCTTTTTGCCTCCAAAAGTTGATGTCGAAAATACGCGTTGTTCACTACAGTGAACAGCAATTTGCCGTAATGACAAATTATCCAGATGCCATATGTACAACATATTTATATTAACAAAGCCGGCTGAACTAAAACTTCATAGTTTTGAGGTGGCATTATTTTATAAGTTTTTGGTTTTTTCCCCTATGGATTAAAGGATAATTTGCCATATATTTTGGTTATATATACATAAACCCAAACCTAAAAGGAGATGCTTGTCATTATGAAAAAATTACTGTTCTTAGCGACTTTGGTCGGCGCGGTACTTTCCGTCCAAGCGGATGTGCTGTTTTCTACTGATTTCCTGACTGTACCACCGGGTTTTAAGGCCGCATCGGATGCAGCAACTGCCAAGGGGACCGACGACTCGGTTGTCTTTAATCCGGCGCCATCTACGGTTCCGAAAGATACGGTCATTGACGGTTGTACGCTTTCGGCCCAGAAAAGTTCCACAACCAATACCGTTATTCTTGTTTCAAAAGCCAGTCAAACGTGTGTTCCGGTTGGGGACGTGACCGGTTGCACTCCCGGACGGTTAAGCTTGAAAAACACCGGCAGTTCCATAACCATGCCGAAGGTATTAGGGCCTTGCTCAATAACTTATTATGCCGCCGGATCTTCAGCAACCATGGGCAAAGGAATCAGTTGCCAAATTAATGGAGTTGATGTCCCGGAAGCGGGAATTCCGGAGTTGTCGCTCAATGGCGTCCAAGCTACAAGGAAAATGGTGTACAATTACGCCACGGCGGATTCGGCTGCATTTACGCTTACGGCAATAAGCGGCGTTTACATTTATGATATAACAATCGCATCCGGGGCCGCATCGGTCATCAACACCATGAGCGTTGCAAAAAGCATTCAAAATATACAAAAAGTCGGCAATATCATTGTTAACCGTAAAAATGCCCGTATCGACATTTTCACTCTTGGCGGAACAAAAATAATGTCTTCAAATAAATCCATCATTAATGTAGCCGGTCTTACCCATGGCGTTTACATGGCACGCATTGCCGGAACGAATGGACAGATAAAGATCGTTCGTTAATTTAACGCCCCTCTTATTCTCCGAATATCCTTTATAGGGGCGGTTCGCGAACCGCCCCTACATTAGCGCAATGACTATCATTACACCGTGGGAGCGCACAATGCTAAAAATCAAACTATCCCTATTGCTATTTCTTGCCTTCGTATTCGCAAGCGCCATTGCCGCAACCCAATCCATCCAATCGCAGCTCGCCGGAAAAATAGACATCGTGGTAGCAACCGACAATTCGGGCGATTACAGTAAAGTCCAGGACGCGATCAACGCCGTCCCAGATAATAATACCGTTAGGAAATTGATCTTCGTTAAAAAAGGGAAATACGTCGAGAAAGTCATTGTTCCCTATAAAAAGACCAATATCACGCTTGTGGGCGAAAACGTCGACAGCACGAGCATTTCCTATAATGACGCCTCGCTGGAAACAATCGCCCTGAACACCTTCAATTCCTATACGATCAGGGTCGACGCCGATGATTTTGAGGCAATGAACATTACTTTCGAAAACACGGCCACAAGCGCCCAGGCTGTCGCTTTGCACACAAACGGCGACCGCCAAACGTTCCTCCACTGCCGCATCGTTGGCTACCAGGACGCGTTTTTCAGCAATATCAGGCGGCGTAATTACATGAAGGATTGCTTCTGTCAAGGCGCCGTCGATTATCTGTTCGGGTTCGGCATCGTGCTGTTCGATAGTTGCCAAATTAATACGATCAAGACCGGCGGATATATGACCGCGGCGGCAACGTCGGAAAACTATAAGTTCGGCTATGTATTCATGAACTGCAAACTCGGCTCTCCCGCGTCCGTGACTTCATATTATCTCGGAAGGCCCTGGTTCGCATATTCACACACGGTTCTTTACAAATGCTGGGAGAGTTCCTCGGTCAATCCGGCTGGATGGTATGCCTGGGCAAAACGGGAAGATACGTGCTATTACCGCGAATATAAATGCACGGGACCTGGCGCTGCTACTTCAAGCAGGGTAGTTTTTGGAAAGCAATTAACGGACCAGGAAGCCCAAAGCTATGTTTTGGACTCCATATTTTCAAAAAGCTCTTTTCCCCAAGGCGTCACTACCGATACTTTCGAAACCAACACTATTTTAAGGCGCTTCCTCGTTTCAACAACGCCGAATATGGAGCAAATAGCGCAGGTATTTTTAAAATGCGGCAGAGACACTTTCCCTCCGATTCCTTCGGACAATTGGCAACCC
>Ga0182011_10004617_pt1 | contig 11004 bp, 9 predicted proteins | sample 711E1DmetaG_FD_120481 | JGI IMG/M metagenome (GOLD analysis project Ga0182011, IMG submission 120481) | Permafrost microbial communities from Stordalen Mire, Sweden - 711E1D metaG | ecosystem: Environmental > Terrestrial > Soil > Wetlands > Permafrost | place: Sweden: Stordalen | collected... | reverse complement strand
GGACACTTTATGCAACAGGATGGGTACAACTGCTTGCTACGCCGATTATTGGAATTACCTTACTTATGATAGTTGCCGAAAGGACATTACATATAGGTTTCTTCGATCCGACCCTGGGTGGCGATCCTCTGCTTTATCAACATCTTTTCTGGACTTACAGTCACCCGGCGGTTTATATAATGATATTGCCTGCCATGGGGGCAATTTCCGAGATAATAACAACATTTTCTCATAAAACGATATTCGGTTACAAATTCATGGTTGCTTCTGTTCTTGCAATCGCATTTGTAGGGTATTTTGTCTGGGGACATCATATGTTCACTTCCGGAATGAGCGGGACTGCTCTCTATACATTTTCCCTGCTTACATTTATCGTTGCGGTGCCAAGCGCCATAAAGGTATTTAACTGGATATCCACAATGCACCAGGGTTCTATCGATCTGCAAACACCATTTTATTGGGCAATGGCATTCATTTTTGTATTTATGATCGGAGGATTTTCCGGGCTTATTCTTGGGTCCCTGGCAGCCAATGTGCATCTGCATAACACCCATTTCGTTGTTGCCCATTTTCATTTCATAGTTTTCGGTGGCACAGGATTTGCTTTTTTCGGGGCAATGCATTACTGGTTCCCTAAAATAACAGGAAAAATGTACGACACAAGATGGGCAAATATTGGCCTGGTGATCTTTTTTGTCGGATTTATAACCTTATACGGGCCGATGTTTTATCTTGGATTCAAGGGTATGCCACGAAGGTATTATGACTATGATGAAGTCTTTCATTCAGGAAATATAATTTCAACGATGGGGTCCTGGGTCCTTTATTCCGGATTAGCTATTATTATCATCAATTTGTTCTCTTCCTTAAAACGCGGGACAAAAGCTCCATCAGATCCCTGGGGTGGAAAGACACTCGAATGGACCATTCCTTCTCCCCCTCCGGTTGAGAATTTTGAAGAAATACCAGTAATAACCAACGGCCCCTACCACTATCAATGAGTGCAACAACAGAGACCCATCGCGACGATCTGGCATCGAAAACCGGTATGTGGTTATTCCTCTTTACCGAAATGCTTTTATTCGGCGGACTTTTTGTTGTTTATTCGGTATATCGCTACAGGAACCCTGTTGCATTTCATCTGGCAGCACACGAATTAAGTGTTTTTATCGGAACTGCCAATACCATTATTCTCCTTACAAGCAGTTCAACAATTGCTATGTCAATCACTGCAATCCAGAAAAATAATAAAAAACTTGCCCTGTTTCTCCTCGGAATTACTGTTTTGCTCGGACTTGCTTTTCTGGTTAATAAATATTTTGAGTGGGGGGAACATATCAGGGAACATATCTACCCGGGCTCACCTGTTCTTGCTTTACGGGGCAATGGTGATGTTCTCTTTTATGGCCTTTACTTCTTTATGACAGGACTTCATGCCTTACATATCATTATCGGATTGATCTTCATAGGGTTTGTTTCGGTAAAACTGTTCAGGGATAAAATAAGTTATGATAATTATTCTTTGTTGGAGAACAGTGGCCTGTACTGGCACCTGGTTGATCTTATCTGGATTTTCCTGTTCCCCTTATTTTATCTCATTACGTAATGACACCAGTAAAAATGGAAGATGAAAAAACACATATTATTCCTTACCGGACATTCCTGTATGTTCTGGCACTGTTAATTACACTTACATTAACTTCTGTTGCCATAACACAACTCTATCTTGGCGCTCTTACGGTCACTATTGCTCTGGTAATCGCAGTTGTGAAATCATCATTTGTGCTGCGTATCTTTATGCATCTGAAATTTGAGAACAAAATATTTTCTATTGCCGTCATTGCGGTTGTATGTATTCTCTCCCTGGTGATACTAATTACTCTTCTGGACTACCTATATAGATAAAAAGCATGTATTCAACAACGGGAACCGGCGCTTCAAATTTTGTATCTACTTTTAATACATCATTTTATTTTATTGCAGGTATTTCATTGTTACTTCTTACAGGGCTTACTATTGTTATGCTCTATTTTGTCTTCAGGTACAATAATAAAAAAAATAAAGTAGCTATTCAGAACGAAGGAAATACCCGGTTAGAGATCGTCTGGACCGTTATACCCATTATTCTGGCGCTTGCTATGTTCTATTTTGGCTGGGAGGGATGGAAGCCCATGACCAAGGCTCCCAAAGATGCCATTAATATAACCAGTGTAGCAAGGATGTGGAACTTTACATTTCAATATGAGAATGGCACCCAGAGCCACGATCTGATTATTCCGGTCAATACTCCAGTAAAAATACATCTTGTCTCGCTGGATGTTATTCACAGTCTTTATATTCCGGCTTTCAGAATTAAATCTGATATGGTGCCCGGAAGGGAAAAATCCATGTGGTTTCTTCCCGAAGCCATAGGAACTTATGATCTTTTTTGTGCTGAATATTGTGGTCTGCAACATTCATACATGAATGCTAAAGTTAAGGTTATTTCAAAGGAAGATTACACTAAATGGTATTCCGACTCTGCCAAAGTATCCGTTGCGACGGAAGGATCTGCTCCAGGGGCTGAAGGCATGGCTATAATAAAAGCACAGGGCTGTAATGCATGTCATTCTTCTGATGGATCAAAAATCATCGGGCCAAGTTATCTGAACCTTTACGGGAAAAAACAGGTTGTTATAAGAGATGGGAAAGAGGTCACTCTCACAGCTGATGACGAATATATTAAACGGGCGATCTATGAGCCGAATGTTGAAATAGTAAAGGGATATCCTACAGGATTAATGCAAAGCTACAAAACAACATTAAGCGATAAGGATGTTTCAAAAATAATTGAATACCTGAAAACTCTTCATGATAAGTAACTCCGGAAAGAAACTCAAATATTGGCTGGAACTAAGCAAATTTAAAATAATGATTCCGGTAAGTCTGACAGGATTCACCGGATATTTTATTTTCAAGCCTTTCTTTTCATACCAGATAATCCTGATAAGCATTGGTGTCTTGCTATTAGCCATTGCAGCCTCAGTCCTTAACCAGATCCAGGAGGTCGAACCTGACAGCAGGATGGATCGGACAAGAAACCGGCCCATTCCGGCAGGGAATATAGACATTGGGCATGCGACAATGTTCTTTCTTGTTAATCTTCTTGCCGGTCTGGCTATTATTTATTTTGTGGGGAATTTAAAGGCCATGATCGTTGGATTGATTACAATTATCTGGTACAATGGAATTTACACGTATTCCAAAAGGATCACTTCATTTGCTGTTGTGCCAGGTGCCGTTACCGGCGCCCTGGCACCGTTAATTGGATGGGTGGCAGCAGGTGGCGGTATCTGGGATAGACCGGTTGTTTTTCTGGAATTTCTGCTATTTATTGGTCAAATACCTCATTTCTGGCTGCTTATAATGAAGTACGGAGAAGAGTATAAAGATGCAGGTGTTCCAAGCCTCTCAGATATCTTTAATAATATCCAGATTAACTGGCTTACTTTTTCATGGGTAGTAACCTCTGCGGTCGCGGCGCTGTTTCTTTGCTATTTTGAAATCATCAAAAGCATGCCTGTAATTGTAATCCTGCTGATAGCTTCAATTCTTATGATCTGGCAGTTTTCTGATCTTTTGAAAAATCAGGGAATTTCGAATAATTTTAAAAAATATTCGATAATCCTTGATTTGTACTTTTTGCTGGTTCTGCTTTTGCTAATAACAGACAGGATAATACCCTGAAATGATCTTCAATTTATTCTAATATTCCGGTGCGCTGCACCTTTGATTTTTTATGTATCCCCTTATCTACAAATATTTTGGTGCTCTGCACCGCTTAAATCTTATTAGAAAGAAGCAAAAATGCGAAATAGGCGTGCTGCACCTTTTGAATCGTTTTATCAAGCAGCAGCGCTGCGAAATATTTGTAGAAAGAGAGTCAATGAATTGGGATACCGGGTGCAGCGCACCGTGATATATAATTAAAACTGATGTTTCAGACTTTCTTCCAGGTAGGGATGATTATGGGGTATAATTTTTGCTTTGCTCAGAGCTGTGGCCACTATCAACGCAAATAAGCCTGCATATCCAATGAAAATCCCCGCGGCAATCCATCCAAATTTCAGCACCCCGGTAGTTCCCGGAATTACCTGCAGATAAAGCTCTATATATTGACCAATTATCAGAAGTATTATGACAATGATAATTGCTGTCATGTTCCTGCTGGTTTTGACCGGAAGGAGTACCAGGAAAGGGACTGCCCAGTTAAGGCCTATTTCCAGGAAAAACATTATCTTCCATCCATTCTGCCAGCGAACAAAGAAATAAGCTGTTTCTTCGGGAATATTTCCATACCAGATTATCATGAACTGTGCGAACCAGAAATATCCCCACACAATGGACAGCATGAAAATATACCTGGAAAAATCGTGCAGGTGAAATTTATTTAAGAAAGTAAAATATCCCAGCTTATGCAGAATAAATACTATTAGTGTCAGTATAGATACTCCGTGAAGAAATGCCGCAACCAGATTCTTCAATGCAAAAATAGCGCTGTACCAGTGAACGTCTATTGACATCATCCAGTCAAATGCAGACATGGAAAAGGTAATGGCAAGAATGAAAATAAATATTTTTGAATAGAGCTCACTTTTTGCAAACAAAAACATGATTCCTTTTAAATCTTCAGGATTATACCGGTCTTCCTTAAGAGAAATCTTTCTCAGGATCCAGATAAAAATAATCCATAAAATAAAGTAAATAATAATCCTTGCAAAGAAGAAAGGAAAGTTCAGAAAGGCTGATTTATGCTGCATAAGTGGATCAAGGGCAACGGCTTCTTTGTGAGACCAGTGATAAATATCGTTTACCCCGAAAAAGAGAATTAAAAAGAAGATTGCCGCGAAAGGAATATAACTCATCATTGCTTCAGGGATTCGCTGAAAAGCCGAAGACCACCCAGACTGTGAGATCTTTTGAATTACAAAAAAGAAGGTTCCCCCCATTGCCAGTGAAAAGAAGTAATAATTTACGATCAGGTAGTGAGCCCAGGTTAACCTATGGTCTGTCAATAATCCTACAATGAAACTACCTGCTCCGATGGCTATTAAGAGTAAGGTAATTATTTTGAAGTTTCTGGAAACGGTAATTTGCTCCTTCATCAATTATTTCCCCCCTTTTTAATATCCAAAATACTTTTTGTTCCATTCTGAAGGCTCCGGATATATATTATTAGCATCCATCTGTCATCGGGTCTTATCTGGGAACCATGTGCCCCCATCGCACCAAATCCAAGTGTAATAGAATGATAAATTTCACCATCTCTCAGTTTAATGGCTGTTTTTGCAGTCAATGAACGTGGTTTTACCGGATATAGCCCGCTCTTAAACAGATGTCCGTCCCCTTCTCCACTAATACCATGACATCCGGTACAAAACGTAATATAAACAGCTTTTCCTCTCGCCAGCGATTCATCATTTAGTAAAATGGGATTGACAAGTTCTTTCCCGGCTTTTATGCGGGACTCCGCATCAATTGTATATTCAAATGGAGTAAATCCTCTCGGTATGGTTCCACTGGCCGGAACCCTCATGGTCATTCCATCAATAAAGTTTGGGTTTGGTGAATTCGTTTTATACGCTGCTGAATAAAACATATCCGGGAAATAATCCCAGCCCGGATTATTCCTGCTCCTGTTGCAGCTCAAAATAATAAATGAAACCATGATCAGGAACAGGGTTTTGAAAACTGTTTCTATTTTATAAATACTTTTCATGCTTTGACGTTTTCAAATTCTTTATCCAGAACCTCGATCGCCCCCTGTTCTTTCATTACAATTCCGGCCCTTTTTGCTATTGCAATATCCTGATCATCAATATTTACTACAATAACAAATTTATCGTTTGTTGCCCGTTGATCAAATATTGTATTCTGCCGACCTGGAAAAAGTTTTGATCTGGCTGAAAAGAGGGCAAGACTTGCTAATGTCACAGTAAGAATTGTAATAATAATAGTTACAACGATGAATGAGGGAAAGGAATTAAACGGTTTCCCGCCATACACCAGGGGCCAGTTTATAACAGAAGTGTAATAAAGAAAAGCCGATGTTGCAATAATTCCGAACAGACCGAAAAAATAGGCAGCAGTCGGTAACCTGGATTTTCTCTTCAGCAAATGAAAAACTTCAGTTATCGGATACGGGGTATATACATCATAAATCAGGAATTGCTGCTCTATTAATAATCTGATTGAAGAAAGAAACTTTTCTTCATTATCGAAAATCCCTATTTTAAATGTCCTTTTCATAATGAAGCCATGTTAATCCTCTGTTTTATTTCCAATATGCACCACTCCTTTTAGTTCGCTTATCGCCATCATAGGAAGATAACGCATGAAAAGCAATACTCCCATACCAAATAATCCGAGTGTCCCGGCAAAAACTCCTACATCAATAACAGTCGGAGTATATGAAACCCAGTTAGATGGAAGGAAATCTTTACTAAGGGAGGTAACCACAATATTGTATCTTTCCAGCCACATGCCGACATTGATGGATAGAGAGACAAACAGCAGCCAGATCCAGTTTCTTCTCAATTTTCTGAACCAGAAAAGTTGCGGAATAAGAGCATTACATATAATCATACCCCAGAACTGAATCGTATAATCTCCGGTCATTCTGTTCCTGAAAAAGGTAAACATTTCATATTTATTGCCTGAATACCATGCAACGAATATCTCAGTAAGATAGGCGGTTCCCATAATCAACGATATAAAAACAAGAATCCTTGCAATAGCATCCATATGGTTATCGGTAATGTAATCTGTAAGCTTGTAAATCTTCCTGATGAGAACCATGAGTGTCATAACCATTGCAAACCCTGAAAAAATTGCTCCCACAACAAAAAATGGCGGAAATATTGTGGAATGCCATCCAGGAATAATGCCGACAGCGAAGTCGGTAGCTACAATTGACTGAACAGAAACCACAAGTACGGCAGCTATACCGCCAAGGACAAAACTCAGTGACTCATAACGTATCCAGTGGTGACTCGAGCCGGTCCATCCCAGGCTGAAAAAGCCATATAAAGCTTTTCTTATTTTTGAAGTTGTTTTATCCCTTATTGTAGCCAGATCCGGTAACATGCCGAGATACCAGAATGAAACTGATATCAACAGGTAGGCTGTAATTGCAGTAAAATCCCAGAAAAGAGGTGAGTTAAAATTCACCCACAACGGACCACGTGTGTTCGGATATGGGAAAATATAAAAAGCAAGCCAGATACGCCCCATGTGCAATGCCGGAAACAAAGCGGCAGAAAGTACGGCAAAAACAGTCATAGCTTCCGCGGCCCTGTTGATTGATGTTCTCCATCTCTGTCTGAGGATCAGTAAGAAGATTGAAAACGCAGTCCCTGCATGTCCGATTCCTATCCACCATACGAAATTTACTATTTCCCATCCCCATGCGACTGAGTTATTTACGCCCCAGGTGCCAATTCCTTTATAAACAGTTATATAAATAGCATAACCACCAAAAATTGCAGCCGTTGAAGCAATTGTAAAAGCAACGGACCACCACAGTCCCGGACGCACATCCAAAGGACTTATTATTTCTTCAGTAATCTGGCCGAGAGTTTTATTCCCTTCAATGAGAGGTCCGCGGATTTTCCTGTTATACATCTTGTACTCTCTGTTTATTTATGTATTTTCCTTATCATCATTCCTGACCTTGGTCAGATAGCCCACAGAAGGAAGAGTATGCAACTCTTCGAGCAGGTGGTAACGCCTTGGATCTGAGAACAGCTTTGAGACTTTACTGTTCTTATCATTCAGATTGCCAAAAACTATGGCCTCCGATGGACATGCCTGCATACAGGCGGTCTTTATCTCATAATCATCAAGTTTCCTGTTTTCAAGCTTTGCCTGTAATTTTTTCTCCTGAATACGTTGAACACATAAAGAACATTTCTCCACAACGCCTCTCTCTCTGACGGTCACATCGGGATTTAAAACCATTTTACCCAGATCCGATGCAGTGTTAAAATCAAATGATTTATTGTTGGTATATCTGTACCAGTTGAATCTTCGTACCTTATAAGGGCAGTTATTAATACAATATTTTGTGCCGACACACCGGTTATAAGTCATTTGATTCAATCCTTCGCTGCTGTGCGTTGTTGCGGAAACCGGACAAACATTTTCGCAGGGGGCATTATCGCAATGCTGGCAGGCAAGCGGTTGAAAAAAGACTTGAGGATCATCGGGATTATCTGAATAATACCGGTCTATCTTTATCCAATGCATTATCCTTCTGCGAATAACCTCATCTTTCCCGACCACAGGGATATTGTTCTCCGCCTGGCAGGCAATAACACAAAAATTACATCCGATACACGAGTTTAGATCAATTGCAAGCCCCCAGTGAAACCCGTCATATTTCACTTCCGGATAGAGAGTTCTGTGGGTTGATTCAAATTCTTTATGAAACGCGTTCCCTGAAGAGGGATCTTTTTTGTATTTACTAAGAACAGTATCTCTGACAATCGGTCGTCCCTCCATAGAATAATGTTCTTGTGTAAGAGCAAGCTTGGTATGTCTAAGGGTGTTTTCAATCTTTTCAACTGCAAAAGAATATTGCCTCGTGCCGTTATTTGTCCTTACAAACGGATATAAATTCACTCCGATATTATTGCAAACCGGGCCAGAATTTGTGTGACCATAACCAAACGCGACAGAAATTGTGCCCTCGGCCTGGCCCGGCTGAATAAATGCAGGAAGAATCAGTCCGTCAGTAAGTTTAATAAGAGACCCGGTTTGCAGGCCAAGTTTTTTTGCATCACCGGGGGAAACAACAGCAACATTTTCCCAGCATTGACGAGAAACCGGGTCGGGTAATTCCATTAACCATGGGTTATTGGAATGCATTCCTGTTCCCATAGATAGACTTTCATAAAGAACAATCTCATATCCTTTCGAAGGCTCACCCAAGGCCAGTTTTATTATCTTATTAAGTCCTTCTTCATTAAATTTGAAAGACATCTTTTCCTTGGTTTTGAAATTAAATACCCCATTACCAAGGGATTCATTCCAGAATTTTTTGAAGTCTGAAAAGCCCGAATGTGGCCAATAAGTTTTTTCCCAGTTGGCTATTATATAATCGTGATAAAATGTTGAATTTCCGGACCATTTCAACAATGAATCCTGGAACGACCGCGTATCAAAGATCGGATTAATGCATGGCTGGCTTAAACTTAGCTGTCCTGGTATTATTTCAGCGTCGTCCCATGACTCCAGGTAGTGATGGACCGGACATTCATATATACATTTCCCAATAGTTTCGTTTAAACCTACTGCCATATTTACTGTCAATTCTGCATTTTTAATTCCTTTCAAAAACTTATTTGAATCAGGATAATCATAAACAGGATTTACATTATACATCAACAGGGCTTTGACCTTGCCATTATTTAATTCATTTACAAGGTCTTCCATCTTACCATCAATGCCGGAAGCAATGTTGAGGTTATTGTTAAGATCGATGCATTCCGGATAATTTCCTAATAATGAGTTAATTCCATTGACAATGATCTGTATGTCCACATTGTTAGTCCCCGATACTACAATTGATCTTCCTTTTGATGCAATAAGATCATCTGCAAGGGCTGAAAGATCTTCTCTGAATTTGACTCCCGGCAATACCGCCCTTCCTGTTTTCTCAGCAATTCTATTGTACAAATCCATCAGAAGGATTTTTTCTTCCGAAGGTCTGATTTTCTTCCTGGTATCTGCATTGGCCCCTGTAATGCTCATCCCTGATTCGAAATGAATGTGCCGTAGCATATCGTTCTCCCCATTATCAAGTTTTCTCCGGGAAACATACCCCGGAATAAAATGGACCGGGGATATCCAGGTGCCAAGGAAATCTGCATTTATTGAAACAACAAGGGATGTTTTCTCAAAATGATAATCCGGAATTACCTGCCGCCCGAAACATATGGTATTAGCCTCCAGAATAGCAGAATACGAAATTGCATCGTACTGTATCCATTTAAAATCTTTATACCGGGCACCAAATTCATTTATTATTTTGATAGTTGAAGGAGAAAGAATAGTTGAAGAAAGCAAAACTATTTTACCTCCTTTGGAATTTATCCTGGTCAGTTCAGAGGAGATCTTTGCATCAACTGAGTCCCATGACACTGCCAAATTATCTTCAGTTGGTGATTTCAGACGCGCATCATCATACAGACTTAATACTGATGCCTGTACCCTCGCTGTAGTTCCTTCTTTGTTAAAAGAGGACAGTGCATTTCCTTCTATTTTAATTGGCCTTCCGTCTCTGGTCTTAACAAGTATAGCTGAGTATTCATGCCCATCATAATAGCTTGATGCATAATAAAGTGCTTTCCCGGGAGTGACTTCAGGCGGCTGAATGATATAAGGCAAAGCTTTCAGAACCGGCCTTTTGCAGCTTGCTAGCACAGCTGCTGAAGCAAAACTGAAACCCAGAAATTTCAGAAAATCCCTTCTGGAACTGTTTTTTCTGACAAAATCACTTCCAAAAAGCTCAGGAAGCTGATCATCCTTTAATGCCTCACTATTCCCGTCATTAAAAACAACCAGCTCATTATTTTCTTCCTGATTCTTCTTCTTTTTCTTCATAATTCAGATCTTCCCAAAGATTTTGTTATTAATAATGACATTTCATACATTCTGTCCCTCCAAGCACACTTATTGTAGCGCTGTCTTTCTTTCCCCTCTTCATTTTTTCCGCCAGATCAGTATATTCCGAATAAAACTTGTTGCTATGAATATTAAATTTTTTAGTCCTGTGACAATTAATACACCACCCCATTGATAAATCGCTGACCTGTTTAATGACATTCATTTCTTCAACCCTCCCATGACATTCCTGGCACTTAACCCCGCCTGCACTGACATGTTGTGCATGACTGAAAAAAACATGGTCGGGAAGGTTGTGTACTTTAATCCATGCAATTGGTCTCTTGTTTTCGTAAGCGC
>Ga0182011_10004616_pt1 | contig 11006 bp, 8 predicted proteins | sample 711E1DmetaG_FD_120481 | JGI IMG/M metagenome (GOLD analysis project Ga0182011, IMG submission 120481) | Permafrost microbial communities from Stordalen Mire, Sweden - 711E1D metaG | ecosystem: Environmental > Terrestrial > Soil > Wetlands > Permafrost | place: Sweden: Stordalen | collected... | reverse complement strand
TCCGAACGGACACGCCGAAGACCTTGGCGCATTCAGCCTGACTCTTGCCCTGGTGGAGGACGGCTTCAAGCCGGGGCAGGGCCTTCCTGCTGAGGGATACCGGGCGGGAAGGCGACTTTTCAGGCCGGATCCCTAACCGCGCCCCATTTCCCCCCGTCGAGGTTTCACAGTTGGATCCCGAATGGCGGTTAGAACATGCGAGCAAGCGTAACGCCTGTTCGGAAGGTCCGCGGTTCTTCGTCTGTAATTGGCAATTAACTGCCGCCAACCTTGAAGAACAAACGCTGCGTTTGCTACCGTTGCTTTTCCCAGGGGGGCAGCACTTTGGGCTTTTCTGTCAGGCATTCCAGCCCGGCGCGCAGTTTGCCATTCTTCAGGGCGAAGGGGTGAAAGCCGAAGCCGCGAAGACCATTGGCATCAACGCGGTCGCGCCGGGTGGAGATGGCCTTCCCTTCGCGCAAAGCCCACCCCATCCAGCCGAAGCCATTCTCGCTCAACAAATCGTTGTATAACTTTGCGATCTGCCCGCGGTCGGCATCGACCTCGGCGCCGGGGATGCATTCGTTCACCAGGAAGGGCTTGCCGTATTTCTCCCGCAAATCCTTGAAACTCGCTATCAGTTGCTCCAGCCCGGCGCGATCGTGGGCATAGGGATGGCCGCACAGGACATCACAAATGTCGGCATAGGATTCGATGTTTTTGCCGGACATCGTGCCGATGGTGATGGGTTGGCAGGCGCCGCACTCGCGTACGGTTCTTGCCACCGCCGCCAGCCACTCATGCTCCTTCCGGGCCGGCTCCCCACCCATTTCTGTAGCCCAGGGGGAACCCGCCTGGGGTTCATTGCAAAGATCCCAGATCAGTACGCGATCGTCCTTTGCCAGCGGAGCCACCAGCGCCCGCACGTAGGCAAGCTGCGGATGGTAATCGTTGTAGATCGTCTCCAGGTAGGTACCGCCGTAGTCGTAGCGCAAATCGTGCCAGCGATTGAACAGACAGGGCATGGTCTTCATCCCCGCCTGGGAAATCGCCGCCACCGCATCAAGAAAACGCTCGGCGACCTTCCCGGGGTCGGCCATCCAGGCAGTGAACTCGATCCAGAGCCGGATGCAATTGGCGTGCATCAGCCGCGCCGGCGCGATCTCCTCGCGCATCCGCCCCGGATCATAGGCCCACCAAGCCTCCTCGATTCGCGCCCCCCAGGATGGAACGACGCTGAATCCGCGCAGCCACGCATAGCTCGCGTAGGCGTTAAGCGTGGGCTTCACCGCCGCTTCGGCGCCCGGGGAGGCTGTTGCTCCCATGCCTGTGGCCAGTGCCAACGCGGCGAAGCTCTGCAGTATTTCCCGCCGGGACACGGTTCTGGAAATTACGCTCGCGACTTTCGATCCGGGATTTTTCATTTGGACCTCCGACGACCATCGTGGTCAACAAATTGTGACAGGGTACTGAGGTTTGGAGCTTTCAGCAAGGTTGATCTTCGGCCGCGGGTGGCCGTGTTTGCTGAAGCTCCACTGTGAACCATGATCCATGCCTTCGAACGATTAAAGATCCCTACGGATAGAGGCCGCGTAGCTTGGTGGCCTCGGCAACGCGACTCACTCCCAGCATGTTGGCGGCCGTCCGCATTCCCACCTTCCGGTCCAAGTGAATTCTCAGAACATCGTTGAAACTCGTCTTCATGACTCGCTCCAGCCGGTTGTAGACGTCCTGCGCCTCCCAAAACAAGTGCTGTTCGTCCTGCACCCATTCGAAGTAGGACACGGTTACGCCGCCGGCGTTGCAGAGAATGTCAGGAATGATAAACACTCCCTAAGCTTCGAGGATTCGATCTGCTTCCGGCGTGAGCGGGCCATTGGCCCCCTCAGCGATGATTCTCGCCTTGACGCGTGCGGCGTTCTCGCCATGAATCGCGTTTTCGAGTGCTGCGGGTATCAGGACGTCGCACTTCATGGAGAGTAGTTCCGACGGTGTGATGGGCTCCGAGGCCGCGAAACCCACCACAGAGCCGGTTTTCTCTTTGTGCCGCATCAGCTTGGGAATGTCCAAACCGTCCTTGTTGTAGATGCTGCCCGTGGATTCCGCAACCGCCGTAATGCGGGCTTGGTGACTGCTCAACATGTGGGCGGCCGCTGATCCCACGTTGCCGAATCCCTGAACCACCACCTTCGCCCCCTTAATCGGAATCCGTAGGTGGCTGCATGTGGACTCTAGAGTATAGTAAACGCCATGCCCGGTAGCCTCCTTGCGGCCCAGCGATCCCCCCAAGCCGATGGGTTTACCCGTAACAACACCCGGGACTGGATACCCTTTCATCATGCTGTAGGTATCCATGATCCAGGCCATGACTTGCGGGTTCGTGTTGACATCTGGAGCGGGAATGTCTTGAGCTGGCCCGATCAGGGGCAGAATTGAGTGGGTATACCTGCGGGTGAGCCTTTCGAGCTCAGCTTGAGACATATCCTCCGGATGACAGGTGACCCCACCCTTCGCGCCTCCAAAGGGGATATTCACAACGGCGCATTTCCACGTCATCCAGGCGGCCCGGGCTTTTACTTCATCTACCGTCACATTGGGATGAAATCGGATTCCCCCTTTGGCCGGCCCGCGAGCAGTGCTGTGTTGAACGCGATATCCATCGAAACGGAGAACCTTCCCATCGTCCATCCGAACCGGAAGCACCACCGAAAGCACCCTTTCTGGGTACTTGATCATGTTCCGCATATCTGTCGCAAGGTCAAGTGCGTCGGCAGCGAGGTCGAAGTTCTCGATCGCTGCTTCATAGGGGTTCTTTTCGGAAACAACTGCGACTGACATGTATGAAACCTCCTCCGTGCTACGTTTAGGATGGCCCCGGACCTTCCTGCTTACCGCGTGCGCTTTGGCGGTCCGTCCAATCTAGCTCGCGAAGACCGTATTGCCGCTTCTCCTAAATGATTATAATAATCTATAAATATGAACAATATAATCACAATCTGTGAGCTGCCAATCCCTTTCTTCGAGTTGCACGAGCGGCTGCGTGCGAGCCTACACCAACCGGCTCGTCCCCCCGGGTACTTTGTTCTGTGGATCGCAGTATTCCGCTGCGAGTCTCAGACGCCGAGACTGTCCAATTCGCGAACCACAGGTGGCATTACGCCGCGCCTGTGGCTCAGATCGTTGGAGCGGCAGACTTCGAATCTGCGAGAAGAAGTGCATCTTACAGAGCCGTTTGGCGTTTCCCTGCGTGTGATGCCTGGATAGTGCATAGTTTTCCGGGCTTATCGGACCCAAATCGGATTCAAGTTTCAAATGGGCACGACCGAAATCTGCGGACCAGAACCACACCCTTGAGGGGTCGCCAAATATGCGACTGGCCCAGCGCAAAAGGACTGTGGTTTCCATGAGCGCTCGCTTTCCCCAGCGAGAATGAGCTCTGCCCAGCGTTATTGGACGCGCGAGGAGTCCAACCGCTCAGTCACAATCATTCTGCTGCCTGCCATGTGTCCTTGGTGTCTCGGGGGCGGGTTGTCCATGGGGCGAGATCCAAGCGGTCCGCCCGCATCCAACCCACTGTGACCTCCGGTAGTACCGGCGCAGTTGGGATCGTCAGAGTGCATGGATTTGGGAATGAAAGGGCGTTCGAGCAACAATCCTGTTCGGGTTGTGCGAAGGGCTGCTTTGGCCGTCTACAAGCGCAGAATACCCTTGCGCTTCAATGCAGGCGAGAGCCGAAGTCGGAACCGCTGAGGGTAAAGTCTGGGCGCCAGAATGGGCGAGCATTTTCCGTGTGAGGCGCGCCTTAGGCATAATCGCTACGGCAAGAATTGCGAATCACATTCCTGCTACCCTATCTGAGCGGCGGGGGCGTTCCGAGCTACACTAGGGTTACTCGCGAGCAGCGATACCGCACGATCAATCCGTTCGAGTGCTATGCCACCGCAAACTCACGCGTGCGGGACTTCGGGAGGGCCAATGATTGCAATTCCAGCGCGTGGGGCGGTAGATGCCAAGTGGGCGGCGCTCAATTGACGTGAAGGCTACTTGGCCGAATCCCAACAGCGCCGGAACTATCGGCGCCGCCACAGCTTATGCTCCGCGACCACCAACCCGTGGAAAGGTCCAGATGCGCCTCGCCTCCGTCCTCACAAAGAGGGCATTGAGCAGCGTGCTCTGTTCGACCCTCTCGACTTGGCAATCTGTCAACTCACCACCTGTTGGAACATTCGGACTTGCTTGTAACCCATTGATGTGTCAAGAATTCCGGTGTTGTTGGAGAATAACCCGGAAGCTCGGGCTAGTCTTTACACTGCATCCGGTTTAGTCCAGACAGTACTTTCGCACAGCGGCATCCGGAGTAAGTCCTCTCTTTACCACGTCACACAGAGCTTCCTGGAAGGCACGCGGATCCGGAACTTGAACCGCATTCCGTCCAAACACCACGCCGCCAGCGCCCGCAGCTATTTCGTCAGCCGCCAACTGAAGAGCGGCACCTCGGGTTGGTAACTTTGGTCCCCCCAAACCCAGGACCGGGACGGGGCAACTTCCGGTCACCGCCCGAAAGGAATTCGTGTAAAAAGTCTTTATTGCATCGGCGCCGAGCTCAACGAGCATTCGGGCCCCCCTATACACTTTGGCGTGCAACTGGTCCGGCGGCAGGCTTTCCGCTCCTACAGGCGAACATTCACCGATCACCGGCATGCCCAGTTCCTTGGATTCTCGACAGAGCTGCCGAAAAACCGCAACGTTATGCGCGTCATTGGACTCGCTTCCTGTTTCCAGCGTCAGTGAAGCCAGGGCAACATCAGCCCCCAAGCGCAAAGCTTCAGCCGGTGAGAAGGCCGCTACTGTCGCGGCCGCCGTGTTCTGTTGGGAGCAAAAAACCGTGCTCCAATTCAAGCGGACGACAGCCAAAGGGGCGCCCTTGTAGTTGAACGCCTCGTGACAATAGGGAAGCATCGCCGGCGATAGTAATACGCCGTCAACACAGGGTGCCACTTTACGCGCCGTCTCCGCTAGATCTTCCAGACCCTCCGCCGGTCCACCAAAAAGACAGTAGTCCATCGCCACAATCACAACTCGTTCATTCCTGTTGAAGAGACGCTGCAAACGAATGTTAGTCATAATCTCCTGTTCCTCCACATTTGTCGCTTTGACCTAGCCGAGGTTAACTACCGGAGAGAGCCGATGTGAATCCAAATCCGCGGCAAAAAATCGTGGCTCAAAGGTGTTTCCTCGGGTGTCACACAGCCACCCAATAACTCCACTGCGGGGGGTTATCCGATCACCCCGAACCGTCTCCCGGCATGGTCTGCAGAAGGCGCGGAACTATGAGTTCAAAAAATTCTCTGAAACTGAATGATATAATCATTTTTCCGATCGTGTCAACGAAAACGTAAAAACGAGAGCGCAAAAGCGCAAAAATGAGGCGGATAGCAGAAAACTTAGTCCGAACGACATGCCCATAAACGGACGTCTTTGAACACAATGGGATGACCACGGAGGGTGACGACACACCGCTCTCGTGAGGGTCTGGTGGTCAAACTGAAAGCAAAATGACAGCCCCAAGACCGCACAGAACGCCGAACCCTTGAAGCAGAGTGAGGGATTCGTGGAGCAGGATTGGCGCTGTGACAACGATGACGAGAGGGTACAGCGATGTAAACGGAACGACAATGGATGCTTTTCCTCCGCATTTCATGGCCGCCATCATGGCCCACAGTGAGAGGCCATTCAATGCCCCCCCCACAACCAGGAAAACCACACTTCGGAGCGGATAGGTGAAAAACGCTCCACTCCGATATAGCCAGGGTTCTATCAGAAAATAACCTGCGATCACCCAAATCGTTGTAGACTCCGCGGTGATCCCATTCGTGGAGATTTTCTGGAGAACTCCGGCGATCCCCCAGGAGACGATGGCTATTGCTGCGAACCAGAGCCAAGGTGAAGCGTGCATAATAGTGATCCTAAGAGCTGAAGTTTAGCGTAAGACGCTACCATGGCCGAAACTAGAGCGAGAAAATAACGATCGCAATCATAGCGAGGCCAATGCCGGCCAACTGTATTCGCGTGAGCCGCTCGCGCAAAATCAAAACTGCCAGCACAATGGTGACCATCGGATAAAGCGCTGTGGTGACGGCGACAATCGCGGTGTTGCCCCCGACTCGGTAGGCCGCCAACAAAGCCAGGATCCCGGCAACAGTAATAACTCCACTCAAAACAGAGCAGAAGATGGCTGCGGGATTTTTCTCGAGCTTAAAACCTTGGGCGACCAGAAGTCCCACTCCAACAGGGACCAACCCCAGGGTGGACAGAAACTGCGCGGTTTCGGCTGGGATTTCCATCGAGCCGAGCTTTAGCAAAAGCGCCCAACCTCCCCAGCCCACAAGGGCAAGCACACAATACCAAAACCATTTAGCCTTAAGAGCATTTAGTATCCGCATTTTGGTACCTACCGATTCGAAGAAGTCTGCTCAATTGGGCGACAGAGTAACGTCACCTGCACGTCTTTAGTCGTCTATGGTGCCCAGACGTCCGGGATGTACCCCCCGGAAGTACGAACTCATCAGGTCGTACAACCTTTGGAAGCGCCGGAAGCCCTCGTCGTAGATCGCTCGATTCTCGGCCCGGGGCTCATAAACGCATGCCGGGTGCGCGAACATCGGCTGGGCTTGGTCTACGCTCGCATACAACCCGCAACCTACCGCGGCCAGGATTCCCGCCCCTAAGGCCGCCGCCTCTTCGCAGGCAAAGGTTACGACCGGAAGACCGCAAATGTCGGCCTTGATCTGTGACCAGACAGGACTCCGCGATCCGCCACCCAAAGATAGCAGCCGATCGACCTTTGATCCCACCCCGCGCAGCATATCGGCGTACTGCCTGATCACATAAGCCACACTCTCCAGCAGTGCCCGAGCCATGTGCGGCTTCCCGTGGACCAAGCTGATACCGGCATATACTCCACGCATCTCGGGACAGGGCTTCGGGTAGTAGTTGCCGTTCAGATGGGGGATCATGACCAACCCTTCGCTACCGGCAGGGGCCGAAGCGGCCTGCTCGCATATCAGCTCATACGGGCTCTTCCCCGCCTTCGCCGCCGCCGCAACCTCGGATTGTCCAAGCGCGAGCCTGAACCACTGGAGCGTCAGTCCCGCCGTGGGGGCCCACGGCAAAAGACAATATCGCCCGGGGGCGCCGTGAACGAAACAGGGGATATGGGTTTGGGTGTCGAAAACCGGGGCCTCGGTGGTCGCGACCATGGCCAGCACACTACCCGAACTTTCGCTCACCTCTCCGGGCTTGATGTTTCCAACCGCGAGGGCCGCGCAGATCTGGTCAATCCCCCCGCTGACCACAAGTGTGCCGGGCGCGAGTCCCGTTTCGCGTGCCGCCTCCTTGCTCACCCGGCCAAGGGGCACACCGGCGTTCACTGGCTTGGGCAGTAGGCCCTCACGAAGACCGGTGAAATCAAGCAACTCCCTATGCCAGTCGAGGGCGCGAATGTCCAGCAGGTACGAATCCGACCACAGGCTGTATTCGGCGGAAACTTCCCCGCACAGCCGGAAGTTGATGTAATCACCGGGCAGCAGGTAGGCAGTGGTTCGGGCAAAAACGTCCGGCTCATGCTCGCATAGCCAGGCTATTTTGAGAGCCGGATAGATCGGCGCGATCTCGGTCTGGCCGGTAATCTCAAGTAGCTTCTGCGCGCCGAAGCGCCGTAACATCGCTTCAGATTGCTCCAGGGCGCGGTCATCGCTCCAGGTCATCGCCAGTCGGGTGGGCCTGCCGGCTGCGTCCAGGAAGAACGTGGACTCCCCGTGAGTGGAGGCGGCCACGGCCCTTATGCGTGACGGATCTCCGCCCCACTTCGCCAGGGCGTTGCCCACCGCACGGCTCACCGCCCGCCAGTAATCCTCCGGGTCTGCCTCTCCCGACCGGTCCATCGACTCGGCTCTGTACTCCTCGGAATAGACTGCCTCGGTATTTCCGTCCGCCCCGAAGATTCCTGCCTTGGAGACAGTCATGCCCAGGTCGATACCCATGACCAGTTCCACCATTCGCCTCCTGCTGTCAATTCAAGGACCGCGACTCGGTCTTTTTCTTATAGCAGCCTCTCCGCCGCCGCCACGATCCTGTCGATCTCGCGCTCCTTCTCCGGCGAGATCCGATAGGGCTCGGCCTTCGCGAGTACCGCCCTCCACTGATCGTGCGCGGCAGCCACCACGTCCTTCCCCCGCTCCTGGGTGAGGCCCTGCGACATCCCCCGGTCAAACAGCGCTGGTTGCCACAGGCAGCGACGGAAGTTGCGCGCCGTATGCTCCTCGGCGATGAAGCTTCCGCCAATCCTTACCTGCTGGATAAGATCGAGACCGAGGGTCTCGTCATTGACCTCGTCGACCCGGAGGTAGCGGTCGATGTACCTCGCGATTTCAAGGTCGAGCATGGCCTGCTCCGGGCTGAAACGCTTACCATGCGACAGGATGCCGACGGGGTAGTTGGTTCGTCCGCTCATTGCCGAAACCCAAAACCGGAGCGATTTCTCCGCGACCGACTGAGCGCCGGGAAAGCCAGCGTCGGTGTAACCAGTGCCCAGGCCGAAGTCCTGGCCGTATTCCTGCTCGAAGAGTTGTGCCGCCGCGAGGTCCTGCCAGAGCACCTCGGGACCGCAGAACGTGGCCGATCCACTGCGCATGTCCAGCACGCACGATATAACACCGCCCGCCACCATCGCCTCCGGGACTGCGCTGCGGATGGCGGTCATCACTCCCAGCGTCTCGGCCGCGGTCATGAGAACATTACTGGCAGGGTACACCGGACAGGTTGCTCCGCTCATCGGCATGGGAACCACGGTGCAGGGCAAGCCACGCCGGGCAAGCGTGAGCAGTATCCTGCCATCCCTTTCAGGGAAAAGCAGCGGGGCAATGGTCTCTTTTGCGGTGACGAAGCATGGCCGCTTCAGATAGGCTTCCAGGCTTCCCCTCACCACGATTCCCAGCTCGATCTGCAAATCCAGTTCCTGCTCGTTCCAAACCTCCGTGGGACCGCACTTGTCGGTATGCTTGGCGATGAGCGCCGCGGTCTTGATGCGCTGCAGGCGAGGTTCGATGGCGCGGCCGTCGCTGTCGCGTAGCAGTACCACCGGATTGCCCACCAAGGCTACTTCCGGCAGCGCGTGCCCCAATTGGATCAGCCGCACGAGGTCGGCCTGATCAGGCTCGCGGACCTCCTGCTTTTCCCAATCCAGATACTCAATGCACGCTCCCCCGAACTTCGCTTCGATGGCGCCCGCAGTGCGAGAGGAAATAACCCCGTTCAGCAGGCACTGCTTCTGTCCGCCGACGATCTGCCGCCGCAAGCCCTCGATGGTGTTCTCGACTAATTTCGCTGGGAATTTGACGACGCCGGTTGCCCGGGCCACTTTGGCGCCGCACGCCTCGAGGGGGTCGTAGAAATCGGCACATTCGATCTTCATGCCCGTCTCGGCCAGTAGGCGGAGTGCCGCGTCGTGGATGCGGCGAAGGCCTTCGCTGCTGACGACACTGATGCGCGATTTTATTTCTGGTTGCATTATCAGAGGCATCCTCTCATTAGGCTATCGTCGGAGTAGTTCGCCGGAACCCCTCCGGCTTTAAGACTCCCAAGATGGATGAACTTATACATAGGTGAGAGTACGACGACTGGGAGGCAGAACAGGATGATGCTCTGGCCCCGTTGCAATCCTTCTCTCCAAAGACCGCCCTCGAAGCATTAGTACAACGGCAGCGGCGGGCCAGTCCGATCCTCGACCTGTTTCGGTTATTATCGCGACTTTCAACTCACAACGTCGATACTCAACAACCGGCAGAAATCCCGGAAGAGGTTTGTATTGTCTCCATACGACAGAATGTAGTGTTGACCCAGCACGTTTTGGGCAAACTCTTCCATGTCCCCGTGGAGCCGGATTTCCAGTCCCGGCAATTGCGGAGCCGGCGGCGCCCAACCAGCCTCCTCCCAGGCGCGGGGAGTAACAGCATCTCCCGTGGCAAGGTGCATCATGTAATGATCGCCCCGGCCCGCCACACGGCAAATGGTCACGAGTCCTGTTTTCATGCGAGAGATATTCAGCCCCCCCTCAACCCCACCGAATATAGCGGGTCTGACCATGACCGGGCCATCCACAACTTCCGCCGGCACATAATCCGGAACACCCATCAAGACCCGGTCGGAAAAGAACTCATAAAACTCCAGGTAGGCGCCGATTTGGCCGGTTAAGGCATGCGTCACCAATTGCGAAACTGCTCCCAGAGTGTCGTTCTCCGGAATGGTGCAGACACCAAGCTCATCTGCCAACAACATGAGAACCATGGCAGGTTGAAGCTTCAGCAATTTTCTCATTCCGTCCACATCAATCAGCGAGACAGCTTGGTAATTCCGCTCCAGGACCTTTTCCCGAATGGCCAGGTAATACTTGGCCACCTTTTCTAGGAGCCCCTGGCTGGCCGGCGTTTCAAAAACCCACTTCTGACGCATGGTATCAAGGACGGCTGCCACGGCTGCGGGTTTCAGGCGCTCGGCGCGCTGCACCATTTCCAGCATCTCGAAAAACTCCACTTCGATGCCCAGGCGTTTGCGCAACGAGACGCCATCAAACATGGTGGCGTACAAGTTCATGTCCCTGTATCCCATCTCCCCGATAGTCGCATGGCGCAATTGTTTTACAGCCGCCGCGGCGTGGGCAAAAGTCGAGACCTTATCTAGCGGAGGTGGCGCATCCTGGAAGCTCGGTAGGTACTTGAAGTTAAACCCCAGATCTTCCATGGCCCGGCGCAACGCCGTCGTTCCCGCCTGCTCCGCAGTGGTGACCAGCCGCCCATCCTCCCAGTTCCCCGCCAGCCCCCAAAGTAGGATGGGAAGATGCCGGAACTCATTAAGGACGTTAATTACCACCTGGCTGGGTATCCAACCCGCCACACAGGCGACCAGCAGGTCAATATCGACATGCGACAGTTCGGCGATGGCCCGTCGCACATCTTCCCCGTCGGGATTGT
>Ga0182011_10004615_pt1 | contig 11009 bp, 10 predicted proteins | sample 711E1DmetaG_FD_120481 | JGI IMG/M metagenome (GOLD analysis project Ga0182011, IMG submission 120481) | Permafrost microbial communities from Stordalen Mire, Sweden - 711E1D metaG | ecosystem: Environmental > Terrestrial > Soil > Wetlands > Permafrost | place: Sweden: Stordalen | collected... | reverse complement strand
ACCGCCCCATCCAATTTCAAGAGCTTTGGCAGCTGCAAAACGCCTTGCTTGAATTGGATCTGCACCAGATAGCGCTTTTAAGAATGGTTCGTAATCTACTTCGCCGCCCATAATGTGTAGATGGCGTTCTACAATATAAATGTGTTCATTTTATTTTGCGTCAATCCCTAAGACACGGGTGCATTTATAAAAAAGCGGTCGACGTGAGTAAGGCAACCAGGAACAGACGAGGAGACGACGGGAGAACAGCCTGCCCAGGAGCCTTTCCCGCTGGTTCGCGAAGCTCTTGGGGCGAAAGAAGTAGCTTTCGAACCTGAATATTGGTCTCTGAGCTAGCTACTGAACAGAGATATAAACGCCATGAAGTGGACTTGACAGCAGGATGTTCGGGCTCGCATCAATCCGTCGAATTGCACGATAGCGAGCCGCCTTTCTCCATCAGATACCCGGCCACCGCCCTTGTCACATCAGCAGTCCCAGAGCTGCCGCCAACGTCCGGCGTCTTCACTCCACTGTCCAGCGCCCGCTGCACGGCAGCCTCGATGCGTCGGGCCATCTCCGGCTCGCCCAGCCACTCCATCATCATGGCTGCGCTGCGAATGGCGCCCAAGGGGTTAGCGATGCCCTTTCCTGCGATATCCGGTGCACTGCCGTGTATGGGTTCGAATAGAGCGCGCGATGCGCCGATGTTGGCGCTGGCGCAGAGGCCAAGGCTTCCCACTACTCCTGCGGCCTCATCGCTCAGGATGTCGCCGAAGAGATTGGTGGTGACCAGCACATCGAACCTCTGGGGGTTCACTACCAGATTGTAGGCGGCGGCATCCACGAGCATATCGTCGTAGGGCACGCCGCGTCGCTCTGCTACCTCCCGGCAGGTCTGGAGGAAGAGACGGTCGCTTCGCAGGACATTGGACTTATGGACGATGGTCAGCTTCTGCCTGGACGCGGCCAGGCCGCAGGCCACTTCGGCGATCCTCTCCGAGCCGCGGCGCGTTATCACCCTCAAGGTGCGCGACTCCTCCAACCCGACCTCTTCCAGGCCGGAGTAAAGCCCCTCTGTATTCTCCCGCACGATGATGAAATCAAGATCGCGAGATCGGAAGGGCCGGATGTTGGCATAGAGGTCCAACGTTTTTCGCAGCCGCAAGAGCACGCTGCGGTAGTCTGGATCGGGCGGCGTGGTGATGGCTCCCAGTAGAACGCAGTCGCACTCCTTGATGGTCTCCAGGTCCTCATCCGCCAAGGCCACGCCGGTCTTCTTCCAGCGGCACAGACCGACCTCTAACGGGATCAGGCTGAGCTCTGCACCTGCCGCATGTAGCACTTGCAGAGCGCTCTCCACGACCTCAGGCCCGATGCCGTCGCCGGCGATTACAGCTACTTTCTTAACTCCTTCACCAGACACTTTACCGCCTCCGCTATCGCCCAGGGCCCATCACCCCAATGGACCACTATTCCAGGCTGGCCGCACTTGCGGGTCATGCCCCGCCGCTCGGAACGGCAGCATCGGGTGATAAAAGGCCCCTTTGGTTCGAAGATGGGCTCCATGGATTGCAAGGGACATATATTGACAAATTCGTAATCATGATCGGGATTATTGGCCAGGAAGATCTCCCGCGAGACCTCGCAGCCCACTATGCGGGGAAAGTCGTGCAAAACAGGGTCCGAGTCCAAAGAACGCCCCAGACCCGAGGCACGGCAGGGGAAATATACATTTTCGCTCGCGAATTTGCGGATATCCAGGATTCGGGGAGCAAATTGAACCGTCAGGTCGCCCAAGATCCCGCATCCCTCCAAACCTCTCAGAACATGGATCAGCCAGGGAGGATCCGGAGGGGAGACATCCAGAACCTCGATGGTTAGAATCTGGCCCGGGTCCGGGTCCTTGACGAAGGTGATATGCTCATCCGGCCCCTGGAAGACTACTGTGTTCGCTTTTCCACTGCGGCTGATGCCATATGCCAGATCTATCAGACGGGTCCGGTTGCGGGTGTCCACCCGTTCCGGATAAAACTCAATCTCCGAACCAGAGGCGATCAACTCCAGCTGATCTACCTCTCTCATGAATCCCGAGCCGCGGCTTTTTATCCGGTAGAGCCTGGGCCCATCCCGGCTGATGAGAAACTCGGTTGAAAAGTATACGGGCTCGCCCCGTCGCTCCTGGTCCTTTATCCCCACCAACTTGTAATCTTCCGGGAAGATCATGCCGTCAGGCCAGCCCTTTCTGCCGTCTCCGGTGCGCCACCAGGCCACCATCCACCAGGATCTCCATCAGGAAGTCCGGCAGACGTGTTCCCTGATAGATCATCTCCCCCACCTGCACAGTCCCCGCCGCCAGGTCCACCTCCATCAGATCGCCTGCGCGGCATGTGACGTCCGCCTCCATCAGCGGAAGGCCGACATTGATGGCGTTTCTATAGAAGATACGTGCGAAGGACCGGGCCACGACCGCAGACACGCCTGCCTCCTTCAATGCCCGGGGCGCCTGCTCGCGGGAGGAGCCGCTGCCGAAGTTGCGGCCCGCCACGATTATGTCGCCCTTCTGGACGTTTTCTGCGAAATGCGGGTCCAGGCCCTCCATAACATGCTGCGCCCAAACCTGGGCATCTTTTGTGCGGAGATACTTGCCAGGGATGATCACATCCGTGTCCACGTCGTCGCCGAAAACCCAAGCCTTGCCTCTGGTCATAATATGGAACACATCCTGCATCTACATCTGCATTTTGCCAGCACTATTACTTTCACACCGCATCCTCATCCCTTTTCTTCCCCTTCAACTCATTATAGTTATCTTCTTTATGGAAGGCCATTTATGGATCGATTTTATTGCAGACTATTGTATCTTATACATACTTTTGCAAGTGCATAAAATGATTTACTGTTATCATTTTCCTGGGAAAGCTATTTAATCTTACACGTACTTGAGTTATCGATGGCAGGAGTTCTGGCAGAGTTATGGAGGCCGCGGCATATGAGGCCAAGATTTGAGTCGCAGGTGTTCCCCAGCTACAGGCTCGACAGTAAGGCTCTGGAGCTGGATACCGCCAAAGAGATCCTGCGAGAGGTCTTTGGCACCACTCCCGCAGAGGTGGAGGAGATGATCAGACTTCGACTTGCAGAGCTTGATGCCTCAGATAACGCCCTGAAGGCCCTCTGAATCTTTCTCGAATCTCTTTTTCCGAATGTTTCGCACCCTCAGGCAAATCTGAAATATCAGCAACCCCCATAGACTATTATGATACTCGGCATATCCGGCAGCCCTCGCAAGATGGCGACAGAGCACATCCTTGGTGAGGCCCTCAAGATGCTGGAGGAGAAGGGCTTCCAGACGGAGTTATTCACCGTGCGGGGCAAAAGCCTCAGTCCCTGCAAACACTGCGACTACTGCCTCAAGAATAAGGAATGCGTCGTTAAGGACGACATGTATCAGCTCTACCCTCTCATCCGGGGGGCAGAAGGGTTCGTCTTCGCCACGCCCGTCTATAATGGAGGCATGAGCGCCCAGACAAAGATAGTAATAGACAGGACGCGAGCCACCCTGGCCGCAGAGCCAAAAGCGCTGCGCCACAAACCGGGCATGGCAATAGCCGTGGGAGGCGACCGCATGGGCGGCCAGGAGCTGGCAGTGCAGCAGATCCATACCTTCTACATTCTCAACGGCATGATCCCGGTGAGCGGGGAATTTTTTGGCGCCAACCTGGGTGCAACCTTCTGGTCTCACGATACCCTGGAGGAAGCAAAAAAGGATGAAGAAGGCTTCCGGTCCCTCAGAAAGACTACTCGCCGGTTTGCTGAGACCCTGGAATGGCTGAGATTGTCAAAGACGCGGGAAAATGAGGAAAAATAGGTTCCTCGCTATTTAGTGTTGGCTCGTGCAATGGTTAAGGAATCCGACATTTTTTCGTGATACTCTGTGCGTTCTCTGCCTATGTGGTTTTATTCCGCAACCTTCCGGGGTTAATTATTCAGCTACAAATATTAACCGCAGAGACGCAGAGTTCGCAGAGATGGATGTGATGTTTCCCTTTTCCAGCATCCCAAAGCGTATGCTTCTAGGATAATCGTAGTTCTCCGTCCGTTCGTTCTCCGTGCGCTCTGCGACTCTGCGGTTTTATTCCGTAACCCACTGGTTTGGTTATTCAGCCACGATTATTAACCTCAGAGACGCAGAGTTCGCAGAAGTGTGATGTTTCCTTTTTCCAGTATCCCAAAGCGTATGCTTCCAGGATAATCGTAGTTCTCCGTCCGTTCGTCCTCAGTGCGCTCTGTGATTCTGTGGTCGAATGGTCGTTAGCCACCGGGTTAAACAGCGAAGAGCCAAAACAATTAACCCGAAAAGTCTATTTCGGTATAGTGGCTAAAGGACAATTATGGCAAAGGACAGGGCAAAGGAAAGCGCAAAGAGGAAGATCGCCTGGGGAATCACGGGCAGCGGAGACCGCATTACTGAGACTGTCGAGACCATGGTAGAGCTGCAAAAGCAGTATGACGACTTTGTGGACGTCCGCGTCTTCGTATCCAAGGCCGGCGAGCAGGTCATAAAATACTACAAGCTCTTCAATACCCTGGAAAAGAACTTCGACAAGGTCTGGGTGGAGATCAACTCCAACTCTCCCTTCCTGGCCGGGCAGCTGCAGGTTAAGCGCTACGAGTTCCTGCTCCTCGCCCCCACGACATCGAACACCGTTACCAAGATCGCTCTGGGCCTGGCCGACTCGCTGCTCTCCAATGCCGCCATCATGTCCCAGAAGGCATTCATCCCGACGTACATCATGCCCTGCGACTACAAGCCGGGAATCATAACGACCATTCTGCCAGACGGCAGCGAGATGAAGCTACGCATCCGAAAAGAGGATGCTGAAAATGTGGAGAAGCTGCGTCGGATGGATGATGTCCATGTCATCGAGACGCCCGGCGATATTGCAGGTGTATTCGAGAAGTACTTCGCGCAGTGAAAGGCAGATATCCCACGCATGTGGATGGTCCGGGCAGGTTCTGCATTTTAGGGACCATTCATAGCGATTTCGTACTGCAAGAGCCGAAGATCTGGTCAATAATGTCAGTTCAGGTAGTAGTATACGGCCACCATCAAAGGCAGGAAACTGAGAACAAGCAGAGCCGCTGCAATTTTGAGACGGAAGTGTTTCTTGGATACGATTTGCTCATAGGTTTCCTTGGAGTTCCGACTGGATCCGATATTTATGTCATACGTTTTGGGAAACAGGGTCCAGATCGCAAATAACAGGCTCGCCAACCATAACGCTATGGGAGCTATGTAAAACCAGATTACGAAGCCGCCCAGAGTGCCTCTCAGATCCGAGAAGGTTATCGCATGGAAGTATAATCCTTCCAGCAGGCTGGTTAAAGTAATTAGTTGCTTTGCCATGTTATCTAATGTATCTACGGAACCTTCCACGAGCTTCTGGGCGTTCTGCCTCCAAAAGGGGTCGGGCTCGGCAATCTTAATCGGAGGCGAGATCATCATTCCACCTTCCATTCGAACTCTTTGCCGCACTCTGGACATTTCAGGTCCACATACTTTGAGCTCTCCAGTTTGGTCTTGTCATTTCCGAAAAGACCTTTGGCAATTTTAGTCTCTCGCTCCTGTTTGTACTTAACCAGATCCATCTGATACACATACCCGCAATGGGGACATTTCACAGTATCAAGGCCCATTATGATACCTCCTGACTTTCTTGCGCTTTCCGGAATGCGTCTTCGCCCATTTTATCCTTCAACCGGCTGATAGAACGCTTTGCTATTTCCTGGCTGGGATCCTTGAGATCCTCAAAGATTGATAGTGCTAACGCATATTTGCCCAAAGCGTTTTCGTAGTTTCCATTCTCTTCATCTATCATGCCCAGCTGGTTCAGGGTTTGGGCGATGCCCCGTTTGTTCCCCAGTTCCCTGTCCAAATCGAGGCTCTGATGGTAGAGATTGGCCGCATCTGTGTAGTTGCCCTTCATCTGGAGAATCATTCCCAGCTGATGCAGGGTTAGGGCGATGCCATGTTTGTCCCCCAACTCTCTGGACAAATCGAGGCTCTGCTGATAGAGATTGGTCGCATCTGTGTAGTTGCCCTGTAGATAGTGGATATTGCCCAACTGGTGCAGGGTTGTGGCAATGCCTTGTTTGTCCCCCAGCCCCTTCTTGATATCGAGGCTCTGTAGTGAGATCTTGGCAGCTTCGCTATAGTCGCCCTGCTGTTGGTAGATCATGCCCAGTTGGTGCAGGGTTTGAGCGATGCCCTTTTTGTCCCCCAGCTCCCTGGCCAGATCGAGGCTCTGTTGGTAGAGCTTGACCGCTTCATTGCTGTTGCCCTGCATTTGGTGGATAGTTCCCAGCTGATGCAGGGTTTGCACGATGCCCTTTTTGTCCCCCAGCTCCCTGGCCAGATCGAGGCTCTGCTGGTAGAGCTTGGTCGCATCAGTGTAGTTGCCCTGCATTTGGTGGATAGTTCCCAGCTGATGCAGGGTTAGGGCGATGCCATGTTTGTCCCCCAACTCTCTGGACAAATCGAGGCTCTGCTGGTAGAGTTTGGCCGCCTCGACGTAGTTTCCCTGCATATATTTGATATTGCCCAGTTGGTGCAGGACTGTGGCAGCATTCCTTTTATCGCCTTCTTTTTCGAATATTTCTTTGACCTCAGAATACATTTTCAAAGCGGTCTTCCAATCGCCCAAACCCAGATAAATCGTGGCAAGGTTTCCTTTGGCCACGGCTTTTTTGGTGCCCGAGGTTGTATCGATTGATTGATTCAGTATGCTGATAGCTAGCTCTATATGACCCCAGCGAGCGAGATACTTCTGAGCATCTCTAGCCATATCTGCGGCCAGGTCCCATATGACATTGGCCTGATCTTTCTTACCGGCTCGATCGTCCCACCCCCCGGCTCGATAATAATAGTCCCTTGCGTGCAGAAAGTCCCACAGATTCTTGCTGACCTTGGTCTTGTTCTCATAGTATTGGGCTGCACGTACGAGCAGCTTCTTGCGGTCAGCTTTCTGCCCCTCAGCCTCTTTGCTCGCAAACTCCCTGACCAGAGTATGGACGGAGTATAGCGACTCATCGCCTTCATCCTGCCTTGCGATCAATCCCCAGTGCATGAGCTTCTTCAGAGGCTCGTCCACAGACGGGCTGGGCTGGGATTCATCCCCCATCATCCATCGCAGGGCCACGACCGGCACGGCCTCCTCGAAGATCGAGGCTCTAATGAGCAGCTCTCGATATGTAGCATCGAGCATTGAATAGGATTTATCAAAAAGCGTGAACTCCCGGAGCTCCTTTTTAACGGGCTCCAACTCAAGTAGCAGGGCGTCGGCTCCCTTGGTTGAAGCATGCCTGGCAAACATGCCTATCGTCCAGGGATGGCCTCCGAGGGCCTTGAAGATCTGGGTCTTCTTCTTCAGATCCAGCTTGGCCAGTTCGGCGTGGCTGTTCATCAGCCATATGGCCTGGTAAGATGGCATCTCGGCGAGGGATAAATGCTCTATGGCCCCTACGAGCCTGCCATCCAATGGATCGAAATCATAACGGGTAGTGATAATGTATTTGGTATTGGTGATCGTCGCATTGAGCAGATGCGTAACGAATTCTTTCAGTCCTGCATCGGCTATCGTAGTCCTGCTGTCGTCCAGACAGGACTCGAAGTTATCCAGGATGACCAGGAACCGACGCTGATTGAGAATGCACACCAGTGCGGCTACCTTGGCCTGGATTGGAATGGGCTGGGCAAGTATCTGGTTCAGGTTATGAATGCCAGCAAGGTTGAGAAAGGCATTGAGCCCGTTGAGTATATCTTCCTGCCTGGTCTGGGGATTACACCGGAATCCGAAGATGCCGTCAAAGTGATGGTCCATCCTCTGAGCCAGGCGGGTGGCTAGGACGGTCTTGCCTATGCCCCCAAAGCCGTAGATTATGGCAACTCGCTTGATATCGGACATGAATCCCTTCTGGATTAGTCGAAGCTCCTTCTGCCGTCCAACGAAGCCCTTCTTCATCACCTGCGCCTCTCCTAGCATGGTGGGCTTCAGGAAGAGCTCGGGTGTCGAGGTCTTGATCTGGCCTATGTCCAGACAGTGCGGATCGAGCATGTAAAGCACGGGCGTGGCGAAATCGACCTTATTACCTTTCTTCGCGTTCCTCATGGCTATGCGGGCTTCAGTCAGAACCTGATCAACGGCTTTACCACTGGCCAAAGCCTGGTAGAAGGCCGAAGCGAAAACGGTGGCCGAGGTATCAAGCACGGAGTACTGCATGGCCACGACAGCTGGAACCTTGTTTCTTACCAGTTTATTAGCCAGATCTGAGGACTGGCAGGCGCTGAGGACTACCAGGCGAATGCCTTTACCGACAAAGAGATCGGATATGGTCTCGTTATCGACTTCTCGTGCTCTGTTGTCTTCGGTCTCCAGCACTAAGTAACCCTGACCATCGGTTTGTCTGCCGTGGCCGGTGAAGTGGACTATCTGATAATCTCGCTCGTTCAGGTAGCTCTGGATGGTCTCGAATGTGGCGTCCTCGGTGAAGTCCACATCTATCTTATGATCGACGTAGAGTCGGTCCACTGCCTCCAGTATCCTTTCTCGTTCTTGTTCTGAATTTAAGTAGGAACAGCTAGGGTCGTTTGGAGAGGAGACCACGACCAGCATGTGTAATATGGATTCAAGAGGCTTGGATTGGACCCGGCGCGCTTTGGAAGGCATGCGGGAGATGAGCGTATTTCTGCGGGCTACCAGGAAGTTCTTGCCATCATGCAAAAACTCCCAGGGCAGAGCAATGAGCTCTTGTGTGTTATCATCGAATTGGAGGCTGATTCTTAGGCCATCATCGGCTTCATCCAGACGGGCTAGGAAGTATGTACCAAGCTCCCCAGCCAGAACCGTTTTGTAGAGTTCCTGCCCGAAGTCGATATGAAAGGTTTCTTCGGATTTGGGACTGAGCGCGACCTTTTCTAGAGCCCGGAGGCGTTCCATCACCCTGAGTTCATCGAGTTTCAGTTCAAATGAATTGGAGGCTACAGACTTGCCTTCGCTCAGAGCGGAGGCCATGAAGTGATTAGGAGACTCTTTAGACAGCCGGATGACCAGATCCGTATAGACCAATCAGATTCCTCTTGCGTATGAATGAGGTCTTATTCTTTAAACATTTAAACAGACTCCTGCAAAAGTAGAACTTAATTAGAGAAAACAGACCATATCCCCCAATGGATTACCAGCTTTGACGGGGCGGAGCTCATGGCCACGGTCCAATGGGGCCGGATCGTTCGGGATTGCCAGGTCATCATCATGGTGACTCTGATGAGCAGGATCTTTCTGCAAGCATTTTAGTGGGTTCTCCATCAATAATGGTATGTGAGAATGGCTTTCCTCTTTTTCTTCCGGGGTGCCGCGAGTCGGCCCTGCGGGCCTCCCGCGCTATGGTTGGGGCGCCGCTCAAGGCCGCGGCCGGCCGAGCGACGGCGATTAGGTTGCAGACTTATTGAGGGGTACAATTTCTTCAATAGACATCTCTCGTCATGAGTGGTTCTCAAGTTGCTCAACTGGCATGGTCATATCCTTCTTCCAGGGTCCCTGCTTTGCATTGGGACTTCTTCTCGATCATGTTCAAGGATAAAGGGCAAAGCTTCATAATTGTCCCCCGCGGCCGCGGGGTTAGGGGGGCCGCCACGGCCTTGAGTGGGCCCCCGTCACCCTAGCGCGTAACACCGCGCGGAACCCCGGAAGATGTGGTGGGATAATTTTTGCTTTTGATCAAGAAATATGCTAGCATCATTCAACTACAGGCAGGATCTATCTGATTCAGACTAGACTTCATCCTGCAATGGAAGCAAAGGAAACTCTCTACCCAAACTTGTTAAAACTCAGCCGTCGTATTCCAGGGTTATGAGCGAGGAAGCCGTAGGATCAAGCATTGGCCCAGGCATGGGCGTCTGTCATCTGGAAACCGGGGTGCAGGTAATCATCCCGGCACAAGTGGAGCCGCAAAGAATCGTGGAAGCCGTCGAGGCGATTCTGAACGCCCTCAAGAATAATGCTGGAGACGGCATTGGTTGTTCCGACATAGCCTGGATGACGGCATCTGATGTTGGTGCAATGCTGCTCGTGGGCACGGAAGCGGATGACGGACCGGAAGAGGCAATTGCTGCGCTTCATGCCGCGGCAGGGGAGTTTGTAGAGAGAACAACTGCCGCGAAAGCTGAACTGGAAGCACAGGTCATCGAAGAAGATAAGGAGGGGCGAGCGCGTACCCCGAGAGACGATGACGCTGATGAGGATCTGATAAAGGACGAACAGGTCGGAGGCGCATGAGCAAGGCATGAAAGTAGCCCTTCTGCAGCTTAATCCCACGGTTGGAGACCTGATCGGCAACAGCGACATCATAGCTCGCGCCGCCATGCGCGCTGGAACGGATATCGATCTATTCGTCACCTCCGAGCTGGCGCTCCTGGGATACCCGCCGCGCGATCTGCTCCTCAATGAAGACTTTGTTCGGCGCAGCTGGGATTCTCTACGTCAGCTGGCCCTGGATCTGGCTGACTTGCCCCCTATCCTGGTGGGGCTGGCAGAACCCAATACGGGCGTGGTAGGCAGGCCCCTCTTCAACTCTGCGGCACTGCTATGCAGAGGTCGCGTGGAGAGAACCTTTCGCAAGACATTGCTGCCCACCTACGACGTCTTCGATGAGGACCGCTATTTTGAGCCGGCCTCGGAGCCACAGATCCTGCGCCTCAAAGGCACCATCTTTGGCATCTCCATCTGCGAGGATATCTGGAACGACCGCGATTTCTGGAAGCGCAGGCGCTACCATGCCGACCCTGTGCAGGAATTGGTGGCAAGAGGGAGCGACGCCATTATCAATCTCTCAGCATCTCCCTTCACCGTCGGAAAGCAGATGCATCGCGAAGCCATGCTGTCAAATCTCGCCAGAAAGTATCAGGTTCCTTTTCTTTATGTCAACCAGGTGGGAGGCAACGACGATCTGGTCTTCGACGGCAGAAGCTGCTTCTT
>Ga0182011_10004613_pt1 | contig 11013 bp, 7 predicted proteins | sample 711E1DmetaG_FD_120481 | JGI IMG/M metagenome (GOLD analysis project Ga0182011, IMG submission 120481) | Permafrost microbial communities from Stordalen Mire, Sweden - 711E1D metaG | ecosystem: Environmental > Terrestrial > Soil > Wetlands > Permafrost | place: Sweden: Stordalen | collected... | reverse complement strand
TGGCTCTCTTAGCAAATCAACGGCCAGCCCGCACGCTGGCTCTCGTTGCCGCTTTCTTGTCGGTCTCTGAAATTCCGTTTGGGACAACTCTGGGAATTTATACTCTTATCGTTCTGCTTCCATCGCGCGGCGTTTCTCCGCCAGTCCGCTCTTAAAATAAGCGCTTTGTGAAACCATTGTTAAGCGGACTCTTTAAGACACGCCAACTTTTTCTCGGTTTCAGATTTCTGCTGCCCAACCGATTCTCCCTGCAGGCCCATGACGATATGGAACGTACCGAGTGCGTTTCCTATACATCGTCAAGTCCACACTGTGGGAAGTGGTTGGGTGCAGATTGCAGGCGAAGTGAATACCCAAAATGGAACTCCCAGCTTTGCGCCCCTTTTTTTTGCGAAACGTGCATTATCGCACAGTATCGAGGCTCGCAAAGCTTGATACTCGAGTCTCGAAGTTTTTGGAAGGAGACTCATGTTCAAGATATCCAGCATCACTCTAACAGTCGTCATGGCGCTGGGCGCAGCAGCGCAAGCGCAGACCCAGACGCAAGTGCCGGCAGACGCCAGCAATCCAACGCCGACATACCGGATCAATGTAGTGAGCCGCACGACGCGGGCGGTGAGCTATAGGCATCGCAGTGGGGCCACGAAGGTCGATTTTCAAGGCACGGATCTGATGCCCGCCGCAGCGGGCGAGGCCAAAGTCGAGAGCAAGCGCGGGGCCATGAAAATCGAAGCTGAATTCTCCGGGCTGGACCGTCCCAACAGTTTTGGGAACGAGTATCTGACTTATGTGTTGTGGGCGATTTCGCCGGAAGGCCGGCCAGTGAACATTGGCGAAGTTTTAGTGGGCGATAACCGCCGCAGCAAGCTGGACGTGACCACGGACCTTCAGGCGTTCGCGCTGATCGTAACAGCGGAACCTTATTATGCGGTGCGCCGTCCCAGCAACGTCGTGATTCTTGAGAACGCCGTTCGCTCCGATACGCGTGGCGCTACCGAGGACGTCGATGCCAAGTATGAATTGATCGATCGCGGCGGCTATATCCCCACGGGCTATAAGTTTGACCCCGTGGTCCTGAACGCCAATTTGCCGCTGGAATTTTTTGAAGCACGCAATGCTCTTCGCATAGCGCAATCTGCCGGCGCCGAGCGGTATGCCGCGGAAAGCTACGAAAAGGCCGTTCACCAGATGGACGAGGCGGATGCGCTGGCTTCCGGGAAGCATGAAAACAAGAAATCGCTTATTTCCGTGTCGCGCGAAGTCGTGCAGACGTCCGAAGACGCACGCGAAATCGCCGTGAAACATATTGATGAAGAGCGTACCGAGGCCGAACGCAACGCGGGAGCCGGTCGCGAAGCATCCGCAAAGGCACGTGCCGATAAGGAAGCGCAGCTGCGACTCACAGCCGAAATCGGGACCGCCGATGCCGTTCGCCGAGGTAATGAAGCAAACCGCCAGAATCTTGAGGCGCAGGCCGCCGCTCAACGCGCCGCTGGCGCCCAGGCCGATGCCGAAAAAGCGCGGAACGACGCTCAGCAACAGCAACATGCTGCTGAAGCGGATTCCGACCTCAATCGCGCCGCCGCAGCCACATCCAATGCGCAGCTTCAACAAGCCGTGCGTGACCGCGAAGATCTCCGTGCCCGCCTCCTCCAACAGTTCAACCTGATCCTGGAAACTCGCGACACCGCGCGCGGACTGGTCGTCAATATGTCGGACGTGCTTTTCGACACCGGCAAGTACACGCTCCGCCCGCTGGCCCGCGAAAAGCTGGCCAAGATTTCGGGCATCGTGCTTGCTTATCCGTCGCTCAAGCTGGCTATCGAAGGCAACACCGATAGCGTCGGCACCGAAGCTTTCAATCAGGAGCTCTCAGAGAAGCGCGCGGAAGGTGTCCGCAGCTATCTAAGCCAGCAAGGCGTCCCAGAATCTTCAACGACCGCGACGGGCTTTGGTAAGACTCGGCCTATCGCGTCAAACGATACCTCCGAAGGGCGTCAGCAGAATCGCCGTGTCGAGTTGATCGTGTCAGGCGAAGTGATCGGCACCAAGATCGTTTCGCTCAGCTTGCAGCCCGTTGCTGCCGGCACGTCTCCTCAGTAGTCCCACCCAAGAAAGAGCCGGCTCCCCCCAAGCCGGCTCTTTCTTCTTTGGTTCGAGGGTTTTTTCCTGCTGCCCCCTAAGACAAATCAGAAGTCGTGTCGTCACAAAGGTCGCGGCAGCTTAACTGAAATGCCAAGTCGAATAGTGGCGTTCTTGTTGGAATCGGGCACAATTTGGGGATATAGAAACGATCCGGTACTCCCGGTGTCCCGCAAACAGCCGTTCAACTGCCCCGGCTGTCCTGAAAATGAGGCTAAGCTACAACGTCCGCTGACGGTCAACAAGCTTGTGCTTTTTACCGTTCTTTGTTAATCGCGATCCGGATGACTGTTGCGCCAATTCCAGTATTGCCGCTGCACGCCGTGGTGCTGTCTGTTGTACTCACGATAACTCCTGTGCTGTTCCACCAGGTAACGCCTGTAGGCGCGGTCTTCGCGATCGTCCCAGTTATGGTAGTCACGGTGGTCGCGATCATAGACCCGGACCTGGACGGCGGCCTCTTGAGCTCTGGCTTCGGCCACAACCAGGGTGGGTGCAACAATGGCAGCCGCCAAGAAGAGTGAACAGATAAAGCGATCTACACGATGCATGAAGTATTCCTCCGAGTCCGAGATGCGTCAATTGAGAACCCCGGTGGCAATGACTATGTGCCGCTGGCGCCGCGAAGTCTGTTCCGTATAGCACTTATGTGGGAAGAAACACTTCCGCGATATAAGCGCTTCTTTCTTTCGACTGGAAATCCGGCATATCCGGAACCTCTGCATGAGCCCGCGGATAACCGGCGACATGGATGTGACTCATATGGAACAGATTTCCAATCCGTGATCTGGGAGCATCGTCAGCACGAGCACGAAACCAACGAGAAGCCGGAATCCGTACTGCGTGTGACAATGCGATTTCTATTTGGCGCGCGCTCTGAGATAGAAGGAGTTCAAGACATGCTTGGATTAATCGCCGCAGTTCTCATTATTCTTTGGTTGCTGGGGTTTTTCGCATTCCACGTTACCACTGGATTCATTCACCTCGTCCTCATTGTCGGTCTCATCCTGCTCGTCTTCCATTTGTTGAGAGGCAGAAACGCAACAGCATAAAAGACCGGTGGACCTGGGGAGAGTCTGATCCAGCCTGAGGCGTGTGGCGGCAATTCTCGAATGTGGCTACATCGAAAACAGCCCACCGCCTGAGCCGACGGTAGGGTTATGGAATTCCCGAGGCAGTCGCAAAGTGCGCGGGGAATGGAACAACCAGAAGGACACGGGGCCGTTAGGCGCGGCAGATCGCATGCAGAATATTCGAGAACTCATTCGACAGGTCCCAGCCCTATTTCACAAGGCAATTGCCGCTGTGCGGAAAAATCGCGCGGCCCGCGTCGCTTTCCGGGTCGTTGCTGGAATCACCCTGGTTCCGGTGATCTTCGCGGTACTCACAGTTCTCTACGTTAACTTTGATCGTTCAGACCTTCCCGATTTGGATGGATTCATACGCTTTGAGCCCCCCACCACGGGCCACATCTACGATGCGAATGGCCACGTCCTCATCGAATTAGGAAGGGAACGCCGGGAAATCATCCAATATGGGAACATTCCTGACGTCCTGCGGCAAGCGATCCTTTCGGCCGAGGATGAGAACTTTTTCGCACATTCGGGAGTGGATTATTCTGTCTTTCCTCGCTTGCTCAGCAAGACAAACATTCACGCCTTGATCGCTCGCGCTGCTGGCTCAAACGGCGATAATGCCGCGGAGCGCGCGCCGGTCTTCCCCCAAGGCGGCTCGACGATTACTCAACAGCTTGTGCGGGGTTACTTTCTGCAGCAACTTACGAGCACGAAAAATAGCAATACCCTTCAACACCAGGGTCTTCTCTCGCACCTTCTCGCCTTCTTCATCGGTATCCCGGGCGCCAACAGAGTCTTGCTGAAAGTGGAGGAAATGCGTCTCGCCTCGTGGATTGAGGGAGAGATGCGGAAGCGCTACGGCTCCAAACGCAGAGCTAAAGAAGAACTCCTCGCGCGTTACGCCAGTTTCATCTACTTGGGCAACGGACGGTACGGCTTCGCAGCGGCCTCGCAGTATTATTTCGGCATCCCGGTGACGGCTCTCACTGCAGATGATGCCGATAAGGCGGCACTTCTGGCAGGCATCACCAAGTCGCCGGGCGAGTATGCCCCCACCTTGGCGGACAATCAAAAACCGCTCCGCAGGCGGAATCAAATCTTAGCCCTCCTGGTTAAGAACCATTTTATTCCCCCACAGACGGCTGGACGCTGCCAACAAGCTTCAATTCGTCTGGCAGCTCATGTCACTGGTCCGACCGAAGCTCCCGCGGCAGTCGAAAATGTCCTCGAGGAGCTTAAGCGGCTCGACTCCACCCTCGCCTCCGATATTGGAATGAATCAATTATTGGAGGGCCACATCCAGATTTATTCGACCATCGATGATCGGATCCAGCGCTTCGCGAACGCAGCACTCGAAGACGGCTTGAAACTTTATGAAAGGCGTCATCCTCAGAATGCGGGGCTGATCCAGGGCTCCGTAGTCGTTCTGCGGAATAGTGACTCCGCCATTCTGGCCGAGGCGGGTGGGCGACGCATCTATAAGGGCCACAACACCACTTACAGCGACTTCAACCGGGTAACTCAGTCCCTGCGCCAGCCTGGCTCGGCCATGAAGCCGATTGTTTATCTAGCGGCATTTCGTCAAGGCGCCCTGGATCTCGACACTCCGGTGCCCGACGAGCCCATCTCAGTCGTCGCCTCGGGAGACCCTCCGCTCAAGTGGATCTCCAATTTCGACAGTAAATTTAAGGGCCTCATCCCGGCCCGGCAAGCGCTGGCGGAGTCCAGAAACGCAGTCGCCATTTGGATCGTTCAACAGATCGGAATCGATTCTGTCTTGACCACAGCACGAGAACTTGGCATCCGAACCTTATTACATCGCTATGACACTACGGCCCTCGGCGCATCCGAAGTCACCCTGCTGGAACTCGCAAACGCTTACCGCATGATGGCCAGCGGCATACATGCGGAGCCTTACGTGATTGCAAAGATCGAACATATTGGGGGAGAGGTCGTCTACAGCCACGACTCGCTCTGCTGCTCGAGCAACGTGAACGAATTGGAGCTAACCACGATTCAGGAAGGGCTACGCGGGGTTGTGCGCATTCCATCCGGCACCGCGCACGCGCTTGATTCGCACGCCTTCCCGATTCCGGTGATGGGCAAGACCGGCACAACAAATAACTATCGGGACGCCCTTTTTATCGGATCCACCTATGGCCCCAACGGAATTACCGTGGCAGTGCGCATTGGCTTTGATGACAATCGTTCGTTGGGCGCGAAGGAGACCGGCGCTTTGGCTGCCCTCCCGGTATTCAGAGAGTTTATCCTAAAGGTCTATCAGGAAAAGTTAGTAGGGCCCGCACCGCGATTTCCTCCAGAAATGGAACAGAACATCGATGCCTATCTGAGGGGAGAGCTCCCACTGAAAGATGCGACAGGGTTCGTGAATCCGCTCGGTGCGACAAAACTCGCCGATGATGGAACAGAATACTGTTCCGCGAAGCAGGCCCCCCTGTCAGCAAACAGTTGCGAATCGGCGGGCAAGCAGCGATATGCCATCTACCAGAGTAAGTATGAACGCGGCCGGTTGGTTTTTGCAAATGAGTGAATTCCGCCACTTTGGATCCACATTTTCCGGTATCCAGTGTTCCCTGCGGATCAAAAATGAGGCGCCCGCAGGAGAAAGTGTTTTGGATCGATAGCGCTCCGAAGATCAAGGAGGCCTCAAGATGCCTGTCGGCGCCAAGGAAGGACATCGCACGGGACGCATCGGCTGGTTGCGCGCAACGGTACTGGGCGCGAACGACGGCATTCTTTCCACATCGAGTCTGGTGCTCGGCGTGGCAGCCGCGCATGCCACTCACAGCAACATAGTGGTCGCGGGGGTCGCCGGCCTGGTGGCTGGGGCAATGTCGATGGCTGCCGGGGAGTACGTGTCTGTCCACTCGCAGGCAGACACCGAAGAGGCTGAACTGAATCTGGAGCGTGCGGAACTCAGAGCGGATGACACGGGCGAGCACAAGGAACTGATGGCCATCTACGTGGCTCGCGGACTCAATCCTGCGCTAGCGAAACAGGTCGCCAAGCAGTTGATGGCCTATGACGCGTTAGGCGCGCATGCCCGCGACGAACTCGGCATCTCCGAGACTTTCCGTGCGCGTCCCATTCAGGCGGCGTTGGCATCGGCGGGCAGCTTTGCTGTTGGAGCAGCCATGCCTCTCCTGGTTACTGTCACGGCGCCAGCCGCGGGCTTAATCCCGCTTGTATCCGCAACGTCGCTGGTGTTCCTGGCGCTGCTGGGCGGGCTGGCCGCCCGCGTGGGCGGCGCAAGAGTGGTGATCGGCGCAATACGCGTAACATTCTGGGGAGCACTGGCGATGGCATTGACGGCAGGTGTGGGGTGGCTGTTCGGAACACTTGCGTGAGCGTGCCCCATCGAATTTCGGCGGGGTCAGGTGCCCTGCCCAAACGCTGCCATCATAACAGCGCGTGGCGACGATAAAACCAGGACTTAACGGCCTGCACGAGAAAGAGATAGGTCACCGCAAGAAACGCAATCACGGCTAACAACGATAGTGGCAGTGGTGTAAACCGCAGCAAACTCCCCAGCGGCGTGTAGGGCAGCACAGTCGCCACAACGACGATGGCCAACACGCTTATCAACAACGGCCGACTGGGGCGGCTCTTGAGAGGATTAGTGGCCGTCCGGATCACAAATACCACGAGCGTCTGTGTCGCCAGGGACTCCACGAACCATCCGGTGTGGAAAAGCGACTCGTTTGTGGAAGCATGGAACACCCAGAGCAGCACCCCGAATGTCAGGAAATCATAAATTGAGCTGATCGGACCGATGATGGTCATGAACTGCCGGATGAATCCAATCTGCCATCGCTTGGGCCGTTGCATCATGGCGAGATCAACATTGTCAGTTGGGATGCTGACCTGCGAGACGTCATAGAGGAAATTATTTAGCAGGATTTGGCTCGGGAGCATCGGCAGGAATGGCAGGAAGAGTGATGCCGCGGCCATGCTGAACATATTGCCGAAATTCGAGCTCGTGCCCATGATGATGTACTTCATGATATTGGCAAAGGAACGCCGCCCCTCGAGCACGCCATCGTTCACAACCGCGAGATCCTTTTCCAGCAGGATGATCTTGGCTGCGTCCTTGGCCACATTCACTCCATTCATGACGGAAATCCCAACATCCGCAGTGTGCAGCGACGGAGCATCGTTGATTCCATCACCCATGTAGCCAACGACGTGCCCGCGGGCCTTAAGAGCGAGAATCACCCGATTCTTCTGTTCGGGGGATACGCGGGCGAAGATGGCGCCGTTCTCCGCCTGGTGAGCCAGAGCGGCATCGTCCATCGTATCGACTTGGTTTCCGATGAGGATGCGGTCTGCGTCCAACCCGACGTCGTGGGCTATTTTCTGTGTCACGTACTGGTTGTCGCCCGTCATCACGACCACAGAAATGCCATTCTGTTTCAGTGCCTTCAGGACGGAAAGAACCCCTTCCTTCGGCGGGTCAAAGAATGCCGCGAAGCCGACCAGGGTCATAGCGTGTTCGGTCGCGAGGGTGTACGCATCCTGTTTTTCCACTTTCAGCACTGCCACGCCAAGAGCGCGGTACCCATCCGCGCTCAGCTTCTTAAGAGTGTTTTCTGCCTCCGCGCGCCGGCTATCGTCAAACGGCTGAGGAACGCCATCGATGGTCACCTTTTCGCAGATGGCGAAGACACTTTCCGCCTCGCCCTTGGTGATGAGAAGGTACTCCTCAGCCTGTCGCACCACCACTGAGAGGCGCTTGCGGTTGAAGTCGAACGGGATCTCGTCCACCTTGTCATACCCCGCAATGGAAGGGGCCTCGTGCTTTAGGACGGCATCGTCAAGGGGGCTTTTGATGCCCGCTTCAAAGCGACTGTTCAGGTAAATGAACTGCAGAACGCTTTCGTTATCCTTGCCTTGGAAATCGACGTGCCGGTCAAGCACGATCTCCCCTTCGGTGAGCGTGCCCGTCTTGTCGGTGCAGAGAATATCCACACTGCCGAAGTCCTCGATCGCCGCAAGTTGTTTTACCAGGACCTTCTTCCGGGTCATGCGCTTCGCGCCTTGGGCCAGTGTCACCGTGATGATCATGGGCATCATTTCAGGCGTCATCCCGACGGCAAGCGCGACGGAGAAAAGGAAAGACTCCAGCACCGGACGATGAAAAATGATGTTCACGAGCAGGACGAAAAGAACGAGCAACATGGTTACCCATGTGAGCATCATCCCGAAGTGGCGCACGCCACGGCCGAACTCCGTCTCCGGTGGCCGCATGGCCAGACGATGCGCAATCTCACCGCAGGCGGTATCTTTTCCCGTGCAGACGATGACCGCGGTACCGATCCCTGTCTGAACGGCAGTGCCCAGGAAAACGCTGTTGCTCGCGTCCGCGACGCCGTGTTTCTCCTTGGAAAGGTCAGCCACCGTCTTCTCGACTGGCAGAGACTCCCCAGTGAGAACTGATTCGCGCAGGTGCAGGTCCTTGACGTCCAGTAAACGAGCGTCCGCCGGAACGAGGTCTCCCGCCTTGAGCCGGATGATATCTCCCGGGACCAGTTCGGCTATCGGCAGTTCCTGTTCACGCCCGTCCCGCATCACGGCAGCAGTTGTCGCAATCTGCTTCTGAATCTCCTCCACTGCATGGCGAGCCTGGAATTCCATCAAGAAATTCAGTAGTACGCTGAAGAGCACGATAGTAATGATGATCAGCCCGCCGACGTGCTCTCCGAGTGCAAGAGATATGCCGCTGGCAATGACAAGGATGATGACGAGAGGATTAGCGAAGAAACCGAAAAAACTGAATAGAACAGCAAAGCGTGACTCACGCACTAGGCTGTTGGGGCCATAGAGTCGTAATCGCCGGCCGGCCTCATCGTTCGTCAGCCCGGTTGGAGTTGTCTGTAGCAGTTGCAATAGCTCCTGGAGTGGCCGATCCCAGAAGCCCTCGAAAGACGTAACTTTTCTTCCCATCCGCGGCACCTTCGGTATCTGGCGCTTTATACCATGAGAGCCTTGCTCAGGAACTTATTTCCCAACCATTGGTGGTAGTGCGACCGCCTTTGGACCCGCCAGTCAAGGATTCGGAGACCGCAGGCAACCCCCCCAAGCAAACCTCTGAAACTTTCTGGATTGGCCTCAAGCATTGCTGATCGGGCCCGCACGCCCACTCAGCCTGCGACCGAAGAGACATTGTTGCTCACCTTGGTCCAGTCATTTTACAGCACCACTATGCGTGCGCCTTCCTTCGCTGCGTTTCCAAAGGTGTCGTACGCCTTCATTATGTCGGTCATCGCGAAACGATGCGTCATCAGATCCGGCGGTGATGTATTGTGAGCGTTGCTTAATAGATTGCGCTGTCCCGTGCATGTTGAGGTTGCATCAACGTCATTCGCTCGATCGGCTGGGTTGACTACCGATTGTCGTTGCTGCGGTGGATGAATTCGGATTCACGGGGATTGACCAGCGGAAGAATCGGTAGTCGTATCTTCCGCACCGAAACGGTTTGACGAAGAGTATAGCCAGAATTCTTCTTTCGATGATCCCTTTGCGTTTTGATCGACGGACGCGTTCACTGTGGCACCGCGGGCAATTCATCATTACGATTTTCCTGATGCGAGAACTTAATTGCCGGGCAATCTTCTGTCATAGGAAACCCCGTGGTCTGTCCTATTTTGAACAGGGGGCTCCAATGGCCTCAATAACTTGGACTTAGCCGCAATACTGTTCCTTTAAGAATGCGGATGCATTTTGCGATGTTGCTGCACTGGCTCGGTGCACGGTGTCTCGGCCGTAACGGATATTTGCTCATCTTGCGCTTCACGCCACGGGGATTCCATCGTTTCCGCCTGGATAGGACGCGCTCCTCGAGGATTTCATCCAGAATGGCGCGGTGAAGGCTTTTTCTTGCCCGAGGGGGGAATAGCGTTCCAGACCGACAACTTCCGGCGAACGACACGTATGGCGTGGAGAAAAGAAAGCCGATCAGGGTCTTCTCCAGCGGACAAGGCCGCCTCGTGCATCAGTCCGCGAACAGCGAAATGCGCCAGCAAGAGCCCATAGAATTCCTGCCGCACCAGTTCTGGGGTTTTACTCCGCAGTACGTATTCGCATCAGGCGGGTGACCGGGCGCTCTGCAGGCTGGGGCAGATCCTGAGAGACTGCTGCCGGTCCGTAGACACCGCAGCGCGGCACGGCGGGGACGAATTTGCGGTGGTCCTGCCGGAGACAAGCATAGCCGCCGCCGCATTGGTAGGACGGCGGATTTGCGAACTTCTCGAGAGAGAGGCCGAAGAACCAGTGCTTTTGGTGAGCGTGGGAATTGCCAGTTATCCGAAGGACGCCGATACCATCGGAACGCTTCTCTACGCAGCGGACAGGGCTCTCTATGCCATGAAATCCCAAAAGCCGCAAACCCTTCGGCGTGCAAGTGCAATGCACGGCCATTAAACGTCCATTTGCGATCCTGTATACAAGTCCTGTATACAAGTGAACAGACGTGCGCCTTCACAAAGCCTACGATTAGCTTGCCGTAAAGGGATTGGTTTGTTGTCCGGTCCATCCCCGGAGCTTGTTCCCCTCGGATTTCACAAGCGTCAAGGACATCGAACGACAAGTGAGCCAGACACTCTGGCCCGATAGGCAGTTAGGCGATATGCAGAGTGCAAGTGGCTCGTTGGGCTCCCCGTACGCGGCAGTGTTCGCGGTAATTCCGGGCGGCACGCCAGAAGTGTCTTGCAGCGCAGTCGGAAAGGAAGAAAGACTATGCCTCTCATTCAGATCCTACTTGCCCTGATCGTGGTGG
>Ga0182011_10004611_pt1 | contig 11013 bp, 9 predicted proteins | sample 711E1DmetaG_FD_120481 | JGI IMG/M metagenome (GOLD analysis project Ga0182011, IMG submission 120481) | Permafrost microbial communities from Stordalen Mire, Sweden - 711E1D metaG | ecosystem: Environmental > Terrestrial > Soil > Wetlands > Permafrost | place: Sweden: Stordalen | collected... | reverse complement strand
TGGCGAGCACCTCCGGCAGGCCGGCGCGCCCCAGGCCGATGCGCACGTGACGGTCGCCCCAGCCGAACACCGACGAGGGCACGATCATGACCCCCGCCTCCTCGACGGCGCGCCGGCAAAAGAGATCGGCGCTCACCTCGCCCAGGAGCCGCGGGAGGCAGATCGTGCCCGCCCGCGGTGGCACGCAGGCGAACAGGTCGGCGCGCCGCTCGAGGAACTGGCCCAGTTCGGCAAGGTTGTGCCGGATGCGCTCCACGTGGCGAGTGACGATGCGGTCGCGAGCGCGCAGCCCCATCAGGGCCAGGATCTCGCTGGGCGCGCTGCTGCAGATGGTCGTGTAGTCCTTGAGGGCCGCGATGCGCGCCAACAAGGCGCTGTCGTGAGTGACCAGCCAGCCGATGCGCGTGCCGGCCAGCCCGAAGACCTTGGACATGCCCGAGAGCGACAGCGCCTTGTCGTAGACCTCGCAGCCCGCCGGCAGCCGCTGCCCGGGGTCCAGCTCGAGCCAGCGGTACATCTCGTCCGAAAACAGGTGGATGCCGCGCTCGTGGGCGATGGAGACGACTTCGTCGAACACCGCCCGTGACGGCAGCGCACCGGTGGGGTTGTGGGGGAAGTTGGCCACTATGAGCTTGGTGCGCGGATGGACGTTGGCGCGCACGAACTCCGGGTCGAACAGCCAGCCGCGGCCCTCGTCAGGCTGCCAGCGCGTCACCTCGCAGCCCATAGACTCGGCGATCTGGTGCAGCGACTGGTAGGCGGGGAACGTGGCGATCACATGGTCGCCCGGCTCGAGCAGGCAGTTCATGGCCAGGAAGATGAGCTCTTCGGGGGCGCCGGTGAGCACGTCGTCGGCAGCGGCGCCCTCATACAGGCTCGCGATCTCGGCCCTCAGCAGCGGGTGGCCCAGTGACTCGGTGTAGCCGAGGCGCAGGTCGCGCCAGAGCGCGCGCGCCTGGTCGTCGGCCAGCGTGAGCAGCTCTTCGAGGGCCAGGCCGTCACAGTCGGAGCACGAGGCGAGGTAGCGCGCCGTGAACTCGTAGCGGGCGAAGTAGCGCTCGAGCGCGAAAGGCTCGATCTGCATGCCTCCTCCTTGGTCGCCTCGAGGCCAGGAGTGAGACCTTACACCTGCGGGCACCTTGTCAGAAGCAGCAGCTTCTGCTACTGTCGTTATCGTAACAACGGGGAGCCGGTTCAGTGCCCTGGCATCCGGCTGCGGGCACCTCCCCTTCCGCGACGAGAAACCTGAATGCAACCGGCAGCTTTCTCACAGAGAGAGGATAGCTGTCGTCGTCATCGGGTCGTTCCGGCGGTACACACCTTCACGTCTCGCATGCTCCCCGCTTCGCAGCTGCGCGCCATCACGGCGCCCACTTGCGTCGCTGTGCCATGCGCTACGGCCGCTCCGGCCCCATACCAGAAGCGAGTAGACACATGCCATTCAAGAATCTCGGGTTGAACGAGAAGCTCCTGCAAGGAGTGCAGGCGCTGGGCTACGAGAGCCCGACATCCATCCAGGAGGAAGCCATACCGGCCGTCCTCACCGGCCAGGACGTGGTCGCCTGCGCCCAGACCGGCACCGGCAAGACGGCCGCCTTCGTGTTGCCGATGCTGCAGATCATGAGCGCCGGGCCGGCGATCAAGGCCCTGGTCGTCACGCCCACACGTGAGCTGGCAAGCCAGATCGAGCAGGTCGCCATCACCGCAGCCGCCGGCACCGGGCACACCGTCATGGCCGTCTACGGCGGCGTACCCTACGAACCGCAGGCCAAGAAGGCGCGTCACGGCGTCGACTTCCTGGTCGCCACGCCGGGCCGCCTGCTCGACCTGCTGCGACATCGCGACATCAAACTCGACCACGTCGAGATCCTCGTCCTCGACGAGGCCGACCGGCTGCTCGACATGGGCTTCTGGCCCGACGTGCGCCGCATCCTGCACGACCTGCCGCACAAGCGCCAGAACCTGCTCTTCTCGGCCACGCTCTCAAAGCAAGTCCTGGGCGTGCTCGGCGACACCGTGCACAGGCCCGTGTTCATCGAGGTCGGCGGCCGCGCCACTCCGGTCGACTTGGTCGAGCAGAGGGTGCTGCCCGTCAACAGCGAGCAGAAGCTCGACCTTCTGATCCAGTTCGTGCTGGCTCACAAGCCCGACCGCACGCTCATCTTCACGCGCACCAAGCATCGCGCCGAACGGCTGGCACTCACACTGGGCAAGAGGGGCATCCGCTGCTCGGCCATCCACGGCAACCGCAACCAGCAACAGCGCGAGAAGGCGCTCGAGGGCTTCCGGGCAGGGCGCATCAAGGTGCTGGTGGCCACCGACGTGGTCGCCCGAGGCATCGACGTCGAGGGCATCAGCCACGTCATCAACTACGACATGCCGGCCAACCCCGAGGACTACGTGCACCGCATCGGGCGCACGGCGCGCGCCGGCGCCAGCGGCATGGCCGTGAGCTTTCTCACGCCCGAAGAAGTCTACGAGCTCAAGGACATCGAGCGCCTGATAGGCAGCACCATCGAGCGCCACGACCTCGAGGGCTTCGACTACGTCAAGCGCACCATCCCGGAGTCGCACGACCTGCCGCGGCGGCCGGGCAAGCTCGTCTACAACGGTGGCGCCCGACGGGCGATGAAGTTCGGCATCCGCCGCAAAGCCGGCCGCAAGTAGCCCCCGCCCCGGAGCTCTCATCTACCTGAGCGAGGTGATCGCATGCGCGCACAAGCAGCGGCGCGGCTGCCGCAAGCCGCACTAAGAGTCTGGGGCGACGAGGACTGCGCCACCGTCCACCAAGCGACTCTGCGCCTGCTCGCCGAGACCGGCGTCGAGATGCGCCACGAGCGCGCCCGCGACCTGTGCGCGGCCGCCGGTGCACACATCGAGGGCACGCGCGTGCGGCTGCCGGCGGCCCTTGTCGAGCAGGCTCTGGCGAGCGCGCCGCGCAGCTCGTGGCTGCCGCCGCGCGGCGGCTCTAGCGAAGCGCTCGAGCTGACCTGCGGACGCACGTATTACGGCACAGGCCCCGACTGCCTGTATGTCGCCGACGCCGAGACCGGCGCCCGGCGCCGCGCCCGGCTGGCCGACGTCAAGGACTACGCACGCTTGAGCGACCGGCTGCCGCACATCGACTTCGTCATGTCGATGGGTTTGCCGGAGGACGTGCCCAACGAGGTCGTAGACCTGGCTCAGTTCGCCGCCATGCTGGCCGGCACGAGCAAGCCCATCGTCGTCTCGAGTCCGTTCGCCGGCGCCTCACTGCATGCCATGCACGAGATGGCGGCGCTGTGCGGCGAGGCCGCCAGCTTCGCCTGCCTCGCCATGTCCTCGCCGCCGCTCACCCTCGACGAGGTCGCCCTCGACAAGCTGCTCACCTGCGCCGCGCTCTCCATACCGCTGGTGCTGGCGCCGGCGCCGTCGGCCGGCTCCACGGCGCCCGCCTCCGTGCCCGCCGTGGTCACGGTAGGCAATGCCGAGGTGGTGGCCGGGCTCGTGGTACACCAGCTAGCCCGGCCCGGAGCGCCCTTCGTGTACGGCGCCGGCGTCGGCGTGCTCAACATGCGCACCGCAGTCGAGGTCTACCTGGCGCCGGAAGCGGCGCTCGGCGACCAGGCTGCCTGCGATCTGGCACGCTCCTACGGACTGCCCAGCTGGTCCTACGCCGGCATGTCGGACAGCAAGCTTCTCGACGAACAAGCGGCGCTGGAGGCCGGCCTGGCCTCCGTCTTCGGTGCGCTCTCCGGCGCCACGCTGCTGCACGATGTCGGCTACCTCGAGTCGGGCATGCAGAGCTCGTTCGAGGCACTTGTGCTGGGCAACGAGATCATCGGCTACGTGAAGGCGTTCCTGACCCCGCTGCCCGTCAGCAGCGACACCCTCCAGCTGGACGAGATCATGGCCGTGGGGCCAGGTGGCAACCATCTAGCGCGGCCGTACACGCGCCAGCATCATCGTCTGCTCTGGCAGGCCGACTTGCTGGACCAGAACATGTTCGAGCGCTGGCAGGCCGACGGCGCTACGACGCTGCGCGAGAGAGTCAAAGCCCGCACGGCCGCGCTGTGCGCGGCGGCACCGACCTTTAGCCTCGACCCGGCTCTGGAGGCCCGCCTACAGCGGATCGTGGCCGAGGCTCTGCGCGCCGCCGGCGACTGACGGCGCCGAGAGCTTGAGCTCGAGCAGGTCGGTGTTGCGGAATCCGAGCAGCCAGGCGCACCACCACAGATCATCACGCTTGAGAAAGCGGAAGCCGTAGCGTTCGTAGAGCGCCCGCGCCCGCGTGTTGCGCTCCACGCAGTAGAGCCACAGAGCCTGCCTTCCCCGCTGACGCGCCTCCTCGACGACCGCATCCAGCAGCATGGTGCCCATGCCGCGGCTCTGGAAAGCGGGGTCCACAGCGACGGTGTCGACGTACAGATGCGTCTCAGGGAACTTCACCCAATGGAAGATCGCCAGGAAGGCGGCCGCGCGCACGGCCGCCACCAGGCCGAGACGGCGGCGCAGCACCCGCCAGTGAGCGCGACCCGCGAGCCGCCGGCTGCGCTCCTCGGCCAGCAGCACGCCGGCAACTTGGCCGTCGGCGTCGGCGACCCACGCCGTCGACGACGGCGGGCTGAGATCGGCCAGCACGGCGGCCGCCGCCTCAGGGCACGAACGCAGCATCGCGGCCCACTTGTCCGACATGGCTCGGGCCAAGACCAAGCCCACCGCCGCGCGGTCGTCCTCGGTCATCAGCCGAACACGGACGCGCGCGCCGGACTCGACCACAGGCGGAGCGCTCACCGGCTCACTTGACCTTGAACTTGAAGTCGGCGGCGATCCGTGCCAGCACGGCCTTGGCCAGGCGATCGCCGCCCGCCCGCGTGAGGTGGATGCCGTCGGCCGCGCGCATCAACGCCATGGCGCCGCTGTCGTCGCGCAGGTAGTCCGAGTACTGGCCCTTGCTGTTCACGAACAGCGGCCAGGATTCGACGTAGTGCATGTGCGGCCGGCGCAGCGCTTCCTCCTGATAGACGCTGTTCATTGTGTGCACGTTGTCCGTGAAGTACCGCGCCCGGGCGATGGGCTGCCCCACCCAGTACACCTCGCGTCCGCGAGTGAGCAGCTCGTCCATGACCATGGCCACACGCTTGTGGTAGATCTTCAGCCAGCCTGAGGTGCCAAACGGGTACACCTGGCCGCCCACCTTCATGCCTTGGCCGTCGTTGGCGCCGAACATCACCACGGCCACGTCAGGGTCCAGGCTCATCATCTCAGCAGAGATGCGCTCGGGCCAGTCGTAGAAGTCGGGCCGCACCAGGCCGGACGAGATCTTGTAGTCGAGCACCGGCACCACGAGGCCCGTCTGACGCGCCATCGTCTCCAGCGACGAACCGAAGACCTGCACCATGGAGTCGCCGCCGATCCACAGGACGAGCTTGTGGCTCTTGGTCGGCGTCACCGGGCCGTTGCGCCCGCCGGACTGCAGCGACACGCCCAGGCCTTGCCTCGTGTCCACCTTCTCCGGCCGGTCGATGCCCAGCAGCCTGTCGGCCAGGGCCGCCGGCCGTTCGAGCTGCAACACCGAGCTGATGGCGGCGATGGGCTTACCAGGGCCATGGCGACGCTGCGTTTGGCGCCGAACGGCAGCTCCTCAGCCGTCCTCTGCAGGTGTTTGGCGTTCAGAGCAGCACCGAGCGCGAAACCGATGAGGATGGCGAGCAACACGTAGCCGGCCGGCCACTGGCGGCGGCGCGGGCCGTGGACCGGCGCGTCGTCTTCGCGGCCGTGGGCCGGCGCCGCGCCGTCCCGATGCCCGCGGGCCGGCGGCGCCTGGTCGTGGGCGCCGCCGGTGGCGGCGCCCGGGCCGGCGCCGACGCCGTCCGCCGGCTTCCGCCCCTCACCGCCCCGCCCGGCCTGTTCGGCCTCCACCTCGGCCAGCCAGTCGTCGCCGGCGCCCTCTGCCGACGGCCTCTGCCTCGGCGGCTGCATCATTTCGTTGTCTTCTCCGTGGTCCACGTCACCGGCTCAGAACTTGAAGTACAGAAACGAGGCCGGGCCCGCCGGCCCCAGCACGTTGAGCACGAACAGCCCAAAGGCGATACCCACACCCTGCAGCGCCGGCGCCAAGCGCGAGAAACCGGCCTGAAAGGCCAGCAGGGGCCGCTGCGGCACGTACTGGACGCCCACGCCCAGAGCGATCAGACCCACCACCGTCCACGTCACACCGGGCGAGGGCGCCCCCCAGGCGGTGAACAGGTGGCCCAGAAGCCCGAAGGCGTCGCGCAGCGAGTCGGCACGGAAGAACACCCAAGCCAGCGCGACGAAGTGGAACACCGCCAGCCGCTGCAGCACGCGCCGGCCTGCCGTATCGCGCGGCGGCGGCAGCCCCAGCGCAGCGCGCCGCGCCGCGCGCACGCGCTCGCCCGTGAGGCCGGCGCCGTGCATCCCGCCCCAGAAGACGAACGTCCACCCGGCGCCATGCCACAGGCCACCGAGCAGCATGGTGGCCATGAGGTTCACATAGGTCCGTCTGCGGCCCAGCCGGTTGCCGCCCAGAGGGATGTAGAGGTAGTCGCGCAGCCAGCGCGAGAGCGTCATATGCCAGCGGCGCCAGAAGTCGCGCAGCGACAGGGCCGCGTAGGGCGCGTTGAAGTTGTCGGGAAGACGAAAACCCAGCAGAAGTGCCAAGCCGATGGCGATGTCGGAGTAGGCGCTGAAGTCGCAGTAGATCTGCACCGTGTAGCCATAGATCGCCACCAGCGTCTCCCACGACGAATGCATGCCTGGGTCGGCGAAAACGCCGTTCACGAGATGCGTCGCCAGGTAGTCGGCGATGATCATCTTCTTGAAGAGGCCGCCAAAGATGAGCGTGAAAGCGCGGGCGCTGTCGAGACGCCGCGCGTCGCGAGGCTGGCCAAGCTGAGGCAGGAACTCCGCCGCGCGCGCGATGGGACCGGCGAGCAGATAGGGGAAGAAGGCCACATACACGGCGAAGTCGAGCGCCGGCGCCGGCTCCAGCTCGCCGCGGTACACGTCGATCACGTAGCTCAACACCCTGAAGGTGAGAAAGGAGATGCCCACCGGCAGCACGATGTTGAAGAGCGGGATCGAAGGCTGCAGCCCGACGCCGCGCAAGACGTTGGTGAGCGAGCTGACGAAGAAACCGTAGTACTTGAACCAGCCCAGCAGGCCGAGGTCGGCGGCGACCGCCACTGTGAGGATCGCCTTGCGCCCGCCGACGCCGGGCCTGCCCATGAGCTGGGCGGCCGCCTGGTTGACCAGCGTCGCCACCACGAGCAGGCCCACAAAGCGCCAGTCCCACCAGGCGTAGAAGACATAGCCGACGAGGATCGTGAACCACTTCCACAGACGGAAGCGCGGCATCACGAGCCAGTTCAGCGTGAACACCAACAGGAAGAAGATCGCGAACGTGATGGTCGGAAAGAGCACAGCTCTCCTGCCTGACGCGGCCGCCCGATCGTTTGCCCGCATTGTACAGGCGCCGCCGCGTCGCGGCGATGGCCGGCAACGCCGGCGCCGGCCCAGGTGCGGGCGCCGGCGATATACTGGAGCCACCCCCGAACACGGACGTCCATCATGAGCAGAGCCTTCGTCAAGGAACCGGATGGCGGGCCGCCCGAGGACGAGATCCCCGAGCGGCGCGTGAGCGAGCATCCCAACCACGTCACGCCCGCCGGCCTCCGGCAGCTCGAGGACGAGATCGGGCGCTTGCGCGCCGAGCGGCTACGCGTGGCTGCCGACGAGGACGAGGCAGATGCCGGTGAGCGCCTCGCCCACCTCGACCGCGAGCTGCGCTACTTCGTCGGCCGGCTGGAGAGCGCCGTCCTCGTCGCCCACCGGGCCACAGACGAGGTGGCCTTTGGCGCCCAGGTGCGGGTGCGCGGCAGCGACGGCACCGAGCGCCGCTTTGCCATCGTCGGTGAAGACGAGGCCGACGTGGCGAGCGGCAAGGTGAGCTATGTCTCGCCGCTCGCCCAGGCGCTGCTGGGCGCCCATGTCGGCGACACGGTCACGTGGCAGCGGCCGGCCGGTGACCTGCAGCTCACCATCGTGGCCCTCGACGACCCCGACACGCAGTGACGTCAGCGCCCGGCGACGCGAACTCGCGGTCGGTCGTGGCCCGCGTGCGCGGTCCACTGCTCGGCCAGGCGAGCGCCTGCGAACCCATCCTGCGCTCGCTGCCGGAGTGGTTCGGCATCGAGAGTGCCATCGTCGAGTACGCGCACGCCGTGGACCGGCTGCCCACCTTCGTGGCCGAAGTCGACGGCGAGCCGGCGGCGTTCCTCACGCTGCGGCCCACGTCGGAGTTTGCGGCGGAGATCCACGTGATGGCCGTGCGCCGCCATGCCCAGCGCCGCGGCTTGGGCCGAGCGCTGCTCAGCGCCGCCGAAGCTCACTTGCGAGGCCAGGGAACGGAGTTCCTGCAGGTGAAGACGCTGGCCGAGTCAGACCCAGACCCCAACTACGCGGCCACACGCGCCTTCTACGCGGCCATGGGCTTTCGCCCGCTGGAAGAGATCAGGCAGATCTGGGGGGACGAGAACCCCTGCCAGATCATGGTGAAGACCGTGCCGCCGAGCGACTAGGTGCTCGTCGGGCTGGGCGTGCCTCCGGTGCTGGAAACGACGGTCAGCCGGCTCGACCCGGATGCCTTCTGGCCCGACGTCAAGGTGACCACCACCGAGAGCTTGTACGTGCCCGGATCGAGCACCGCCACGAACTGATACTCAAGGTCGCGATTGGTGGGCTGTGCCGACGCGAGCGTGAACAGCTCCTTCACGGTGTCGGACTTGTCCTTGACGGCGATCTTCACGTTGCCCTTGGACCCGGCGGGACCGTTGATGCGATAGCCGACCGTGACGGTCTGGCCTTGGGCGACATGGACCGAGCGGACCACGATGTCGATCGGCGACGGGGAGACCCCGACGCCGCCGGGGGCGGTCGTCTTGTGGACATTGGTCTTGTGCGGCCTTGGCTGCGCGGCCCCACCGCCGCCGCCACTGCAAGCCTTGGCCAAGATGATGATCAGGATGATGAGCATGACCACAAACGCGCCGAGGACGATGAGCCGGTGGCGGCGGATCTGCTGCTGGCGTTGCCGCCGCGTCAAGCGCGGCGGCGCGGCACCGCGGTGCGGCGGCAGAGAGCCGCTCGGCGGCGCCGCGCGGGGCGGCTCGAACGAAAACGGCAGCAGGTCTTTGTCGCCTCCGCCGCCTGTGCCTCTGGCGGCATGCGGCGGCACAGGAACGTCGCGGCCCGCCGGTGGCGTAGGTGACGGCGTGGTAGCACCTGGTGGCATCGGTGACTGCTCGCCGCCCGCCGGTGACGTAGGTGACGGCGCGGTGGCACCTGATGGCATGGGTGGCTGCTCGCCGCCCGCCGGTGGCGTAGGTGACGGCGCGGTGGCACCTGATGGCATGGGTGGCTGCTCCCCGCCCGCCGGTGGCATCGGTGGCTGCTCGCCGCCCGCCGCGCTCGACGCCGGCTCACGCGCGGCGGGCGGCGGCGGCACAAACTCGAACGGCGGGAAGTCATCTTCGTCCGGACCGCCGGACGACCCGGAGCTCGACCGGTCGGCGTCACGGTCGCGCGAGCGACGCCACGACAAACGCCCGCGCCGCTCGGACCGCCGCGAAGCGGGGAACTCTGGCGTGCCGCTATCGTCGTCCATGGGTCGCCTCTCGACGCAGGTTGCACGCCCATTGGGCGTGGGTGCCGTGGCCAGTCAAGAGCTCGTACGAGCCCATTATCACAGATTGGCCACCGGCGCGCAGCAGGGCGGCCGACGCGGGTTGGGGCGCCCTCACGCCTGGGCGGTCGCCGGCGGCACGAACACCCGCGCCGCCATCTCGTTGTCGAGCTGGAACAGCCCGCCCGGCGCATCTTGCGTGAGCCTCAGCTTCTGGATCATCTCTTCGGCCGAGGCCTCTTCCTCCACCTGTTCGGCGATGAACCACTGCAAGACGTTGTGCGTGCCGTGGTCTTTGAGCTGCAACGCCAGGTCGGCGAGATCGTTGATGAGGCCCGTGACCGTCTGCTCGTGCTGCAGCGTGTGCTCGAACATGGCCAGCGCGCTCGGCCACTCGGTCTGCGGCTTTGCGATGGTCTCGAGCGTCACCGTGCCACCACGTTCGAGCACGTAGTCGAAGAACTTCATGGCGTGCGCCGTCTCCTCCTGGAACTGCACGTGCATCCAGCCGGCACCACCGCGCAGGCCCAGGGAGGCGAACCGAGCCGACATGGAGAGATACAAATAGGCCGAGTAGAACTCGGCGTTGATCTGCTTGTTGAGCGCTGCCTGCATCTTCTTGTGAAGCATGGGCGTCTCCTTTGGCTCGTTGCTTCACGGGGTCAGCTCAGGTTGTGCCCGCAGGCGCGCGCCGCGCAAACCCCGGCGCCGGGAGCTACTTGAACACTTCCGGCGCCTGCTTGACGGCGGTGTCGATGATGCGGCGGGCGTTCTTGACCTTGAAATGCACGCCGTCGTAGAAAGCCTGCGGGTCGCCGCCGAAGCTCGCGATCTGGGTGAAGTCGAGATAGCTGAAGCTGTACTTGGCCTGCAGGCCGGTCAGGTAGTCGAGCAGATTCTGGTGGGCCGCTCGCCAGTTGTCGTTGGCGATCACCTTCAGCACCTTGGGGTGGATGGGCAGGAGCACGAGCAGCACGCGGCAGTGCTGCTTGGTGAGATAGGAGAGCGTCCACTCGAAGTACTTCCTGGCCCTTGTCGGGTGGCCGGGGCTCGTGCCGTGGTGGTGTTTGAGAAGGTTGGCGATGTACTTCTTCAGCGACTGGGCCAGCGTGTACCCCTGCTGCGCGCGGCGGTCGTAGTTGTCCCACACCACCATGCCGTCGCGCAGGTACTTCCGGTTCAGCATCGAGTTGTAGGGCAGCTCGGCATACGAGTCCGGCAGGTACTTGAACTGCGTCTTGCGCAGCGACCAGGGGATGTAGCGCGCCAGCCGCTTGTCCTGAAGCAGCGCCGGGTCGAGGTGCTTGTTGTCGGAGAACGTGTTGTCTTGG
>Ga0182011_10004610_pt1 | contig 11015 bp, 7 predicted proteins | sample 711E1DmetaG_FD_120481 | JGI IMG/M metagenome (GOLD analysis project Ga0182011, IMG submission 120481) | Permafrost microbial communities from Stordalen Mire, Sweden - 711E1D metaG | ecosystem: Environmental > Terrestrial > Soil > Wetlands > Permafrost | place: Sweden: Stordalen | collected... | reverse complement strand
GGCCAGCCTGGTCGCCGCGGGCGTCTACGTTCCGACTTCGAGTTCTCTCGTTTCTCAAGGCTTCAATCTTGCCGGTAAGCCCACGATTGAGAACGCCTTTGACCACCGAGTCGTGACCGTCGCGGCTAGCCACGAGATCAGCGATCAGGTCACCTTCAAGGCGGATTTCCTCTACGCCTACACGCACACGAATTATCAGCTGAATCCCCAGCCGGTAACTGCTTCCAGCACCACCCTCATCGATTATGGAGTATCGCCGATCTCGGATACCGGATATACGATCCGCAATCGTTTCATCTCCGGTCCGAACCGAATCTACGACAACACGAGCAATTTCTATCGCGGGACGGCGGAGTTGGATGGCAAGGTCAACGACTACTTCAATTGGCAGGTCTACGCCAACTACAACATCTCCTACCAGACGGCCCTTGGCTACAATCAGATCCTCAATTCGGCTCTGCTGAGCGCGATCCAGAATGGATTGATCAACATGTTCGCCATTACGCAGAATCCGGCGAATATGGCCGAGGCCAATATCTACGGGACTTCGCTCGGAGATTACACGAGCCAGCTGTATACCTACGACGCGCTGATCAACGGCAAGATCTGGGATTTGCCCGCCGGACCTCTCCAGTACGCGGCCGGAGCCGAGTACCGCAATGAATCCCTCAATGCGGTTGCCGACTACAATAGCACCATTCCGCCGGGCGGAACGACTTCGCAGTGGAACAACGGCACGTCGCTCAATCCCTTCGACAAAGGTCGCAACGTGAAGAGCGAGTTTGCGGAACTGAAGGTTCCAGTTTTCAGCCCGCAGAACGGAATCCCGGGATTGCACCTTCTCTCGCTCGATGGCGCCTACCGCCATGAAGACTACAGCGACGGCAACAAGAGCACGGTCCCGAAGCTTTCGATCCGCTACCTGCCTTATAACGATGATATCGCCCTTCGTGCGACGTTCGCCAAGTCCTTTTCAGAGCCGACACTCGACGATCTGTACGGACCGACCAGCTCCGGGTTCACCAACTCCCCCAACGGTTTGACGGCTTACAATTCGTCCGGTGTCGCGATTGGGAACTACCCCAACCTTCAGGGCCAGGAAATGAGCGGCTCCAATCCGAACCTTACGCCGGCGAAGGCCAAGAGCCAGACCTACGGCTTTGTCTACTCGCCAAAATACGCGAAGGGCCTGGAAATCTCGGTCGACTATTGGAAGATCAAACAGACCGACCTGATCGGCAATGCGGCCAGCGACCTGACGATGATGCAGTCGGTCGAAGAGTACGGACCGGCCTCACCGTTTGCAAAATACATCGCCTTGGGCGGCTTCCCGGGACAAGGCGGCACAGCAGTGACGACCCCTGGACAGCTCTCGCCGAACCCGGACAACGTCTATGTTCTGCAGACACTCCTCAATATTGCCTCACAGCAGGAGCACGGTTGGGATATCAACGTAAAGTATACGCTCCCATGGGAGACCTATGGTCGTTTCACGGTCAACACGGAGTGGGCGATCATGAAGCAGTTCTTCCTCAAATCGAGCCCGGACGACCCCGGCTTCGACTACTCCGGCTACGACCTGTATGGGACCCTGCCGAAGACCCGTTCCTATACGACCCTGGACTGGAACTACAAAGCGTACGGTTCCACGCTGGGCTATACCCATATCAACCCCGTCGCCGATGGCTACGGCGACATGATCAACCCGTACAACACGTTCGACATCCAATTCCGCCTCAACCTCGGCCAATTGGAGTCGCACCTTCACGGCATCAGCTTCGATATTGGAATCAACAACTTCACCAACCAGAAGCCGCCGCTTGATCGTAGTAATTACGCCAGCCCGCCGTTCGACGCGAGTACCTACAGCTATTTTGGCCGGATGTACTACATGGACCTCAAGATTAAATTCTGACCGGGTCTAAGACGTCTGTTTTACAACGCCCCTCCTCACCGGGGGGCGTTTTTTTTGCGTTGTGATTTGACCTTGGGGAGAATGGAACGTCCTCGCCAAGTCGCCGGAATGGTCTGTCGAGTGGATGGCACTTGCAGGCACCGCCGGTTAGCGTTTTTTCCGGGGAGGAGCAAAACGCTCTTTTGCCGGGGAGGCCCGATTACTACCGGCGGAAACGGATCTCGATGGCCGCGGTGTTCTGAGCGAAGTTCACCACGGGGAATCCCCGCTGTCGTGCAGGTCGGCCGAGGATCCGCTTGACGGTGGCGGGCCAGCCGGGCGGGCCAAGCCGTGTCACGCCATTGGTCAGTGCCACGTGGCTGAGCGCGACCTGCCCCACTCCACGCACGGCGAGACGGAGCCGGGCGTGGCTGGCGATCTGAAAGCCGTCAGAGATTGGAGGGCGGCGCGCTGTCGCCGCCAAAGGCCCGGTCGGCGCTGACGGAGCAGCGCCCTCCACCTGGCGGTGCAGCACGGTTCCCGGATAGCCGCTGGCGCTCGCAGCTACGGGAATCGGCACGGAGAATTCGCGGCGAATATTGGTCCGCGGGTGCGCCGCAAAGGCTCGAAATTCCATGAGATGCGATTCGTAGAGTTGCTTCCAAATCCCATCTGGCTCGCGCTGTTCGACGACGATCTTTTGCAGGGCGGGCGCGAAGTTGTGAATGGTGAACTGCAGCTGCCATGCGCCGCAGACTGGCGTGGCTCGCCAGGCAATAGCGGGGCGCTTTTGCACTTTTCGAAGCCATGCGAGCCACTCACGCAGGCGTTCTGCGTCGTGTTCTAGCATCAGCTCGTTGGGTCCGCGCTGGCGCGGGTCGCGCGAGCGATTCCACATCGCGCGAGCGGCCGCGCGACCAGCCCGGAGTGCGGCGGCGAAGAGCGCGGCGTCGTCTCGCAACACAGCGAGAGTAGCGCCGGTCTCCGACCGGCGTCCAGTCCGCGCTGCCGGTCGGAGACCGGCGCTACTCGCTCGGCGCAACCGGAATACGTTTACCGCCGCCCGCCGCACAAAGACGTCGCGTCGGGCGAGGTAGCGCCGGAAAGCCAGACTTGCGGCGATTGGTGTGCAGGAGCCTGCTTGCAGGCGAAGATCTGAGGTGGCGCGGGCGTCCCTCCCGTGATTACCAGGCCACGGGAAAGCTGCCCGTGCCACCGAATCGCCTGCAAGCACGCTCCTGCAGATTCGTTCCAACGCCCGCAACTCCCTACGATACGGCGCCACCCCGTCGCGCCCGGCGCAAACATCCCACCGGTCATTGATCTGCCAGCGATGGTAGCCGGCAAACGCGAATTCATCGCATGCCAGGGCGGCGCGGGCCCAGCGGCGAATCTCCGAGGGGCCGGGCGATTTGTCCCCAAGCCGCCGCGGCGCGTTAGGGATAACGCGCCCCACCTTCGAGCCTCCAAACACCTGCGCAAATCCGCGGGCGAGCATCTCGCGCGGATCCTGGATTCCCGGAGCGAGCCACAGGCACGCTGCTGCTGCGTCGACGGCGGTCGTCAGCTCAATGGCGAGACGATTTGCCTCCCACGAAGTGATGAGGAAGCCGGCGGCGCCGACCCGGTGGCAGCGCTTCCACCACGACAGAATGTTCGCCAGACGGTCGCTGAAGGTTGGCATCGGTTCGTAACGAAACGCCCCGTTCATCGGACAACCCCAGTACTCGATCCCGCGGGCTTGCAGCGGCGCAGCCAGGTCCACCTCGGCAAAATTGCGGAGTTCGACGCGCGGATGGCAGGCAAACGGGTAGTAGTACCAGTCGTAGGCGATAAGGTCCCGCGGCAGCAGCGGAATGGCGGCGGGCAGCAGCGCAAGCATGTCCGCCCACAGGCCCATCCGCAGTCCCATGCCGGTCGTCACCTGGTGCAATTGCCCCACGTGTTCTGCGAAGTGCGCTGCGAGCCCGCGGCGTTTCACGTCCGCACGGCAGCGCGGGCATTTGCCAAGATGAAACGATTCGTCGAGGCCGACGTGCACCTTGCCGGCCGTGCAAAAGGGCGCCATGTCGCGGAGGAGTTTCCCGGCGATCTCCAGCGTGAGCGGATGCAGCGGACAGAGCTGCCCGCGGTCGAGCGGCTGCCCCGAGGGGTCGCGCAGTTCGTTGAGGTCGCGCAGCTCCGGCACCTTGATGAGATACTGCGTATGGCCGAGCAGATTGACGATCGGGACGACCTTGATCCCGACGCGCGTGGCGGCGTTCACCAAACGTGTTAATTGCCGATAGCTGTAGGCGTCGCGGCGTGCGACGCTCGGCAGACTCGGGTATTCCACCGCGTCCTCGAGGTGAAGATAGAGCTCTTCATAGCCCCATTCCGCATAACGCGGCAGCCATTTCAGCAGGAAATCGAGACGCTCCACCTGGCGCGCGAGATCCCATTGAAAGGCCCGGGTAATGTGCGGAGTCGTTGGCATTTCAGTAGGAAGCCTGCTTGCAGGCGATTCCGGTGTAGTGATCGCTTGCTGGCAACCTCCTATTCCTCTGCGATCTCTGCGGCCTCCTGTAAAACAAAGAGTCGGATTATCACCGGAGGACGCAAAGAACGCGGAGGGATCGCTTGCAAGCAAGCTCCTACATTCCGGTCGGTTTGCCGGCCGGATGCTGCCTCAGGTGCTCTTCCAGCCATTTCCGCCCGCTGGCTTCGTCTGAAAACGCTCCTTCAAGCTGCATTTCGAATGCGGCATCGAGAATCGGTTTGAATGCTGGGCCGGGCGCCAGCCCTAGTTCTACCAAGTGCCGGCCAAGAATCAGCGGTCGCGGCGCAGTGTCCTGTACCGCCAGGGCGTGCGCTTTTTCACGCAAGGCCTGGATGCGGTCTTCCGTCTCTGCCGAAACGAGCGGCGGACGACCAAGATGATCCGCCCGCATGACGACACACAGCTCGTCAATGGAGGCCGGGGCGAGCTTGCGTGCCAGCCGGCGCACGGCGCTGTCGGTGAACTCCGCCTGGCCGCGATGATGGGCCAGATGGTTCACTACCAGTGGTCGTACCCAGTCGATCAATTGGAGCGGCGCCCCGATCCCCCCGAGAAACTCCTCCGCGAGCGGGCCGCCGGCCTCCTCATGTCCCGGACTCATCCAGCGCAACGTGCCACGGCGTTCGATGCGCACAGTGGTGGATGGCTTGCCGAAATCGTGGGCCAGCACCGCCAGCGCCAAGTACCGACGCCTGGCCGGATCGCTTTCGCGCCATTCCGGAAGCCGCGCGAGCGCATCTAGGCAGTGCTTGGTGTGCGTGAGAACATCGCCCTCCGGATGCCATTCCGGTTCCTGGGGCACGCCAGCCATCGCGTTGACCTCTGGAAAATGCGCAAGCCAGCCGGTTTGTTCCAGAACCGTGATGCCTTTGGACGGCACGACGGATTTTACGGCCCATTTGTCCCATTCGCCCCAGATTCTTTCCACCGGCAGCTCATGAAATGTGCTGGCGATGCTGCGGCAGAGCGCCGCCGTTTTCGGCGCAAGCGCGAAATCGAACCGTGCCGCCAATTGCATGCCGCGCAGCACGCGCAAAGGGTCCTCCACAAACGCTGCGCTGGTGTGGCGCAGGATTTTTGCCTGCAAGTCGTCCCGACCATGGTGCGGATCGATGATCGTCTCGGTCACCGGATCGTAGGCGATGGCGTTGATCGTAAAATCGCGTCGCGCCGCGGCCTCTGCGTCGGACAGGGTTGGATCAGGGGCCACCGCAAAGCCGCGGTGGCCGCCGCCGGTCTTGGATTCGCGCCGCGGCAGGCTGAAATCGTACTCCGCTCCGCCGAGCCGCAGTTTGACGACCCCGAAGCTGCGTCCCACGAGGTCGGCATTCCCGAACGGTGAGAGCACGCGGACCAGCGTTTCATAATCCACCCCCGCCACCTCGACATCGAAATCCTTCGGCTCCAGTCCGAGCAGCCAGTCGCGCACTCCGCCGCCGACGAGTCGCGGCCGGCCGACGGCGCGAAGGGCGCGGAAGATTGCGAGCAGTTGATCAGGCAGGTTCATCGTAGGTCGGTTCCTGGTCGGAGGCGGCGCGTCGGGCTGGCAGCCTGTCGGGCTTGGTCGTGACGATGCAAAATGTAGGAGCCTGCTTGCAGGCGATTCCGAGGGTAGAATCGCCTGCAAGCAGGCTCCTACATCGATCACCTGATGGCGTAATGTCTACGAGTGAGGTCGGGGCTTTTTGAATAGATACGGCTTGGTGCCCTCCAGGTTGTTAGCCATTCCGGGAGGTCCTCCAGCCATGGATCGCGATGAGAATCCAGCCGATCAGCAGCAGGAGTCCACCGAGAGGCGTGATCCAGCCGAATCCGTGGGGCGCGCCCAATGCCAGGCCGTAGAGCGATCCGGAAAACAAGATCGTTCCGGCAATCCAGCAGATTGCTGCGCCGCTGAGGCCAGCCGGCAGGCGTGTGGCCGCCGCAGAATTCCACCCGGCGAGCCCGAGCAGCCCCACGGCATGAATGAGATGGTATAGGACGGCGGTTTGCCAGATCGCGGCGGTCTGACGCTGTGCCAGGATGTCGTGCAAGGCATGGGCGCCGAATGCGCCCAGCGCCACGCCGAGAAGCCCCGACAGCCCGGCGTAAAAGAGTAATCTTTTTGGTGACATGCTCAAAATGGGCGGTGTTTGCCAGCCTGAGCGCGGGCCATCGTTTTGTTTCCGTTGAGGATGGATCACGTGTAGCCGCGAGCGCCAGCGAGTGGATTCAGCCCAAGATCGCTGGAATTCGCCTCCGCTGCAACGTTGGATGTCCGCCGTGGCACGCACGTGCATCCTACCCGTGGGTTTTTTCAGGCCGTCGGTCATGGGCAAGATGCCCTTGCCACTAGCGCCGCTGACAATCGGAAGAAGCGCTGCCCTTGGCCATGGTCCTTTGTTTTTGAACGAGCGTATGGGCGGGACGCCCATGCCACGTGGCACGGGCGTCTCGCCCGTGGGATCGCGCGACGGCTCCTCCGAACAGAAAGGATCATGTCTGCCCTGGCACAACTTTCCATCTAAAGGGTTGACACGCTCCTGCGAAAACCTACCTATGGGACCCTTTCTGCACATGAAATCCTTTCTCGCCAAGAAGGGGGCGGTCAAACCTCAGTGGCATCTGATCGATGCCGATGGGGTCGTCTTGGGCCGCCTCGCCGTCAAAGTCGCCAACCTGCTGCGGGGCCGTAACAAGCCTACCTACACCCCGCAAACCGACACGGGAGACTTCGTCGTTGTCGTCAATGCGGCCAAGGTTGCGCTGACCGGCAAGAAGGAGGAGCAGAATCGCTACATGACCTTCTCCGGCTACGTCGGCGGTGAGATTTATCGCACGGTTCCCCAGATGCGGGCGCGGAATCCCGAGTTCATCATCCTGCACGCAGTCAAAGGCATGCTGCCGAAAAACCGTCTTGCGGCCAAGATGCTGACGAAGCTGAAGGTATTCCCCGGCGCCACCCATACGCACGAGGCCCAGAACCCCATCAAGATCTCAATCTGATCCATTCATGAGCGCTGAATCCGCCGTTTTTTCCGCCACCGGCCGCCGCAAGTCGGCCACCGCCCGAGTCCGCATTGTTGAAGGCACCGGCAAGCTTGTTGCCAACGGCCGCGAATTCGAAGATTACTTCAGTCACGAGAATTTTGCCAAGCAAGCCTACTCGCCCCTCCTTACCGTCGAGATGCGCGAGAAGTTCGATGTCACGGTTAATGTGAGCGGTGGCGGGATCAGTGGCCAGGCCGGTGCCGTGGCGCACGGCATTGCCCGGGCTCTTCAGAAATTCAATCCCGAGCTTCGCGCCGCCCTGAAGAAGGCCGGCCACATTACGCGCGATCCGCGCGAGAAGGAACGCAAGAAGGCCGGCCAGCCGGGCGCCCGCAAGCGCTTCCAGTTCTCGAAGCGCTAGGTTTCCGCTTGCGGCGGAAACCTAAGGGCTTTGCTTCGCAAGGCTCGGCCGGTTGTTTGTTGGAGTTTTTTCGCCTGCGGAGAAAACTAGGTTTTGGCGTCTGCCAAAACCTCTGGATTCTCGCTGGTTAATCCTCAATCCTCGGTGAAATGAAAGTCGGTGTCGTCGGTGCGTCCGGATATTCCGGCGAAACGCTGGTCAAACTCCTCCTCAACCATTCCCAGGTCACGCTGGGTGCGGTGACGTCGCGCCAGCACGCGGGCAAACCACTGGCGCAGGTGATTCCCGCCCTGCGCGGAGCCGACCGCGGCCTGCGGTTTGTCGAATCCGATGCCGCGGCCCTCGCTGCGGGAGATATCGACCTGTTCTTCCTGGCGTTGCCGCATGGCGCTGCGGCGGCGTATGCCCGGTCGTTCATCGCCGCGGGCAAGAAGGTCATCGACCTCAGCGCCGATTTCCGGATCGCCGACCTCGCCACGTACATCCGGTACTACGGCGAGCATCACGCACCGGAATTGCTGGCGCAGGCGCGCTTCGTCCTGCCGGAACTCGCCCCGAGCGACTGGAAGCAGTTTCCTCTCATCGCGGCGCCCGGCTGCTATCCCACCAGCGTGCTGCTGCCGCTGGTGCCGCTCCTGCGTGACGGCGTAGTTTCACGCAGGCACATCGTGGCCAATGCGTACAGCGGCGTCAGCGGCGCCGGCCGCAAATTGGATGAGATGTACCTTTATGTCGAACGGGCGGAGAGCACGAAAGCCTACGGGCTGACGAAGCACCGTCACCTGGCGGAGATTGAAGAACAACTCGCGCTCCAAACCGGTGCGACGACGATCATCCAGTTCAATCCGCATCTCGCCCCGATGCGGCGTGGGATCGCGACGACCATCACCGTCCCCGCGATGCCCGGCGCCAGCATCGACACCCTTTACGCCGTGTGGCACCAAGCCTACGACGGCCGGCCGTTCGTCCAACTGCTTCCCAGCGGCGAGACCCCCGACACGGCCTTCGTCACCGGCACCAACCGCGCCGATTTGTCGGCCGTGCTGGATCCGCGCACGGGCAATTTCGTGATCACCTCGGCCATCGACAATCTGGTGAAGGGCGCCAGCGGCCAGGCGGTGCAGATCATGAACCTCTGGTTCGGCTTCCCGGAAACCGCGGGCTTGGTGTAACGGCTGTTCCTCTTACGTAGGGGCGCAGCTTGCCTGCGCCCGTGAGCCGGCCGCACGTTGCGGGCGCACGCCAGGTGCGCCCCTACCGGCTGGAAACCGGGCGGCCCAATCGAGGAGGATGCCGGTTGGCCCTGAAAACTCTTGCACTCGCGCGCGATTCAAACTGGGTTCATCCGGAAGAATCGATGAGCTAGACCGGCCGTGTCTTGGCTGGATTCTCCGCTCCGACCTTCGCAAGCAACCGACCGAAATCATGATCGAATTCACCAATAAAATCCTCTTCGTGGGCTATGGCGCCGTGGCCGAGTGCACACTCCCCATCATCTTCAAGCACATCAAGGTGCCGGCGAAGAATGTCACGGTCATGGATTTCGAGAATCGGGCGGAGAAGCTCAAGAAGTGGACGGCGAAGGGCGTGAATTTCGTCCAGGACCGCGTCACTCGCGAGAATTTGGGTGCGCTGCTGGGCAGGTACGTTTCTGCCGGCGACATCATCATCGACCTCGCCTGGAACATCGATGCGCTCGAGATCCTCCAGTGGTGCCACGACCGCGGCGTGCGCTACATCAATACGTCCACCGAGCTGTGGGATCCCTACCAGGGTTTGCCGGACAACAAGCCGACTACCAAGACTCTTTACTGGCGCCAGTTGAATCTGCGCCGCCTGCTTGCGAAGTGGCCGGTCAAGGGTCCGACGGCGGTCATTGAACATGGCGCCAATCCCGGCCTCATCTCGCATTTCACCAAGCAGGGCCTGATTGACATCGGCCAGAGTTTGCTCGCCGACAAGAAACTCAAGGGCCGGAAGGCGGAGGAAGTCGCCCAGCTGATTGTCGACCGCAAATTCAACGTTCTGGCGCAGAAGATCGGCGTCAAGGTCATCCATTGCAGTGAGCGCGACACCCAGATCTCCGATGTGCCGAAGCAAGTCGACGAATTCGTCAACACCTGGAGCATCGAGGGCTTCCGCGAGGAGGGCACGACCACTTCCGAGATGGGCTGGGGCACGCATGAGAAAGAGCTGCCGGCTTTTGCCTACCAGCACAAGGAAGGCCCGAAGAACCAGATTTGCCTCGCTCGCATGGGCATCAACACCTGGGTCCGTTCCTGGGTGCCCGACTACACCATCCACGGCATGGTCGTCCGCCACGGCGAGTCGTTCTCGATCTCCGACCAGCTGACGGTCTGGGAGAAGGGCAAGGCCGTCTACCGTCCGACAATGCACTACGCTTACTGCCCCTGCGACAATGCGATCATCTCGCTGCAGGAACTCCGCGGTTACGATTACAAGCTGCAGGTGAACCAGCGCATCATGAACGATGAGATCACCAGCGGCTCCGACATCCTGGGCGCGCTGCTGATGGGGCACGACTACAACTCGTGGTGGATTGGCAGCGACCTGAGCATTGAGGAATCCCGGCGCCTGGTCCCGCACCAGAACGCCACGACGATGCAGGTTGCCATCTCCGTCGTCGCTGCGACGATGTGGATGATTGAGAATCCCGAGTCTGGCGTCGTCGTTCCCGATGACCTGCCGCACGACTACGTCCTCGACATTTCGAAACCCTATCTGGGCCGGTGGATCTCCCGGTCTTCCGACTGGACGCCGCTGCGCGACTACCAGAACACGTTTGCGGGCTACAACCGGCCCGATCTCGACCTCAAGGATCCGTGGCAGTTCAAGAACTTTCTGGTCAAGGACGGCCGGTGATGCGAGGAATGGGGCGCGTTCGCACGCAGGCGAAATGGCAGACAATTTTCTGATAAAGACAGAAACACACAGTCTGCGTCACATTCAGACGTAGGGGCGCAGGCTTGCTGCGCCCTGCGGGGGGGCGCGACAAGATCGCGCCCCTACGGTTCAAGAACCAAGGCCCGGCCCAACCAACACGGATAAGGACACTCATGATCTCACCGACCCGGCTGCAAAAGCTCGCGAAGGAACACGGCACGCCCCTGTTTGTGATCGATCACGACGCGCTCCGGAAGAACTACCGGCAGTTCCGGCGCTACCTGCCG
>Ga0182011_10004609_pt1 | contig 11017 bp, 5 predicted proteins | sample 711E1DmetaG_FD_120481 | JGI IMG/M metagenome (GOLD analysis project Ga0182011, IMG submission 120481) | Permafrost microbial communities from Stordalen Mire, Sweden - 711E1D metaG | ecosystem: Environmental > Terrestrial > Soil > Wetlands > Permafrost | place: Sweden: Stordalen | collected... | reverse complement strand
GAAATCATAAAATGGTTAGGTTTACGCAACAAGGGAATGCCATTCGCCAGGTTTTACAAAATGCCGGGAGGCCGTTGTCCCCCCAAGAAATATTTGATATAGCCCAGGGGATGGTTTCCGGATTAGGTATTGCAACAGTATATCGGAACCTGAAAGTTATGCAAGAAGATGGATCTGTAATTGCCGTTGATTTACCTGGCCAGCCGCCGAGGTGGGAGATATCTCCTGAAAGTCATCACCATCATTTTCTTTGTAATAAATGCGACAAGCTATTCGAGATAAATGCATGTCCAGATGATCTCAAACATTTATTGCCTGACGGCTACACTCTGGAAAGCCACGATATCCTATTCCGGGGACAATGTAAAGACTGTTCAGTAAAATAGTTTCGTAAATTAGCTCAAAATTAGTTGAATTATCATTCATTATATCTGCCTTGGGATCCGGTATCCGTTGCCTGTAAACTAATTATCAACTTTCTGACAACATTTAGTCACAAAAGGTACACAAAAAGTACACTGGGCGGTATTGTACGGTAGCTAGAACTTTTGAAACTATTGTTAACCTATGAGAAGACAAGTTCAAATCTCTTTAACTGGGCCATCGTGTCCAATATACAGAACTAAGACGTATGAATTGTCATTAAGCTTAGGGGGCTAACTAACCCACACCGTTGGCAATAGGACATCTGTTCTATATTATATATTTTACCCATTTTGTTGGTAAAAGGAATATGCCGCCGCTCGGGCCGGGTACATTGTGCTCTATTTACGGGCACCACGCTTGTTTGAGACACTACAGTAATGGCGACAATTCTACCCGGGATGCCCTTTATACCCTTTGCCCTTTCTTGGGCTATGGGATCTATCTTTCTTACCCATTTCCTACCTCTTCCGAGTTAAGCATAGCACCAAAAACGACCTTTGTCAGGTCAGTCGAGGTGACATCATGAAAGTAGCGGCATATGTCAAAGTTAGCGCGGATTCGCAGACATCATCATTTTGACACATGTTGTCGCTATATTCCGCACGGAGAGGGATTGACGTAACAATTTGACATTTTGGACAATCCACCTGAAATGCAGTCGTGGTACAATCGCACCCAGTATATTCCTCAAAATCTATCGGAATATATTTACGTTGTTGCAGTTTGGACTCCAGCAGGTAAAGTTCCCAGTATTATTGCGATTACTATCCCGGTATTCAAATCAACCACCGTTGATTGCACGTCTTGCGCAGTAGTTACTTCTATCAACACAGCAAACGTAACAAATGATCCATCAGGCCTTGATTCTAATGTGGATGCAATGGGAAACGTAAACGTCTGGCCGTCAGCCTCAGCCAGATGAAACACCAATTTATTTAAATGCGCCGGATAAACGCCCGTAATTATTGTATTTTCACTAAACAACATTGAAGAGGTACTTGAATGGATACCAGATGGTTATTATTTGAGAAATCCAACTCTCCCTGAAAACGGGAATCTATTGGGAATGTAGTGCGTGTATTTGGGGTCGGAGAAGTTAGAATATCGCTACCAACAATCCAGTTATTTTGTTAATTGTAATAAATCTAATTCTGAACATAAGTTGGTAAAATATCTCCGATTTATCAATAATTTATATGCAAAATATATACAATTTATCGACGGTTTATCAGAGGTTATATGCTAGCATATTTTAAAAGTAAAAAACCCGACAGTTTTCTGTGGGGCATTAGGAGAAAGTGTGCCATCCCACAAGATTACGGACGAGGCCGCTTCTATCCTGCCAGCAAGCTGACTGGTATTCAGCGGAGATTTTTATAAAAGGAAGGCTAAAATGAGACTCCATAAGCTCCATAGAGTGTGGCAGGTGGACAAGATATGGCACTACCTAAATGATAGGTAGTACATCAGAAAGATTCAATAAAATGATAAATAAATTGTTAAAGGAGGATAATTATCAATGAAAAAAATGATAATTCTAGTAATATCTGTTTTATGTATTGCTGCTTTAGTGACAAGTGGAGGCTTGCCTGTTTCCGCCAGCTCAGTTAATCAACCTATACCTCAGTCAATCAATGGCCTCCCTGTCATATTTGTACAAACAGCTACAAACACTCCTTATTTAACCGCAGGGAAAAAGATCATTACTCTTTTAGATAACTCATCATCTTCGATGGAGGAGGCTGCGAACAAATTCTCCTCAAATGTTGAATCAATCAAGTCGCTCCTCAAACAGGGAGACCTGATCGAAGTATATGGGGGTCAGGGTGCTTCAGAAGCTCAATACGACGCGGACCATGCGGCAACTATTGAATCTTGGGAAAAGAATGGTTCTATTCAGTTATATAAACCTACAACAACCATCGTGAATAAAGGAACTGCTGTTTCTTCAGATATAGGACACACTGGTGTTGCGGCTATCCAAGACACTGACACTGGGATAAAAACTGTTATAGCTATATCCGCTCACATGGTAGGTATCGCCGCAGGAACGTCGCAGAATGCCCCCTCTGGAAGCGCTTTATTAGTCAATGGGACGACGAATGAAAGCCTCTGGTTCTATCAATCTGGTCAGTACTACTATCAGAATGGAACTTGTGCCAATGTATATTCGTACATGGGTGATCATCCATCAAATCAGGCTCGTCCATTCACTCTCCAATACGCAGTGGGTCACGACTATAATTATGATATAACTTATCTGGGAAGCGATAGCATTTGGTGGCTGGGAGCGGCAGATGAGACTACTGGCTATTACAACTTCTTTATTGATTACAACGGTCATGGCTCACAACTGGCTAACGTGGCTGGAACAGGTGTTTGGTTTGAGAATTATAACACGAACACACATTGGAATGATGGATTCCCTGTTTTTATTAGGGCTTATAGCGCACGAGAGTTAATCACAAATCCCACATATCAATGGGTAAACTGGACTGGCGATTATCCCCAGTTATGGATTGGAGGCTTTGGCCCATACCCAGCCTCGGGAGTTATTTATGGACACCTTGCTGGCAATCAGACTGCATCGTGGTTACTAGCTTCAGTGCCATTATATCAATAATAGGCAGAATATTCCAATATCCTAAGATTTTCCCCCGGGGACTTATGTATATTACAAGTCCCCGGGGGAAAAAGTTGTTCTGACAAGGAATAAATAATTGTGTGTTAGTTCGCGGTTTAATTTGCAAGTGATGTTTACATTTCGAAAGGAGCATTTTTACCTTAAACCAAGAAGGAGGACAATATCTTATACATACACCGAAAATATAAAACATAACTCTATTTCAAGTAACTCTCTGACAAATTCCAAATCTCAGTTAGCGGCTATCCCTGTTTTTGATGATAAATAGATTTATTTGTCAAAAATGGAATATATTCATATGGAAGAATGCTATATTTGAGAAGTCAATTTCCATTTATTACTGAAAGCAGCATCGGCCAATATTATCTGAAAACCGGCTCCAGAGGTAATTTAGTTAACCTTTTGAAGACAAATATCAAGGCCAATCAAAAATTATGACTAATACGAGATGAAATTATGATTAATAAATATTCGCGGATGTTATATGTTTGTTTTTCGTGCATGATGGTTTTAGTGGGGTTGGCCGGATGCAACCCCACTTCTTCCACTACTCATACCAAGACTCCAACATCAACAACTATTGCCATTACCGGTGTCAGTAGCCCGACTTCAACCTCTTCTACAACATCTATTACCACATTCTCCACTCCCGCTACTACTATTACCACATCATCAACTACGTCACCAACAACAACAGTATGGTTTCCCCCGTCTGGGGTTACATTTGGCTCGCCCGCAGGCCTTTATCTGTTGCCTATCACCGTCGGTCCCGATGGAAATTTGTGGTTTACTGAAGCTGACGGAAACACAATTGATAAAATATCTGCGGTGACAGGTAACGTTACAGAATACAATGTTCCTACTGACAATGCTGGTCCTAACGGAATTACTAGCGGTCCTGATGGTAATATATGGTTTACCGAAACAAATGCTAACAAAATCGGTAAAATATCTCCGACGACAGGTGCCATTACGGAGTATAGTATTCCCACTTACGCAGCCTCTCCTGATGGAATTATTGCCGGGCCTGATGACAACTTATGGTTCACTGAAACCAGGGGTAAAATCGGTAAAATCTCCCCGGTAACAGATAATATTACCGAGTATAGTATTCCAATTAACGGAGGGTTCCCTACCAGTATTGTCGCCGGTCCCGATGGCAACCTGTGGTTCATTGAGATATTAGCAAACAACATTGGTAAAATCTCTGCTGCAACAGGTGACATTACAGAATACCAGATTCCTACTGAAACCACTAACGCTATCAGCATCGCTACCGGTTCTGATGGCAACCTGTGGTTCACCGAGTCAAGGACAAACACTATTGGGAAAATATCTCCTGTGACAGGTAATGTTACAGAGTATATGACTCATACTGTCGAAGCTCAGCTATTTGGAATTGCTGCCGGTCCTGATGGTAACCTGTGGTTCACTGAATGGAAGAAAATCGGAAAAATCTCTCCGGTAACAGGCATCATTACCGAATACAATGTTTCTACCTCTAACGGCGGAATTACTGCCGGGCCTGATGGCTGCATGTGGTACACCGAGTGGGGAAATAAAATCGGTAAAATATCTCCAACGACTGGCGTTATTACTGAATATCCCATTGGCAATTAAATGAAACCACCAAGAATTAGCAGCTTTTACTTAATATGAAATTGAAAAGATATCAAATGGCTTTACGTTTCAGTGGTCGGACGTTCCGACCAAACACCCAAATGTAACTTTATGACGAATTGTGACTAGCCACACTTAATTTTATAAAACCGAAGCTGATTAAAAATTGTGTTGTGGAATCTGACGCGTTGATGTGTGCCTTGATTCGTAGTAGAATATGGCTGTTTCTAATCAACCTAGTTGAATTATAGATACTTTGTTGGTTACCTTTTTACAATTACGCTCCTACACAATAGATTGCAGAGGTTAACATTGATACAGGACATTCCAGCCCCAATTGACGTTCTTATGCCATCGGATGAAGTGGGAATAGTTGCCTTGCAGCCATTTATCCGATTTGAATCTGATAGAGAACCTTTTCGTTGGGCAAGAGACACCGTTACCAAACAACTTGCTGCTATTGACAGAACTCTTCAAATAGCAAATTCCAGATTCAATGGCCGTCCTATCAGTTTTACGGTATTTCCGGAATATGCTATTCCGGGATTGAGTGGGGCAAAACTTATCGATGACAGAATCTCATCAGAGGAATGGCCTAATAACAGCATTATAATAGGCGGAATGCATGGCATTTCTAATGTTGAGTATAAAGAAATATGCGATAAAATCAAAATTACAAATTTTTCAGATTCTCCAGAATCTATACCTAAAAATCAATGGGTCAATTGTTGTTTGATATGGGTGAAGAATAATCAAGGAATGATCCAAAGATGGGCTCAACTTAAAATTCGCCCTTCTTGGCCAGAGATGAATATACATTGCCAAGATATGTTTTGTGGCTCAAGTGTTTTTGTGTTTGAGTGTAAATATACGCCAAGTGACTACCCATGCAGATTCATTATCCTTATTTGTTTTGACTGGGTTGCCAAGGTAGCAGGCACAACAATATGTGATGATCTTTTTTCTGAGCTAAACGTAAGATGGCGCGATTCACAGCCGGCACTAGACTTGGCGTTTGTTATTCAACACAATACAAAACCGAACTCACATTATTTTTTGGGTAGTACTTTTTGGTTTTTAAATGATGTTACCAACGCGTTCGTACAAAGAGATAAGGGAATTGTAATACACGCTAATACTGCCTTATCGGCATTTCCTTCAAAAGCAGGTTTGGGTGGCTTTTCAGCTTGCATTTTCTCACCCAATGCCCAATTTGAATCTAGAGATTGTGGACCAACCATAAGCTCTAAACCAACTATTCTTAGGGATAGCGAAATTCTAAAACGCTGTAATGACGCTATTTTTCGTGAAATGGGAGAATGCATACATGCTTTTACCATTCGGATTCCTAGATTTGTAACGCCAGATGCTACCGACCGAACACCTCCAATAAAGTTAGCATATGTCTATCCGACCTCCGATAGTGTTGACCCAAGGCTACCAAGTGGTCCCGTTCCTGGTGCTGTCAAATGGTTAAACGATTATCTGGACACAATTAAAAAACTTTCTGTAACCGACCTCGCAGGTTGTTATTTAAACGAACGAGCGACTGAAATTGAACCGGTTATCATAAGTAATCTTCGTATTTTAAATGAGACTTCGGTGGTAAATTATGTGAACTGGGCCATAAGTTCTTTTTCATCTGGAAAGATAAAAGAGCAAAATATTAACGCTGATACTTGGGACCAAAGTCAGATCGCAGCAATTGAACACATGTTTCACTCATTAATTTCAATAGGTCTAGCTTTTGCTTTGAAATTTGACCATGCGATTTTACATTGTGTTTTGGATGTAGATGGAAAATTTGTTCACCTTGTTGCAATTCTTGGTGATACTCACGAGGATTGCCGTAAACATTTCGATAAGCACATACCACATCCTAAAAATGATTCCGTGTTAGTTATAACCCGAGATTCTAATAATTTAGTTCCAACAAAAGATGAATATTCAAAATGCGATGAGCCATTTGAAAACGGTCTGGCGTTTATTGACTATCAGACAATAATCAATAAATGTCGAGAAGCAACCAATATCGACGTATTAGAAGGATATTTCAATGGAATATTGCCAAAAGACCGACGAATCGTATAATCTTCTGACTGTTTCTCTTCGAAGTATTCTTGAGAAACAAAATCCAGAATTCAGCCTTTTAACAGAGGGTGATTATCCTTTGTTGTTGATGAACACGCCACTTGACTTGGTAGGGTTTAGTATAACAACCGACCCACCACAGTCATTATTCACTTCAGGATATAATTCTTTCAAACAAAAATATCATCAAAAACATTCTGATTGGAAAGACAAGAATTTATCATTTGTAGTTTGTCGAGCAGATCTAGCATCAGACAATAATGCTTTTTACAATTCTTTAGAAGCAGATGTATATTTCTGTCGTAAATATGTTATTTATTTTCGTAATAATATCAAAGAATTTACAACAGAATTAGAGCGGTTACCATTTCTTCCTCTTCCGGAAGGACAATCAAACGGTATTTTACGACCTCCTTCTGCACAAACACTGCTACAAAATTTACATCTTAGTGCGAAACGTGCTTACCAAATTGTGGTACCCTTTGAATATTCCCCGAGCCATATAATTGATTCCATTCTCGACGAAGGTGATAATCTGCCTGAGCTTACGGCTGGGGTTAAACGAGATGAAGTAATTCAATACAATGCCCCCGAAACTACAAGAATAAAAAACGTTAGTATTGAAGCATTTAGAGCATATGGGAAGAAACAAGAGTTTGATGTTGACGCTGATATTGTCGTGCTCTATGGGCCAAATGGACTTGGCAAGACTTCCTTTTTTGATGCGATCGACTACGTTTGTACGGGCAGAATAGGACGGCTTTGTCGACGTCGAATGGGTCAAAACGAATTCAAACAACTTGCTTGCCATCTAGGATCAAAAGAAAATGAAGGTTATGTGAGTCTGGATATTAATCGAGCTAAAACGGATCATGTTGTTAGACGCGACGTCAATAACTGGAATATAATGTCGATCGATGGTCGTCGAGTAGACCGAACCGAAGGCCTTCAATTTCTTACCTCGTCTAAACGAGATGAACAGAAAGCAAGAATTGAGAACCTTGTCCGTCTTTTTCGTGCTACTCATCTGTTCAGCCAATCAGATCCAGAATTATTTTTGGAATTTGAAAAGGAATCCTACCTCGCTCCAAACATTGTTTATAGGATGCTAGCTTTAGATGATTACGCTTCCGGACTCAAAAAGACCGCCGATACTTTGGATGAATTACGAAAACGAATTAATTTTAACAAGACGCAGATAGAAGATATTGATCATAAGTACACCGGATTACGCGCTCATATTGATTCTCTTCCAACGTTCGAAAATGATGTTCAGGCTAGTGAGCAGTTGGTAACTATATCTAAACAATTATATTCTGACCTTCAGTTATATGTTAATACGGAAATTTCATACTCTGATATAAATCAAGCATCTGTTCGAGAATGGCGTGCAATGACAGAATCATCGCTTTTATCATCTCAGGATCGATTAGCCGATCTGCAAAAAATTGAAATGGGTTTTGAGCAGTTTGTGAGCAATAAATCGACTTTCATTGAGAAATCAAACGAACTACTAAGAATGGAACTGGAAATTAAAGACAAGACCATAAAAAATAATAGAATGGAGAAAGCTTGTGACAAACTTAAAAAGGAAGTTGAAATTGTTCGTTCAAGTCTTCTTGAAATAGAAACTCGCATTGGGTCAATGAACCAGGTGGACAATTTACGAGCGAGTATAGATAAAAATAAAATCAACATTAGCAAATTGGAAGTTGAATTACAAAATCTGGTTGCCAATTGTCAAAAAAATGAAGATACCGTTCAAAAGCTATTTTCGAAGCACGATAATATTCGTGAAAATATTTTCCATTTAGATACAGAAATCCAATCAAGGAATGGCCGAATCGAGCTTTTATCTAGAATTCACGATAATTTTCCGAATTACCGTAGAACGCTTATGGAAGCTGATAAACTTCAACAATCTATTACCAGTCTTAACGCGCTGCTTCAAGTAAATGACAAATTTATCACTGAAAATAATGCTGCTGTTTTGTTACAAGAAAATGATTTAACAACTATTGAACGAGAACTCTCGATGCTTACAGCTGAACAAACAAGACTAACTTCCTTGCTTGATGAAATTGAAACATATATCCAAAATGGAATATGCCCCATATGTGGGATTGACCACAAAACAAAGTCAATTCTGATCGAAAGAATTCATGCACAAAAACAAGAGAGACCCAGCCATGTAGACGAATTATTCGAACGATGCAATTTACTTAGTGATGTGATAAAACAATCCAGAGAATTAACCAAAGACAAAATAACCGAAAGAACAAACCAAAACAAAGAGTTAGAGGATGCGGATATTAAACACGCTGAACTTTGTGTTTATTTAACAGGTTTTGAAAAAGACCTTGGGGAAGCAAAAGTGATTTTAGACGAACATTCAGAGGAACACGTTGAACACCGCTTAACTGACGAACAAACCACACTACAACCGTTGATCTCAAGTTTATCAAACCTCAACCAGGAACTAGAGAATACAAACAAGACAATTAGTGAATTACAGTATTCTATTACCATCGAAACATCGGCAAAAAACCGACTACAAGGTTCCATAAATAAAATAGAACAGCAAAACACTGAACTAATGAATTCAATTGAGTCTATGGGGTTTTGTTCAGAAATTACGACAGAACAAATTGCCAGCGAAACAGGAATGTTATTAACTCAGAAGATGGCTTTGGTTAACAACATTGATACTTTGGTTTCTCAAATAAAAGCAGGCGAGCCAACCGAACAAATAGCTGATTTGGAAGAAAAAGCTAAACAGCTAACAGTAGAAAAACAAACCTTGGAGTATCAAAATATTCAATATGAAAAAGGTTTCACACAATATTTTGGTTCGAATAACATTACCATCGAAGAGATAAAGAAGCAAAAACAAGTGGCAATTAGCGATGTAAATAATCTGGATTCTCTAAATAAGCGCTGTATTGCATTCGAAAGAATCATCGACGCGACTTATAGATCGGTTCTTTTTATAGAACTCGATTCTCAATCACAGTCATTATTGAAGGAAAAACAAACAATATCCGAGTCGTATAAGAAGTTACTTGCGATAGAACAATATTTTAATAAGGTAAAAGGGGCACTCGAAAGCGAGACTTCGATTGGAATCGCCAATCACGTTGAGGCATTCGCTCCGCTTACAACTTTAGTACAAAAAAGACTTCGCGCGGTGTATGGGTTTGGAGATGTAAGACTCAAAGCTGAGAAAAATGCAATTCGAGTGTTCGTTGAATGGGGTTCCCGTCAAGTTAAACCGGCCGACTATTTCAGCGATTCCCAGAAGCAAATACTAATGTTAAGTATTTTTCTTTCAAGCCGCTTAAGCCAAACATGGTCCGGATTTGCTCCGATTCTATTGGATGATCCTGTTACTCATTTCGATGATCTAAATGCATTTGGTTTTATCGAGTTGCTCAGGGGCATCGCCAGTAATGATCCAGGCAAGAGACAATTTTTTATTTCAACCTGTGAAGAACGTTTGTTTGATTTAATGAAATCAAAATTTCATAATATAGAAGGGAAAGCCAAATTTTATAGATTGAAAGATATTGATAGCTATGGGCCAATTATTGAGTAGTTATCACATAATATTTAACTTATATAAGAAAGAAGCAATACACTCTTATGTTTTCCTGGGAGAGTTCAACCCCGTTCTGTGCCATTAGGACTTATTACGGGGAGCAATAAGTAGTTTACGTTCCTGCATAGCGGACGTGTTCTTCTTGAAAATAATGTTTAACGATCGTAGGTTGCTTTTGGCGGCTTCTTAAATAACTTCGGGTATGTGCGATCAATTCCCGTTGGTTTTTTGCTCGTCGTCGACCCACTGCATTGCTTTTAACATCTTGATTCAGCATTTCATCCGGATTCAGTTCCGGACTGTAGCCGGGGAGATAGAAAAGACGGATTTGATTGGTATGTTCGTGAATCCAGTTTTTTACCTTTACTGCATGATGGACAGGATGACCATCAACAATGAGAAATACTGTGCGTTTAATCTGGCGTACCATGCGTTTGAGGAACCCTAGGAAAACCCCAGTATCAAAGTGAGATTTGAAAACCATAAAATTCAGGTGTCCTTTATTGTTGATGGCAGAAATCATATTGCAACCGAAACGTTGTCCTGTTCCAGGGATTACTGGCGTTTGGCCACATAGTCCATAGGAACGGCCCACCGCATGATCGGAGCGTAGACCCATCTCGTCACCCCAATAGATT
>Ga0182011_10004607_pt1 | contig 11017 bp, 4 predicted proteins | sample 711E1DmetaG_FD_120481 | JGI IMG/M metagenome (GOLD analysis project Ga0182011, IMG submission 120481) | Permafrost microbial communities from Stordalen Mire, Sweden - 711E1D metaG | ecosystem: Environmental > Terrestrial > Soil > Wetlands > Permafrost | place: Sweden: Stordalen | collected... | reverse complement strand
GGGAGGCCCGGTAACACCAGGGATACAGCACCACTTCTTCTCCGCTATGATACGTTACATGGATGACAAAATGGTGATTGTAGATGAGGTTCCGTATGGCACGGGTCTCGGGCTGGGAAAAAGCAGCCGTGCTGTTTCCCTGGGCATCCCACATATAGCCCCAGTCGCGGTTGCAATCCACCATATTGCTGTTGTACCGCGACATATTTGCCCTGCCGTCGGGATTGACCATGGGATAGATGGTGATCGCCCGGCTGTTCAGCATGGCGGTGACCTCCGTATCCGTCCCATAGCTGGTGCAAAGATATCTTGCAAACCGGATGAGGTTCTCCGGTCCCCCGATCTCATCCCCATGGATCCCGCCATCAAACATTACTTCCGGCTCATTTTCATCCATGCCCACATTCTTGCTGATTTCAAGGCAGGTCAGCTGCCGGCCCTGGGGCGTCAGTCCGAATACCGTTTTTTTGCAGATCGAAGGGAAGGCGGTCGCAAGACTGTCCATCAGGGAGATGATCTGGTCATAGTCGTGATACTGATCGGATTTGGGTGACCAGAAATCTTTGTAATAATCATTCAGATCGTTTTTCAGGATTTCAATGGGGAGCCCGGTTCCTTTTATTTTCTCCAGCTCGGAAGGGATCACATACATCAGCGCGTATCCTGACGGTACATGAATATCGCCGTTCAGGTGAAGATCACCCAGTTTTGTTGCATCTTGCGGGTTTTTGATCGTGACCCTTACCTCCATCTCATGATCACGCCAGCCTTTCTGGGCATGGGTTGTGGTGAGGATGAAAAGGCATCCAAGAAATAAAAACAAATGGAAAATCTTCATGACCGGCGTTTGGATTTGGTAAATGGTTTTACAAATCTACACAGGATTCTCTTCACACCGGACCTGGGACGTATCAATAGTTTTTTTTCTCTCAGATTAGCGCAGATTTTCGCAGAATAGATATCATCACATAAACAAATCTGCGAGTAAACAATTTAAATTATCTCCGCAGGGACCGTTCAGGGGCTACCATTCGGCCCTGCTGCATACCGAGATCAGAATACAGGTTGAGATAAGTACAAATTTTTTCATGGGGAATATGGGTTTGGGGGATTAGGATATTTCTTCCAGCAAGGTAAAAAATCCTTGTGAAACAGACAAGGGGATACAATTTTCAGGGTGGATGGGTGTTCCGGACAGCTTGCGGGGATATTAACAGGTTAAAATCAACGGGAGGATCATTCCGGATGTGATGACAGTTGCATAATATGCACCAGTTTCATTTATTTGTATTTTAGTTGTCCCATTTGTTGAATAGTAATTAACTTTTATTTATTCATTAAAACGGATGAACATGAAAAAGTATGCAGCAGAATTTATCGGGACTTTCAGTCTTGTATTGTTTGGTTGCGGATCTGCAGTGATCGCTGGCATTTCCGGAACAGGGCCTAGCGGTATCGGGTTACTCGGCATTGCCATAGCCTTTGGTTTCGCAGTTGTCGCAATGGCCTATGCCATAGGCGGGATCTCGGGTTGCCATATCAACCCTGCCGTAACGATCGGAGTCCTTGCAGCCGGTAAGATGGAAGTAAAGGATGCCATCGGTTACATCGTTGCCCAATGCCTGGGGGCCATCCTGGGAGCAGGGGTACTTTATCTCATCGTAAGCGGGAGGCCCGGTTTTACCATGGGTGAGTGGGCGCTGGGTTCCAACGGATGGGGAGAAGGATACCTCGGAGGATATCCCCTTCTGAGTGCTTTCGTCATCGAAGCCGTCATGACCTTCCTGTTCATCTTTGTGATCCTCGGGACTACCTCTAAATTCGGTAACGGTGCCATGGCAGGATTGGCCATCGGGGTTACGCTGATGCTGATCCACCTGGTGACCATCCCGGTAACCGGAACTTCCGTTAACCCGGCCCGAAGCCTTGGACCTGCTGTTTTTGCCGGCGGAAAAGCCCTTTCACAACTCTGGTTATTTTTTGTTGCCCCCATTGCGGGAGCTTTGATAGCCGCTGTTGTCTGGAGATTCGGATTCGAGAAGGAAAAGAATTAATAAGTGAATTGGATATAACTGCAGAGTTCCCCTCCTATAGGAAAATATAGGAACGTCAAAACAAATAACATTTTGGTTACCTGTTCTTTCTTTTGCTACCACCAAAAGAAAGAAGAACCAAAGAAACCTGCCTGCCGGTAGGCAGGTAAGCGGCATTGACCAGCGCGGGTCCCAATTAAACTGTCCTGGTAGCGCTGCAGAACTTCAGCGCTGGGCGCAGCCGTGTTGCGGCGACGAGGCCCGCCCGGTCTGAGGGCAAAAAAAAGGATAAAAAAGTCCTGCTGATTATATCGTTGATTATCAAGAAGAATAAAATGAGTTATATAGTAGGCGCGAAGGCGCAGAGAAAATTGAGAATTAGGGAATATAGGAATAATTTCTGACGAAGGACGATTTTCATAAAAACATTAACAAAGTGTAACCTTTGCGCCTCTGCGTCCCTGCCTGGCAGGCAGGTTTCACAGATTTTTTTTCACTGCAGTGACGCGAAGACGCAAAAGATCATCCTCTAATTGGTCGTCAATTGCGCTTCAATATCGGCTCAATCATCCTGCGCCCTTCCTGCGCCTTCCCTGCGCCCAGTATTTAATGCAGGTTCGGTTAATGCTCAATAGGAGGTCAATCGTATGATGGTTATTTTTTAACGAATCTTTATTCTTTTGATTTGTTTCGTGCAGAAAGTGCAATATTCTTTTCTGCGTCATTTGCATTTTCAATTTTGCGTTTTCTGCGTGAAATTTTTTTCCCTGGGATCGATAAAGTAATTAAACTCTTTAATAAGCAACCAAAACCTCTTTACACTGTCTTTGATTTGAAGTCTGAAAGTTCTACATTTGCCTTGAAAACTTTACCCCCCATGAAGAGAGTTCTTCTCTCTTTGAATTATTATTTCCTGATCACATTATTTTTGTGCGGTCCGGCTAGTGTTGTAGCCTCAAATAACCCTGAAAATTTTATTAAATCCGATAATTCCCGCAAAGGTTTCATCGAGAACAAAGGCCAGATCATAGACCAGGACAACAAGCCAAATCCTGCTGTTCTCTACTTACTGCATACACCAGGGCTGAATGTGCAGCTGAGGAAAGGAGGGTTTTCATATGATTTGTACCAACTCACCTCACCCCCTGCCCCTCTCCTTCAGGAGAGCGGAGTCGCCCGTCACGCGTCACGCGTTACCCGTTGCGTGTTTCACAGGATCGATTTTGACCTGCTCAATTCCAACCCGGCTCCGGCAGTTGAAACATCCGAACCTTCTTCTGATTACACGAACTATTATACCACCGGGACCCCGGTGGAAGGTGCTACTTCAGTCAGATCCTACAGAACCGTTACCTATAAGAATATTTATCCCGGAATCGATCTTCAGTTTATTGCTGATGATGAAAAGCTTTTTGAATACAATTTTATTATTCAGCCAGGAGGTGACATCAATTCCATAAAATTAAATATATCGGGTCCTCAAAGGATAAAGAAATACCAGGAGGGACTTAGGTTTAAAACAACCATTGGAGAGGTTGATGAAATGATCCCTGTTTGTTTTTACAGCTTTAACGGCTCAAAGGTGCCGGTTAACGGGAGGTTCAGGAAAATCGACCAGCATCTTTATGGAATTTCCGTGGACTCTCCCGTTCCCCCGGAGGCTGTTCTGGTCATTGATCCGATCCCATCCCGGCTCTGGGGAACCTATTTTGGAGGCGAAGGATATGATGTTACAATCTATGGCTCTTCGCGCAATACTAAAGATGGTGAAGGCGGCATTTATATCTGCGGACTAACCTATTCGATAAGTAATATAGCCACATCAGGAGCTTATCAGACGAATTTGCAAGGAACGACGGACTTATTCCTTGCAAGGTTCAGAAGTTCAGGCCAAATCCTTTGGGCAACTTATTATGGGGGAGAAGGACAGGAGGGTTTCTCGAATTGTGCAAGAGACGGTACAGGAAACATCTATCTCTCCGGAGAAACAGCTTCTTCAACCGGCATCGCAACAACCGGGTCCTATCAGTCCTCTCTTCAGGGGCCAACCGATGCATTTTTGGTAAAATTCAATAAAAATGGGACCAGGATTTGGGCAACATATTATGGCGGGGAATTAAACGAAGATGGAAGAAGCTGCATCACCGACGGTCATGATAATATTTATCTGTGTGGAACAACCCAATCCACCACAGGCATAAGTACGCCGGGCGCTTATAAACCCAACCTGAGCGGAGGTTGTGATGCATTTCTTGTAAAATTTGACTCAACCGGAAGCCGGCAATGGGGCACTTATTTCGGCGGTTCGGCGATTGATGAAGGTTGGTCATGTGCTGCAGACACGAATGGTCATATCGTAATATCCGGCGTAACTTATTCAAACGACGGTATTGCCACTCCCGGTGCACAGCAGTTTTTAAGGGGAGGAAATGAAGACGGATTTCTAGCTTTGTTCACGGATGCAGGTCTGAGATCATGGGGAACCTATTACGGAGGAACAGGAGACGATGTTACGATATACTGCACCATGGATAATTCCGGCAACATCTATACGAACGGTGAGACCTCATCTTTAACTAACATTGCTTCCCCGGGCAGTTACCAAAACATGATAGGAGGTATGAGTGACGGATTTCTGGCGAAATTCAATCTGTCAGGGGCAAGACAATGGGGAACTTATTACGGCGGTACCCAGCATGAAGTAGCTATGGTGAGTTGTATTGATGACAGTTCAAATGTTTTTTTGGGCGGTTATACTTCCTCAAGCACTGGCATTGCGACTCCCGGAGCATTTCATGCTTCCTATCAGGGCGGAACGAATGATGCATTTCTTGTAAAGTTTAATGCTGCAGGAGTACGGCAGTGGGGCACCTACTATGGCGGTGAAGGTCAGGACGGGATCGCCGGAATTTCTACTTACGCAGATACAATTTTTATCAGTGGCTATACCCAATCATTGTCTGGCATCGCCACTCCTGGTGCTTATCAGACTGAATATGGCGGTGGATTGACAGATTTTCAAATCGCAAAATTTGTCGACTGCAACGGGCCGGATACTGCTGGTCAGATCACCGGACCTGCATCTGTTTGCCAGGGATCATTGGGAGTTGGTTATTCCATAAACCCGATTCCAGGTGTTACAGGGTATCACTGGAGTACAACACCGGGTATCACAATTACGAACGGGCAGAATACCACGGCGATTGTTGTGAGTTTTAGCGGTGGATTTATTTCCGGGCAGATCATGGTACAAGGTGTGAATGCCTGTTCGATGGGTGAGATCCGTTCATTCAATGTGACTGGTTTGCCTGAACCTGTTCCGGTCATCACCGGTTTCTCCACTTGCATCATCGGGAATACCTATACTTTCACGACATCGGCTGGTATGAGCAATTACCAGTGGACGATCTCTGCAGGAGGGAATGTCGTCGGCGGTGGCACGACATCCGATAATACCATCCAGGTGCAGTGGACGGTTGCAGGCGCCCAGTGGGTACGGGTGAATTACACGGATGTCAACGGTTGTACAGCCCCGAATCCTTCACAAAAAAATATCTGGGTAACGACCAGCCCTGTGGTGGTTGATTTTTCATCACCCGATACGGTCTGCACCGGCGGAACCGTGAACATCACCAATTCCAGCCAGGGGACCACCACCTACTACTGGAATTTCTGTTCAGGCGATGCCAATACTAATCCAACCGGCGTTAATATAGGGAACCCCGGCGGTTTGCTGAGTGTACCTACTTATCTTACACTGGTCAGGCAGAACGACAGCTGCTTTTCATTCATCAGTTGCCAGGGCGTTGGCGTTATCCGGTATTACCATGGGAGCAGCTTTGCGAATAACCCGGTAAGCTGGACAAACCTGGGAACTTTCGGACTGATCGGCCCGAACGAGGAGGGAATACAAGTGAAGTTTGATGATGTCAGTGGTAACTGGTACGGGTTTGTTAACAGCAACACCACCATCATCCGGCTGAATTTCGGAAACTCGCTCATGAATACACCCACCGCCGTGGATCTGTTACTGCCTCCTATGTATAATATGGCCCATGGCCTGGTGATCCTTAAGGAGGGAGCGAACTGGCTGGGATTTGTTACCTGTTCCACCGGTGCAAGTCTTAACAGGCTGGACTTCGGAACAAGCCTCGCGAATCCACCATCGTCAGTCAATTTCGGCAGCCTGGGTGGTGTTCTCATCAGTCCCGCTGCAATTTGTTTCGTGCAGGAAAATTCCCTCTGGTATGCAATGGTCATGGCGGGTGGAAACACCCTGGCGCGTCTTACCTTCGGGACATCCCTGACGAATATACCGACAGGTGTGAATCTCGGCAATCCGGGCGGGTTTAACTCGGCCGGTGGTCTTACCCTCCTGCGCGACTGTGATGCCACAACAGGCTACTGGACAAACTACCTTGTGAACGGTGAATTGGGCAAGCTGTCATTCCCGACCGGAATTTTAGGCTCGGTTACAGGAACTGTACTGGGCAACATCGGCGGACTTGCCCGTCCGCACAGCTTCTCGGAACTCTTCCGCCAGAACGATACCCTGTTCGCTTACATCACCAACCGTGACAACGGAACACTAACCCGCCTTACATTCCCGCCCTGTAACAATGCATCCGTTCCGTTCTCCACCCTGTTCAATCCTCCACCCTTTTCCTACAATTCACCCGGCACCTACAACATCCACCTGATTGCCGATGAAGGGCTGCCGACCATGGAAAGCCTGTGCAAGCCGGTCGTAGTGATGGATCCGATGGTCCTGAACCTGGGAACTGACAAATCAATCTGCCCCGGAAATTCAACGGTACTGGATGCCGGAGCAGGATTCAGCAGTTACCTCTGGTCAAACAGTGCTACCACCCGGACAATTACAGTTACTGCACCGGGAACTTATTGGGTTACCGGAACGCGCTGGGGATGTTCATCCAGCGATACCATCATGGTTAACCAGTTGAGCGGGCCTTCCGTTCACCTGGGACCGGATACGACGATCTGTTCGGGCCAGACCATAACCTTCGACGCCGGTGCATGTGCCGGATGTTCCTATCAATGGGCAAACCTTACCCTGGGTCAGATGAACATCGGCAACGGTCAGACCTACACCACCGGAACTGCAGGCAATTACAGGGTCACCGTCGTAGGCCCCAACAGCTGTATGGGCAGGGACACCGTTCTGCTCAGCGTAAATCCCCTGAATTCCGTCGGCATCAGCATTCTGCCAACCGTGAATAACGTTTGTGCAGGCACCTCTGTTACATTTAATGCCCTCCCCATAAACCCTGGAACAAACCCAGTTTATCAGTGGTATATCAATGGAAATCCTTTCGGAGGTAACACTTCCAGCTATACCTATATCCCCGTCAACGGGGATGTCGTCACCTGCCGGCTGACCTCGAATATCAATTGCCCGGCCAACAACCCGGCGATGTCGGCACCCGTCACCATGAACATTACGGCTCCACTTGCGGTGACCGTTACCATCTCGGCTTCTCCAAATCCTTTTTGTACCGGCAATTCCGTCACTTTTTCGGCTACGCCGGGAAATGGCGGAGGGCTTCCCACATATCAATGGTATGTAAACGCCATATGGCAGGCAACCACAACAGGAGTGTTCGTTTACGTTCCTGCCGGTGGCGATATCGTCAATTGTATCCTTACCTCCTCGCTGACTTGTGTTACCGGAAATCCAGCCACGTCCAATTCCATCACGATGATGGTAAATCCCGGTTTGCCTGCAGGAATTACAATCGCTGCATCGTCCAATCCATTCTGCCCGGGAGCAGCGGTGACTTTTTCTGCTACGCCCATTAATGGAGGACCAACTCCCTCCTATTTATGGAAAGTCAATGGCGGAACAGTTGGCGGAAATTCATCATCCTATACATACAACCCAATTACCGGCGACAGCGTGAGATGTATCATGCAATCCGACCTGCTGTGTGTCACGGGTAACCCAGTGAGTTCGATAAAGATCGTAATGAGCGGAACTTTGGCTCCGCTCGTGACTTTCACGCCTTGTTTCGATACCATCACAACCCTCAATGCCAAACCCATCAAACTAAAAGGAGGAATCCCTCTTGGCGGAACTTATTCCGGTCCGGGAGTGAATCCGGTAACCGGCATTCTTACGCCCTCATTGGCTGGGATCGGGACAAAAACCATTTCTTACTCTTATACGAATGTTTCTTTATGTACTTCCACTTCTCATTTGTCAATTGTCATTAGTCCATCGTCATTGGTAAATTGCGGCAATCCGATTACCGACATAAGAGACAATAAGGTTTACACAACCATCCAGATCGGAGGCCAGTGCTGGTTCACCGAAGACCTTAATTACGGAACCGAAATTCCGTTCGTTCAATATCAAAGAGATAACTGCATAGCTGAAAAGTACCACAATCCAGCATCCAGCATCCAGCATCCAGCATCTGTTTATCAGTGGGACGAACTCATGCAATACGACGACACCCCGGCAGAGCAGGGCTTCTGTCCCCCCGGATGGCATGTACCCACCGAAAATGATTGGCTGATCTTATTCTTAAATTATACCAGCAGTTCCATGGCTGCCAGTCCGCTAAAATATTCCGGATATTCGGGATTCAACGCCCTGCTTTCCGGATCGGGTCACTTAAACAAAAACTGGGACTACCCTGGATTTGCAACCTTCTATTGGTCATCGACTTCTCACGGACCTATCAAGGCCTGGGCGCATGGAATGAATGATCCGGATCCGAGTGTTTCTTCTTATCCCTCTTTGCGGACGAATGCGTTCAGTGTTCGGTGCATAAAGGATTAGTTTGTAAAGTTTATAAAGTTATAAAGTTCATAAAGGAAAATTTTTCCTTAACCCTCATTCCCCGTAACCCATTACCCACACATCCAGCATCAAGTATCAAGTATCCAGTACCAAGTCCCTGGCAACCAATAATCTCTCCAATTATTTCTATCCTAATGTAAATTTAGACCATTTCTATATTAGCTTTGTTATATCATTATCTTTATTCTATTTCAGGATTATCATTTCGATTTTCTTTTATGAACCCTAAACTAATGCTATTATGAAATATATTATGAAAATCAGGATCCCTCAGGAAAGAGGGAATGAAGCAATCTCAGATCCCAAATTCGGGCATACCATGAATGAATTGCTGGGTGAAATAAAGGCTGAAGCAGCTTATTTTAGTACAATTGATGGACAGCGTGGCGCATATGTCGTCGTAAATCTAAACGACGCCTCTGAAATTCCTTCCATAGCAGAGCCGTTCTTTTTATGGCTCCACGCAGATGTTGAATTCTTGCCGGTCATGCGACCGGAAGATCTTGGGAAAGCAGGACCGGGAATTGGCGCCGCCGTGGCAAAATGGGGTAACCGGTAATCAGGATCATCCCAATAATTTTATTCCGGGGATGTCAGATCTATTTCAGGCATCCCTTTTTTCTGAATTAATAATGGTGGACTTGAACGATACAGTTCATGAAATGAAGTTTACCTTTTGCCTGGGCCTGATGATCGCCCGTTTAAATTTCATTTTCGGATATCCCATGATCAGTGTTTCCACGACTTCATTTCCCTTCTGGATCCGGAACATGGCCTGCAAGTCCTTGCTTTGATTGATCGCCGGCCCGATCAGCCCGATCGTGGTGGCACCGAGACCCAGGGAATGGGCTGCAAGAAACGCATAGGTAAGGTAAATATGTGAATCCACGGTATGTTCCTCCGCTCCTTTCGGGGCATGGAACAGGATCATCGCCGGCGCTTCGCGGGCAATGTCATCGATACCATCCTCAAAGCAATAAAGCCCCTTGTCGAGATGGGGAACGATAAAATTCATTAAGGTGTTCCTTGCTTCTCCGGGAACCATTTTCCGGATCATCCATCCCAAGAGCGGCATCTTCAGTAATTTCCCAAGCTGAACGTAGGTTTTCGACATCAGCGGTGCAGCCTTCGCGATCAAAGCCTTATCGCTCACCACCGTCATGGCTACATTGTCGGGGCTTACACCAAAGGGTGCGGTGGAAATTGTGTCCGGCAACGCAAAGTTCACATTGAGTGCAGGTAGCAGAATCTATCGTGTGACTTTCTTTCATAACTGTTGATTTTTCATTGCAACAAAAGGCAATTTACCTGATTTTTTATTACATACCATTCGGGTAAGAAAACTTAAAGCAAAAATAATTAAGAGCGGAATCCATGATCCTGGTTTTATATGACTTAAATCCTTGTTAACAATTTATTCTTCCTGCTTTAACATTTTATTGTTACTGCCTTAACTTTTTGTTGTTGATGGCTTAACATGGAGCAGGCATTTTGCCTGGACCTTTGTCGCATGAAAATTTTTACCGTTATCCTTCCCTTCATTTTAATCAGTTTATCCCTCTCAGGAGCTACTATACATGGAACTGTTTATGACGGGGAATCAAAGGAACCGCTCATCACCGCCATTATCTTTCTTGAAAATACAAACCTGAATGCAACAACAGATGCAAAAGGATTATTTGAGATCAGGAATGTTAAACCCGGCGAATATGTGATGTTGGTATCCTACATGGGCTTTCAGACCCTACACAAAAAGATCACCATTTCAAATGCGAACGATAACCTCCGGGTAAATTTCTACATGAATCAGAGTGCCACAGTTTTAAACGAGGTTACCGTAACGGGTAACCGGAACAAAGAATCTGATCAGAATGCCCGGGCTACCGAAAAGAATGCATCGAATGTCATCAATGTAATTTCGGCGCATACGATCGACCTTTCTCCTGATATTACTGTTGCCCAGGTTGCACAAAGGGTTTCGGGGGTGACACTTGACCGCAGTAATGACGGACAAAACCAGTATGCCATCGTAAGGGGTATCGAACAACGGTACAATAATACCCTCGTAAACGGGGTAAAAATTCCGAGCCCGGATTCGAAAAACAGGTTCGTGGCCCTGGACATCATTCCTTCGGAGCTTCTCCAGGAGATGCAGGTT
>Ga0182011_10004606_pt1 | contig 11019 bp, 9 predicted proteins | sample 711E1DmetaG_FD_120481 | JGI IMG/M metagenome (GOLD analysis project Ga0182011, IMG submission 120481) | Permafrost microbial communities from Stordalen Mire, Sweden - 711E1D metaG | ecosystem: Environmental > Terrestrial > Soil > Wetlands > Permafrost | place: Sweden: Stordalen | collected... | reverse complement strand
CTTGGAACACTGATCTCAGCCGAAACGCAAGGCGGCTACGCTCGGCATGGTCCGCCAGCGCTAACCTCCCGCGCTCCGAACCCAGTGTCTACTGCTTTCGACAACCTTATCGGCGAATTGGGGCCAGGCAGGAACTATTGAATTTGCCTGCCCCCCGACATATAATAACCGCTGGGCTAAGATTGAAAATCTGAACACTGTTTGCTCCGTGGAGGGGAAGTTCAAGCTGCACCACCGGCCACGATCACGCTTCGTTCATCTACCGGGCCGCCGAACGCGGAGCACTTTTCTCCTGTGCTGACGGGCGCCGGCTTGCGCCTGGCCCATTGAGGCATTCTTGGGTCCGGGGTTCCACTCTTCCCCGGACAAAATTCACGTTCGCCCGCACCGCGCGTGGCCCATTCAGTTTCATTGAGGAGGACGAAACATGATTTTCCGAAAAGCTCTCTGTGGTGTTGTCTCATCGTTGCTGTTTGCCACTTACCTGCCGGCGGCGAACACAACTCTTGTTGACGGACCAAGGGTGTTCACTGTCCACAGCGGTCCGCCCACCTCCGAGACTGTTTCCTTCACCCTGCCACCGCTTGTTTATGGCCCCTTCACCCTTCTGGCTGACCACAAAGACGTCACGGGAGTGAACGTTGAATTGAATGGAGCCACCATTTTCGGGTCGGGAGCTTTTGACTCCCGGCCCTTGCGCGCCACTGTCCCCCTGAAGGCGGATAACACCTTGACGGTCGGGTTGACGGGCCCCGAGGGGGCATCCGTGACCATCATGGTCATGGGATACGAGTACGAATACGCGAGGGATTATCAGGATTTGCCTGTGGCGACAGCAGAAATCTCGAGCAACGACTTACCCAGCGAGGTCGATTGGCGTACAAAAGGGGTCGTCACGCCCGTCAAAAACCAGGGCCAATGCGATTCGGGTTGGGCCTTCAGCGCCACCGGCGCCGTGGAGGGTGTGGTGGCAATAAAGACGGGAACCCTGAGGAGCTTGTCTGAGCAACAATTGGTTGACTGTTCGGGTTCGACTGGTAATCGAGGTTGCAATGGCGGGGATCCCGCCTTCGCCTTCAAGTGGATCATCCGGAACGGTGGTATTAGCTCAGAGTCGTCGTACCCCTACACGGCACGCGATGGGTCGTGCAAACAAGCGAGTTCGGTTTCCCGCATTTCCGGATTGCGCACCCTAGATCGCCCCGGCGACGAACAGGCCCTCCAGGCGCTTGTCGCGGAGCAGCCTGTTTCCGCAGTGGTGGATGCCAGCGACAGCAGTTTCCAAAGTTACCATGGCGGCGTGTACTCCGGCCCCTGCGGGAAGACGCCAAATCAGCCCGTTCTGATCGTCGGGTACGATCAAACAAGTTGGATAGTGAAAAACTCGTGGGGGACAAGTTGGGGCATGGATGGGTACATATTAATCCGGCGCGGGAAAAACCTGTGCGGAATCGCGGATTACGCCACTGTCCCCGTAAATTGAAGCTTGGATTATTCAATTCAAAAGTCCGCTGAGCTCTTCTTTCAGGAACTCCCGAACGCAGTCGCCAGGGGGAATTTCGGGGTGAGCCTCTAACCGGAATTTCTCACCACGAACGGGGAAGGGCGGGGTTAAAACCCCGCCCTTCCGGTCGCCTGACTTAAAACGGCACAGCGTGGTGAGAAATCCGGGCTAATGCTTTTAGGCTTCAGTTTTTTGCATTGTTTCCCTCAGACCTTCAACCATGGCTAGGCCGGAATCAGCAGTGAAAGGGAATTGTCCGGTGAACTTCGGGCTGCTGATGGCTGCGTAGGTGCGGCGTGCAACATCATATTCGTCCGGCAGGTATCCAATCGTCTCGTTGGAGTAGCCGATCACGAACAAATCGTCGTGCGGCCAGGAGCGACGGAGATTGAGACTTAGCGAAGAAAAAAGTTCAGCGCCATGAGCGGCGAAGTAAGCGTCCCCAATACGAAAGGCTTGAACTTCTGTGTCGAGTTTCTCCGGCCGCGTATCCAGCTCGGGCAAAACTTGGCCGGTCCATTCAACCGCAAAGCGTGAAACTGCAGCCACGGCTCGCTCAACGCTTCCGCCGTATCGTTGCGGCAGGCGTTTGGGTTCGTTCACGGCGCAACGCACGATGCCGTCCAACCAGCCGGCTGTGTCGCCAGTCTGAAGGCGATATAAGCCTTCTTCCCGCTCCCGCATGACCTCTTCGCGCGTCCATCGTCGAGTGGGTAACGAGACGGTTCGGGTTGCTACCGTCACGCCCGGCGCTTCGATTGGCCGAGCGCAGGCCAGGGCCTGGAGAGCGGCCCCAGTCACCGCACGCGCCGGCTCAAACCGACGATCGGTGGAAAGATACTCGCGGCGAAAATTTATGTCCCCACAGGCGCCTTGCAGATACAGTGCGGTGACTCCCGGGATTGCCGCCTGTAGCTGATCGACAACCTCGCCGGGAACATCCCGCGACACGGCGCGGAAATCAACCTCCATATGCGCACACGGATGGGCATTAAAATTCACGGCGACTGCCAGCGGCTGGCCATTCCTCGCATCGGCGCGAAGCACACTTACCCGCGTGTCCACGGGTCCGTTTTCACGCGTGCGGTTGTAGGTCATGCCAGACAGCTCAGCCCGGCCGGCGTAAAGTTGAGCCGGCTGGCGATCGCGCCACGCCATAATTATAGCGGTGGCGATCTGTCGCGCCGCAAAGCGCAGATACTCTTCATCGGGATCTCCGATCCCGCGGACAAACGCGGCAGTAGGCGCATTGTGACTGTGCGAGAAATTGATGCACACCGAGCCGGCGGGGATATCGGTATTGGCTGCTACCTGCTCCCTGATGGTTCCTGCGAATTTCCTGTCGTTGTACATCAGGTCGGCTGCGACCATGGCTACCGAATGGCCATTCTCATCGGACACCACGAGCGCGGTGGCCGTGAGGTCATCACGAATTCTCTGCCAAGTCCGCTGTAAGTAATAGCCCAAACCCGCTAGCTCCACGCCCCAAGGGGGTGTGATCAAACGCCGTGTAACTCCGACTGTGAATGGCATTATCTTCTCTCCTCGGTAACTCTTTCTTACCACCCGCCATCGAAGCTGCGAGAAGGTTGCGACGCTGAGCGGGTGAGTGCATTCAGGCCTTCTTCTGCAAGCTCTCCTCTCCAATCATGACTGAACAAGCTCCTGGATAAGAATCGAAATTATTCCGGAAGGCGCCACCGCTTGGCCCCGGCCCTGGTGACCCTGGCAAGACCGGAATGATCAGAAAGACCTAGCCAGAGAAGGGAGCCGATGACCGGCCACCAGTCCACCGTCCACCACAATGACACTACCGTTGATAAACCCTGCTTGATCAGAACAGAGGAAGAGAGCGCACTCCGCAATATCGGCAGGTGTGCCGAAAGTCTCCGCGGGGTACAAGGCGCGCAGTTCGGCTGCCATGTCGGGATTCTCTGCGTAATACTGGCGCGAGCTTTCGGTGAGAATCGTACCCGGGCAAATGGCATTGGTCCGAATCCCAAACCGTCCGTAATGAGAAGCCAGAAGCCGAGTTAGCGAAAGTATTCCGCCCTTGGCCGCAGTGTACGCAGCAAGGTGAACACCGGTGAGAGCATTTACCGAACTCATATTGATAATGACCCCCGACCGCCGCTCCATCATCCCGTGCAACGCCTGGCGGCAGCAAAGGAACACTCCCTTTAGACAAACATCTACCACGCGGTCCCAATCTTGCTCAGCAACCTGGTGCAGGAGTCCATCGCCAGACCAGACCGCCGCATTGTTAATGAGGGCGTCGACTGCTCCCGCGACGCGGAAGGCTCGTTCTACGTCCGCCGCCACAGAAACATCCCCCTGCACGGGATCGCACCTGCCGCCCATGTCTCGAACCAGCGACCCTGTTTGCGCATTCCCCGCTTCGTCCGTATCCAGGGAAACCACACGCGCTCCTTCCGCAGCAAACCGGAGCACGATTTCGCGCCCGATGCCGTTCCCACCTCCAGTGATCAGTGCTGTTTTACCCGCCAGTCGCTGAGTCATGACTCTCACCATGTATATGTTTGGGATTCACTTAGGCCGTTAAGCCTATGCCTTCCGGGACGGTTGCGCAACCGTTTTTCGACACCGTTTTTCGACCTTGATGGGATCGACTGCAATGCGAGGAGCGTGATCGAGAGGCCCCGAGGTTTCCAGGTACCCATTCGAGCATACCTCGGCGGCCCGGACCGCATCCAGAAACAGCACCTTGCCGAAAGGGCCGATAATAAACGGCTCCTCGGGAAACCGCCTGGCCTGTTCCATTGTGTGAGGCGGCTGCGAGCAGGGCGGTGTGCCGTGTGGAACAGAACAGTTATCCGATACTTCGCCGGTGGCGCAGACATCGTGGTGAAGGTGTGAGAAAATCGATTACATTAACCACAGAGGCACAGAGAAAGTCCCTTTCTTTTCAGCGCACTGTGCTTCTGTGTCTCAGTGGTGAGAAGTCTGTATCATAATTTTTTCACAGCTTCGGTTTGATGTCTGCGACGCACCGATGTCGCGGCGCGGCAAAGCGTGAGCATTAGACGGCAACGGCATTTCTACGGGATTAACCATCTTCATTACCCCACCACCCCTACCTGTCGCTACACCCGCCCTTTCGACCGCCGCCTCGTTTCTTCTCCTGACCCGTGGTCATGGTCGAACTTCCGGTTCTACTACCGGCAAGATCCCTTCCTGCTCGCGATGGATCCGATGCCCTGAATCTCATAACGCAGACATCCGAAAATCGATGTCTGCGCCACCTCGCGTTGGGTGATTCGGGGAAGCTGGGACGCAGTGCCATTAGCGCAAGTCCTTGATCATCTTTCGCAGGGTCTCAATCAAAACGGGTATGTCTTTCTCACAAATATCGAAGACCTGTTCAACGTCGATTTCAGACATAGCGCGCCTCCTGCAGAATGCGCTGTCTCAGGCGCCGGTTCATCCGCTCCCGCAACCGCACCACGTCCACCGGCCTCGCCAACAGTCTCTCCAGCTCCGCCCTCATGCGCGCGGTCCGAAACAGGTTCGGCTAGTTCGTTTCGAACACAATATCCACATCGCTGTCGCTTCGCGCTTCGCCCCGCGCAAAGGGGCCGAAAACACCAAGTGAAATAAGCCCATATTCAGACCTTTGACGCTCCATGAACGTCTTGAGCAAGGCGAGCACTTCTTCCATTGACGGAGTCATTTCACTCATATTGTTATTCTCTCTCGCGTAGAGGCGCGGACACTTTTCTTATTCTTCTTCTTCGCGTCTCGGCATCTCTGTGCGAGTCACCTCTTCAAGACCGTTGACGGCCCTGACGATGCCTTCCTTCATCAACCCAGCCCCGAAGTTGAAAATGTATCCTAATTTCAAACCCGTTAGACGCAAATAGGTTTGAATCTGTTTGCGATGCGCCTTACTGATCTGTTCCACGGACTTAAGTTCGACGATGACCTTATCGGCTACAAGCAGATCGGCGCGAAAGGCTTCTGCAAATGCGATGCCTTTGTAGACAATTGAAATGGGAACCTGGCTCTTGACCGTCAATCCGCGCTGCTTCAATTCATGCTCCAGGACAACCTCATAGACCGATTCCAGAAGCCCAGGCCCCAACTCGCGATGTACATCGATCGCGGTCCCGACGAGGATTGTGCCGATTTCGTTTTCCGTCATAAGCAATTTTCTCGCGCAGAGGCGCTGAGAAAGAAGAAAAAGAAAATCCTCTGTGTCTCTGCGTTTCCCTCCTATCATTTTTCCTCTGCGCCTCAGCGTCCCTGCGCGATTACTTTTTCCGCCCGATCTTCTCTGCGTCTCAGCGTCTCTGCGCGAGTCATTTCTTTCCTCCCACGCTGACTTCGACAATGGTCATGGTGTTGTTGCCGAAGATGTCCATCACCTATACCAGGAGGGGAAACTGTTGATAACGCCTAGCCTCCCGGAAACCCCAGGGCTGGCGACCAGAATGGCTCAATTAGACCCCCACCCAACCTGCGATGCAAGTCCAACATCTTGCGCACCAGGGCCACTTATTTCCTCATCCTTGGACGTGCCCTGAATCTCAAAACGCAGACATCACAAAGGAGCTGTGAAGAAATTATGGAACAAACTTCTTACCACAGAGATACAGAGGCACAGAAAACTGACAAAGAAAGGGGATTTTCTAGGGGCCTCCGTGCCTCCGTGGTTAATGCAATCGATCTTTTCACCCCTTCAAAACGATGTCTGCGCCACCCCGCGTCCGCAACACGTCATTTCCCAAAGAAGAGCCGCAGAGTAATCCCGCACGGAGCGGAATAACTCTACGCCACGCGCGTCGCTATTTACCGGTGTACGTGTCGCTATCGGTCACGGCTGCGGCCAGGGCGCGGACCAACTCAGCTCCGAATTCTCTGCGGTCCGCTGCGGTGGGGACGCGCCCCAGCTTGGAGTTGAATTCGATCATCTGCTCCATCAGCATGGCCGGCAGTTGGCGATCATGAAAAAGCCCCTGATCGACGGTCATGCGGCCCGGCTTGCCTGGTGTGGTGGTTGTGGCCATCTCCTGCAAAGGCGTGGTGGGATGGAAAGAGGTGGTTTCGCTCAGCTCCCGAAAGACGCGTTCGCCGAGCGCTTTGAAAGGCGCAGGCGCTTCGAGGTATTCGTTGCTTTCATCGTTGTGCAGCGATAGGAACAGATCGAGGTGATGTCCCGAATCGACCCAGTCGAGGATGGCCCGGCGCTGCGCCGCGATTTCGGGCATCTTCTGTGGGTCAACCGTGTCCCAGTTTCGGTTAAGGTCGTAGCCGTTCCGGTTGTAGCGGACGCCCCCGTCCGCGACGCCGTCCGGATCAGCCAGGGGAAAAATCTTGTAGATCGCCTGATCGCGGATGCGCGCCGCACGCTCATCCTTCGAGAGCAGGAAGCGCACAGCCCCATCGCCTGCCCATGATGAACCGGTCTCCCACGCGTGTTGGCGGAACATGAGCCAAATCACCTTCTTTTTCGCAGCAGGGATTTTGAGGTTGGTAATAGTGAACAGCGGAATCTCCCGGCCCTCGATGGTGCGACCTACGGACAGTTCCCCGAGGTATGGGCTCCCAGGGAAGGCGCCGAGCAGGGCGACGAGGTCTTTGTCGGTATAGGGGGCAACGTGCGCGATCCACAGGTGGTTGCTCTCCGGCGTAAAGTGCAGGGTCAGGTGCGGTTCCTGCGCGTCCCATGACACCTCGTCATCCGAAAAGTGCCTCCAGTCTGCGCCGTCATAGCTATACACCGGCCGCGTTCCCCGGGTCACCGCGTAAACCGGGCCCTGGTAGTTGTACTCGCCCGCCAAGTTGACCAGGTCGAGGGTGATCGGCTGGCGCGGCAGGTTGGTCAGCTCGAAGTAATACCAGTTCGCCTGGCGATTTCGATGCTCCTGGTCGGATTGGCCCTGAACGGCGCAACGCAGGTGCGTGGGGGATAATTGCTCCACTTTGCCGACGGAGCCGCCTTCAAAGTTGGTCAAGACTCTGATCCCGGGAAGAGGTAATAACAAAACGAGTAATAAGCCCAGCACGGTCATTGGGAAAGGCCCTCCTGGTTGCGGTATAATCCGGTCGCGGCAGGGATACCCGTTGCCTGATACCCCCCGCACAGATCCGTAGGGGCGCTACGGTCTCAAAGCTCCCGGCATGTGCGAAGGTTAGCGCGGCTATCTATGCCTGTCAAACACCAGAAAGCAGTCAACAATTGACAGTGGCGGACGAGCCAAAGTTCCAAGGGAACTATTTGCCGACGGTTTTCGTTCAAGGTGTTAGCCCGCATTTCTCACCACGGGTCTGGAAGGGCGGGGCTGAAGCCCCGCCCTTCCACCAGCCCCCTAAGAGCGTCCAAGGGTGGTGAGAATTGCGGGTTAGAGGCTCTCGCGCCCGTTTCGCCCAACGGAGGCCACCGATGGAGACACTGCTGCAAGATGTCCGCTACGCCATTCGAACCCTGGTGAAAGTTCCCGGCTTCACAGTGGTAATCATCATTTCTATCGCCCTGGGCATTGCCGCCAACGCCACTGTCTTCAGCGTCGCCAACGGATTGCTCTGGGGCGTGCTGCCTGTCAAGGATCCCGGGCGGATGGTGGTGTTCTCGGAAGGCAAGTCCATTTCCTACCCGGACTACATGGATTATCGCGACCAGACCACCGACGTCTTCGAGGGCGGTGTCACAGCGCACTTTCCGCTGATTCCCGCCAGCCTGGGTGGAACAGGTGAGCCCGAGCGCGTCTGGGGACAGGCGGTGAGCGGCAACTACTTCTCCGTCCTGCGTGTGAACATGGCGCTTGGCCGTCCCATGCTTCCGGAAGAAGACCGGGTGATAGGCCGCGACCAGGTGGTGGTGCTCAGCCACAATCTCTGGCAGCGGCGCTTCGGCGCGAATGCAGGCATCCTGGCGCACGGCGTGGTGCTGAATGGGCAGCGTTACACCGTGGTGGGGGTTGCGCCGGCAGGGTTCCACGGCGCCGACCGCGGCATCGTCTCCGACTTCTGGGTACCGCTCGCCTTGGCGGAACAGGTCATGTCCGACCTGGCGACGGACGGAGGGAGGACCAAGCGGGACAATCAGTGGCTGATGCTCAATGCGCGGCTCAAGCCGGAAGTCAGTCGTGCCCGCGCGGTGGCGGCCGTGAACGTCGTCAAGAAACGCATTGACGACACTTATCGCAAGGACGAGAAGCGGCACGATACAATAACCCTCCAAACCGCCGGCGGGCTGATCGCAGGCTCCGCGACCCCCGCCTTCAGCCTGATGGCTGTCCTGATGGTCGTGGTCGCATTGGTGCTGTTGGTAGCCTGCGCCAATGTCGCCAACTTGCTACTGGCTCGAGCCACCGGGCGGCAGAAGGAGATCGCTATCCGCCTGGCGATGGGCGCCAGTCGCCGCCAACTGATCCGTCAACTGCTCACCGAGAGCCTGCTGCTGGCGCTGGCCGGCGCGGCGGCAGGCTTCCTGCTCGCGGCGGTGGCGGCACACGCCATCTCGAGTTTCCAGCTTCCGTTGCCCTTCCCGGTGGTGTTCGACTTCACCGTGGATATGCGCGTTGCGGCGTTCACCGTCGCCCTGTCACTGCTGACGGCCCTGCTGTTCGGGCTGGTTCCGGCGCTGCGGGCCACGCGTCCGGACCTGGTGGGAGCTCTCAAGGATGAGTCGGCGGTCTTCGGCCGCGTCGGGCACTCCGGCATGCGCAACACGCTGGTGGTAGTGCAAGTCGCGCTGTCACTGGTGCTGCTGGCGACCGCGGGCCTTTTTCTTCGCAGCCTCGGAAACGCCTCCTCGATCGACATCGGCTTCAAGCCCGACAACATCCTGATGATGACGGTGGATCCTAAACTCCACCATTACTCGCCCGAAAAAACTGTGCAGTTTTTGTCGCAGCTTCGCGAGCGCGTGTCAGCGCTGCCGGGAGTCCGTTCCGTAAGTTTTCTGGATACCGTTCCGCTTAGCATCGGCGGCGCAAGCTACGGTTTTAACGTCGATGCCGCGAACGCCCGCCCTCAGCAGCGCGCCCAGGCCGACGTCTATAGCGTCGGTAGCGGATATTTCCAGACCATGGGCATTCCACTACTGCATGGCCGCGACTTCAACCTCCAGAGCCGTGACGAACACGCGATCATCATCAACGAGACGATGGCGGGTCATCTGTTCCCCAAACAGGACCCCATCGGACGCGTGCTGCGCGCGGATAAGATCCTCTACACTGTGATTGGCGTGGCGCGAAACTCCAAGTCGCGTACGCTGGGCGAGGGGCCAGTCGATTGCGCCTATCTGTTTCTCGAGGCGGCCCCGGAAAAGGTCTTCAGCATCTTCGGGATTTCAACCATCGTCAAGACATCCGTGAACCCCCAACGACTGGCTCGGCCGGTGCGCGACCAGATCGCCGCGCTCGATCCTGACATGGCGGTCTTCAACACCGAGACGATGCAGGAGCACGTGGATAAATCGCTGTTGCTGCCACGCATCTCGGCTTTGCTGCTCGGGACCTTCGGCGCCGTGGGGCTGACGCTCGCGGCCATCGGCCTATACGGCGTGATGAGCTATTCGGTGCGCCGCCGCACGCGCGAGATCGGCATCCGCATGGCGCTGGGCGCTCGGCCCGGCACGGTGCTGAAAATGGTCTTGGGACAGGGCCTCGCCCTGACCGGCGTGGGGCTCGCCATCGGGCTCGGCATCGCTCTGGGCCTGGGGCGCTTCACCGCCAGCCTTTTGTACGGCATCAGCGGCACAGATCTGCTGACGTTCCTCACCGTCCCCGCAGTTCTGCTCGTGGCGGCGACGGTCGCGATCGTGGTCCCCGCCTTGCGCGCGGCGCACGTCAAGCCAACCACCGCTCTGCGGTACGAGTGATGCGCGCAGCCGCGTTCGTGCGGGCTGTACACCCTCTGCCCGCCGCGCTTCAGCACCTGCGCGCAGACCATCGTCGTCTTGTTATCTGCGGCGCACCGATGGCGCGGCGCGATAAAATGTAAGGAAGGGACGGCGACGGCATTTATACGGGCTCATCCCCCCGAGCAGTCTCTCTCAGCTATCCTTCGCGGGCGACATCTCCTGTCCATTTATGACAAGTCATGGCCTGAGCTTGCGCGAAGCGCCTTGGAGTGCGGTAGCAGCAGCTACCGCCTTTCTGGCTCTAGCTCTGGCGCGATTGCGGTATGAATCAATAGCGGATGGCGGTAGCTGCTGCTACCGCACTCCAAGGCCGGCTTCGCCGGCATGAAGGGCGCCCACATCGAACTCGGACCCACAAAAGACGCTCGGTTGCGGCTCAGCCGCCCTGCGCCACCCCGCGAATGATGATGCACACGGACATTGTCAGACTGGTGGCAGGCGCAGCCGGCAGCCCCGAATATGACTTCCGCGTGGCAGAAAATCCGGGGACGAAACAGGAAATGGATATGAGAGAGGGGAATAGTCTGGAGCTTGGAGTGGGTCGGAGTGGATTGGAGTGGCTTGTAAACCACTCATTCTACAGGCATGGCTGTGAGGCGGTGGAGGGCGACGTGCGGTAATAGTTAAG
>Ga0182011_10004600_pt1 | contig 11028 bp, 9 predicted proteins | sample 711E1DmetaG_FD_120481 | JGI IMG/M metagenome (GOLD analysis project Ga0182011, IMG submission 120481) | Permafrost microbial communities from Stordalen Mire, Sweden - 711E1D metaG | ecosystem: Environmental > Terrestrial > Soil > Wetlands > Permafrost | place: Sweden: Stordalen | collected... | reverse complement strand
GCTCGAGCAGAGCGCGCCGACGGTAGCCAAAGAGCTCGCCCGGCGCCTCGCCGTGACGTCGGCCGAGCGCGCGGTCTGGCAGCGCGTGGCCGACAACCTGGCCGACGGCTTCGACCCGCAGACCGGCTTGTTCGAGCAGTTCGCCGGCTTCTTCGACCTGGCCGACGTGGACCCGGCCCTGCTCACGCCGCGGCCGCAAGCCGCCGACGTGCTCCTCGGCCGCGACGTGACGCTCCACTCCAAGGTGCTCAAGCAGGCGGACGCGGTGATGCTCTGCTACATGCTCGGCGACGAGATCGACGACCGCGTGGCGCGCGCCAACTACGACTACTACGAGCCCATCACCGTGCACGGCAGCTCGCTCTCGCCCGGCATCCACGCGGCACTGGCGGCGCGGCTGGGCGTGGTCGGCCAGGCCTTGACGGACTTCCGCATGGCCGGGGAGATCGACCTCGCCGACAACATGGGCAATGCCGCCCGCGGCCTGCACCTGGCCACCATGGGTGGCCTCTGGCAGGCTGCGGTCATGGGCTTCGGCGGCGTGCGCCGCCGCGGCAAGGCGCTGGGCGTGGACCCGCATCTGCCGGCGCCCTGGAAGCGGCTGCGTGTGCCGCTGCGCTTCCGCGGCGCCCGCGTGCTACTGGACATACGGCCCACGCGCCTGGGTATAAGCGTGGAAGAGGCGCGCGTGAATGTGGTGCTCGGCCGGCGGCGGTTCCTGCTGTCGCCAGGCGAGCATCGGTTCGTGCGCGGGCCCCGCGGAGGGTGGAAGGAGAGCCGACGATGAGCGTGCTGGTCGCCCTGGACTCGAGTGAGATCCGTTTAGAGCTGCTCGCCTCGGCGCAGGCCCTGGCCGCCGCCGCCGGCTGGCCGCTGCGCATCGTGCACGTGCGCGGCGAGGGGGAGAGCAAGTTCGCGCTGCCGGCCAAGTTGCGCGGCGCGGCCGAGGTGACTGAGGTGGAGGGAGCGGCGGCGGAGCAGATACTGCAGGCCGCCGCCGCCGAAGACGTCAGAGTGTTGGCCTTCGCCTTGCGCGACAGCGAGCAGGGCGCCGTCGGAGCCGTCGCCGGCGCTCTGCTGCTCAACGACCCTCATCCGCTCTTCGTGCTGCGGCCGGGCATGCGCGCCGTTACGACCATGAGGCGGCTGCTTGTGCCGATGGAAGGCAGCCCGTCCACCTCGGAGGCCATGCGTCAGGCCGACGACGTGTTCTGCAGGCGCGGCCGCGAGATCGTGATGCTGCACGTGGTCACCAGCGGCACGCCGCTGGAGGCCGGCAGCATGCCGGCGCCGCGCATGGTCGACCAGGAGCACTACGAGTGGGCGGCCTGGCAGGAGGAGTTCCGCATGCGCTTCGCGCAGTGCCCGGAGGGCGGCCGCCACCGCGTGGCCGTGCGCGTCGGCGACCCGGCGGAGCTCATCCCCAAGGAGGCTCTCGCCTTGGGCGCGGAGATGATCGTGCTCTCGTGGACGCGAAGCCTGGAGGCTGGGCACTCTGAGCAGGCGCGGAGCCTGTTCGACAGCTCGCCCTGCCCGCTGCTGCTCATCCCGACGGCTGCTTGACCGAGCCCGTGTTGGGTACCGGCTCGCGGTGCCGGGTCACGAGGATCATCACTGTGCCGATCACCACGCTCGCCATGGCGATCCACTGCGGCTGCGTGAGTCCCAGTAGCCAGTGGGGGTTGCGGCGCAGGAACTCGATGGGGAAGCGCTCCAGGCCCGAGAGCACCAGGAACCACCCGAACACGTACCACCCCGGCCGCGGCTTGCGCGCCAGCCGCCAGAGAACCCAGAAGATCGGGAGCATGAGCAGGATCTCGTAGATGGGCGTGGGGTGCACGCGCACGCCGGGCGGCGTAGGCACGGTGCCGTGCGGATAGCCCATCGCCCAGGGTAGGCCGCTGGGCTTGCCGTAGTCGCCGTCGCCGGCGAGCTGGCAGCCCACGCGGCCGATGGCGTAGCCGAGGGCCACGGACGGGGCGACGATGTTGGCCATCAGGCCCAGCGGCGCCCGACGCACCAGGCAGATCGCGGCCACAGCCACGATGCCGCCGATGAGGCCGCCGTACCAGGTGAAGCCGCTGCCGGTGAAGATGCTGCCCCACACGTCGTGACGCACGTCGCTCAGATGCTGGAACAGGTAGTAGATGCGCGCCCCCGCAAAGCCGCCCACGCCGGCGGCGATGATGACCTCCAGCACGAGTCGGTCAGCGAAACGCACGCCGTGCCGCTTGAGCAGCGGGTAGATGACGAAGAAGCCCGGCACCAGGAGCGACAAGGCGGCCATGAGGCCGAAGCTGTAGAAGGTGATGTGGCCGATGTGGAGCAGGACCGGGTGCACGCAGCCTCGCTGTGCCGTCCGCAGGATAGTCGGCTCAGTGTAGTGAGGCGCCGCCGGGCTGTAAACCGAAGCCGGCGGCGGCCCGCTTCTGCGCTGCGGCCTCCGCTGCGCACCGGCCGACGCCCGTGCGGAGGCGTCCGCCGCCCGCCGCCGCCCTTCCCCTTGCGTATCGGTTCCGTTGTGCGAGACTAGTACGCGGCGAGAGCGAGGTTCACGATGGGCAGGCCTGATGTCGAGCTGAAGTCAGCGTTGACGACTGCGACGCTGCTCTTTCTGGGCGTCGTGCTCCTGACCGCGATGCTCGGCTGCGGTAAGCAGGGCCCGCAGTTTGGGCCGCCGCTGCCGACGCCGACACAGCTCACGCCGACCCCGGTGCTGAAAGCGAGGCCGGGCAGCCATGTCTGGATCCTGGGCATTTCCGGCTCTCTGCTCTCAACAAGCAACGGCGGTGCCGCCTGGAAGCGTCGTCAGCTACCGGAGGGGCCGGAGGGCACGGCGATCTTCAGCGCCATCGCGTTCGCCGACGCTACCCACGGCTGGGTGGTCGGCTGGGATGGGGAGATCCTCGCGACGACAGACGGTGGCGCGACTTGGACTCCGCAACACTCCTCGGCTGCCGAGCTGCGGGCCGTGGCCTGCACAGACGCACGGCATGTATGGGCGGTCGGGAGCAGCAACGGCGGCGCCGTGATCGTGAGCAGCGCCGACGGCGGCACGACTTGGACGACGCAAGGCGCCGGCTTCGCCGGTAGCCTCGTCGGCGTCGCATTCGCAGATTCGAAGCACGGTTGGGCGGTAGGAACCAAGGGGAGTTACGGGACTCCAACCGGCGTGACTCCAGCCGGTCGTCTTCTGGCTACCAGCGACGGCGGGCTTCATTGGCACGTGCAGGTCGCAGGGAAGCTCGGTGCCTTCGGCGCGGTCGCCTGCAGCGATGCGCGCCACCTCTGGGTTGCGGGCGGGGGTGCTAGTGACCCCAGTGGACAAATGTTCATCTTGGCCAGCAGCGACGGTGGCCGAAGCTGGGAGAAGCAGCAGGCGAGTTCCGTCGGCGGAGTGTCCAGTCTTGTCTTCGCCGACCGTTTGCACGGCTGGTTCGTGGGCAGCTACGCCGAGGGCCTCATCTTGGCCACCCGCGACGGCGGCCGGACGTGGGTGAGGCAACACTCTGGGTTGCCGCCAGAAGGGAACATCCTTTGGGCCGTCGCCTGCCGCGACACCAAGCACGCCTGGATCGTGGGCAAGACCGGCATCCTCGACCTCATTCTCGAGACCGCGAACGGTGGCGCCACGTGGAAGAGGCTGTACGTGGACACGCACAGCGTACTGAGAAGCGTGGCCGTGTACGACGCCGGTAGCTCGCGCTAGTCGGGCTAGGGCAAGTGACGATCAAGTGTTCGAGTCATCTTGGACTTGGGGGGAAACGTGAGGCGTCGCAGAGGGATCGTCACTGACTTGACCGGCGTTGTCGCGTTGGGGGTCGCCCTGTGGCTTGTCGTCGGTTGCTCGTCGGCTGCTACCACAGTCAGCCCGACCGCCAGCAGCGCATCTCCGAGTGCCAGCCCCTCGCCTTCCGCGAGCATCCCGAAAGCACAAGCCCAGGCGCTCGGCGGCATGCTCGACGCGCTTGACTACTCTGCAGTCTCGTGGACATACGAACCGCGCGGTGACATCACGCAAGCCACGCAGCGTCAGCAGGGCGCGCTCACGCTCGTGTCGGTTCTGCTGAAGGGCGTGAGCACTGATGGCAAGACGATCACATTCGACGCGGTCCAGACTTACACCGGCGAAGCAGCGATTCAGCAGGAGAAGCTTGACGGCGTGCACCCGGTGGGCGCCCTCTACCATCGCAACCGCTACAAGCACGTGCAGGTGCTGCCGCTGAGCCCCGACTGCACCGTCATTCTGCCTGCCGGAGCCGCACCGGATCTTGCTGCGTCGCCTCTCGTGGCGGTGACGCCGCAGATGTTGACCGCTGCGCATGCTGCTGCCGTGCCGGGCTGGTTCTGGATGGTGGTCGGCGGCGGGCGGGTCGCCGGCCTGCTGCAGCAGCACTACAACTGAAGCTGCGCCATGGTTGGCCCGTCTAGGCGGGCGAAGGGAGATCGTCGGCTTGGACTGGCTGTTTGAGGGGTTTGCCGCCCTGATTGCTGCACTGTTGAGGCGGCGAAAGCGCGTGCGGCTGGCGTTCCGGGTGGAAGGTGGAGGCGGATCGGTTGCCTCGGCGCAAGGGCCGGTGTTCGTTTGGGACGTGCGCAATCCCGGCTGGCGTCCGAGCGGAGTGCTGTGCCTCGGCGTCGAGCTCAAGGATGGGAGGGACGTCCTGGTTGGCTGCGGCTCAGAGGATGGCGGCGGTTCGCCTGTGCCGCAGATGTTGTCGAGGCGGCAGAAAGCCCACTTCCGCTGCAATGTGAGGGATCTGCGCGACGACATTCTCCGAGGCTACCCTGGGGCTGGGGACGTCGCCATTCGCCCCTTTGTCGCCGACGGTTCGGGCCGGCGTCGCTACGTACGCTGGTGGTCGTTCGACCTGCAGACGCTCGAGGCTCGGCCGGGTTCGAAGAAGCGAACTTGACCGGGCTGGGGCGACCGGGCTCGACGCGCTAGTCGGAAGGCGCAGACTCGACGGTGGCCGCCGCCGTGAGGTGGGCGGCCAGCTTGGCGTCGAAGTGGGCCGTGAGTGGGGAGGCGGCGTTGGCGGCGGCCACGCCCGTAGCGGCCGCCAAGGCCGCCTCGATCTTGTCCTTGCGCTCCAGGCCGCGCAGCAGGGCGGCGGCGAAGCAGTCGCCTGAGCCGCACGGGTTCACGGCCTCCACCGGCTCGGTGGTGGCGCGCAAACGGCGGCCTTCGATGAGACCTACGGCGCCGTCGGCGGCCAGCGTGACTATGGCGCCGCCGGCGCCGGCCGCCACCAGCCCCTGGCAAGCGGCGTAGGCGCCGGCCAGGTCGTCGCCGGCGGTGCCCACGGCCGTGTGCGCCTCGGCCAGGTTCACCTTCGCCAGCTCCGGCCGGGCCGGCAGAGCATTGACGAGCTGCACGCCGGTGGCGTCGAGCAGCACCGGGTAGCCGTTGGCGTGCAGCACCTCGACCAGGCTGGCGAAGAAGTGCGCCGAGGCGCCGGGTGGCGGCGAGCCGTCTACCACGGCCCACTCGCCGCGGCCGGCACGCTGGTGGCGCACGGCGGCCACAAAGCTCTTCTCGTCGTCGGCTGTGATACGCGGCCCGTACTCGTAGAGCTCGGTGTGTCCGCCGCCGAGCTCGAGCACCACGGTGGAGACGCGCGCCTCGCCATCGCACACCACGAGCAGCACGTCGAGGCCCTCAGCGGTGGCCAGCTCGCCGATGAGCCGGCCTGTGTCGCCGGCGGCGAAACCGACGAGTTCAGCGCGGCCGCCCAGCGCCTTCACGGCACGGACCACGTTGGCGCCTTTGCCGCCGGCCTGGTGCTGCAACATGTGGGCGCGCATGGTGGTGCCCGGCTCCAGTCTGTCCACACGCACGACACGGTCGACGGCCAGGTTGGGACACACGGCTAGTGTCATCGGCTCGTCCCCGACAGGGTCGCCACAAGCTCGCCCCCGAAGGTCGCCGAAGACACGTGCCGGCGTGCGTCAGTTCGCGCCGAGATGCCGTGGGCGGGAGCTGTGGGGTGGGACGCCATAGCTCCCGATGCTACACGTGGCGCCGAGCGTCTTCAACGCGCCCGGCTGAGGGCGAACAAAGCATCGTCCTCGCGCCCGGCTGGGGGCGGAGAGCCTCTCGTCCCTGCGCCCGGCACCGCGGTTGTGCCGCTGTGGCAGGGTGCTATGGTGAAGACATGGATCCAGCCCCGAGGCGCCGCGGCCTGAGCGCCGGTTTCTCCATAGTCGGTGTCGTGGCGGCGCTGCTCATCGCCGGCGTCACGGTCCTCGCCCTGACCTCTAGCCAGACTCGGCACCCGCATGTGGGGGCGACGCCGGCGGCGCCGGTCGCCGCCGCCGACGTACGCGCCGCCTTCATCGCCGGCCTGACTCGTGTCAAGGCCGGCGACCTGGCGGGCTGGCAGGAGCGTCTGCCGGCGGGGGGCGCGGCAGCGCAGCGTGTGCTGGCGGAGCTGTACCGGCATCTGGCGCCGCTGCACTGGACGGCGCTCGGCGCCGGCGTCACCGCCATCCCGGGCAAGTCCGACGTCTTCGACGTCAAGATCACGGGCAGCATCGGCGGCGTCGGCCCGGACGACCGCGTGGTGGCCGAGCGCGTGCTGGTGGTGCGTCGGCCGGAAGATCGCCTGACGGTGGTGGGAGACCAGACGCCCGCCGGCATACGCCACGAGTACCTGATGGCCTTTGACAAGCCGCGGATGATAAAGGCTCAGGGCGGAGTGGTGGTGTACGACAGCACCTGGCGGGCGCGGGCCGAGCAGTTGGCCGCCTACCTGCCTCAGGCCCGCGCCCGCCTCGCCGTGCTCGGTCTGCACCCGCGCCAGCGCGTGGTCATCTTCTGCTTCTCCTCCACGGCGCAGGTGACCGACTACCTGGCGCAGACGCTGGCGCAAGGGGAAGGCAAGTTCTTCTCGGGCGAGGCCAAGCGTCTCAACGGCGGCGCGGCGGCGCCGGCCGACATAGGTGTGGTGGCGCCGGCTCTAGCCGAGCGCCAGGCCTGGGCGCCGCTCATGCTCTCGCACGAGCTCACGCACGCCTTCACCATGCCGTGGTTCGACAAGACGGCGCACGCGCCGCCGATGCTGGAGGAGGGTCTGGCCGTGGCGGTCGAAGGCGGGCGCAGCTACTCGGCGCTGCGCCGCGAGCTGGCGAGCGGCAACAAGAGCATGCCGCTGCTGCAAGCCTTCGCCACCGGCGACCTGTGGATGAACGGCAGCTCGGCTCGCATACAGCTTGCCTATCTGGAGAGCGGCGCCGTGGTGGGCTACATCCTCCAACACTGGGGCCCTGCTCCCTTGAGGCGCTTCGTTCTGCAGGTGGCCGACTCGTCGCTGAGCCCGCAGGCGATCAAGGAGATCGTGCGCCGGCTGCTGGGCGAGAGCTGGACGAAGTTCTACGGCGGCCTGGTACAGTACGTCTACACCCTGCCCTGATCCGCAGTCGCGTCGCGAGGCTCGCGCTGATGCCGGCTGCGGAGCGTGAGGCAGGGCGGACGAGCCGAGGACGAGGAGCGAGCACATGGCGATGAGCCAGCCTGAGCAGGATGAGCGGTCCGCGGCGGTAGCCTGCGCGGACCGCCCCGTGGTGCTCTCCACGCACGGTCTGACCAAACAGTTCGGCAGCCTGCGCGCTGTGGACGGCCTCGACATCAGCGTGTGCCGCGGCGACGTGTTCGGCTTCCTCGGCCCCAACGGCGCCGGCAAGACCACGGTCATCCGTCTCATGCTGGGGCTGATCTTCCCGACCGCCGGCTACGCCGAGATCCTCGGCAATCGCGTGCCCGGTCAGCGGCGCCAGGCGGCGCGCCATGTGGGCGGCTTCGTCGAGGACCCCACCTTCTACCCGGGCATGTCGGCGCGCCGCAACCTGCGCGTGTTGGGCAGCATGAGCGGCCCGGTGACTGAGGAGCGCATCGACGAGGTGCTCGACATCGTCAACCTGCGTGAGCGAGGCGACTCCAAGGTGCGCGGCTTCTCGCACGGCATGAAGCAGCGCCTGGGCATCGCCCAGGCGCTCATCCATCGTCCCGACCTGATCGTCTTGGACGAACCGACCAGCGGCCTGGACCCGCGCGGCATGAAGGACGTGCGCGAGCTGGTGCGCGACTTGGGCAAGGCCGGCACCACCGTGTTTCTCTCGTCGCACTTGTTGCACGAGGTGGAGCAGGTGTGCAACCGGGCGGTGATCATCAACCGCGGCAAGGTGGTCGTGCAGGGTCCGGTGAGCGAGCTGCGGCCGCAGGGAACGGCCGTCAAGGTGTTGACCAGCGATCAGCGCAAGGCCGGCGAGACGCTCACGGCGCAGTTCGGCGCCGGCAGCGTGCGGTCGGACGAGGAGTATCTGCTGGTGTCGGCCCCCGACGAAGCCGTGCCCGAGATGGTGCGCCGCCTGGTGGCCGACGACCTCGACGTGCGCGCCGTGGTGCCGGCGCCCGAGCAGGGGCTCGAGGACTTCTTCCTCGAGCTCACCGAGTCGGGCGACGTCGGCTCTGGCGCGCCCACCGGCAAGCGACGCTTGTTCGGCATACCCGGCTTGGGGAGACGGCGTTGAGTGCCGCCGGCAGAGGCCGCCATCTCGGTCCTCTGCGACGCGAAGCCGCCAAGCTGCTGGCCCAGAAGCGCACGTTCATCGGCGCCGGTGGACTCATCCTGGTGCCGATCCTCTTCGCCGTCGGCGTCCAGCTCTCGAACCACGGCGGCGGCCAGAACGACGGCGGCGACACGGCGGTGTTCATGCTGCGCACGTTCGCCAACGGACTCTACATACCGCCGGCGGCGCTTGCCGTCATGAGCGTCTTCCTGCTGCCGCTGGCAGCGGCGATGGTCGGCGGCAACATGATCGCCGGCGAGGCCGAGCACGGCACGCTGCGTACCATCCTCGTGCGGCCGGTCGACCGTGGCGCCCTGCTGCTGGCCAAGTGGGCGACGGCGGTCATCTACCTCGGCATCGTCCTGCTCCTCGTCGCTCTGGCGGGGGTCATCAGCGGCTGGATCTTCTTCGGCATCCATCCGATGCTCATCATCGGCGGCACCGTGGGGGTCGCCCACGCGCTATGGCTCATCTTCCTTGCCTGCCTGATGGTGCTGGCGGAGCTGACCTGCGTCGTCTCTCTGGCGCTGCTGTTCTCGGTGATCACCAACTCGAGCCTGGCGGCGGCGATCCTGACCATGGTCATCATCCTCGTGGTGCAGATCGTGCTGCAGTTCAGCTACTTCGCGGGGCTGCGTCCCTACTGGTTCCTCAACCACTTCGACGCCTGGTTCAGCCTGTTCCGGACGCCGGTGACCTACGGGCCCATCCGCAGCGGGCTGCTTGCCTTTGCCGCCTACACGGTGGTCGCCATGGTGCCGGCGTGGCTCGTGTTCCGGCGCCGCGACATCCTGTCGTAGCGGAGGGGTCGGCATCGTGATGACCCGGCACCCCGAGCGTACCCACAGCGTTCGTCAACCGGCACGGTGACAGGGGGCCCGGACGAGAGCGTTCGTCAACTGGCACGGTGACAGAAGCGACCGACATTCCGAAGACGATGCGTGCGATGCGGCTGGAGCGGCCGCGGCCGGCAGGCGAGCGGCCGCTCGCGCTCGTCGAGATGCCGGTGCCGCTGCCCGGGCCGGGCGAGGTGCTCATCGCCGTGCACACCTGCGGTGTGTGTCACACCGACTTGCACACGGTGGAAGGCGAGCTGGAGCCGCATCGCTCGCCCGTGGTGCCTGGCCATCAGATCGTCGGCGAGGTCGTCGCGCTCGGCGAGGGCGCCGACACCGCGCCGGCCGGCGGTGAGCCTGACGGCGCGCCGTTGCGCCTGGGCGAACGAGTGGGCGTGCCCTGGCTCTGGCGCGCCTGCGGCACCTGCCGTTACTGCCGCCGCGGCGACGAGAACCTTTGCGAGAACGCGCTCTTCACCGGCTACGACGTGGACGGCGGCTACGCCGAGTACACGGTGGCGCCGGCCGCGTTCGTCTATCGGTTGCCCGACATGCCCGACCTGGACGTGGCGCCGCTCTTGTGCGCCGGCATCATCGGCTACCGCTGCTTGCGGCTCACGGGCGTGGTGAGCGGCGCGGCCTTGCCGGGCGGCGGTGCGGCGGGACGAAGCGGGGCTGAGGCCGCGGGCGCGGGGGCGGGCAAGGCGGCCCGCGGAGCAGGTCGCCGCTTGGGCCTCTACGGCTTCGGCGCCGCCGCCCACATCTGCCTGCAGGTGGCCGTGCACCACGGCTGGGAGGTGTACGTGTTCACGCGCGGCGAGGAGCATCGCGCGCTTGCCCGCGAGCTCGGTGCCGTATGGGCCGGCGCAGCCGGCGAGGAACCGGGCGGCGCGGCTGCCGGTGGCGGCGCGATCGCCTCAGACGCCGCCGCCCCGGCGGCCGCCGGGGCGCGACTCGACGCCGCCATCGTCTTCGCCCCCGCCGGCCAGCTTGCCCTCGACGCTCTGCGCGCCTGCGACAAGGGCGGCGTGGTGGCCTTGGGCGGGATCTACTCTTCGCCCATCCCGCCCATCGACTACCCGGTCATCTACGACGAGCGCGTGCTGCGCAGCGTCGCCAACAGCACGCGTCAGGACGCCCGCGAGCTGCTTCGTGTGGCTGGCGAGATCCCGATCAAGACCGAGGTCGAGCCTTTCGACCTCGAAGAGGCCAACGAGGCGCTTCTGGCGCTCAAGGAAGGCCGCATCCGCGGCGCGGCGGTGCTGCGCATTCGCTAGAGGCTGGCCGGCGTCACTCTTTGTCGTCCGGCCGCTTGCCGCCCCAGGCGCCGACGCTCTCCAGGCGATGCTTGAAGCCGGTGTCCTCCATGATCGTGCGCACCTCGGAGACGGCCTTCTCGCTCGGGTACATGCCGCCCAGGCCCATCTCCTCGCGCATCGCGTCGCGGTTGGCGATGAAGTCCTTCCACTTGGGACCCCAGGCGTCGGCGATGTCCTGGAAGAACACGTGCGGCGTGCCGCCCATGCCCTTGTCGTAGAACTGTTCGCCCCAGGCGGCGAACATCTCGACGTGCTTGACGCCATAGCCGCTCTCCACCTGCATGCTGCGCACCACCTGGTTG
>Ga0182011_10004599_pt1 | contig 11029 bp, 8 predicted proteins | sample 711E1DmetaG_FD_120481 | JGI IMG/M metagenome (GOLD analysis project Ga0182011, IMG submission 120481) | Permafrost microbial communities from Stordalen Mire, Sweden - 711E1D metaG | ecosystem: Environmental > Terrestrial > Soil > Wetlands > Permafrost | place: Sweden: Stordalen | collected... | reverse complement strand
GCCGGGTTCGACCTTCAAAGCCATCACGGCCCTCGCCGCCCTCAGGGGGGGGTGGGACATGGACCGCGTCATCAAGTGCACGGGCGTCTTCCGCCTGGGGAGGAAGGAATTCAAGTGCTGGAAGAAGCACGGCTCCCTGGATTTCATGGGCGCCATGGCCTGGTCTTGCGACGTGTATCACTACAACATGGGGCTCGCGGCGGGCGTGAACGCCCTGGAGGAGCTCGGGCGAGCGTTCGGCCTGGGCGAGGCGACGGGGATCGACTTGTCGTCGGAGGCGTCCGGCGTGCTCCCCGGCCGCGCCTGGAAGCGGGCCGCGCAACATGAGGCCTGGTACGACGGGGACACCGTGAACATGAGCATCGGCCAGGGGTTCGTGCTCGTGACGCCGCTGCAGGCGGTCCTCGTCATGGCGGCCCTGGCCAACGGAGGAACGCTGTGGAGACCCCAGCTTGTGGAGCGCGTCGTGTCTCCGGATGGGAAGGAGCTTTATAAGGCCGTCCCCCAGGTCCGCCGGACCGCAACGCTCACGCCCGAACTTTGGGGGACGATCCAGGAATCCCTCCAAGAAGTCGTCCTCCGCGGCACGGGGCGCGGCGTCAACCGGCCGGATCTCGTCATCGGGGCCAAAACGGGGACCGCACAGAACCCGCACGGCGAGGACCACGCCTGGTTCACGACCTACGCCGGGCGGCCGGGGGAGCCGGCCTCCATCGCCATCGTCGGTTTCGTCGAGAACGGCGGGCACGGCGCGGAAGCGGCCATGCCCATAGTCCGCGAGGTTTTGAAGAAAGCGTTCCCTTTGCCGGAGAAAAAGATATGAGGAGCTCTTTGTCGTTTCAAAAGCGGTCACCGACGGTGTCTCCGATGAGCCAAGAATTTCCCTCTCCCCCCGCGAAGCGGGTGGGAGAGGATGCCCGAAGGGCAGGTGAGGGGGGCTTTTCGTCGGGAAAGCATCCCCTCACCCTCCCCTCTCCCACAAGGGGAGAGGGAAATTCATTTGAAACTCTCGAGAGAAAGGATGGTTGAATTCGTTCCGCAATTTTTTCGGACTGCGCCGGATAACCCCGTCAAGCGGTGGATGGAGCGCATGGATTGGGGGCTCCTGGCCGCGGTCATGGGGCTTTCCATCGTCGGCCTGGCCTTCGTCCATTCCGCCACGGCGCACGGCGGGCAGGCGGGAGCCTACGTCGTGCGGCAAGGGGCGGCGTTGCTGATCGGGATGGTGGGGATGATTCTGTTGGCGCTCTTGCCGTACCAGTTGTTTCAAACCTACGCCAAGCCCATTTTCGCGGCGAGCCTCCTGGCCCTGGTGGCGGTGCTCATCGTGGGCACGCGCTTGAGGGGGTTCAAGTCCTGGTTCCATCTGGGTTTCTTCTATTTCCAACCCGTCGAGCTGACGCGCCTGGGCCTGGCGGCGGCCTTGGCCGCCTACGCCGAAGCCCGCGCGCGGGACATGAGAAATTGGCGCACGCTCGTGGTCCCTTTAGCCCTGACCGGGAGCCACCTCTTCCTCATCCTCAAGCAGCCGGATCTCTCGAGCGCCCTCTCTCTGGGGCCCATGTGCCTGGCGATCCTCTACGCGGCCGGGGCCTCCTTGCCGGCGCTCGCCGTCCTCATCGGCACCGGCGCCGTCGCGCTCGGCATCCCTTTGGCGGCCACCTACTTCACCATCGTTCCGGCGGATCCCGGGGCAGGATGGACGGCCGCGTTCGTCCGGCGGGCGTTCGCCGAGCGTGGACCATTTTTCGGATTTTGGGGCGGCGTTGCTATCGCGGTCGTCGTGGGATGGTGGTTCCTCCGAAAGTTTCGAGTTCCCCTGTCGAAGGTGTCCCTTTTTCTGACCTTGGGCGTTCTGGGAGTGGGCGTCACCGGTTCTTTCGCCGTGAAACATGCCCTGAAAGATTATCAGAGGAAGCGCCTGATCGCCTTCCTGGATCCGGCGATTGATCCCCTCGGCTCCGGGTACAACATCCGCCAGTCCAAAATCGCCTTGGGTTCCGGCCGGTTCCTCGGGAAAGGTTACTTGTCCGGCAGCCAGTCCCAGCTCGGATTCCTGCCCGAGAAGCATACGGATTTCATGTTTTCGCTCATCGGCGAGGAACTCGGGTTCGCCGGCGCCCTCCTGGTCCTGGGGCTTTATTTCTGGATCGTGTTCCGGGCCTACGACATCGCGTCCAAGGCCCGGGACCGGTTCGGGCGCTACCTGGCGGTGGGGATCGGGACCCACTTCGCCTTCACGGGCCTGATCAACATGGGGATGGTCATGGGGCTGATGCCGGTCGCCGGCCTTCCCCTTCCGTTTTTGTCCTACGGGGGGTCGTCCCTAGTCGGGGCGTTCCTGGCCGTGGGTCTGTTGATGTCGATCTATCTTCGACGGTACATTCTATGAAAAGGAAACTGCCGAATAGGATACCGTCCATCCCTGGTGTGTCCCTGTCGGACCCGCTCGGCGCCAGAGGCGCCGAGCTCTACGGGGGCCCCACCATCTCTACGACTATGGTCCCCCCCCACGGTCCGTCAGGGACACACCAGGGATGAACGGTGCTATAAAGATTCAACATTTGTAACCACCCAGGTCCGAGGCGGTCCCCGGCAGTGTCCCGTACGGGGCCGTAAGGAACGACCTGTCTCGACGAGCAGGTCGTCCCGCTCGAGCGAACCGCCTCTGGCGGTTCGCGTGCCCCGGTAGGGACACCGCCGGGGACCGCTTTGGATCAAATGAATTGAGTTTCAAAAATCGCGTTTAAGTTTTTTTGGAGGAAGACATCATGAAGAAAGAAATTCTGGCCAACGTCTTGCCGGAGGAAACCCGCATCGCCGTCCTTGAGGACGGCCGACTGGCGGAGTTCCTCATCGAGCGGCCGCAGCTCGGCATGGCGAAGCTCGTCGGGAACATCTACAAGGGGCGGGTGGAGAACGTCCTCCCCGGCATCTCCTCGGCGTTCGTCAACACGGGGTTCGAGAAGAACGCCTACCTGTACGTGACGGACGTCGTGAGCGATTCCAAGGACCGCCGCATCGAAGAGATGATCAAGCGCGGGGAAAACATCATGGTCCAGGTCGCCAAGGAAGCCATCGGGACCAAGGGCATGAAAGTCACGATGGACATCTCGCTGCCGGGCCGGTACCTCATCTACATGCCCAAAGGCGAGCACGTGGGCGTCTCCAAGCACATCGAAGAGCCGGCCGAACGGGACCGGCTGAAGCGGGCCATCGACGACATCCATCCCACGGGCGGCGTCATCGTCCGCACCGAGGCGGAAGGGGCCGAAGAGGGGGAGCTCAAGCACGAGATGAAATACCTCATGCGGCTCTGGGACGGCGTCAAAAAGAAGTTCGAGAGCGCCCAGCCGGGCGCCCTCATCCACCGGGAACTTGGGCTCACCTTCCAGGTCGCCCGGGACCTCCTGACCGAGGAGGCCGAGGTTTTCCTCCTGGACGAACCCGGCGAGTTCAAGGACGTCAAAGGCTTCGTGGACATGCTGGCGCCCGAGCTCTCCGAGCGCGTCCAGCTCTTCGAGGGCAAAACGCCTCTCCTCCAGGCCTTCGGGGTGGACAAGCAGTTGGCCAACGTCCGGCAGGCGCGGGTCAACCTTCCCTCCGGCGGCTACCTCATCATCCAGGAGGCGGAATCCCTCTGCGCGATCGACGTGAACACGGGGAAGTTCGTGGGCTCCCGCTCCCAGGAGGAGACGGTGACGGCCACCAACGTCGAAGCCGCCAACGAGGTCGCCAAACAGCTCCGCCTCCGGAACATCGGCGGCATCATCGTCATCGACTTCATCGACATGCGCCGACGGCGCAACCAGGAGAAAGTGGTCCAAACGCTTCAAGAAGCGACGCGCGGCGACCGGGCGAGGATCAAGATCCTTCCCATCACGCGCTTGGGCCTGGTCGAGATGACCCGCGAGCGCCGCCGGGAGTCCCTGCTCCAGCTCCTGACCGAACCCTGCCCGTCCTGCGACGCCTCGGGCCGGATCCTCTCGCACGAGTCCATGTATCTCCGCATCCAGAAAGAGGTCCTCGACCTGACCCGCGGCCGCCCGGAAGGAAAGCTCCACGTGACGACCCGCCCGGAGTTGGCCCAGTTCCTCCGCGACCACAAGGACCGCATGGAAAAGATCATCAGTCGCCCCATGGAAATCCTGATCGACGCGACGCTCCCCTGGGAGGACTACCGGGTGCTGATCGACTGAGCGGGGGGCGCTGCTGAGTTGGCGGCATAGTCCAGCCGATTACTAATTTATTGTAACTTAGTAATCCATTGACAATGCATGATTACTAATTTACACTAATTTAGTAATCGAATAACAATCCAATGACCCTAAGAGAGCCGATCCCGGAAGTCAGATCCCTTTTCGAGGACAAAGATAAGCTCCTCGAAATAATGAAGCTCGGAACCAAACCCGAGCTGCGGGATCTTATTTCCCGCGCGAATGAGGAATATTTCTCCTGGGGCGATATAAAAAACCGAATTCCCCGCGGATCAAACGTCAAGGCGGAGGACGTCTGGGCCTACGTGAAAATCGGTCGGTCCATCAATTATCAGCTCTCTCCTTTCCAGGATAAGAACGGGACCCCTTTTCAATATTGGATCCCCCCTTGCTTATACCGCTTGATCAGCGAAGTGGACCGATGGACCGGGGGAACCCTCATAAGCGCCTTTCCAGGTTTGCCGACAAAGGAACGATACATCATCCGCTCTTTGATGGACGAGTCGATCGCCTCAAGCCGGTTGGAGGGGGCTTCCACGGAATATCGAGTGGCGAAAGAAATGCTGCGCACGGGACGAGGGCCCAACGATAAGAACGAGCAAATGATCGTCAACAATTGGAATGCGATGCGGTTCATACGCGAGAAGGCCGAATCCCCTCTTTCCATTGAGATGCTTCTGAAAATCCAAGAGATTTTGACGGATAACACATTGGAGCATCCGGAGGATTCCGGCCGATTCAGGGAGGGGGACGTCGACGTCGTCTATCGGGACGAAGTCGTCCACCGGGCGCCGGGGGCCGAACTCGTACAACCCCATATGGGGCGGCTGTGCGCATTCGCCAACGACAACCAATCGAGAGAATGGATCCACCCGGTCATCAAAGGGGTCATGCTCCATTTTTGGATCGGATATATACACCCGTTTGGCGACGGGAACGGCCGAACGGCGCGTGCCGTCATGTACTGGTATCTATTGAACCAAGGGAGAGAGTTGTTCCAGTATTTGTCGATCTCCAAGCACTTCTTGCGGTCTCCGGGGCAGTATGTGAAGTCCTACGTCAACTCGGAGAAGGATGATAACGACCTGACGTATTTCTTGATTTACAACCTTAATGCCATTCGTTTCGGGTTGGACGAATTGAGGAATTACTTGCAGGAAAAACAGGATGAAATCGCCTCCGCGAATAAACTTTTGCGCGCGACGCGCGGTTTAAACGAGCGGCAAAAAAGCATCATCTTTCATGCGCTTCAGCATCCCGACACCACGTATACCATCGAGGCCCATAAAAACTCCCTTGGAATTTCGTATCAAACGGCCCGCAATGATTTGCTTTCCCTGAGCAAAAAGGGATTCTTTAAAGTTGAAAAAGAGGGACCCAAACGACTTCTCTTCCTTCCGATCGATCGGATGCTCGAAAAATTGCGCTCCCACATGAATAATCCGTGAGGAGCCACTCAATATTTTCCAAGGCAGGAAATACACCTGTTCCGCTCATTGTCGCCACGGGGCCTTACGGGTTGGTGGGCCGCCGTTTAGTTGAAGAAATCCCCGACCTTGTGCCGTTGGACGTCGTCCCGACCCCGCCCGGGGTTGCCGCCCGCATCCGGCCGGTTGTTTCTCTTCCGCCCGTGGACATCACGGACGCGGCCGCCGTGGTTCATGCGCTGGACACCGTTTCGAAAGCCGCCGGGGGCCGGACGGTGGTCGTGATTCATCTCGCGGCATTGACCGACACGAAGGGGGAGGACCCCGCGCCGTTTGAAAATATCAACGTCCGGGGAACGGAGAATGTTCTTCGAGCGGCGTCAAAAGTCGGCGCGCGGTTCATCCACATCTCGACGGACTATGTCTTCGCGGGGGAATCCCGGGACGGGGCCTTCGCCGAATCGGACCGCCCCGCCTTGCCGCCTCCGGGGCCCTATGCCTACTCCAAGTTCCGGGCCGAGAACCTCGTCCTGGACGCCGCCCTCCCCGGCGCCGCGGTCGCGCGGATCGCCTTCCCCTACGGGGGCCTCGGGAACCGTCCGGGTTTGGATGAAAAACTGGTCCGCCGTTTCGAGGCCGCGCGGCTCTCGAAAACCCCCGTCGAGCTCTTCAGCGACCAAACGATCTGCCCCTCGTACATTCCCGACGTCGTCAAGGGCCTCCTCCTCCTGGCCGGCCGCTTGGCGGGAGGGGAGTTCCGCCCCCGGGTCGTCCACCTGGTCGGCGATCCTGTCTCTCCGCTCAATTTCGGCCGGGAGGTGAGCCGCCGCTTCGGTTTCGATGACGTCGCTCTCAAGGCCTCCTCGGTCCTGGGGACCCCCTTCGCCGCCAACTTGCGCTTGTCCTCGGAAGAAACGCGCAAATCGCTCGGGTGGCGCCCCACCCCCCTCCAAGAAGCTCTCGCGAAGGTTCGCCGGCCGTGATCCGGCGCTGGGCGGCGTCGCTGCTCCTTTTTTCGGCGGCGTCCCCGGTTTTCGCGGCGGAGGTATCGCAAGTGCCCGCCCGGGACTATGCGGCCGTCGCCGAACGCGAGATCGACGCCGCGCAAAGTTCCATCCGCCTTTACCTCTATCTCTTCGGTTTTCAGCCCGCGCAGTCCGAGTCCGGGCCGGCCCGGCTGGCCCGGGCGCTGGTCCGCGCCCAAAAGCGCGGCGTCCGGGTGGACGTCGTCCTCGACCGCGGGTCCGAGCCCGGAGATTCCCGGGACAAGAACGGGGCCGCCGCGACGTTCCTCCTCCGGAGCGGCCTCGCCGTCGCCTTTTCAAGCGGTCCCGTGCTGCACGCCAAGGCCCTCGTGGTGGACGAAAAATCGGTTCTGGTGGGCTCGAGCAATTGGACCTCTTCCGCTTTCGTCGAAAACGCCGAAGCCGATGTCCTGGTCCGGTCCACGGAGGCGGCCCGCTCCCTCCTGGCCGAACTGGCGGCCCTCCCCCGGACGCCGGCCCGGGACCCCGACGCCGCCGGGTCGGTTGCGGTGCCGTCCGGTTTCCTGTTTCGGGAGGACCTCCTGGGAGCGATGGTGTCCGCCAAAGACGAGAGGGCTTTCGACGCCTGGATGTCTTTCCTGCATGCGGGAGTCTCGACGGGAACGCCGACCGCGGTGGACGCGCGATCCTTGTCGGCCGCCCTGGGCTGGCCGGGCCTTTCGACCGCGGATGCCCGCCGGAAAATCCGCCGCGTCCTCAACCGTCTCAGGGACCGCTACCGTTTGATCGAGGTGTCCGACGCCTACGGCGAGGACCCGTCTGTCCGGCTGCTTCCCGTGGACGGCGCCGCGATCCGCCTTCCGACCGCTTACTTCGACCTCGGCTGGGACCGTCGCCTGTCCCTGGCCGGGAAGGTTTTCTATCTGCTCAACCTCCATTATTACGCGGCCTCTCCCATCTCGCCGCGCTGGTCCTTCGGCGAGGAAACTTTGGCCCAACGCCACCATGTCTCCCTATGGTTTCTAAGGCGGGGCGTCGTGGAACTCCGCCGCGCCAACCTCGTGGAGGTGGAATACGCCGAGGCGCCGCCGGCCCCGGACGTTCCCCGCCACGCCAGCACTTACAGTCCGAATCCCCTCTACGACCCCGCCGCTTTGGACGCCCGGTTCAAATCCTTCGAGCGAACTTACGGCCCCGAGCCCGTCGCCCGGGCGAGAAAGGCCGCTTCCCTCGTATACGAAGATTCGGACGCCGGGGCGGTGGAAGCCCTCATCGACCTGGAACGCCGCTACGGAAGCGGCGTCATCGCCCGAGCCGTCGGGATCCTGGGCGAAAAGAGCCCCGACAACCCCAAGCGGAGCATCGCGTACCTGATCGGCTTGATTAAGTCCCTGGCCGCCCCCTTGGCCGCTCCCGTGCGGCACCCGGGCTAGCGCCCTTGACACCCGCCGTCCCCTGACATATACTACGTTTAGAACATTCTAAACGTCATGAACGCCTCCCGCCCCCCCGATCCTCGCCTCGCCTTCGCCCGCCTCGCGGGCGAGATGGCCCAATCCCTGAGCTTCAACCGGTCCCTGGGCCAGATCTACGGCCTCCTCTACGCGTCGGACAAACCCCAATCTTTGGAAGAGATCACCCGCGCCCTTTCCGTCAGCAAAGGCAACGTCAGCGTCAACGTCCGGACGTTGGAATCCTGGGGGGCGGTCCGGGGAGTGACCGTCAACGGAACCCGCCAGGACTACTACGAAGCGGAAACGGATTTGAAGGCCCTGGTACTCCGACGGCTGGAGGAAGGGCTCACCCGCCGGATTGAAAAGGGTCTGGACCGGTTGGAGCCTATATTGAAGGAAGCCGGCCCGGAGCAGGGCGCCCTGCGCGCCCGGGCCCAGGGGGCCAAGGTTCTGCTTCAACGGGCGAAAAAGGGCCTCCGGCTCATCAAGACCGCGGCCAAATTCCTGTGAGGATCCCATGAAAAACATCGCCGTCATCGGATCGGGATACTGGGGGAAAAACCTCGTACGGAACTACTTCCAACTCGGGGCGCTCAAAACCGTCTGCGACACCGAGGCGTCCTCTTTGGAGCTCTTACGCCCCTCCTGTCCCGGCGTTAAGCTCACCGCCCGTTTCGAGGACGTCCTGGAGGACGCCGACGTGCGGGGCGTCGTCGTGGCCCTTCCGGCGGCCCTCCACCACGCGTTCGCCCTTCGGGCGCTGAAAGCCGGCAAGGACGTGTACGTGGAAAAACCTCTGGCCCTGGAACTGGCCCACGCCGACGAGCTCATCGCCGCCGCCGAGGGCGCCGGCCGAATCGTCATGGTGGGACATCTCCTCCAGTACCATCCGGCCTTCCTCAAGCTCAAAGAGATGGTTCGCGGTGGCGAGTTGGGGCGGATCCGATACATCTACTCGAATCGCCTCAGCCTGGGCAAGATCCGCCGGGAGGAAAACGCCCTCTGGAGCTTCGCCCCGCACGACATATCCATGATCCTCTCCCTGGCCGGGGAAACCCCCGACCAAGTGGCGGCTTTCGGCGGAAGCTACCTCCACGCTTCCGTAGCCGACGTCACCACGACCCACCTGTCCTTTCCCAGCGGAATCAAGGCGCATATCTTCGTCTCCTGGCTGCATCCCTTCAAGGAGCACAAGCTCGTCGTCGTGGGCGAAAAGATGATGGCCGTTTTCGAGGACACCCAGCCCTGGGAGCGGAAGCTCGCCGTCTATCCCCACGCCATCAAATGGCAGGACGGCGCCGCCGTCCCGGAAAAGGGGGACGTTCAATACGTAGCCGTCCAAGAGTCCGAGCCGCTGGCCGCCGAATGCCGGGCCTTCTTGGAATGCCTGGAAACCCGACGGGCTCCCTTCACCGACGGGCGCGAGGGCCGCCGGGTTCTGGAGGTTTTGGACCGGGCGCAGAAGAGCCTGACCAATCAAATGGTTCCCTCTCCCCTTGCGGGAGAGGGGAAGGGTGAGGGGGGCCTCTATTTCGCCCATCCTTCCGCCGTCGTGGACGGCCCCGCGGACATCGGCGAAGGCACGAAGATCTGGCATTTCTCCCACGTGCTCAAAGGCGCCAAGATCGGCCGCCGCTGTATTTTGGGACAAAACGTCCAGGTGGCGGGCGGAGCGGTCCTGGGGGACAACGTCAAAGTCCAGAACAACGTGTCCATCTACGACGGCGCGGTCATCGAAGACGATGTCTTCCTCGGCCCGTCCTGCGTCATGACCAACGTGACGAACCCCCGCTCGCAGGTCAACCGCCATTCCCTTTATGAAAAAACGTTGATCCGCCGCGGCGCGACGATCGGCGCCAACGCCACGATCGTCTGCGGCGTCACGGTCGGCCGCTACGCCTTCGTCGCGGCGGGCGCGGTGGTGACGAAAGACGTCCCGGACTACACGCTGGTCGCCGGCGTGCCGGCCAAGCCACTGGGTTGGATGAGCCGCCACGGCCACCGTTTGGCGAAACCGGACAAAAAGGGGATCATGACCTGTCCGGAAAGCGGCCTCCGGTATAAAAAGGAAGGGAGCCGCCTCCGCTGCCTGGACCTGGACGAAAACGCTCCCTTGCCTGAGCCCCTGCGCGCCGGAACCAAGACCTACGACGAATTCAAAACCATGCAGGGAAGAGGATAACGCCCATGGACTTCATCGACCTTAAGCAGCAACAAGCCCGCATCGCCGGCAATTTGCGCGGCCGGATCGACAAGGTGTTGGCGCACGGCGGCTACATCCTGGGCCCCGAGGTGAAGGAGCTGGAGGAGCGATTGGCCTCCTTCGTCGGAGTCCGGCACTGCGTGACCTGCGCCAGCGGCACCGACGCGCTCCTCCTGCCGCTCATGGCCTGGGGCGTGGGGCCGGGCGACGCCGTATTCACGACGCCCTTCACCTTCATCGCCACGGCGGAGGTCATCGCGCTGTTGGGGGCGACTCCGGTCTTCGTGGACATCGATCCCATCACGTTCAATATTTCTCCCCAAGCGCTGGAGGCGGCCGTCCTCCGTCTTAAGAAAGGAAAAAAACCGAGTCTCGGCTCGCCGGCCCGCCTCAAGCCCCGCGGGATCGTCCCCGTGGACCTATTCGGCCAGCCGGCGGATTATGACGCTATCCAAGACATCGCCAAACGCCACAAACTGTTCGTGCTGGAGGATGCCGCCCAAAGCTTCGGCGCGGAATACAAAGGGAAGAAAACCGGCTCGTTCGGCGACGCCGCGGCGACGAGTTTTTTCCCGGCCAAGCCCCTCGGGGCCTACGGCGACGGCGGCGCGATGTTCACGTCGGACGACGCCTTGGCCGAGACGCTCAAATCCCTCCGCGTCCACGGTCAAGGGAAGGACAAATACGACAATGTCCGCATCGGAATCAACGGCCGCCTCGACACGCTCCAAGCGGCGATCCT